>Ga0079306_1000686_pt1 | contig 28284 bp, 25 predicted proteins | sample Methanotroph_Enr_FD_79181 | JGI IMG/M metagenome (GOLD analysis project Ga0079306, IMG submission 79181) | Enriched soil microbial communities from Old Woman Creek wetland in Ohio, USA - Methanotroph_Enrichment_5 | ecosystem: Environmental > Terrestrial > Soil > Wetlands | place: USA: Ohio...
ACAAATATTGCGATTGCTGCAAGATAGGGGAGTGCCTGTTTGAAACTGATTTGCTTCATATGATAGTAGCTTTGGTGTTGGTTATAATGTATAAAATTGGCTGACTGTTTATTTTATTTCTTCGTAATCTACATAGTCGGCATCATCCGGATTATGGGTTTTATTCTTATCCTTTTCTACGTATGTGATGGAAATATCTCCTTCTTTTTTGAGGTTCTGATCTTCGCGGGTAGCTTGATTTTGGCCTGTAAACTGTTTCTGAAAATCATTTAGATATTTGCGCATCATCGATGGAACAACGTATCGCATGATGAAGGAAAAGACTGCGTAAATCAATAAAATTATCAGGATCAGTCGCATAATCCGGTTGCTGTTTCTTTATCAATAATAGAATTCATTGTTTATTTAAAAGGAGGGCTAAATTACTGTTTTTTCCTGAATTGGAAGTGGATTTCAGCTGTATTAAAGCGACTTATTTATATATGGGAAAATTATCAGACTAATATCTCAATGTTACAGCTGCAAAAAGAAAAGGAGGTAGGCTTGTGAGCCTCCTCCGGTATGCGTTTATGCTATATATGCTGTTAATAAATGCAGCAGCAATGTCAGAAAAAGAATTACTTTCCTTCGTCGGAAGTAGTTAATTTCTTTCTTCCACGTGCTCTGCGGGCTGCTAATACCCTGCGTCCGTTAACAGTCGACATTCTTAGTCTGAATCCGTGTTTATTTTTTCTTTTCCTTACTGATGGCTGGAAAGTCCTCTTCATGATTGGTAGTTTTTAGGGGTGCAAAGGTATGAAATGTATCCTAATATCCAAATGGTTTGTAAAAAAAATCCCTGCCTTGTGCGTTTTTTGCCAAAGGCAAGGATCTTTAATGAGATTTAGGAAACCGCTGCTTATTTCAAAGGTGCATCTTTAAGCGTGTTAATCAGGTAGTTCCAGAACTTTTCGACTGAAGCAATAAGTACTTTTTCGTCAGGTGAATGCGGGTAACGGATTGTCGGACCAAAGGAAATCATATCCCAGTTTGGATAAACTCCGCCTAATAAACCGCATTCGAGGCCTGCGTGTATGGCTTTGATTTCAGGAATACGTCCGTATAATTTCTGATATACTTCCTGCATGGTGATCAGGATGGCCGATTTCATATTAGGTTTCCATCCAGGGTAAGTTCCGTTCAGCACCACATCAGCACCTGCTAGTTCGAAAACGTCTTTTATCATTCCACCCAGGTCCTCCTGGGCTGAATCAACGGAGCTTCGCAGCAAACACTGAACTAATATTTTACCTTCACCTGATTTTACACTTGCCAGGTTGGTTGATGTTTCTACAAGACCTTTCATGTCGTCGCTCATACGCATTACGCCGTTAGGGCATGCGTTTATAGCTTTCATGAGCTTATCCAGCGATGCAGCATCAATTACCGTTTTAGGAGTTTCGGTAGCTGAAATAGTGAATTTTAAATCTGGTTCCGTGGCTGAAAGCTCGCTACGGTATAGTTTTTCAAATTCGGCAACAGCTTTTTTCAGGTCTTCTGCTTTTGAATCAGGAACTGTTACTACAGCAAAGGATTCGCGTGGGATAGCATTGCGCAGACTGCCTCCTTCGATAGTTGCAAGGCGCAGATCATGTTTTACCACTGAATGTTGTAAAAAACGATTCATCAGTTTGTTACTGTTGCCACGCTGTAATATGATTTCGAGGCCCGAGTGACCGCCTTTTAAACCGGTAATTGCAAGTTTAAATGCAGCTACTCCCTGGTTTACAGGCTCTTCTTTGTAGCTGAATGTAGCATTCGCATTGGTGCCACCGGCGCAACCCACATACAATTCACCTTCATCTTCCGAATCGAGGTTAAGAAGAATGTCTCCTTTAAGCAAGCCTCCTTTTAAGCCAAACGCACCGGTCATGCCGGTTTCTTCGTCGCAGGTGAACAAGGCTTCAACCGGTCCGTGAACCAGGTTAGTTGCTTCGAGAACAGCCATGGAAGCGGCAACACCCATCCCATTGTCAGCTCCAAGTGTAGTGCCGTTGGCTGTTACCCAGTCGCCATCAATGTAGGCTTCGATCGGATCTTTGGTAAAATCGTGTGCTTTATCGCTGTTTTTCTGCGGAACCATATCAAGATGGGTCTGAAGAACAATGCCCTTACGGTTTTCCATTCCCGCTGTAGCCGGTTTGCGGATAATGATATTTCCAACTTCGTCTTTGATGGTTTCGAGGCCGAGCTTCTTACCAAAATCGAATACAAATTGCTGAATACGATCTTCGTGGTGCGAAGGACGCGGAATTTGTGTGAGGCTGTAAAAGTTTTTCCACACTGCGGTGGGTTCCAGTTTAAAGATTTCTTTATTCATTGAGGTTTAGGAATTATTGGTGTGAAATACTTAGGTTAACAATCAGATTACTTTATTCTTTTGTTTTAAAACCAATCCGTTTACGCACTTTTTGCTCAGTGGATTGCAAATCTTTTTCAAGCAGGTATTTTAATGCTTCGTAAACATCTTTAAATTTTGTGTCGTACTTGCTCTCTAATTCTATTAACTTCTCAGTGAGGTCTTTATGAGAAAGGGCATACTGCCGAATAAATACAAAAGCTCTCACAATCTGAATGTTTACTTCAATAGCTTTTGGACTGTTTAATACGCTGGCAAGCATAGCAACTCCTTGTTCCGTAAATGCAAATGGAAAATATCGTGTACCTCCTCTTTTTGAGGTCGCAATCTGCGTCCTCAAAATATCAAACTCATTTTTAGAAAGCTCAAACATGAAATCAGCGGGGAAACGGTCAATATTTCGCCTTACTGCTTCTTTAAGTCTTTTAGTTTCTGTCTCATAAAGGTCTGCAAGGTCAAAATCAAGCATCACTTTCTGACCTCTGATCTCATAAATTTTGCTCTGAATGATTTGTAATTGCATAGGACTTATACCTTGATTAAAATATTTTCAATATGCCTTAGCTATCTTTGAAAGGTCTTCATTTTTAATTTTTTCAATATAACCCACTAGGCTATACAATTTTTGAGCAAGGTTTGGTACTTGAAATCTATCAGATTTCAAAAGTAGTAAAAAAAGCAGGGTATGGATATATATTGAGAATTGATATGTTAAATCTTGTGAAATTTTATATGCTTATATGCACAATCTTTTTCGTTTCGAAAAATGCCTCTTCAAAATAGTCATGCAGATTAAAAATTTGGCATCTATTCTTCAAAGGAGCCAGTTCGGCATCCAGATCGCCTCCTTTCAAATAAAGTAAGCCGTTCTTCAGGGAATGCCTGCTTTCTTTTTTAATATTATTTTCCACCCATTTGATGAAATCAGGCAAAGTAGTAACGGCGCGGCTTACCACGAAATCGAATTTCAGCTTAACATCTTCAGCACGTGCTTTTATAGCTTCAACATTAGTGATTCCGGCCGCCTCAGCTACTTCCTGAACTACTTTGATTTTTTTACCGATAGAATCCACCAGCAGGAATTGGGTTTCAGGATAAAGAATCGCCAGGGGAATTCCCGGAAACCCTCCCCCGGTCCCGACATCCATCACCTGCGATCCGGGATTTAATCGCAACACTTTTGCAATGCCTAATGAGTGTAAAACATGATGCTCGTAGAAATGTTCCATATCCTTGCGCGAAATTACATTGATACGACTATTCCATTCGAGATACAGGCCTTCCAACTGATTAAATTTATCAAGTTGGTCCTTAGTGAGTTCAGGGAAATATTTATGGATAAGTTGCATTTGACCGGGTATTACAGGCGCAAAAATAGGATTCTTAATTCAATTGTTCAATACTTTAAAACTTTGCCTTTGCTGTGTGCCTTGGTTGATCATTTGATTGGTTTACCTGATTCCGATCGTTCCTGAATTTTTCACACCTTTGCAGCATGAACCCACACTTTCCTTTGATCACGGTCCTTGGCCCCACTGCGGTTGGTAAAACAACTTTTGCAGCACACCTGGCTTTGTCCGTAAATGCAGAAATCATCAGTGCTGATTCACGCCAGGTTTTCAGGGGAATGGATCTAGGAACCGGGAAAGACCTGGCCGACTACCGGGTTGAAAACCAGGTTATTCCATCGCATCTGATAGATATTGCCGATCCCGGTACTGAATATAATGTGTATCAGTTTCAGCGGGATTTCGAAACTGTTTATGCCTCAATTATTTCCAGGGGGAAAACACCAATCTTATGTGGTGGAACCGGATTATATCTCGATTCGGTTCTGTTGGGTTATAACTTGATTGAAGTCCCTTCGGATGAAGAACTTAGAAAGCAACTCGCTGAACTTTCGGATGCTGATCTGATTACAAGAATTACATCTTTTCGGTCATTGCATAATACTACGGATATTCTGGATCGAGAACGCCTAACCCGGGCTATTGAGATAGAGGTGTATAAGCGACTACATGAAAATCAACAGATTAAAAATGATTTTAGTAATGCTCCTGTATTCGGTATCCGGTTTGAACGAAAGACCATACGTGAACGAATTACCGCAAGGCTTTTACAACGGTTGAATGAAGGAATGGTAGAAGAGGTTCAGCAATTACTTGATAAAGGCATAAGTAAGGAGCGCCTGGTGTTTTACGGACTTGAATATAAATATATTGCCATGCATCTTTCCGGAGAATTGAATTACAGCCAGATGGTTACCTTACTAAATACGGCAATTCACCAGTTCGCCAAGCGGCAGATGACCTGGTTCCGGAGAATGGAAACGAAAGGGATTCGGATTTTATGGCTCGAAGGTGAAGATGGATTGCGGGTGAATCTTGATAAGGCGATCAATTATTTAAATCAGCTCAGCATCTGAGATACATTAATGCCTACGATTTTCATTAAAACTGATCAGATTTATTGTCCGTTAAACAATTTTGTAAATCTGACGTTTAGTTATTGTCTAACATTTATACAAATTCATTAAACATAATTTCTGCAATGCACTTTAAGACATTTCTCATTTTTTTATCCCTTGGCTTCTCCATAGGGTTATATGCTCAAACAGGTTCCATCAAAGGAAGGGTATATGACGTTAAAAACAATGATCCACTTCCGTTTACAAATATAATTATCAGCGGGACTACGCTTGGATCGGTCAGTGATCTTGATGGGAATTTCATATTCACCGGTTTGAAACCCGGTTACGTAAAACTCGAAGCTTCTGCAATCGGTTATGAGAAAATAATGTCCGAAGAAATTCTTGTTACAAATTCAAAGGTTGCATATCTGGACATTGCCATGAAAGAGATTGCGGTTCAATTAGGTGGTGTAGAAGTTACTGCTGCAATTTTCAGGCGGGTTGAAGAAAGTCCCTTATCGCTGAAATCTCTGGGAATAGCGCAAATCGAAAAAAGTCCCGGTTCAAACCGCGATATCTCCAAAGTTATTCAATCATTGCCAGGTGTGGCTTCGTCTGTTTCATTCCGTAACGATATCATCGTGAGGGGTGGAGGACCATCGGAAAACAGGTTTTTGCTCGATGGAATCGAAATTCCAAATCTCAATCACTTTGCAACCCAGGGTGCTTCCGGGGGACCGGCTGGTATTATCAATACCGATTTTCTCCGTGATGTCGATTTCTATTCGGGGGCATTCCCTGCCAGCCGGGGGAATACGTTAAGTTCAGTAATTGATATGAAACTCATCGATGGCAACCCCGATCGGATGGTTTACCGTGCAACCCTTGGAGCCAGCGAAACGGCTTTAAGTCTTAATGGCCCTGTTAGTGATAAGACTAATGTGCTTTTTTCTATAAGACATTCATATTTGAAATTCCTTTTTAGTGCCATTGGTTTACCTTTCCTGCCAACTTTTACAGATTACACTTTAAAGGTGAAAACAAAATTCAATGTTCACAACGAACTAACCATCATCAGCATTGGTGCACTCGATAAATCCGTGCTCAACACCGGTATTAAAAATCCTACCGAAGATCAGCAATACATCCTTGATTACCTGCCAGTAAACAACCAGTGGAATTATGCCATAGGTGCCAATTACCGGCATTATCGTGAAAACTCATACAGCACATTGGTCCTCAGCAGGAATATGCTTTATAATGAAGCAAAAAAATATCTGAATAATAATGAAAGCAACCCGGATAATAAGACAATTGATTATTCTTCTTACGAAACAGAGAATAAAATCAGGTACGAAGAGGTTGCCCGCACAAAAGGGTATAAAATAACTTATGGTGCAGGAGCGGAATATGCAAAATATTCAAATCGCACATTTCAGCGTGTTTTCATTCCCGCCGGTACGGATACCATCACTGAAATAAATTATTCATCTGATCTCAATTTCTTTAAATGGAATCTATTTGCACAGGTCAGCAAGGGATATAATAATGACCGGATTATGCTTTCGCTGGGCATACGTTCGGATGCAAACAGCTATTCTTCAGATATGTCCGATTTGTTGAAACAGGTTTCACCAAGATTTTCAGCATCATATTCACTTACACAGAAACTGACGATTAATTTCAATACCGGAAGGTATTTTCAACTCCCGGCATATACTACAATGGGGTACTGCTTGCCTGGCGGCCAGCTTTTAAATAAGACCAATGGTTTGAGATATATCCAGGCCGACCATTTTGTGGCAGGTTTTGACTATCGTAGAAATGATAAGTCAAAAATAACGATCGAAGGCTTTTACAAAAAATACGATTATTATCCGTTTTCGATACGCGATTCTGTATCACTGGCCAGCAAAGGCGCTGATTTCGGTGTGTCTGGCGACGAAGGAGTTGTACCGACTTCAAAGGGGAAAGCCTGGGGTGCAGAATTATACTATCGCGAAAAAATCAGCCGGGTGTTTGATGTTACTGTATCTTACACCTGGGTCAGGTCATTATTCGAAGATAAACACGGGGTTTTTATCCCATCGGCCTGGGACAACAGGAATATACTAAATATAACTGCACTTGCCACCTTGAAGAAAAACTGGGATATAGGAATTAAATGGCGTTTTGTAGGTGGTGCACCTTATACACCTTATGATTTCGATCGCTCCTCGCTCATCGACGCCTGGGATGCCAAAGGGCAGGGTTACCTGGATTATAACTTGTATAATACGAAGAGACTAAATGTATTTCACCAGCTCGACCTGAGGGTGGATAAGGAATATTATTTCAAGAAATGGTCGCTCAATGTGTACCTGGATATTCAAAACCTATATAACTTTAAAGCTCAGCAGCCTGATGTATTGGTTCAGGAACGTGATTCGAATGGCAAGGCCCTAATTAATCCTGCTGATCCGACTCGTTATTTACTGAAATATATCCACAGTGAATCAGGAACGGTGCTGCCAACAATTGGAATTATTGTAGAACTGTAAATTAAATCGGCTATGGTTAAGTAAAGCGATTTTTTATGCTTATCAATTTTCTTTTCCAGCCAGTAGCCATTCTATTCATCCGACCTTATCAAAAATTCACACATCCTGTGCTTTATCCGTCAGCATCGGGACAAACCGGAATGTACCATGAGTTTCAGTTTTCACTTCGGTATCTGAAATTTTTATAATTCGTGTCATAATTTGTATATCCCCTTTGCCTACAGGTGCTATGAGTATTCCTCCTGTTTTTAGCTGTTTTACCAATGCCTCAGGGATAAAAGGTGCAGCCGCAGTGATCAGTATCCGGTCGAAAGGTGCATGGGCGGGCAGGCCTGCATACCCATCGCCGTAAAACAGCCTGATCCGGTAATTAAGCGGGGGATCGAGTGCTTTTAATGTATCATATAAAAGTTTCTGCCTTTCGATAGTATACACCCTGGCACCCATTTCGGCAAGAATGCTGGCCTGGTATCCCGATCCGGTTCCGACCTCGAGTATGCGCATCCCTTTTTCGACCTGTAAAAGCTCACTCTGGAAAGCTACTGTATAGGGTTGCGAAATAGTTTGTCCTGAACCTATCGGAAATGCTTTGTCTTCGTATGCAAACTCCAGGAACGAAGAATCAAAAAAATAATGGCGGGGAATTGTATTCATTGCATTCAACACATTTTCATCTGTAATGCCTTTAACACGCAGTAAATCAATAAGTTTTTTACGCAATCCTTTATGCCTGAAAGTGTCGGAACGTTGTGCTGATGCCATATTTATCAATAGAAGTTTACAAGTTGCGAATGTAATTAACTCTATGGTTTTTATATGCAGGCATGTTTAAATTATTTTTTTTTATTTAGATTTAAAATAAATATGTGAACAAATTGATCAGATCCAAAAAACATTCATATATTTGCACAGTTTTAATACAATCCACTCTGAATTTTCCTGATTTTTCCCGGTTATTATTCTAAGCTACCTTTTCTTCAGGTTTTCACATGAAAGTATAATTTTAATTCATACGATTTAAACTCCCATTTATTCGTCCAATCAACCCAATTCGCATGTACGATAAGAGCGAACTAGAAAGTAAGCTGCTAAATGAATTGCGTGACATCGCAAAGCAGTTTAACATCCGCAAAAGCGAAACCATGAAAAAGCAGGATCTGGTATACCAGATCCTTGATCAACAGGCTGCTAATCCCACACCCGACATTCTGGAAGCAGAAAAAAAAGCACGTGTTTTTCCTCAGAAAGGTTCACGTCAGCGCATTCCCCTGGAAAAGCTGAAAGAAGTCAGAAAGGTAGAAATTAAGCCAAAGCAGGAACTGATTTCTGGTGAAGTTAAGACCACCGAGCCCGAACTTCCTTCATTGAAAATAGAGAAACCTGCGGTTGCTGACTCCGTTAGTGAAGGTGTAAAGACTATTGACAAATCCGAGCCTCAAAAACGTGTGGTAACTCCTTACGAACCTCGCAGGAGTTTTAACAGGGATAACGTCAAGCCTGAAGATGATGATACGCCATCGGTTAAATCATTCGAACGCCCGGAATCTACTAATGTTCCTGCCTGGGAACTCCAGGAATTCCATGAGCGCCGTCGCAGGGGCCGCCGTCCGCAGGATAGGGACGAAAATGCAGAAACACCTGAGGCTAATGCCGACGATGCTACTGCCCCTGTGACCGAAAAGCCTGTGAAAAGTGACTGGAAACCGACACCTAGGAAAATGAACAGGGAAGATGATGCCGCTTTGCATGAGGAAAAATCCGGTATACACGACGAATTTATTCCTTCATTCGATTTCAAAGAGCCGGATGTTGAAATCCTGACCATTCACGAAATAGTACAGGATGAAGATGCCGATGAGGTGCCGTTACAAAATGGAAATTTACAGGGAGAACAGGCCCGGACCAATGATATTTCACGGGATATGCGCTATGGACGTAACGATCGCAGCGAACGCAGCGATCGCCCTGAGCGCAGACCACAACCTCAGCAACAACCACAACGGGAAGATTTCTCCTGGGAATTCGAAGGGATAGTTTCGTGCGAAGGTGTACTCGAAATGATGCCCGATGGGTATGGATTTCTCCGGTCGTCCGATTATAATTACCTCAGTTCGCCTGATGACGTATATGTATCGCAATCGCAGATAAAACTCTTCGGGCTTAAAACCGGCGATACGGTAAAAGGAACAATCCGCCCGCCGAAAGAAGGTGAAAAATATTTCCCTCTTGTAAAAGTTGAAAATATCAACGGCAAACTTCCCGAGGAAATCCGCGACCGTATTCCATTCGATTATCTTACTCCGCTATTTCCTGAAAAGAAATTCAAACTTACCGGTCATCCAGGCTCAAGCCTGAGCACCCGGATCATCGATCTTTTCAGCCCCATTGGTAAAGGACAACGCGGACTTATTGTAGCTCAGCCTAAAACAGGTAAAACGGTTTTACTGAAAGAAATTGCCAATGCTATAGCCTATAACCATCCTGAAGCATACCTGATTGTATTACTTATCGATGAGCGTCCGGAAGAAGTTACCGATATGGCACGAAATGTAAAGGCAGAGGTTATTTCTTCTACTTTTGATGAGCCTGCCGACCGTCATGTACGGATAGCCAACCTGGTACTCGAAAAAGCCAAACGTCTTACCGAATGCGGTCATGATGTGGTTATACTTCTTGATTCAATTACCCGTTTGGCAAGGGCCTACAATACGGTTGCCCCTGCTTCCGGGAAAGTACTTTCAGGCGGGGTAGAGGCAAACGCGCTTCAAAAACCAAAACGTTTCTTTGGTGCAGCCCGCCAGATTGAAAACGGCGGTTCCCTTACCATCATAGCAACAGCACTTACTGAAACGGGTTCGCGTATGGATGAGGTTATTTTTGAGGAATTTAAGGGAACCGGCAATATGGAGCTCCAGCTCGACCGTAAACTTTCAAATAAGCGGATCTTCCCGGCTATTGATATTGTGGCATCAAGTACCCGCCGCGATGACCTTTTACTCGAAAAAGATGTACTCCAGCGGTTATGGGTTCTTCGCAATCACCTGGCTGATATGAACCCGATTGAAGCAATGGATTTCCTGAGAGATAAGATGAAATTCACCCAAACCAACGAGGAATTCCTGATTTCAATGAATGGATAAAATGGGTTGAAGTCAAGCCCGGATAAAATTACTTAAAAAAAAGAAGGCCGATTCTACATCAGCCTTCTTTTTTTTGCTATTTATTAGGATGGATTACTTTTTATCCGAAGATGGTTTCTGATTGTTATTATGCATCTTGTCCATAAGCATTTTCTGAAATTCACGTTCGGCATTATATAATTTCAATACTTTCACGGCAGGAAGCAATGTTTTGAATTTGGCGTGATATTCTTTTCTCAGGTCCAAATATTTCTGTGCCTCAATAATCTGGTTATCAAGCATTTCGGAAGCTTCCTTTTCAGTTAGTTTATCGATATCTGCTTTATTCATATGGCTGGATTCCCTGAATGATTTACTCAATTCATGACGTTTGGCATCGTATTCATTATATACAGGCCAGAATCCCTTTGCTTCATCTGGTGTAAGATTAAGTTCCTGGGTAATGAATGCAACGCGTTGTGCTTCCATTTTTTCGCGGTTTGCTGCGTGTTGTCCGTCTTTGTGTTTGTCCCGCTGGGCATTTGCAGGGTTTGTGAGCATCATTAATACCAGTATTAGGATAAAACTTGTACTCGTGATTTTTACAAAAGTAGTTTTCATGATTTTTAGTTTAGTATTCGTTTAAAAGATCAGCATCAAATTCATGCTCTTTAAGATATTTGGCAATTTCTTCCGTTGTTGGGCCATTTTGCCCCGTTAAAGATACAGGTTCAGAATAATTTATGTCTTTGCTTTCAATTTCCTTGTCAATAGAATGGCTTTCTGCAAGAAAAACTTCTTCTGCATAGGATGCATCATAAGCCATATTGAGTTCGGTCCATTCGTCTGTAACCGGAATAGTTGAAGCTTTTTTAGCCGGAATCATAAAAATCAGCAATACCGCAACCACCAGTGTTGCCATTACCGGAGCCCAAACCAGAGGTTTACGGAATGCTAGAATTATGCTTTTAATGAAAGTCCTGTTTTCCTGTTTTTTTATCCGGTCAACAATTCTTGGACTGAGTGAATCAAAATAACCATCGGGAATTTTTAACCCCTGAACTTCTTTTTTCAATTCTTCAAGAACCGAAGGGAGTTTTTCCTTATCGCTAGGTGGATTTGATATGTATTGTTTCAGTTTCATGATATATGTATGACATTGCCAATGTATTAAAGTTTAATTTGCTGTCACGAAATCTTCTATTTTTTTTACCGCAAAATGATAGGACGCTTTCAAAGCACCTACAGAAGTGCTTAATATCTCAGACATCTGTTCATAACTCACATTATCGTAATACCGCATATTAAAAACCAGCTGCTGTTTTTTAGGCAGCCGGATTATTGCCTCGCGAAGGCGTCGTTGTATTTCAGTCCCATCAAAATAATTGTCATCACGCAACGATTTGACCATCATTGCTTCAGGTGATGATAAAGATAAATAGGAGCGGAGTTGTTTGCTTTTCAGGAAGCTAAGCGATTCATTAACTGCAATGCGATAAAGCCAGGTGAATAATTTTGAATCTTCACGGAAAGAATCAAGATTGTTCCAAACCTTGATAAATATGTTTTGCACCACATCATCAGCATCATCATGATCAACTACCATGCGACGGACAAAATAATATATCTTTTCCTGGTGCTTTCGTACCAATAAGTTAAAAGCGTAATGCCTTTTGGCAGCATCACGAAATAATAAAACAAGTTCATCGTCAGTGTATTCCGGCATGGGCAGTGGGCAAAGCTAAGTAAGCATCAAATTCTCAACAGCTTAAAAAAAATCCGGATGAAGCTTTTCGATGAGCAGAACAAAACGACTCACCAGGTTTTTACATTATTGGTAAGCCGTTCATTCATCTTTTGCTCAGCGTTTGCGGCTGATAACCTTAAAGGCAGCGTCAATAATATGTGGAACATCAAGTCCGTATTTTATCATCAGTTCTTCCGGTGTTGCACTTTCGCCGAATTTATCATCTACGGCTACCATTTCCATTGGAGCCGGCATCCGGAGTGCAAGCAACTGGGCAATACTGTCGCCAAGACCTCCATTCATCAGGTGCTCTTCAGCGGTTACCAAGCATCCGGTTTTTTTAACTGATTGTAGGACTGCCTGTGCATCCAAAGGTTTAATGGTATGGATATTTATTATTTCAGCATCGATGCCTTTTTCAAGCAAAGCAATGCCAGCCTGCAAGGCAAGCCATACCATGTGGCCAGTGGCTATGATAGTTAAATCTTTGCCGGGCCTGAGCATGATTGCTTTCCCGATTTCAAAAGGCTGGTCAGCCGGCATGAAGTTTGGAACTTTGGGCCTGCCAAACCTCAGGTAAACCGGGCCTTCAAAATCAGCAATGGCCATGGTGGCTGCATAAGTTTGGTTATAGTCGCAGGGATTTATTACTGTAAGATTAGGCAACATTTTCATCAGGCCTAAATCTTCCATAGCCTGATGAGTGGCTCCGTCTTCACCCAGTGTAATACCGGCATGCGAAGCACAAATTTTTACATTTGTATTAGAATAGGCTACGGATTGCCGCACCTGGTCATATACCCTCGCAGTACTGAAATTGGCAAATGTACCGGTAAAAGGAATTTTTCCACCGATGGCCAACCCTGCAGCGACTCCAATCATATTGGCCTCGGCAATGCCCGATTGGAAAAATCTTTCGGGAAATTCTTTTGCAAAAGCATCCATTTTTAAAGACCCTGTCAGGTCAGCACAAAGAGCCACCACATCCGGATTTGTGCGTCCGAGTTCCAGTAAAGCGGCTCCAAAACCTGAGCGGGTATCTTTTTGTTCAGTAGAAGTATATTGGGTCATAATGCTTGGTTTTCGGGGTAAAATATTTCTCTTATTTAGGGTTTAATATTATTTATATAATTGAACATCAGTAGTTTTGCCTGATTCAATCACAAAACTCTGTTCAACTGTGTATAAGGTTGAACGGGAGTTTTTGGGGCGGAATACAATTCTGTAACTTCCGGGTTGAAGGTAAAGCGTCTCGAGCGTGAGGTTTTCGCTAAGTTCATAAATCCGGGTAAGCTTGTTTTTATCGTTAAGCAATAAAGTGCCATAACCATTGAAGGATTTCCGGAAAACAGCTATGCCCGGTTCTGGTATCTCGATAGTTGTGGTATGACTCTGGCTTATATTAATGTCTTTCAACGTGATGCGTGGTAAAGAAAGGATTTCAAGGTCGTAGTTCCCTGTAATGTATTTTTCTGTCTCACCAAAATTCTGCACATTGAGGGTTTGATAGGATCCACTTTTTCTGACAATGCATTGCAATCCTTTTGACGCATTGCTGACGCCGGCCATTTTCAACTGCAAGTAACCTTGAGGAGCATCAGCCGCAACAACGGTATGCTTCCCCGGAGTGATTCGCAGGGTATCAATAACTACAGGCGGTAATGTGTGTATATCAACACGGTAGGTTATAAGCGGGTCAACTACCAGGGTATCAGGTAGTCCCCTGTTATTCATGGTGTGGATAAAGTTGTATTTTATTTTGCCTGAGTAAAGATCGGTAAACGTCATCCCGGCGTCAGTTTCGGTTGGTTTTCCCGATTCATCCAGAAGGTTGACCTGCATAGTAGTTGAGTTGAGCACCTGCGAAATCACAACGTCAAGGGCTTTCCTAAGGTCTTTTTCTTTGGTGGCATCAAAATAGGTCCCAACACATTTGAATGCCTGGTTAAAATCCTGCCCGATCCCTATGATGAACGGTTTCAGAATAATTCCGTTTTTTTGAAGCATCTTTGAAACAGCACAGGGATCGCCTCCGCATTCCTCCAAACCATCGGTAATGAGTATTATAATATTCCTGCAGTTGGTACATGGAGTGAAATCCTTAACTGCCTGTTCAAGCGAGAAAGCAATAGGTGTAGTGCCCTTGGGTGTAATTGTCCTGAGGCGGCTTTTTATTTTTCCGGTATTGCCTGGAGCAAAAGGGACTTCAAGTTTAGTGTCGCTGCATACCTGAGGCGGGTAATGGTACTGATGACCGTAAACCCTCAGAGCAAATTCGGTATTCTTAAGGTTAGCTATACTATCAAGCATTTCAGAAATGATGCGCTTGGCTATATTAAATTTTGTATCGCTCTGCCAACGGCCCAGCATGCTTTGTGAAGCATCAAATATAAACAGGATGCGCGTCAGCGGAGGCGTTTTCTTTACAACCGCAGGCTGATTTTGTGCAGCCGAACTAATTACAATCATCAGCATAATTGCTGCTGAAATGATCCGGATTTTGTTACTGGCTGCTTTTTTCAAGATATTGTCTTTTTTATAACAGAGTAAAGGTGGAGTATGGTCTAAGAAGTTTTGAGTAAAGATGTTCAGGGAATCAAGGCATAAAAATCTTTTCGTTTCATGACTTCATCCGAGATGCACCTTTTATGAACATTTGTTAAAAATTAGTTCCATTTGTGGATTATCTTATTCGTATTAAATCCCAAAATTTTAAATCATTATATCCAACTCCGCCAATTTATCATTCACTATTTTTGATTCACTTCTCAATAGTCTCCCAGTGTTTCTTCCAGTTGCGATAATGCAGATTCAAGTTGACTGTCGCTTGGCGGTGAACCGTGCCACTGGTGTTTATCTATCATAAAATCCACACCTTGTCCCATATGGGTATGCATCAGAATGACTATTGGCTTTCCATGGCCGGAAAGCGATTTTGCTTTAGCCATGGTAGCAAGGATATCATCAAAATTATGACCATCCATTTCCAGAACAATCCAGCCGAAAGCTTCCCATTTGGCTCTCAGGTTTCCCAAAGGCATTACTACATCAACCGGGCCATCGATCTGCTTGCCGTTATAATCAATGGTGGCAATTATGTTGTCCACTTTTCGGCCAAACGCAAACATGGCTGCTTCCCAGATTTGTCCTTCCTCCAGTTCACCATCACCATGTAAAGTATATACCAGGTTAGGGTCATTATTCAATCGCTTGGAAAGTGCAGCACCAAGGGCTACTGAAAGCCCTTGTCCGAGTGATCCCGATGCAACTCTTACTCCCGGAAGATGTTCAGCCGGGGTTGGATGTCCCTGTAACCTGGAATTCAATTTCCTGAAAGTAGCAAGTTCGCTTACCGGGAAATACCCCGTTCGTGCCAGCAAACTATACCAGACGGCCGATACATGTCCGTTCGACAGGAAAAACATATCTTCTCCGTGCCCGTCCATCGTAAAGTTATTGGGATCATGATTCAGAACAGATGTATATAATGCAGTCATGAAATCTGCACATCCCAGTGATCCACCGGGATGCCCCGATTGAACTGCATGCACCATTCTTACTATATCCCTGCGCGCCTGAGTGGCTAAAGATTGCATTTGAGCTGTTGTTGTCATCTGGAGTTTTTAAATAATTTGCTAAATTATACCATTAAGGTGATAGCTGTTTGTAATGTTAATAATTTTGGAAAACATTTTAGCTTTATTCCCGTTAGACAAGAATATTCTGTCGGGTGACCGAGTTCGTTGTTTTTTTAAATAAACTTGTTGATGCTTTTTACAAACATAATAAAATTCAAATTAAGATTCGTTATTGTAACGCTTTTCACACTGTTTTATTTGACAATCCAGGCGCAGGACTTAAATCGAATGAATATAGCTGAACAACAGTGGGTTGACTCCGTATATAATGCGCTCACGCCCCAACAACGGATAGGACAATTGTTTGTACTTCGTGCCAATTCGGATATTGATTCGTCAGAAATCAGGCAACTAACCCGTTTGATAAAGGAGTATGACATTGGCGGATTGTGTTTTTTTAAAGGCGGTCCGGTAAGACAAGCAATCCTCACAAATTACTACCAGAACCTGGCGATTACGCCCCTTCTTATATCTATGGATGCTGAATGGGGGCTTGGAATGAGGCTCGACAGCACCATTTCATATGCCCGCCAGATGACTCTTGGAGCCATGAAGGACGAGGAACTGATCACGGAATTCGGGCGTGCCGTTTCATCACAGCTCCGCAGGATGGGCGTTCAAGTTAGTTATTCACCTGTGGCTGATTTAAACAGTAATCCCGCTAACCCGGTTATCAATATTCGCTCTTTCGGTGAAAAAAAAGAGGATGTTGCCCGGAAGGCAATCCTGTATATGAAAGCTATGCAACAAGGTGGTATTATTACAATTGCCAAACATTTTCCCGGTCATGGTGATACTGATACCGATTCGCATCAATCCTTGCCTATTATCAGCCATTCTGCAACTACAATCGACACACTTGATATTTACCCGTTCAGGGAACTTATTAAAGCAGGTCTGGATGGCATGATGGTTGCACACCTTGATATACCGGCTCTTGATTCAACTAAAAATCTTCCTTCGAGCCTTTCGCCCCTGGTGATTGATTCGCTTTTGCGAAAAAAAATGAATTTCAAGGGACTGATATTATCCGATGCACTCGATATGAAAGGCGTTTCAAATCATGATAGCCCCGGTTTTGTTGAATTAAGAGCTTTGGAAGCAGGAAATGATATACTTCTGCTTTCCGTTTCAGTTGATAAGGCTGTTGCTGCGATCACCCAGGCTATCGACAGCGGTCAATATTCGCAGGATGAGCTGGCCATGCACTGTAAGCGCGTTCTTGCATATAAATATAAAGCCGGATTAAACAGGTTACAGCCTGTTAAGATAGAAAATCTTTACAATGATCTTCATATTCCGCATGATGAGAACCTGAATTTTGAATTATACAGGAATGCAATCACAGTGCTGAAAAATGACAGCCTTCCCGGTCAGGGAAATACTATTCTCCCGGTCCGAAATTCAGATACTCTCAGGATTGCAACGCTGATGATCGGTTATACTGATATTAAAATGTTTCAGAAGCGAATTAATGATTATGCAAAAGCGGATCATTACACTTTGCCCCGGAATGCGGATGAGCAATCCGTTTATCAGATATATAAAGCACTGGCGGGGTATAACCTGGTAATAATCGGAATAAATAATACGATTCCGGCACCGGCGCGGAACTTTGGAATATCGGATGTAACCATTGGCTTGGTTGACTCTTTACTGGATTCGAAATCGTGTATTCTGAATTTATTTACACTCCCCTATAGTATCAACCTTTTCAGGAATATTGATAAGGCAAAAGCACTTGTGGTTGCATACCAGGATAATGACAATGCTTATGATGCTGTCGCCCAGATGCTTTTTGGCGCATCATCCGCAAGTGGACAGCTTCCTGTAGGAGTGAACACTGTTTTTCCATTACAATCAGGGCTTACAACGGCTACTTCAGGATGCTTGCGTTATAATCCTTATGATAATCAGGGACTTCGTGCAGCAGACCTGGATGTTGTTGATTCGATTATAAAAGCCGGTATGGATAAAAAAGCCTATCCCGGTTGCCAGGTATTAATTGCTAAAAACGGGAATGTGCTTTACCGGAAGGCATTTGGTTACAGCGATTACCTGTATAAACAGCCTGTGACAAATGATGATCTGTACGATCTGGCCAGTGTAACCAAAGTGGCGGCAACCACCCTGGCGGTGATGAAACTCTATGATCTGGGCCTGGTTAACCTGGATGAACCGCTTTCGAAAACCCTGAAGTACCTCGAAAACAGCAATAAAAAGAAAATCACCATCCGCGAAGTGATGACCCACCAGGCCGGGTTGGTGGCATGGATCCCTTTTTACCAGAAAACCTTGAAAAACGGATATCCTGACAGCACTTTATACAGTACTTCAGCTTCAGATAATTTTCCATTCAGGGTTGCAGAAGGGATGTATCTCAGGAAAGACTACAGGCAGGTTATCATTGATTCCATTATCAGCTCACCGCTTTCAGCTAAAAAAGAATACAAATACAGTGACCTAGGTTTTATCCTGATGCAGCAATTTGTTGAACAGGTTACCGGGAAAAGCCTTGACCAATATATGAATGAACAGTTCTATAAACCTCTGGGTTTAAATACCCTTACCTTCCATCCACGCGATAAATTTCCACTGAGCCGGATTATGCCTACGGAGAATGATACTTTGTTCCGTCATCAGCTTGTCCAGGGAGATGTACATGATCCGGCAGCTGCCATGCTTGGTGGTGTTGCTGGTCATGCCGGATTGTTTGGCACATCAAATGATATGGCTGTTCTGTTACAGATGTTGATTCAGAATGGTTCATACGGTGGCAGGCAGTACATAAAACCCGAAACGGTGGCTTTGTTTACTAAAAGACAATATAAAGGCAACCGTCGTGGGCTGGGATTCGACAAACCGCAACTTTTCCCATCAGATCCCGGCCCGGCTTGCGAGGAAGCTTCGGCTAAAAGTTTTGGTCATACCGGTTTTACCGGCACGTATATCTGGGCTGACCCGGATAATGATCTTCTCCTTGTTTTCCTTTCAAACCGTGTAAATCCTGATGCCGAACCCAATAAATTGGCACAATTGGGAATACGGACCCAGATTCAGCAGGCGCTTTACCAGGGCTTGAATAAAAATCTGAAACCCGGTCAGAAATTAAAACGCAAACCAGTTAATAGTACTGAGTAAGTTGTGAAGCTGTTAAATGTCAGCGGGAATTAAATGAGAAAAGAAGAAGATTCAGATTAATTCTGAAATACTGAAATATGTGACTTTTAAACATGTAACTTTGCAATGTGCATTAAACATATTTTAAAAACCTTTACTAATAAATTTCATCATGTCAAAAATAACTTTAAAAGGCAGCACCATCAATACTTTCGGTGATTTACCAGCTGTTGGATCAAAAGCACCGGATTTTTCGCTTGTTGGGACCAATTTGTCAGATGTTAAAAACACTGATTTTGCAGGCAAACGCCTGGTTTTAAACATTTTTCCCAGTCTTGATACAGCAACCTGTGCGGCCTCAGTAAGGCGTTTTAACGTAGAAGCTGCCAAACTTGAGAATGCAGTCGTAATATGTATTTCAAAAGACCTGCCATTCGCACACGGCCGTTTCTGTGCTGCCGAAGGCATTGCCAATGTAGTATCTGCATCAGAGTTCAGAGGCAACGCATTTGGCAAATCTTATGGTGTTATGATTACCGATGGCCCGATGCAAGGGCTATTATCACGTGCCGTGGTTGTTGTTGATAAGGATGGTACAGTTCTGCATTCGCAGCAGGTTCCTGAAATTACTGTAGAGCCAGATTATCAGTCGGCATTGGATTCGCTGAAATAATCCGAAGCATATATTTTGTCAACCCGGAAATAATCTTACCTTTGCGTTTCGTTATGAAACTGCGGATGTGGCGTAATTGGTAGCCGCGCCAGACTTAGGATCTGGTGTCGTGAGACGTATGGGTTCGAGTCCCTTCATCCGCACAATATTGGTTTAAAGCTGCTGGAAAGCGGCTTTTTGCTTTTAGTTCCGATACTTATATTGCCCGAATCAAGAATTTGATAAATTTGATGGAATAGTTCGTTGCTATCTGCCGTTTCGCATAAGAAAACTTTTAATTGATTAACGATGAACACCGTATCAAATAACATGACTTTTGAAAGAATCGATTTTACTGCTTCCCCTTTAATTAAAGGCGAATTTGAGAATTGTACGTTTAAAAACTGTAATTTTTATAATACTGATTTATCCGGTTTTATATTCAGGGAATGTAAATTTGATGGTTGCGATTTTAGCCTGGTCAGACTTAAACAAACCACTCTTCATGATATCAGTTTCCTTAATAGTAAATTGCTGGGTATTCAGTTTCAGGAGTGCAACAGTTTCCTGTTTTCAGTTAGTTTCAGGAATTGTATTCTAAAGATGTCGGTTTTTTACAAACTTAAACTAAAGAAATACAGGTTTGAAAACTGTAATCTTCAGGAAGCTGATTTTACTGAAACCGACCTTTCCGGCTCTGTTTTCGAAAACTGTGACCTGCAAAGAACTGTTTTTTATAACACAAACCTCGAAAAAGCTGATTTCACTACTTCCTACAATTATTCTTTTGATCCCGAAAGAAACCGGATAAAAAAGGCGCGTTTCTCAAAATCGGGAGTAATTGGACTATTGGATAAATATAATATTGAAACAGAATAATACCTTTGCCGGATTAACAATACTGCAACACAGGCAAAAGTTGCCATAATTATTTAATACCCATCATTACCCGCTACTATGAAAGTAAAGCTAATATTGATCATTATTTTGTTCGGGATCTTTACCACCAGTTTTGGACAACAAATCCCGGGCTGGGATAAATGGAATTGGTTAATCGGCGAATGGATAGGTGAGGGCACCGGTACTCCCGGCAGAGGCGGTGGTTTCTTTGCTTTTAGCCTGGATCTTGACAAAAAAATCCTGGTCAGGAAAAGTCATTCGGAATACCCGGCCGCAGAAAATAAATCCAGGGTGATTCATGATGACCTGATGATCGTGTATCCTGACTATTCCGGAAATCCTTCCAGCGCTATCTATTTCGACAATGAAGGACACACCATTAATTATTCAATAGCATATACTAATAGATCAATTGTCTTAACGAGCGGCAAAATTCCCAATATCCCCGTTTTTCGACTGACATATACTATGCTTGATTATGAAACAGTGAATACAAAATTTGAAATGTCAAAAGACGGTGAGAACTTTACGACCTACGTTGAAGGGAAAAGTTTTAAAACTAAATAAGTACTTAATATTTATAAGTAAAGATCAGCTGATTCGAACATATTTTGGATTGATTATGCTTTCTTGAAAAGAAGAATGTTTCGAAATCAGACTATTCTTCCGCTTGTTGTTAATAATCTGTAATATGTAGTGTTAACTCAACATTATTTATCAGTTTAGTGAAATAAATCATTAAAAATATTACCTTTGCAAACTTATTTGATTTGCAATTGCATTGATAATAAGTATCAGATAATCAATTTAATACAGAATATTCAAACTCATCTTTTTTTATTACAATGGAAATTACCAGGGAAAATACCGGCGAATTAACCGCTACCATCAAAATGGTGATCAGCCCGGCTGACCACAATGAAAGTGTTACAAAGATTTTAAAAGATTATCAGCGCAAGGCTAATGTGCCAGGTTTCAGGCCGGGTCACGTGCCTTTCGGAATGATTAAAAAACTATATGGAGGAGCCGTATTTGCTGAAGAAGTAAATAAACTGGTTTCCGACAAACTGCATAATTACATCGAAGATGAAAAACTCGATATACTGGGACAGCCACTGCCAAATACAACGCTCACGCCGGAATTCGACTGGAAAGAAGGTCAGGATATTGAATTCTTTTTCGACCTGGGTATGTCTCCATCATTCGATGTTGTGCTGGATGAAACGATCGCAGTGGATTACCACGTTATAAAAGTGGATGATACCATGCTTGATAAATACACAGATGATATGCGTCAGCGGTTCGGAACAATGATAAATCCGGAGATTGCCGGTGAAAAAGATGTTCTGTTTGGCGAATTTGTTCAACTTGGTACTGACGGTAATAGCCTCGAAGGAGGAATTACTCATTCATCTAAGGTTACAATTGATTTGATAGCTGATTCGGATGTTAAAGGCAAACTTATTGGCTCAAAGGTTGGTGATACTGTTGTGTTCAATCCGCTTAAAGCCACCGGGAATGCTGTTGAAGCTTCTGCTATGCTTGGCATTACTAAATCAGAAGTTGAAAGTATGGAATCTGACTTCAGGTATACCATCACCGAAATCAGTACAATGAGCCCTGCTGAGATGAATGAAGAGTTTTTCGAAAAAGTGTTCCCTGGTGCTGAAATTAAAACAGAAGAGGAATTTCGTGATAAAATAAGAGGAGAATCGGAAAATGCATTTGTAGCTGACAGTGATCATTTGTTCGCACATCACATGCAGGATAAATTGGTAGAGTCGGTAACACTTACCCTTCCTGATGAATTTATGAGGCGCTGGCTTCTCGAAAGCAACGAAGGAAAACTGACCGCCGAAGACATCGACCGTGATTACCACAAATATGCCGAAAGTATGAAATGGCAGCTGATCGAAAACAAGATCATAAAAGAAGCTGGTATCGAAGTCGGTGATCAGGAAATTAAGGATTATATCAAGGATTATTATCTCCAGGGTTGGCGTACCATGCAACTGACTGAGGATCTGATGGAAAGACTTGAAACCATCGCTGAATCATTTTTAAAAGATAAGCCTGAAGAAGTACGCCGCATCGTCGATTCCTTATACGGACAGCGTGTTTCTGCCTATGTTAAATCAAAAGTTAAACTGAACGAAAAAGAAATCAGTTACGATGAATTTATTAAATTAGATGCCGAAAAACACTAATCTATGAACATGAACAACGAATTCCGTAAATATGCCGTTCATCACCGCGGCATCAGCAGTACCTCACTCAACAGGTATGCATCAGTTTCGCAAGGATATATTTCACCTACTATTATCGAGGAACGCCAGCTGAACATTGCAACGATGGATGTTTTTTCGCGTTTAATGATGGACCGAATTATATTCCTGGGCGTCCCTATTGATGATTATGTTGCCAATATTATCCAGGCACAGCTGCTCTTCCTCGAATCGGTTGATTCAAAACGTGATATCCAGATTTACCTTAATACGCCCGGGGGCTCGGTATATGCCGGTTTGGGCATTTATGATACCATGCAGTATATTGCTCCTGATGTAGCAACCATTTGTACCGGCATGGCAGCCTCCATGGGTGCGGTTTTGCTTTGTGCAGGCCAGAAAGGGAAACGCACGGCTTTAAAGCACTCCCGGATATTGATCCATCAGCCTATGGGCGGTGCCGAAGGACAAGCTTCGGATATTGAAATAACTACACGTGAAATCCTGAAACTTAAAAAAGAATTATACGATATTATTGCTTCCCATAGTGGGCAGACATTTAAGAAAATCGAGAAGGATTCGGACCGCGATTACTGGATGACTGCTGAAGAAGCCAAAGCATACGGAATGATTGATGAGCTTTTGGTGCGGGAAGTGAAGGAAATAAAATAGCTTTAAACAGGTACTGTTCCTCCGGCAGGAGTAGAATAAATTTCTACTTTTTGCCGGATTTTTTATAACTTTGCGGATGAAAGGTTATTAATAATTAATCAGCCTTGGTTCGAAGATAATTTTGTTGCTTCTTGTGGTGATGAAAAGGTAGTTTAAATTAGTGATTATGACAAAAAAAGAAGAACGCTGTTCATTTTGCGGACGACCCAAACGCGAAACCAATATTCTGATTGCCGGTCTCGAAGCGCATATCTGCGATTATTGCATTGACCAGGCCAAAGATATCATGCGCGAGGAGATAAAGCATGTTAAACATAGCGATGCCAAGACGCCCGAAACACCGAAACCCCAGGAAATCAAAGCGTACCTTGATAAATATGTGATCGGGCAGGATGATTCGAAACGCGTGCTGGCAGTTGCAGTATATAATCATTTTAAGCGTATTAATCAGCCTGCTTCGAAAAACAAGGATGAGGTGGAAATTGATAAATCGAACATTATCCTGGTAGGCGAAACCGGTACCGGGAAGACTTTACTGGCGCGTACTATTGCCCGCTTGTTGCAGGTCCCATTCTGCATTGCCGATGCTACCGTACTTACCGAAGCCGGTTATGTAGGGGAAGATGTTGAAAGCATCCTGAGCCGGTTGTTGCAGGCTGCTGATTATAATGTAGCTTCTGCCGAGAAAGGTATTGTTTTTATTGACGAAATTGATAAAATTTCACGCAAAAGCGATAATCCATCCATTACCCGTGATGTATCAGGCGAAGGTGTTCAACAGGCTTTGCTTAAATTGCTCGAAGGCGCCGATGTAAACGTCCCGCCTCAGGGTGGACGAAAACACCCCGAACAAAAAATGATATTGGTCAACACCCGCAATATCCTGTTTATTTCAGGGGGTGCTTTCGATGGAATTGATAAAAAAATTGCTGCACGTATGCAAACCAATATCATCGGCTACAGCAATGACCGTGAAAAAGAGGTTATTGATCGTCACAACCTGCTACAATATGTTGCTCCACAGGATTTAAAAAGTTTTGGACTCATTCCTGAACTGGTTGGCCGATTCCCGGTAGTTACTTACTTGAACCCGTTAAGCCGCGAAGTACTTATCCGTATCCTCACCGAGCCGCAGAATGCCCTGATAAAACAATTTGTTCGCCTTTTCGAGATGGATAATGTTAAACTTAGTTTTACCGATGATGTATATGAATATATCGTTGATAAAGCTATCGAATTCCGCACCGGGGCACGTGGCTTACGCTCGATACTCGAAGCCATTCTCACGGATGCCATGTTCGATATCCCTTCGCAGACAAAACATTCAGACCTGATCATCGATCGCGCTTATGCAGCCGAAAAGCTTGGTAAAACCAATATTGCAAGGCTGAAAGTAGCATAACGTTCCTTCCCGGATAGGATTATCCGGATGATTAATTAGGCCATCCAATAAAAATGCCTTTTGGATTGTTATAACAATGGCATACTTATTGAATCATTTCAAGAAAACCTGAACAATGAGGTTCATTTTGGTTGGTTTACTGGCACTGGTACCATTCCTGATTTCTGCGCAAGGCATTATTAACCCGCATGATTCTGCAGGTTATCATTGTTCATCCATTGTGGTTAATGGTGATACCATTCCAGTTATGTACCTTGGCGAAGTTTTCATATGGGGCAATAAGTCATTCCGTAATTCATTTGAAGCACGGCAGTGGGAGCGCATGGTGCGGAATGTTAAAAAGGCATATCCTTATGCCAAACTGGCTGGTATTAAATTTAATGAATACAGCCAGAAAATAGCCGCAGTTAAAAGTGAAAAAGTGAAGAAAGATATGATGAAGCAGGCGGAGGATGAAATTGAAGCCCAATTTGGTAACGAACTAAAAGACCTCACCATCACGCAGGGGAAGATTTTATTGAAATTAATTGACAGGCAGACAAATAATAGCTCCTACGATATCGTTAAAGATTTCAGGGGACGTTTCAGGGCTTTCTTTTACCAGTCGTTTGCACGTTTGTTTGGTTATAACCTGAAAGTAAAATACGATCCACTCGGCGATGACGCAGATATTGAGCGAATTGTACTGATGATTGAAAATGGAACTATCTGATAAAATAATATCCGAACATATTTTCAGGACATGATCACGGGAATGTGATCTCAACATTATTAATGTTTGCTTTTATCAGATTAAGAAAAGGGTAAGGGCAAAACCCACAATCTATCCTAATAAAACCGATTCCCGGGGCTAACCATATACTATGCTCATCATCTGCAGCCATTGGTATATCAAAAAAGAACTGATAACAATTAGGGATTTTAGTATGATTGACCAATACAGTATCCGTTTTACTAACCAGGCTTACAGTCCAGGATCCAAATTGCCAGCTTTTATCAACACCGGCAGTTAGATCGAATTTCACAGATTCAGCTTCAGTTGATCGTCTGCAGTATATCTTATTATTTTCGTTACGGTAATAATTTGTATCAGTGCCCTGGATGAATTCAAAATAAGTTTTGTTATCAAAAACTTTAGTTCCGGTAATCGTCATCTTTTCGGTATGTTCAATTTCCCAGTTATTTTGGACCTGCATTGGGAGGTAATCACCAGAAACAGGGACATTTGACGCTTCCTCTTTCGTACAGGAAGCAGCGAAAAAAAATGCAGTTACTGTAAATAATGTGATGGAGATTAGTGTTTTCATTTTAGGGTATCGCTCTTATTCTTGATATCGTAATCCGGTTAAAACCAGCACACCCACCTGTTTTCGGTTTCCAATCCAATTTAACATGTAAGGGTAGCTGGCTGTCGGTGAAAGTAAAATTAGCCGGCAATTCTGATTTTTCAAAAAGGTACTGATTTCCATCTGTTTCTATGAAATACCCCCCACAACAAACACACATCCTGATGTCAGGTCCGATAATTGTACCGGTGCTTTGGTATGTATCTTTTTCACAACTTAAAATCAGAGATACAGGAAAAAGAAGTAGTAAAACCAAAGTTTTCATGTATTCCCGGGTTTGTGATTTCTGTTTTTCGCCCATCATTCACTCTCTTCGTTCCCTTGCCTGGTTATTCCTGTATCCAAATCCGCGGCCCTACTGTCCGCTTCCTTTCATCACTGTCAGCAATGTATAAGCCATAATTTTGATATCCATTGCCAGCGACATGTTTTCGAGATACAGGATGTCGAATTTCAGGCGCTCGATCATCTGGTCTACATTTTCGGCATAACCATATTTGACTTGTCCCCATGAAGTAATACCTGGCTTTACTTTCAACAGCAGGCGGTAATGGGGAGCTCGTTTTGCAATCTGATCGATAAAATACTGTCGTTCCGGCCTTGGGCCTACCAGGGACATTTCACCTTTCAAAACTGTTAAAAACTGAGGTATTTCATCGAGACGTGTTTTTCGCATCATTCTGCCAAAGGGTGTAACCCGGATATCATCTTTTGACGATAACATAGGTGTGTCTGTCTCAGCTCCGGTAATCATTGAGCGGAATTTAGGTATCATGAATTTTTTTCCGCTGATCCCTACGCGTTCCTGTGTGTAAAATACCGGGCCTTTCGATGACAATTTAACGCCAATCGTACAAAACAGATATACCGGTGATAAAACCACTATTGCGATTATTGATAGAACAACATCCAGAAACCGTTTCAGGCTGAGTTGCCAGGGAGGCATAAAGTCGAATGACACTTGGATAAGCGGTGTCTGATAAATGGAAGTGGTTTTTACGGTGCCTAACAGGAAGTCCTGCATATCAGGAATTACTTTTATGAGAACATTTGTATCTTCTATTTCAGCTATGATTTGTTCAATAGTTCTCTGTTCTGAACGTTCTGTTGCAATGATCACTTCTTCAATTTTCAATTCGGTGATCAGGTGTTGCAGGTTGGAGAAATGTCCCAGGTTGGGAATAAACTGCTCGAGTTTATAACTTGGGTATTCAACTGCATGAACGAAACCCACAAACCTGTTAAATGAAGACTTGGGCTGGCTTTCAATTTCATTATAAATGGAGATTGCATTTCCATTGCTTCCGACTATAATTGTATTGAAGCCAATGATACGATGCCTGAGTTTATGCAGGTTTCGTGATGTAAGTATAAGCCTGAATGTAACAGTGATCAGGAAGTGTAGCAGAAGCAGGTTGATGAACAGGTGGTAATAATCTCTGTAGGTTTTAATAACATCATCGAGAATGAGTGCGAAAAATATTATAACAACACCAATGATGGTAATCAGCAAGGTTTGCCCTAATTCGCGCATACGGGCTTTGCGGTAAATATTATGGTAGGATCCTGATAATAAATACAAAAAGAGCCAGAATAACGGAATGACTATTATTCCGGTATAAAATTTAGTATCATTAAGTACGATCTGCAGCGTATCATTCATAGCCTGTAATTCAGCTGATTTGCGAAGGAAAAAAAAGATACTCCATGCAATAGCAGCTGAAAGCAGGTCAGCAACTACGAATTTTGCAGTTTGTATTTTTTTATTCATTACTGGTTGTTTATCTGCAGAAAAGCAGAATGATACGGTTGAAAGATAGAGTCATTTTTTAAGTGTATCAAAATATAACACGATTTCATTTAAATGAGCAATTTATGTTTTGCCCTGTAGAGCAGATCGCAAGGTTATGATGCTGAAACGTTTAATTTATTTTCATAGTCAATGTTGTGCAGATTTTGATTGATTTACTGCGCTCTCAACTTTTCCGAGTATCTGGAAAGCTACCTTTAACGCCTGGTATCCATCGCTGATGGTAACCTCGGGCGTAATATTTTCAATGATGGCCTTTGCAAAACTTGAAAGTTCCGTTTGAATGGCATTGGTGGAAATGATCA
>Ga0079306_1000688_pt1 | contig 28241 bp, 25 predicted proteins | sample Methanotroph_Enr_FD_79181 | JGI IMG/M metagenome (GOLD analysis project Ga0079306, IMG submission 79181) | Enriched soil microbial communities from Old Woman Creek wetland in Ohio, USA - Methanotroph_Enrichment_5 | ecosystem: Environmental > Terrestrial > Soil > Wetlands | place: USA: Ohio...
CCATCTGCTCCGGCATCCTGTATCTCTTTTGCAAAAGCTGTCCACTCTCCCGGAGAGTAGCAGTTGATACTTGCAATTACAGGAACCTGTACGGCTGCTTTGATATCCTTTATCAAATCGAGATACTTAGTGATTGAACTTGAACGAAGGTAGTGATAAAGATAATCTGCAGACTCGGGATAATCTGCAGACTGACTGCTTATAAATTCAGCTTCGTTTATTATCTGTTCTTCAAAAAGGGACTTGACAACTATGGCTCCTACCCCGGCTTTTGCAAAAGCAACAACCTTGTCAATCTGAGAAGTCAGACCGGAACTGGCCGCAATGAGTGGACTACTCAAAGAGAGCCCCATGTAATTTACAGATAAGTTATTCATAATTCTGATTTTAAATATTTTCCAATACTTTTCTAAAGCTTATTTTCTCCTCAATTATTGATCTCAGTTTCTCAACCGGAACCCTCTCCTGTTCCATTGAATCTCTGTATCTTATGGTTACGCACTTGTCTTCAAGACTCTGATGGTCAATTGTTATACAGAACGGCGTTCCAATTGCATCCTGACGACGGTACCTCTTGCCAATGCTGTCCTTTTCGTCATACTGACAATTGATTTCATATTTGAGGTCGTTCATGATTTCCCTTGCCATCTCCGGAAGTCCATCCTTTTTAACAAGCGGAAGCACCGCAAGTTTAACCGGTGCCAGAATTGCAGGCAATTTTAGTACAACCCTCTCCTCTCCGTCATCTAGTTTTTCCACACAATATGCAGAAGAGTAGACTGCCAGGAAGGTCCTGTCCAGACCAATTGATGTCTCAATAACATATGGTACATAGCTTTCATTTGTCTCAGGATCGAAATACTGGAGCTTCCGTCCGGAAAATTTCTGATGCTGACTCAGGTCAAAGTCGGTACGAGAGTGAATTCCTTCAAGCTCTTTGAAACCAAACGGAAACTCAAACTCAATATCGGCAGCCGCATTTGCATAGTGGGCAAGTTTTTCGTGATTATGGAACCTGTATTTCTCATCGCCTAGCCCAAGTGCTTTGTGCCAACGCAGACGAGCCTCCTTCCAATGTTCGTACCACTTCATCTCCTCTCCCGGACGCACGAAAAACTGCATCTCCATCTGTTCGAACTCTCTCATTCTGAAGATAAACTGTCTTGCTACAATCTCGTTTCTGAAGGCTTTACCTATCTGGGCAATTCCAAACGGGATCTTCATTCTTCCGGTCTTCTGTACATTCAGGAAATTCACAAAAATGCCCTGAGCAGTTTCCGGCCTGAGGTAAATTATATTTGTGTCCTCGCTCACGCTTCCCATTTGTGTAGAGAACATCAGGTTAAACTGACGGACATCGGTCCAGTTTCTGGTACCTGAGATTGGGCAAACTATTTCGCAATCGATTATAAGCTGCTTAACCGCCTCCAGGTCATTTGCATTAAGTGCCTCGTTCATCTTTGCAGTAACTTCATCAGCCTTTGCCCTGTTCCTCAAAACATTAGGGTTTGTGGCCCTAAATTGTACCTCATCAAATGATTCGCCAAACTTCTTATGCCCTTTCTCAACCTCTTTCTCTATCTTCTCCTCTATTTTGGCAATGTGATCCTCAAGCAGTACATCTGCCCTGTATCTCTTTTTTGAATCTTTATTATCTATAAGCGGGTCATTGAATGCATTTACATGGCCCGATGCCTCCCATATCTTTGGGTGCATGAAGATTGCGGAATCAATTCCCACAATATTTTCGTTCAGACGAACCATCGAATCCCACCAATATTTTTTAATATTGTTCTTCATCTCTGCGCCAAGCTGGCCATAGTCGTATACTGCACTAAGCCCGTCATAAATCTCGCTCGAAGGAAAAATAAAGCCATACTCTTTGGCATGCGCAATCAAACTCTTGAATAGCTCCTCTTGTGTCATATTCTCTTTTCTTTTAATAAAAGGCAAAATTAGTTTAAATTTTAACAGAGTTTGCGATTGTCGTTATTTATCTTTAAAATTGCATACAGATGCCCTTCTCAGATATAAGCAGCTTCGCATGCAGATTAACAAACCGTTCGATGATTGTCTAAATAGTGAAGAATTACTTAACGCTATAAAAGCGGGGAGAGAGGATGCCTTTTCGTTTTTATTTGTTAAGTATTACAGTAATCTTTTTTCTTACGCTTACAGAATACTGAACGACACAGAAGATGCAAAAGAGTGTGTACAATTGACCTTTTGCCACTTCTGGGATATCCGGAAAGGGTTGGAAATAAACGATTCTTTTAAATCATACCTGTATAGAGCTGTTTATAATAATTGTGTTACAATTCTCAGGCATAAGAAATTCCTTGCAAAATATGAGGTGAAGGGACTTCTGGATTTCTATTTTTCCAGTATTGTCCAGGATCCTCAAACAGAAATGAGATTTACAGACTCTGAAACGAAACAGATAATTCTGAATTCTATCGATTCCCTCCCAAAAAAATGCAGAGAAATTTTTATAAAGTGCAAAATAAAAGGTCAATCATATGCAGATGTTGCAGTTGATTTGGATATATCTGTAAAAACTGTTGAGAGTCAAATGACCATAGCATTTAAAAAGCTGCGGGAAAAATTAAAGTTAACACAATATTTATTTCTCTGTTTTTAGGGGTCGGACTGTTTGCATGCGTCTTAGAGTAAAAGCAAACATGTAATGCTAAGAAAAACTACTGAAGACGAAGAAATCGATTTACTAATCTCAAAAAACCTAAACGGAAGTGCCACTCCGGAAGAGATTGAAAAATTATCTGTCTGGGTAAGGAATTTCGATAATGAGACGTATTTTGAGCAATATAAGAAAATCTGGCACGTTGCTCAGGATGTTCCGGCAGACGACCGGCAGATAAAACAATCTCTATTAAGCTTTTTAAAATATACCAGGGCAAGAGAAAGAAGACATAATATAAGAACAAGACTTGTATACGCTGTCTCTTCTGCCGCTGCAATAGTGTTCCTTTTTGGGATTTATTCACTTTTTATCCCAAATAATAATTCAACCGTCTCTTTTTCTGAACTAAAATATAACTCCGACTCCATAAGGGTTGAATTATCAGACGGAAGTATAATTAATCCCCTGAGAAAATCTTCTGTTTCAATTCAAGAGAATAGCCAGGAAGAGATGAGTCTGGATCCGGCAAATCACCGGGAAATTTCTTATATGGCACAGAAAATTGGTCACCCTCAAAAGTCAGAAATCCTTAAATACAACTCAGTAACCATCCCTTCCGGAGAACGATTTGCTATAGTCCTGTCAGACGGGACAAAGGTGTACTTGAACTCCAACTCATATATAAGATATCCTGTAAGTTTCGGAAAAGAGAGCCGGTCTGTCACATTGATGGGTAGAGCATATTTTGATGTTACTAAATCGGATATACCTTTTATAGTTAATACTCCTGACATGAGAATAGAGGTGTTGGGTACCTCTTTCGATGTAGAATCGAATAAGAATGCAGAAAATTCTTCTGTTATTCTTGTGGAGGGCTCAGTAAAAGTATTTGCCGATGGCCAAAGTAAAATAATAAGTCCCGATGAGAAATACTCAATAAACCGCCTTGACAGAGGAGTTTCTGTAAGTAGCGTAGATTCAAGAACCATGACTTTATGGAAAGACGGCATCCTGGTACTTTCCGAGCTCACTTTTGACTCTATGTTAGATAACCTCCGCTCATGGTATGGAGTGGAAATCATAAACAACTCTTCAGTATCAAAGACAGAAAAATTTTATGGGAAATTCGACAGGGAAAATATTGAAGAGGCTATGAAAACAATTGCCCTCAGTGCTAAAGTAAGATACAGAATAGATAATGGAATTTTAATAGTCGAAGACTCTAAATAACAGAAAAAGCGGGAGAACTTAAGGCCTGGTAAACTTTACTCTCTCCCGCCGCGCCAATCAATACCTAAGTATTAACCAGAATTAAAACAAAACTATGAAAATTTTTTCACTTTTTAGAAAAAAGTGCTTCTGCGGAAGGCATGCTTTGCGGCAAATTGTATTATTGCCGGTAGTTTTTTTTCTTCTGTCTCCTTCTCCTGTTTTTGGAGCTGGTCAACAAGAGAAAATTACAATTAGCTTAAAAGATGTAAGTATTGTCAAGTTTTTTAAAGAAATTGAAAAAAACACAACTTACAAATTCTTTTACAAAGGTTCTCAGGTAGAATCTTTCCCCACTATTTCAATAGAAGCAAAAGATCAGACAATTACTTCTATCCTCAATTCTGTTTTCGCTAAAAGTGACCTTACATACACTTTTAACAATAAACAGATTGTTATTCTACAAAAAACCGGTAGTCAATCCATTCAGGTTCCGTTAAAGGTCAAGGGAAAGGTATCCTTTGTCGAAGATGGTTCTCCGGTTCCCTATGCTAATATCCAGGTAAAGGGATTAACAGGACTTGGTGCAACAACAGATTTAAACGGCATGTATACTATTGACAATGTGTCAAAAGATGCTGTTCTTATTGTTACCTATATTGGATATATCACTCAGGAAATTCCGGTTAATGGCAGGTCTGTAATTGATTTGACAATGAAGGAAAACCTGGCATCGTTGCAGGAGGTATTTGTTACCGGTTATTACACACAAAAAAAGGAGAGTTTTACCGGTAGTGCCTTAACTGTTTCAGGTGATGAATTAAGAAGAATTGGAACACAAAATCTTCTGCAGAATATTCAGGTTATTGACCCCTCTTTCAAGCAGGTAGTCAATAATACGTTTGGGTCGGATCCCAATAAACTTCCGGAATTTCAAGTAAGAGGAACTACTGCCTTAGATGCGGGAACCTCCTCTTCTCTCGATCCTTTGGACAGGCGTACTTTGACTCAAAGTAATCCTAATTTACCAACATTTATTTTGGACGGTTATCAGGTTTCTCTGGAAAAAGTATACGATCTTGATATAAACAGGGTTGAATCAATTACTTTATTAAAAGATGCCGCTGCAACCGCTATTTATGGATCCAGGGCATCAAATGGCGTCCTTGTAATCAAGACAAAAGACCCTAAAGAGGGAAAGCTGATGTTTTCATATAATTTTGAAACAACTGTTTCTTCGCCTGACTTATCTGCATATAATCTTTTGAATGCTTCAGAAAAGATGGAATATGAAATATTGGCTGGTTTGTACCTTCCCACTGTTAACATATCTGAGGATGTACAAATAGAGAACTATACAAAAAAAAGAGAGTATCTGGCAGCTGGTGTAAATACAGACTGGCTGGCTAAGCCTGTAAGAAACGCTTTTGGACAAAAGCATTCTGTTTATATCGAAGGTGGATCGAAAACTATTCGATACGGTGTCGATCTTAGATATCAGACATCACAGGGTGTCATGAAAGGATCAGGAAGAGATCGATTGGGGCTGGGTATGAACTTGTCATATAATCTTAATGAAAAACTTCTTTTTAAGAATTACCTGTCAATTGAAGATGTCAGGTCAAAAAACTCCCCTTATGGCAGTTTCGCCACATATGTAAAGGCAAACCCCTATTATCCTATAGTTGACGAGGCTGGAAACTACATAAGAGAAATGGAGATATGGAAGCTTCAACAATCAAGTGGTGCTGTTTTAACTTCTACAGTGCTTAATCCTTTGTATAATGCAACTTTAAACAGTTTCGACAAATCGGGGTATTCAAATATCACCGACCAGTTTTCTTTCGAATGGAACATTTTGCCCGGCTTGCGTTTTCGCTCATTGGTAAGCTTCTCGTCAAACAAATCAACTTCCGATGTTTTTACGTCGCCCTTTGATAACGCATACTATTCCTATCTGCCCGCCGACTATATCAAGAGAGGCAGTTACCTTTACAGCACCGGCGTTTCCAACAACCTTGACGGACAAGCAGTGTTGACATACAGTAAAGGCATTCGTAAACATTTTGTGAATTTTGCCCTTGGTTCAAATATTACCACCAATAACTCGGATAACAGAGGCATTAGGGCGATAGGTTTTACAAATGACAAGTTCTCTGAGTTTGGTTTTGCAAATGCATATCAGGTAGGAGATTCTCCTGTTAGCCAAGTTGTTAAAAGTAGGTTGTTCGGAGCTTTTGCAAACATAAATTACTCATATTCAAACAAGTATTTGTTCGACTTTTCTTTTCGTCTTGACGGTTCATCAAAATTTGGTTCACAAAACAGATATGCTCCTTTTTGGTCAACTGGTATAGGATGGAACATACACAAAGAAAAATTTCTTGAGAACACTGCTGTAAGTCAGTTGAAACTCAGGGCAACCACAGGTTTTCTTGGAGAGGTGTCGTTTAATCCATTTATGGCTAATACAATTTATGAATATTATACCAACAACTGGTACTCAACAGGTGTTGGCGCAGGATATATAGGATACGGCAATGAATTGTTGAAATGGCAACGTACTCAGAGTTCGGATATTGGCGTTGAGGTTGGCTTTTTAGAAGACCGTATATGGTTTTCAGGTCGTTACTATTATAAACGGACAAAAGATTTACTTGCAGATATTAACGTAGCCCCATCCTTAGGTTTTTCAAGTTATAAATCCAATCTTGGCGAACTCGAGAATAAGGGAATTGAGCTGAATGTGAAGGTCGACTTAATGAGAAACAGTAAGGACTGGAGAGTCAATCTCACTGGGAACCTTGCTCATAATCAGAATAAAATCTTAAATATCTCGGAAGCCCTAAAAGCTTACAATCAGTATCTTGTTTCTAATGACCCCAATAACTTTACAAGGCCAATTTCTCAATATGTAGAGGGTCAGTCATTGTCACAAATATATGCCGTTAAATCTCTTGGCATTGATACACAGACCGGAATGGAGGTATATGTAAAGAGAGATGGAACTCTCACTTATACTTATGATGCAGCAGATATGGTTCCTTGTGCAGAGAGGGCACCTAAGGTAGAGGGTTATATAGGGGCCACTGTTTCATACAAACGTTTTATTTTAACAGCAAATCTTCATTACAGATATGGGGGATATATGTTTAACCAGACTTTGGTAGACAGGGTAGAGAATGCTGACCCTCGTTATAATGTAGACAGACGGGCATTAGAGGAGAGATGGAAAAAACCCGGAGATGCAACATTTTATAAGTCAATTACAAGTACTGCTGTCACACGGGCAACCTCACGCTTTATTCAAAAAGACAATGAGTTTGGTCTTACCTCGGTCAATTTGACCTATGAGCTTTCCAAAGCCTCTGCACGTAAAATACTTATGGAGAGTGTACGGTTTGGAATAAATATGGGAGATATCTGGAGGTGGTCCTCTGTAAACATAGAACGAGGAATTGACTATCCCTTCTCAAAAATGGTTACATTTTCAATTACAACCCAATTTTAATCGTTAATCCTTATGAAAAAATACATATTTACTTTTTGTGTTGGCTTGTTCATTCTTACATCCTGCAACAAATGGCTGGATGTAAAGCCGGAATCGGAAGTTGAACTGGAAACATTATTACTGACTGAGACTGGGTTTCAGGAGGCTTTGAATGGAATATATGCAAACTGCAATACATCCGGAACCTACGGAGAACTTATTTGTGGATTTCCTGATTTTCTGGCAGGTATTTACTCTCAAAACTTCTATGGCGGATTGTCAAATAACGAATATAAGCCTTTCTTAACTTACAACTATACAGATAAAGCCGTATTGAATAAATGCTACACTATCTGGAGTTCTTTGTACAAGTCCATAGCTCTTTGCAATATAATTATTGAAAAGATAGACGCCAAAAAGAACATCTTTACAAAGAATAACTATTCAATAATTAAAGGAGAGGCTTTTGCTTTGAGAGGGTACTTGTATTTCGATCTGTTAAGGTTGTTTGCTCCCTCTTATGCCAGTAAACCGGATGCAAAAGCAATTCCATATATAACTGAATTTTCTCTCAAGGGAGCTCCTCAATCTTCTGTAAGCGAGGTAATAACAAAGATATTGGCCGACCTTAACGCCGCCAAGGCATTACTTAAGGACAAAGACCCGATACTTTCTCCGGTCTATGTTGTAGGGTATCCTTACACCAAAACAGATTTAGCCAACACCGAGAAAACTAATGAAAGCACGGAAAACGACATTTTTTCCAATACGAGAAGGGACCGCATGAACTATTATGCTGTATGCGCAGAACTTGCAAGAGTATATCTTTACAAACAGGATAAAGTGAACGCTTTGGCCAATGCCTTGGAAATAATTGACGCTAAAAAATTCCCGTGGGCAACTAAAGAGCGGATTACAACCAGCGATCCCTTATATAAAGACAAAATATTCTATACTGAACTCATTTTTTCTTTGTACGCTCCTGGCCTTGAATCAAATATGGTAGCAAAATTTGAAAATGGCGAACAGGGAATGTTTACCAATCTCGTCTATTTCAATGATGCTTTTGAAACAGGATCGGGTGGACCTGGAGGAACCGACCTTAGATATGCAAACATGTACAATCCTATATCTGGAGGAACAATGATGTCAGTTATGAAGTATCATTCAGATGCAGAATCAAACATGTATGACCTCCGATTACCCGCGATACGTATAAGTGAAATGTACTATATAGCCGCAGAGTGTAATATTGCAACAAATCCCACCCAGGCATGGACGTATTTTAATGCAGTACGGTTTCAACGTGGAATTCCGGCAGCTTTATCAGGTGATCAAAACTTGTTTATGTCTGAACTTATAAAAGAGTACAGAAAAGAGTTCTTTGCAGAGGGACAACTCTTTTATTTGTTTAAAAGGCTGAATAAACCAATAAGTGCCATAAATGGTTCGAGCACACCGGCAAGCGACAATGTCTTTGTACTGCCAATACCCGATGCCGAAGTTCAATACGGCAACATAGTAACGAAATAACCACATTCATCATGAAAAAAAGTTTTTTATTAATTATAACATTCCTTCTCTTTCTGGGCGCATGTCAAAAAGCAGAGGAGATGAAATATATAGGTGCCACCGCCGCTGTTTTTGGAGTAACATCAGACACTCTTAAATACATTGTATATTCTTTTCTTGAACATCCGGAAGTACAAACCCTGGATACTATCTACGTTCCTGTGAGGATTCAGGGAAACAGGGAGTCTTTCGACCGCAAAATCAAAATATCTGTTGTTCCCAATAAAACGACTGCTTTAACCGGAGTTCATTATGAGGCATTAAAGGCTGAATATACAATGCCTGCAGACTCTGGCTCCATTCAACTTCCGGTCATAGTAAAAAAAGGTGACAGCAGGCTGAATATTAATCCGGTTACCATTGGGATCCAAATAGAACCGAATAAAGATTTTATTTCGAATCCTAAAATGCAGTTCACTGTTGTTACCTTCTCCAACACAATAAGTCTGCCAATATGGTGGGACTACTGGTACAGGGCACAAAGCAATTTTCCAAAATTCTCAGTTACAGCATACAGTCTTGTGACTAAAGTTACCCGCCGCACTTCATTTGCCTCAACATCATCCGGCAATTCTGAATTCAATATTTCGGTATATTCTATGTTAAACGTCTGGAGTCCGTTTTTCTCTGCATTAACATCCGGTGTACAATCATTAACTACCTGGATAAACAATCATCCTGGATGGGTATTGGTTAAACATACAAATGACAATAACTATGATTTATATCAGTCAAGTGACCCGACTATGAAATTCAAATATGGCGTTGTGTCTTCAGGTTCAACAATATATGGGGTATTTGACGAGAATGATAAAGTTATTGCAAAGTAATAATATTTCATAAAAGACATAACGCTATGAAAAACATATATTTTATTTTTATTGCAAGCTTTTTACTCTTTATAACCTCCTGTAATATTGTAGACAGGGGCAACTACGATTATAAAGATGTGCCCAGACCTGTGGTTACTGGGCTAAATGATGAATATTCGGTATTGCTGGGAGAGGAACTTACTATCAAACCAACCGTTACCATTCAGGGGAAAGCCGATTTTAGTTATCAATGGAAGATACTTCTTTCTACAGGATGGATCGAATATTCCGGGGAAACCTTAAAATTCTCGCCTTTATCAGAAGTTGGTACCTGGACTGCCAAATTAATTATAACCAATAATGTAAACGGAGGTAAATATATATATCCATTTACAATTAAAACCTCGACTGTTTTCAGTAAAGGTGTAATGGTACTTAGTGATGAAGCAGGAGTTGCCCAGTTGTCTTTTGTCAAGCCCGACAACACGATAATGCCAAGAATATATAAGGCAATGCATGGTAAAAATTTACCAAACAAGCCACTACAGCTTATATCGGCAAACTTCTGGTGGGGTATGCAGTTTTACTGGATTATCTGTGGCGATGGGGATGATCCCGGAGTTAAGCTTGAACCAAATACACTTAGCATACTAAGAACTGTAAAGGGAAACTTTCTTGTGCCAGAAACAGGAACGATAAAGATGGGTTATCAGATTCAACTTGCAAACGGTTCTGCATTGATGGGAGTTATGAATGACAAGTTGGCTGCAACTTACACAATAGGGTACCCCCTCTCCGATCCTTATGGTATGTGGGGCGATGGTTACCTTATCAAAGGAGATGGCACGTATAAACTCGGTAATTCTTTCATTTATGTAGATTATCAGTACATGTACGGTTATGATGAGTTCAACAAGAAGTTTATCAAATTTGCCACGGATGGGAAATGGATAGGTGACGATTATGTTGTCCCTGCCCCTATAGGGGGAGGAACCCTACCTTTTGACCCTAAAAACGTGGGTATGTCCAAAGTTCTTTTCATGAGTCTTATCGGCATAACAAATTTTGCCTTCTGTAAGGACGATAATGGCAATGTTTATGAGTTCCAGTTTACAAGAACCCAGGAAGCAAAAGACATTATAACGCCTGTTTTGAAAAGAGCTTTTGTTGGTTCTTCGTATGTTAAAGCCGATTCAAAATGGCTATCATCTGTCACAAATGAGTTTTATATCTCTTCTGGTGATAAAATATACAGGTATAACCGTATAACCCAGGATATTGTTCCCCTAACAGCAAACTTTAATGGCGATCAGATTACAATGATGAAATTTGCCGATTCAAATACACTTCTGGTAGGTGTCCAGAGCGGAAAAATATATTTTGTCAATATCAGCCTGGGTGTGGATGGTGTGATCATCCCTGCCAAAACTATTAATGGAATCCCGGGGGCAGTTGTCGACGCATATGTCAGGGCTAGCTGATAATGCAAAGGAGGTTGCCGGAAAGCAACCTCCTTTTTAAACCTCTTTTATTACTTACATCACAAGCAACAACAATGAATAAAAACATAATACTATTAACGCTTATCATCTCATTTTTCGGCCTTCAGTTAACGGGTCAAACAAAAAAAGGTTTTGTCGTAAACGGAACCATAACCGGTTTAGCAGAATCTGATCTATATCTGGCTTACATGATAAATGGAAAACAAAAAACAGATACCGTCAGAGTAAAAAACAACTCTTTTGCATTTTATGGATCAATACCCGAGCCCTGTGTATGTATGCTTTACAATGCTGACAATAGTGTTCAGCGATTATTCCTTCTTGACAATTCAAACATAGCACTGAAAGGTACTTATGGCCCCCCTGCAGACATAATGGTTAGTGGTTCAAAGAATCAGAATGAATACGAAATTCTTCAACAAGCAATTTTAAATAACAGAGAAGCATTATTCGCCATTCAAAAAAACAAGGACAATAAAGATCCGAAACAATCTAAATTGATTTATGACTCACTTTATCGTAATGAAAAGATTATAATAAGCCGATTCATTAAAGAACATCCAAATAGCTATCTTAGTGCCAATCAGCTGTTTTACAACACGAGTGAAAATAACCTGGAAGAGAGCAAGATTTTATATGAGTCCCTATCTCCTATGGTCAAGCAGTCATACGAGGGAAAACAGGTTGCAATTCGCTTAGTTACACTGGAAAAGGTCCAGATAGGAAGAGAGGTTCTTGATTTTACTCAAAACGACACCCTTGGCAATCCGGTTTGCTTATCCTCATTTAAAGGGAAATATGTCTTGTTGGAATTTTGGGCAAGCTGGTGTGGTCCATGCAGGGCAGAAGGTCCGAATTTGCTTAAGGCTTATGAGAAATACAAGGATTCCGGGTTGATAATACTTGCTGTATCCTTAGATAAGGATCCTGAACAATGGAAAAAAGCCATAATTAAGGATCATCTACCATGGATTCACGTGTCAGATTTGAAATACTTCAAGAACCAGGTAGCAGAACAGTATGGTGTACACGCTATTCCTGCCAATTTTCTGATCAGTCCCGATGGAAAAATCGTTGCCAAAAATCTGAGAGGAGAAGGATTGCATGAAGCGCTGAGTAAAATATTTAAATAGGGTTTGAGCTCTATATTTCAAAAAAGAGGGTAAATTAGTGCTCGATTATCAATAAAAAAAACATCGATGCGAAAACTAATTTTCACCCTCTTTTTTGTATTTGCTTTTATAAACCTTTTTGCTCAGTCTTCTGCAACCTGGAGTTACAGCCAAAAGGATAATGGCGACGGAACAATTGACCTGATATTCAATGCAGAGATTGAAATGCCCTGGTATATTTATACAACAGAGGTTATAAAAAACGGACCACTTCCAACAACTTTCGAATTCAAGAACATTTCCGGCTACGAGGCTGTAGGAAAACTCAAGGACGTTGGTGTTGGCACAAAAAAAATGGACAAGGCGTTCAAGATTGAGGTGAGTGTATTTGAGAAGAGCGCAACATTTGTACAGACAATCCGCAAAACCACAGAAGGTCCGGTAAAAGTTGAAGGGCTTCTCTCCTTTCAGACCTGCAACGGAAAAGAGTGTCTTATGGAGGAGGTCGATGTTGTGTTTGACGTAAAGGGCGCCGCTATAAAGACTATTTCAGGTCAGGACAAGAGTCAGAAAGCTGAAGATTCTGACAAAGCCGGAGCTTCACAGGGAATGCTTATGTTCCTGCTCATAGCTTTTGCTGCCGGGCTTGGAGGAGTTTTCACCCCTTGTGTCTTCCCTATGATTCCCATGACCGTAAGCTTCTTTTTGAGCGGTTCGGGCAAAAAACAATCAGGAATTATCAAGGGATTGGTTTTCGGACTCTCCGTAACACTTATTTATACCCTCATCGGCGTTCTGGTGGCCGTATGTCAAAGCACCGATGCAACAGACACCCTTGGCACCCACTGGATCCCAAATCTCTTGTTTGCCCTACTTTTCATGATTTTTGCCATATCGTTCTTCGGGGCCTTTGAGATTACCCTGCCAACGGGTCTTGCAAACAAAGCAGATGCTCAGGCAGACAAAGGCGGATACATTGCATCGTTTTTTGTCGCTTTCGCAATGGTTATTGTCTCTTTCTCATGTACCGGCCCGTTTGTGGGGTCAATTCTTGCGGCTGCGGTTACTGGAGGGTTGGCATTAAAGCCGATTCTGGGGATGTTCTTCTTCGGTCTTGCTTTTTCGCTTCCGTTTGTCTTGTTCTCTTTCTTCCCTTCGCTAATGAAGAAAATGCCTAAATCGGGGGGATGGCTGAATGTTGTCAAAGTTGTTTTTGCCTTTATATTACTTGGATTCAGCTTAAAATACCTTGCCTCTGTAGATGCCTGGTTCGGTTTGGGAATCCTCACACGTCCTGTGTTCATCTCAATCTGGATTGTGTTGGCTGCCCTTCTGGGATTTTATTTCATGGGCAAGTTCAAAACGTCCCATGACTCCGATGCAGGACATGTCAGTACAGGAAGATTACTTTTTGCAATTGCCTCATTCTCTTTTGCCGTTTATCTTGTACCAGGTCTTTTTGGTGCGCCACTTGCCTCTCTTTCAGCTATAATTCCACCTGCAGATGAGAGCGCGTTTGTCATAGGTTCCGGTTCTGCCACCTCTCCTACCCCGGAATTGTCCGGTGAGATGGTTCCAGAAGGTCTTTGCGGTCCTGCCAGATATGCGGACCCAAACCACAAGGCTCCTTACGGACTTCCGGCATATTTTGAAATAGAACAAGCAGTAGAATGCGCAAAACAGGTAAATAAACCAGTTCTTCTCTCTTTCAAAGCAGTAACCTGTAGTGTGTGCAAGCTGATGGAGGCAACAGTATGGAGCGACCCAAGGGTTCTTGATATTCTGAGGAACAAAATTGTGCTTGCTAACCTTTACATCGACAACAAGACAGAACTGCCAAAAGATGAACAGATAATATCTACCATTGACGGAAAAATAAAAAATACCCTGGGAAGAAAGCTCAGAGACTATCAGCTAACCCGTTTTGGCGTTGCCTCTCAACCTTTTTATGTTCTGATCGATAAAAATCAGGAGGTATTGATAAAGCCTGTCGGAGAGTGTTCTGCTGATGAGTTTCTGAAGTTTCTGGAGTCGGGTATTGCTGAGTTTCAAAAGAGAAAGTAACTCTTAGAAACTACTTAATTATTTCAAATATTTCGTCAATCGGTTTTCTTGTCTTCTTGAAGTGCTGAGTATCGTCATACTCTGAGCGGTACCCTACCGCTGCAATCATTGCAGAGGTTATCCCTTTATTTTTCAGACCCAGGATTTCATCAAATTTCACCTTGTCGAAGCCCTCCATAGGACAAGAGTCAATCTGGAGTTCCGATGCTGCAGCGATGAGTGTCCCCAGTGCAATATAAGCCTGCTTCGCTGTCCATGCAGTTATCTGATCCGATGACAGAACCGCCATCTGCCCTTTCATCATATCTCCGTATGGTTTTGTATCTGCAACATTTGTGTTATTAATTTCTGACCTTAACTTAAGATAGTTGTCTATCTTCTCCGGGCCCATCTCTGTAAAATTACAGAACAGAAATATGTGTGAAGCATCTGTCAGTTGTGACTGACCCCAGGCTGCATCCTTAAGCTGTTCACGAATCTTCTGGTTCTCAATTATCAGAACCTTGAAGGGCTGTAAGCCGTAAGAGGTTGGTGCCAGATTTACGGCTTCCTTAAGGATTTCCAGTTTTTCTGCCGGTATTTTTTTAGATGTATCAAACTTTTTAGTAGCGTATCTCCATTTAAGGTTGTTTGTTATGCTCATAATGTTGTGTATAATGTAGTTTTATTAATATTATTTTGTGTAAAGCTTTAAAGGTACCTCTATAATCAGCACTTTCGAAGGTTGTTCGGCTAGTATTTCTATATCATTTGTCTCTTTAACAGATATTGCATCCCGTTTGTTTAACCTGTGTTCGTCAACCGTTATAACTCCCTCTATAAGAAAAACATAAACTCCGTTACCGGATTTTTTCAACTGATACTTCCCGTTGAAGTTTTTATCGAGATCCCCCATATGAAACCATGCATCCTGATAAATCCAGACACCATCGTCTTCTCTGTTTGGGGACAACACCTGCTGAAATCTGTTTTTCATTTTCTCTATGTCAAGTGTTATCTGACCATATCTTGGATCAACACTCTGTTTGTTAGGTATTATCCAGATTTGCAGAAGTTCGACGCATTTATCGGGATTATTGTTCACCTCGCTATGAAATATTCCCGTACCTGCACTCATTACCTGAATGTCTCCCTCCTTTATTACAGTCGTATTACCCATACTGTCACCATGTCTCAGGTCTCCCTTAATAGGAATGGTTACAATCTCCATATTGTCGTGGGGGTGCTTGCCAAATCCCTCACCTCCTATAATTTTATCGTCATTAAGTACCCTTAAGGCTCCAAAGTGGATCCTTTGAGGGTCGTGATAATTTGCAAAAGAAAATGAATGATAAGTATCCAGCCAGCCATGCTCTGCGTGGCCCCTGGATTCTGCTTTTATAATGTTGTATTTTTTATTGTTTGTTTCCATATTCTTTGTCATTTATTATGGCACAAAGATATGGTCACAGGAAGGTGGAGTCAATGTAGTTTTACTTGGATGTGTTGTATTTTTCCAGATTTTCCCTAAAGTCGCTGAAGTTGGAACCTGAAACATTTTTATAGAACTTGCTGAAATGAGAGGGATCGTCAAAGCCCAAAGTATATGCTATCTCTTTGGATGACAATTCAGTGTGAACCCCTAACCGTTTTGCTTCCAGTACCAGGCGGTTTTGTATATACTCTTTTGCATTTTGTCCAATAGCGTTTTTAAGTACATTGTTCAAATAATCCGATGTGACATTTAGCACATTAGCATATTCGCTAACCTTGTGCCACTTGTAAAAATTCTTTTCAAGCTCCCGTTTGAAATTTCGTACAAGTTGGCTACCTGTTTCAATGAGCTGAGTATTTGTTGTCTCATTCCTCTCACTTAGGTTTTTATTGCACTCTATCAAGAAGAGCTTAAGCCATGAAGCAAATGAGTCATTTCTGAACCTGCTTTCATTCTCAAAAAGCTTTCTTATCTCCTCAGCATAGATCCCAAGTCTTAACGAACTCTCTTCGCTAATCTCAAGTGGTGGCTCATCGGGATAACCGGCAAATATTCCAAGATTTGTAATAAACTCCTCTTCAATATTATACTTGCAAAGGAATTCTCTTGTAAACATTATAACCACTCCAACCGGTCTGTGAGGGGTAATAACCTGATGGACCTGACCCGGAGCAACAAAAAAGACAATATTCGGTTTTATATCATACTCCCTGAAATCGATAAAGTGTTTACCACAAGCATTCTTGGCCCAGACTATCGTATAAAAGTTGTGTTTGTGTGGCACATCGGTCTCTCCCATGAATTCGTCAAAAATTCCCTCCATGGTTTTAAATGCGAAGAGAACGGGCTCCTCATAGTGCAAAAGGTCGAAAGACGGAATAGCACCTCTTGTTGAATCGGTAAAAACATTATCCTTCATATCAGACAGAAATTATTCTTACGTTTGACCTGTCATTACACTCCTCGAGCAATTTTTCAACGCTTTTGTTTAAAACCGGATGTATAGCCTTTGGGGCTATCTCGCAAAGAGGCAACAATACAAATCGCCGGAGTTGCATCCTTGGATGTGGTACTATAAGATCCTCTTCATTAATAACTTCGTCATCAAAAAATAACATATCAATATCAATTGTTCTAGAAGAATATTGCCTCTTATCCTCCCCTGGGTGCCCTACCTTGTATCCCCTAACCCTGCCGAGTTCTCTCTCAATTTCGAGCAGCATTTTAAGTAAATCTCTTGGATTTATGTCTGTTTCTAGTTTTACCGCCATGTTCAGGAACCACTCATCTGCCTCGAATCCCCACGGCTCGCTCTCATATAAAGATGATTTGACAAGCGGCTCTTTTGATAGCTGTTGAAGTTTGTCAGTTGCCAGTTGCAGTATTTTGACTTTATCTCCTTGGTTACTACCCAGGAGCAGGTAAGCTTGGGCCATTTTTAATATTTATTGTATTCTTTACAGAAAACCCAGTTCAAGCAAAGCCTCTTCGCTCATTCTGTTCCTGTCCCAAGGTGGGTCAAAGGTTAATTCTATTGCGACATCCTCTATTGTGGGCACATCCGAAACAGCCTCATATACATCTTCCAGCAATTGATCTGCCATTGGGCAGTTTGGAGCCGTAAGGGTCATCTTGATAAAAGCCTTGTGATTATCATCTACCTTGATTTCGTAAATCAGGCCAAGGTCATAGACGTTCACCGGTATTTCCGGGTCATGTACCTGCCTTAGTGCCAATACAATATTCTTTTCTACACTATTTTCACTCATCGTTTTAATTTTTATTTGTTTGCGGCAAATGCAACTGCGTAAAATTTTATCTGCCTTATCATTGAAACTAATCCATTGGATCTGGAGGGAGATAAGTTATCCTGAAGGCCAATCTCTTTAATAAAGCTAAGATCTGCATCAATAATTTCCTTTGGAGTTCTTCCCGAAAAAACCCTTACTAACAAAGAAATGATTCCTTTTGTGATAATAGCATCACTGTCTGCAGTAAAATAAATCCTTCCCTCTCTATAATCCGCTGCCAACCATACTCTTGACTGACAACCTTTTATCAAGTTGCTCTCCTGTCTGCCGTTATCATTAATTATAGGCAGCGACTTACCAAGTTCAATCAAATATTCATACTTGTCAAGCCAGTCCGTAAAGACTGAGAACTCCTCTATTATTTCCTGCTCCGCTTGTGTAATTGTTATCATCTATTCTTCTTATTTTCTTATCAATGTATCTTCTTATATTAACTATAACTTCACTAATTATGAAAGCATCTTCAATGCTCGTTTCAATGAGGCAATAAAGTACTCTGACTCGCTCACCGTGTTGTACATAGCTAGTGATGCCCTGAGCATTCCTGTAACTCCGAATTTGGTCATAAGTGGCTCTGAACACATTAAACCCGACCTTAATGCGATTCCCATTTTGTCCATCAACATAGCAAGGTCAGTAGGATGAACTCCCTCCACTGTAAAGGAAAACAGAGAAATCTTATTGGCCGATGTCCCGAAAACCTTAACTCCATTAATAGATGACAGGCTGTTTATGAGATAATTGACCAGCTCATCCTCCTGGGTTTTCAGAAAATCTCCATCTATCGACCGGACAAATCTCACAGCCTCTCCTAACGCTGCGGCCCCTATAAAGTTTGGAGTTCCTGCTTCGAACTTAAGAGGAAGGTCGGCATAAGTGGTTTTATTGAACGAAACGGTTCCTACCATATCACCTCCTCCGAGCCACGGCGGTATTTTGTCGAGTAACTCTTTTTTACCATAAAGAATCCCTATTCCGGTGGGACCATAGAGCTTATGACCGGAAAAGGCATAAAAGTCACAATCAAGTTCTTGAACATCAACCTTACAGTGAACAACTCCCTGGGCACCATCTATCATTACCGGCACACCCTTTTTGTGCGCGGCCTCGATGAGCTCCTTAACAGGATTTACAATACCCAAAACATTGGATATGTGAGCAACAGAAATAATCTTAACCTTACTATCCAATATTTCTGCGAGTTTCTCCATCATCCACTCACCATTACTGTCCACTGGGAGCACCCTTAATTCCGCGCCTGTTCGTTCGCAGGCCATTTGCCAGGGAACAATATTCGAGTGATGCTCTGCCTCTGTCACAATCACAGTATCTCCCTTATTCAAGAATTTCTGACAGAAACTATTTGCTACCAAATTAATGGACGCTGTTGTCCCGGAGGTAAAAATTACCTCTTCCCTCTCCTTTGCGTTTATGAATTTTCTGATATCTTCCCTGGCACCTTCGTACAACTCAGTTGTCCTGGCACTCAGTTCATGAACTGCCCTGTGAATATTTCCATTAACTCCTGAATTCATCTTGTCGGTCAACTCGATAACAGAGAGCGGCTTCTGTGCAGTGGCTCCGTTGTCGAAGTAAACAAGACTCTTGTTGTTTACCTTCTGGTCAAGAGCGGGAAACAGTTTACGTATACTGTCAACATCTTTTATCAATTCCATTAATTATTTATATTTATTTAGAGGGTGTCGTTTTGCAAAATTAGCAAAACAAAGTTTCTGTTTCTATTTTAAAAAACATAAATTTGCCCTAATTGTTTATTTAACCTCTTATGTACGATTATATCAAAGGCACAATTACAGAACTAGGTCCAACCGAAGTTGTTCTGGAAACAGGTAATATAGGATATAAAATACTGATTTCACTTCAGACATATTCTACATTAAAAGCTGGTAGTGAAACAAAACTATATATATATCACCATCTTAGAGAGGACATTGAGCTTCTCTTCGGCTTTTCCGAAAAGGAAGAACGTTTTATTTTTTGTCTTCTGATAGAAGTTTCAGGGATCGGTCCAAACACTGCCCGGATGATGCTCTCATCAATGTCTTCAGACGAAATAAGAAACGCAATAATTAGCGGGGACATTAATAAACTCAAAAGTATAAAGGGAATAGGTCTTAAGACAGCACAAAGGATGCTAATTGAACTTAAAGACAAAATTGTAAAAGGTGGAAGTTCCGCAGGAGCACCATCCTTCGTTCTATCAGCCGGTTCTGCACAACGCGAAGAGGCCACAACTGCTCTTGTACTGTTGGGATTTTCCAAACCAAACGTAGACAAAGTGATTGAATCTCTGCTAAAAGAGAGCCAGGGATACAAATTGGAAGAACTTATCAAGCTTGCACTAAAACGATTATAATATTAAATAATTTTAGTACATTTGCGAAAAATTTAATCATTTATATATGAATATTCCTGCAAATCTTAAGTACAGTAATGACCACGAGTGGGTAAAGGTAGAAGGTGACATCGCAACAGTAGGTATCACAGACTTTGCTCAAGGCCAATTAGGTGATATCGTGTTTGTTGATATCCAAACAGAAGGTGAAACTCTTGAAAAAACAGAGGTTTTTGGTGCAATTGAAGCCGTGAAGACAGTTGCTGACGCTTTAATGCCTGTATCCGGCACAATAGTAGAGGTTAACTCCAATCTGGAGAATTCGCCTGAGTCTGTTAACAAGGATCCTTATGGTGATGGTTGGATGGTAAAAATCAAAATGACTGATTTGTCAGAACTTGATGCCCTTTTAGATGCTACAGCATATCAGGCAATTTTGTAGTCTTTCCAAATAGAGATTAAACAAAAACCCTTTGGATCCAAGCCAAAGGGTTTTTTTATTATATTTACACCACACAATTATTTATCCATAATTCAATCATCTATATGTTACATAGTTTTGGAAGTGACAATCACTCCGGAGTTGCTCCGGAAATTCTGGAAGCAATTATAAATGCCAACAAAGATTTTCAAGTCGCTTATGGCGAAGATGAAATAACAAAAATTGCCTCACAACTTTTTAAGGAACAGCTAGGAGAAAATGCTGAGGCTTTTTTCGTTTTTAATGGCACAGGGGCAAATATTCTTGCACTTAAAGCCATGACCAACAGCTATAATGCCATTCTTTGTCCCGATTCTGCTCATATAAACTGTGACGAGTGCGCCGCACCGGAAAAGATGACAGGATGCAAACTTATACCTATACCCTCAAAAGATGGCAAGGTCTCTCCTGCAGAGGTTAAAAAGGAACTTAAAAATTTTGGTTTTCAACATCATGCACAAGTTAAAGTTCTTTCCATATCACAACCGACAGAACTTGGCACTCTTTATACTCCAAAGGAGATTAAAGAACTGGCAGATCTGATGCATGAACACAACTGCCTCCTTCATATGGACGGTTCAAGAATCTCCAACGCATCGGCCTCTTTGAATATGCCAATTAAGGAATTCACAGCAGACCTTGGTGTGGACGCCCTCTCTTTTGGAGGAACAAAAAATGGATTACTTATAGGAGAAGCAGTTGTATTTTTCCGTAAAGAGCTGGCAGATAACTTTCTATATATCCGTAAACAGGCGGCTCAACTATATTCTAAAAACAGATTCATTGCCGCTCAATTTATTGCATACCTGTCAGGAAACTTAAACATAAAACTAGCAAACCAATCAAATAGTATTGCCAAATATCTGGAGAGTGAACTAAAGTCAGTACCCCAAATCCAAATCAGCAGACCTGTGGAGACAAATGCTGTATTTGCCTATCTACCATTTGATTTATGCAAAAAATTGCAGGAAAAGCATTTCTTCTATATTTGGGACGATGTAACTACCGAGGTGCGCTGGATGTGTTCTTTCAACACGAGAAAAGAGGATATAGATACTTTTATACGCGATATCAAGGCATTAGTGTAAAACAATAACTTAACAAACTATAATTATGGAAGTAACCCGAGTTTTTGATCTCCTTGAGAGGCTCAAGGAACAGTTTCCAAAAGATGATATTCTTAGCAGAAGAGTTAATGGCAAATGGATAAAGTATTCTGTAGATGACTATTGCCGGTATTCACACACACTTGCACATGCTTTTCTTGACCTTGGCCTGCAACCTTTGGATAAAGTAATTACAATATGCAGCAACAGACCTGAATGGAACTTTATTGACATGGGATTATCTCTTGCTCATATGGTTCACGTTCCTGTTTATACAACTTTAAGCAACGATGATTATAAACACATTTTTGCCCATAGTGATGCCAAGATTATTTTCGCCGGAGGAGATGCTATCTTGAAAAAGATCGCTCCTATTATAGCCAAGATGGATACTCCGATTGAAATTTACACAATGGATACTGTTCCCGGTTATAAGTGTATAGATGAGTTATATAAGCGAGGAGAGGAGAAAGCTTCGGTTTATGCTCCTGTTGTAGAAGAGAACAAAAGGACAATCAGCGAAGATGATCTTGCTACAATAATTTACACCTCGGGTACTACAGGAACTCCAAAAGGGGTCATGCTTTCGCACAAAAACCTGGTATTTAATTTTATAGGCACTGCTGTGCAACAAATAAGGGACTACAGGCATAAAATGTTAAGCTTTCTCCCCCTTTGTCACATCTACGAAAGAGGCATGAACTATGACTATCAATATGTTGGAATAAGCATCTATTATGCAGAAAGTCTTGCCACTATTGCTAGTGACCTGGCTGATTGCCACGCTGACGGCTTCTGTGCTGTTCCAAGGGTCCTTGAAATGATGTTCAATAAACTGGAAGCCGCCGGTAAGGACCTCAAAGGGATTAAAAAGGTTATTTACCACTGGGCATTCCGTATTGCCTGTAAGTATGATTATACAAAAAACGGAACTCTCTATAATATGATGTATAGTGTTGCTGATAAGTTGGTATACAGCAAATGGAGAGAGAAACTGGGAGGAAAGGAGATGCTCATAGTGTCTGGTGGTTCGGCGATACAAGCAAAGATCATACGTCTATTTACAGCCGCAAAGATGTATATATTTGAAGGTTATGGTATGACCGAAGCCTCTCCTGTAATAGCAGTCAACAATCCAAAAGAGATGATTATCAAAATCGGTACCGTTGGCAAGGCAATGGAAGGCACCGAAATGATGATTGCAGAAGACGGAGAGATTCTAAGCCGGGGGCCACATATTATGATGGGCTACTACAAAGATCCGGAATATACAAAAACTGTTATTGACAGTGACGGATGGCTCCACACCGGAGATATCGGAGTTATGGTAGATAAGATATTCCTTAAAATTACTGACCGAAAGAAGGAGATTTTTAAACTCTCTGCAGGAAAATATGTTGCTCCACAGGTAATAGAAAACATGTTAAAAGAGTCGTCATATATAGAGAACTGTATGGTTGTGGGAGAAAATCAGAAATTCGCATCGGCCCTAATTATACCATCTTTCAGCAGATTACATTTCTGGGCAGCTAAGCATAAAGTTCAATTCACAGACAATGATGACTTGATTAAGAATCCTGAGGTTCAGAAAAAAATAGTGAAAGAAATTGATGCTGTAAATCAAAAGCTCGCTGCTCATGAACAAATAAGAAGACCTAAATTAATAAATGATGAGTGGACGCCTTTGAATGATATGCTTTCGCAGACTCTTAAATTGAAACGAAGTAAGGTTAGGGCGAAATATGCAGATCTTATTAATGATATCTACAAGTACGACAGCTAGATGACTATTCGTTTGGCCTCAAATAAAGACTCTGAACATATATTTAAGATATGGCATGCTTGTTTCACTGATGATCAGGCATATATAATGAATTATCTTAAGTATTGCCTCCCTCATACAAAAACATGGCTCCTGGAGGTAGAAAATGGCGAATTTGTGTCATGTCTTTCAATCATTCCTTCATATTTTGCTTTAGATTCCAAAATTATAAGAGGTGGTTACCTCTATGCAGTAGGTACTTTACCGGAGCATAGAGGTAATTCATACTCAAAATTATTAATGGAATCAGCAATTAATGAGTGCCGCAAAGATGGTATGTCTTACCTTTTGGTTAAGCCAGCCACAGAATCCCTGTTTAGTTTATACAGCCGAGCCTCGTTTGAAAAGGTCCTTTATAAAAGCACGTCTGTTTTTTTTGTTAAAAATTCTGAAACTGCTATAGATAATATAATGTCACTATCATCCGATATAAGATCATTATCATCCATTGAGGCATCAGATCTCTACACCCTCAGGCAGGATTCTTTGGCAAATACATGTTTTCTTTGGCCTGAAAAGATACTGGAATACGTCATTATTGAAGCTTTAAGCAGATCTGGATCATGCAAAAAATTTGAAATAAGTAACAGTGAAACCTCTCGTTTGATATATTATATCGCCTACCCTGCTGAGCAAAACAAAAAATCAATACAAGTTCTGGAGACAAATGTCCGAAATTCTCTTGAAATTGAATGCCTCATCTCAGTAATTAGATCCGAATACCCGGGAACCGAGGAGATAGAAATTATATCATCTTCTGATTTTCCTTCAAAAAACAACAAATCGGTAAGTCGATCGGCACTTTTACTACCTTTTGACAAGGGACATTCTCAATATATGGAAAAATTACACCTCTCCCTACCCTTGGAATAACACATAGGTTCCTCGTGGAACATCTCTTATCTTCCAAAGCAGACAAGCAATACAGAAATATCTGATGGAGAAACACCCGGTATACGGGATGCCTGCGAAATGTTTTTTGGTCTATGCTTCTCTAATTTCTGTCTTGATTCTATTGATAGCGATTTTAGTAAAGTAAAATCAAAATTTTCTGGAATTTTTACATCTTCCAGCTTAAGGATCTTATCTGCAATTCTTTTTTCCCTATCGATATATCCTCTGTATTTAACAAGAATTTCTGATGATTCTACTATTTCCTTTACAGATAATGCTGCAGAAGTAGAATTATCCTGGTAAATGTCTGCTTCATAAGGAAGCTTAAAGGCATCGGTTACACCAGGAAACTCATTACTAAGGTTGTTTGCTAAACTTTTGTATGTCTCTTCGTCGGAGACATTAGTTCCTGATATCAGACTTATACCCCTTAGAAATTCATCAGCAAGAGAGGAGCTCTTAACTTGCTCTATTTGTTGTATATACTCCTGAACTGTTTCACGTGGAACAGTTCTAAGAATATTTAATATGTCGACATTCGGCCTGCTTAAGACATCGGCTATTTTCTTTTTTTGGAGGATTTCCGACGTGTTCTTTTTAGTAAGATATGGGTTTACATCCTCGGGATTAATTGAGCATTTATCGAGAAAATTTGTTAGTGCATTTACTGCTTTATACTTTTTCACCAGGAGGTTCATTCGCTGGTCCGATGCCAGCCCTATCTCGTGTCCAATATTTGTCAGCCTAAGATCAGCATTGTCCTGTCTTAATAGAATTATGTATTCTGCTCTTGAAGTAAACATTCTGTATGGTTCGTCAACTCCTTTGGTAACCAGGTCGTCGATAAGTACTCCAATATAGGCCTGGTTTCTTTTCAACACCAACGGTTCTCTTTCTGAAATTTTAAGGTGAGCATTAATACCTGCCATTATTCCCTGTGCCGCTGCCTCTTCATATCCTGTCGTCCCATTGATTTGTCCCGCAAAATATAGACCTGGTATAGTTTTAAGTTCAAGGGTATGGTTTAGTTGAGTTGGTGGAAAATAATCATATTCGACAGCGTAAGCCGGTCGGTATATAACTACATTTTCAAATCCGGGTATTGCTCGCAGTGCCTCGTACTGTATATCTAAAGGGAGCGAGGAGGAAAAGCCCTGCAAATAATATTCGTTTGTGTTCCATCCTTCCGGTTCGAGAAAAAGCTGATGTGACGTTTTGTCTGAGAAGGTCTTTAATTTATCCTCTATGCTTGGACAATATCTTGGTCCCCTACCTGTGATTTTGCCTGAAAAAAGAGGAGAAAATTCAAATCCTTTTTGAAGTATGTCATGAACGGTTTGGTTTGTATGAACCATGTAACAACACATCTGTTTCACGCTTCCCTGTATTGGAGAAGGAATATTCAGAAAAGAGAACTTTTCAGGAACGTCATCTCCTTGCTGTATCTGGAGCTTAGTAAGATCAATTGAACGAGCATCCAATCGTGGAGGTGTTCCTGTCTTCATTTTATCTACCACAACACCCTTACTGATAAGCTGTTCTGATAGATTTAAAGAGGGTAATTCACCTATCCTTCCTCCTGCTACTGAGTTCTGTCCGATAAATAATTTCCCATTAAGAAAAGTTCCGGCAGTGAGTATTATCGCTTTTGAAAAAAAAGTTGCTCCAAGTGCTGTTTTTACTCCCCTTATATTATCGCCTTCAAAAATAAATTCAGTTACAGTATCCTGCCAAATATTTAAATTTTTTGTGTGCTCCAGAAGAAATCTCCAGTTCAACGAAAAATGCTGTCTGTCACATTGAGCCCTTGGGCTCCACATAGCCGGGCCTTTTGATCTGTTGAGCATTCTGAATTGCAAGGTACTTGCATCCGTTATAAGTCCTGTATAGCCACCAAGCGCATCTATCTCTCTTACTATTTGCCCCTTAGCTATTCCTCCTATAGCTGGATTGCAAGACATCTGGGCAATTTTTCCCATGTCCATAGTCAGCAAAAGAACACGTGATCCCAATTTTGCCGTAGCATGAGCTGCTTCGCAACCTGCATGTCCCGCCCCTATTACAATTATATCGTAATTATCTGTCATTAAGCTCTATTTTGTTCAGGTAAAAATCCTCCTTCAGCCTCATGGTCTGCCTTTGAGTCTTTGTTTTGTCTTTGTAACCAAGCAAGTGCAAGATTCCATGAATTATCACGCGATAAAGTTCTGTTGAGAAGTCTTGTTTGTATAACAAAGAATTCGCCCTGACAGTATGTATACTAATGAAAATATCTCCGGAAATGTATTTTGGAGAGGAGTAATCGAAAGTAATTACATCTGTGAAGTAGTCATGAGAAAGAAATTTCTTATTGATCTCCAGCAGATACTCGTCAGAACAGAAAACGACAGATATATCTCCTGTCGATTTTCTATAGGCAGCTTCTTCGTTAGTGACATTATGGCACTCGTCCTGAATAACCGATTTTATCCATTTTGTACAGATTCGCCTTTTACTGAAGTTGAATTTTGTTCCCTCTTTTAAATAACTAATCATTTTTTTTCATCTCATCAAGCTGGTCCCAGTATTCAATTGCCCTTCTTGTATGTGGTATAACAATTGATCCTCCCACAAGGTTCGCAACAGAAAATATTTCAAACAACTGCTCTCTTGTAACGTTCTTTTCAAAGCACTTTTCAATGTGATATTTTACACAGTCGTCACATCTTAGAACCAAAGAAGCTACCAGTCCCAACATCTCTTTTGTTTGTGCCGAAAGGGCTCCATCCTCGTACGTGCGCGTGTCTAAATTGAAGAAACGTTTAAAAAATAAATTGTCCGAATCAAGGATAATTTTATTCATTTTGGCACGATATGTGCGGAAATTGGTAATCGATTCCATAAGAATTAATATTTTGATGCAAAATTACAAAAATATATAAATTAATACTTTAAAAAATTATGGCTAAAATAACTGTCATTGGTGCAGGTAATGTTGGAGCAACTTGTGTAAATGCTATGAATATGATGCAATTTGCCGGAGAGATTGTATTGTTGGATATCAAAGAGGGTATCGCAGAGGGAAAGGCAATCGATATGATGCAGACAGCAAAGCTGTTGCGTTTCGACACAAAGATTACAGGGGTAACTAACAATTATGAGGCAACTGCCAAATCAAAAGTTATTGTCATTACGTCAGGAATTCCTCGTAAACCGGGTATGACACGTGAAGAGCTAATAGGAACTAATGCAGCAATAGTAAATGATGTTGTAGAGAATGCTTTAAAATATTCTCCTAACGCGGTTATTGTTATGATTTCCAATCCTATGGATACAATGACCTATCTAACTCTCAAGACTACCAAGCTTTTGAAGAACAGGGTAATAGGAATGGGTGGTATTTTAGACAGCAACCGATTTGTCTACTACCTAAAAAAAGCGCTTGATGCCCCTGCCAGTGACGTGGCCGGAATGGTTATCGGCGGTCATGGCGACACTACAATGATTCCACTGACAAGGTTTGCCAATCTAAGAGGCATACCAGTTAGCGAACTCGTTTCCAAGACTGCGCTTGAAAAAGTTGCAAAGGAGACGATGGTTGGCGGTGCAACACTTACCAAACACCTTGGCACATCTGCCTGGTATGCTCCGGGAGCAGCCGCAGCAGCTCTTGTTAGATCAATAGTCCTTGATGAAAAGAAAATATATCCATGCAGTGTAATGCTTGAAGGTGAGTATGGACAGAGCGACATATGCCTTGGTGTTCCTGTTGTCGTTGGAAGAAAAGGTTGGGAAAGGATCGTACAACTAAACCTCAATGATGAAGAAAAGCAACTCTTTAGCCAGAGCGCAGATGCAGTTAGGTCAACAAATCAAGTACTTAGCGATCTTAATCTTGTTTAGGAGATTATAAATA
>Ga0079306_1000689_pt1 | contig 28148 bp, 23 predicted proteins | sample Methanotroph_Enr_FD_79181 | JGI IMG/M metagenome (GOLD analysis project Ga0079306, IMG submission 79181) | Enriched soil microbial communities from Old Woman Creek wetland in Ohio, USA - Methanotroph_Enrichment_5 | ecosystem: Environmental > Terrestrial > Soil > Wetlands | place: USA: Ohio...
TATATTTCTACAGAATGAAAGCCAAAAACTCTTTTGGGGCTGAGAGTGCATGGTCAAATTCGGTATATTCTGTGCAAGATAACTCAGAACCAACCATAACCTTGTTAAGTTTAACAGGACTTGGAACTAACAACACACAAGTATGGGAGGCACAAGATGTTTTAACATTTACATTAAGAGTTAAAGATAATACAGGAGTAGCAAGCAAGAGTTTCTGGTGTGTAGCGAGAGATGATTCTCCTTTGGATTGTCTAGATACTCAATCAGATAGTGGTGATATATGGACCATAACTGTAAAACTAGGAAATTTGGAACATGATTCCAACTACTATCTGTACACCAGCTATTCATTTTGTGCCGAAGCGGTAGATGAGGTAGGGAATATTAAAAGAATATGTGATATTACATTGAATGTTCCTAACCCAGGGGTTGAGGGAGAACCAGAGAAACCTGTAATACCAATCATTGAACAGATTAAAGACACCATAAATGAGATATTGGATAACTCTAAACAATTTTTTGAGAATACGATAGGGAAAATAAACCCGACAGTATTGCAGCAACTGTCACTAACTGCAATGATCGCAAATATCCTTCTAGGTATGGGTATCCTCATTGATGGGCTTGGAACTATCCCATATCTTCTTCTTCAACTTTTCCTGAGTATTTCCAGTTTCCTTGGCTTTAGAAAGAAGGGTCATCCTACTGGCTATGTATATGATTCCATTACTAAAGAACCAATAGCTCAGTGTATTGTAAGAATCTTTGATCAAAATGGTACATTGGTATGGACGGATGTTACTGATGGGAATGGTTTCTTTAAATCTATACCTTTGAAATCAGGGGAGTATTCGATCAAGGTTGTGGCAATGGACTATGAATTTCCTTCTAAGATAGTGTTTGGAAAGAATGATTTTCCATTGGAAAATGTATATCTTGGGCAGGAGTTCTATGTTTCTAAAGAGAATATCCCTAATTTCTCTATACCTATGGATAGGGTAGAGTTAAGTGATTTTAGGTTTGTATTTAGTCAATTTGCATTCATATCTAAACTAATATGGAAGTTCTTCCATATGGTTTTGTTCATTGTTGGTTTAATGTTTAGTTTGTATGCGTTGTCTGTAGATAACTCATGGTACAACTATGTTATTCTCCTTCTCTACATTCCTTCCATCTTCATGTTGATTACTTCTTTCCTAGGTAAGAAGGAGAGGTATGGTCTAGTTAAGGATTCTAAGGGTAAGAGGCTTACGGGTATTGTATTGGGGTTAAAGGATAAGGAGTTTGGGAGATTGATTTCTAAGAGGGTTACGGATGAGCTTGGTAGATTTAGATTCTTCATATATCCCGGTCAATATGAGTTGGAAGTCTTGAGTGGTGAATGGAAGATTGCGGGTGGTGTTGGTTTGGAGAATATTGTTGCTAAGAAGGAGGATGTCCTTATTCGGAATATTACTTTGGAGAAGGTTGTTAAAGAGGTTGAGAAGAAACCTAAAAAAGTTAAGACAGAAGAAGTTTTACAACCGTTAGAAGAGTTGTAAAAATGGTATTAAAAGTGATATTATACTCATGTTTGTGGGCACGTAGCTCAATTGGTAGAGCAAGCGACTCTTAATCGCTTGGTTCGGGGTTCGAGTCCCCGCGTGCTCAGATTATATTTGTTCATTTGTTTAGAAACTGATTTCTTGACTACCTAAATCTCCCAAGAGTATAATATGAATATAAACGCCTCACCTTGACGCAAGTCCGGTGAGGTTTTTTCTCCTTTTAGTCCCCATTATAATTATGAAAAATGCAATCATATTAATTGATGGTGAGAATTTCTCAAATAAAATTGAGGAAGTTCTTAAGGACGAAGCAATTTCTGTCTCTTCAGTAGATATTTCAGGTATGAAATTGAGAGATTTGATTTTAAAGATTTTTAAATCATATAAAGATATTCATATAAAAGATGTTAATTATTATGCGGCTAAACTTAGTGTGTATCCTCCAACTGCTAGAAAGTCACTTCAACTAATTGATAGGCAACGTCGCTTAAAGATGAACTTAGAAAATCAAGGAGTCCAGTTTGTTATTTCCGGCAATGTTCGTCCTCAAGAAGTAAAAGACTCAAGAGGAAAAATTCTAAAAGTAAATTTCAAGGAAAAAGGCGTAGATGTTAGGATCGCTGTGGATATGGTATCTATGGCTTATATGAAGAAGTATGATGTTATTGTATTGTGTTCTTCTGATTCAGACCTTCAGCCTGCAGTTGCAGAGGCTAGAAGGATGGGGACAGAGATAATTTATCTTGGTTTCAGTGTAGATCCTAATAGGGGTTTTATGTATACTTGTAATAGATCAATACTTATAAGAAATCCTGAAATAGTGGATTCGGTTAGTTAATATTCTTTACTGTAGATAATCTCCTCATTTAAAACATCTTCTTTGTAATATTCCCTAGCCCCAAAGATTTACATATAAATGAAAGGTGATAATATATATGTATATAAATTAACATATGTAATTACTATGCCAGTTGAAGAAGGTATGAAAAATGATTTTGTTGAGGCGGTACAAGGTATCGCTGGAGTGAATTATGACTTCAAAACGGTGACTTCCGAAGATACAGGTATTTATGATGCTGAAATGGTTGATACAATTACAAGACTAAGTTCAATTGTGGCGTTTCCCGACATAGTACATTCCTCAGTTGATCAGTCACTTGTACAAAGATGGGCATTTGAGATGCAAGATTTTTACCCAGTTCAAAGAATTGATGATAGGTTTTTACCTACAGGCTTAGATTCTCAATTTGTAGTCACTACTTTAAATGAGGAGAGTACCGATCCTACCACAAAGGTAGTTAATTTTCTTGAATTAGCAAATAGGTATGGAAATGTTGTTAAAAATAGGAAGATAGACTCTTTCATAGCAGAAGCACTAAAAAGAGAATTAGCTCCCCAAGACAAAAAAGATCTAGTTAAACTTTATGCACAATTAAGAAGAAGGAGCGGTTATCAAAAGATTGAAAATATTCCAGCAAAGGGTGGTGCCGTATATAATGCTAATGATATTTATGAATACAAGGAGAAATATCTTAAGCCTTGGGATGCAATCTGTGAACAGATAGATAAATGAGATTAATAGGGTAGAGACTTTTCTTTGATCATCTGCTAGACGCAGGATGGGTTTATCCAGTGGTTCAATTAGTGGGCTTATAAAATATTAGTATTCTAATCTGACTACTTCCATCAATTTCTCAAATTTATCATTTTGTTCTAATGTTAGTACATTTATAGGACCATTCTTTTGTATGAAATCAGGAGTTTCGTTGAGTGGTACTGCTGATTTAAGATTAGCTTGTAGATAATGCCATTCATATCCCATATTTCTCTCTGGAACACTAATCAATACTCTTTTCTTCATAACTTCCTCTTCCGTTTGCATTTTGAAAACTCTATCTTCTCCTGTATTGATATAGCCTTGAAGTGCTGCATTAGCAGCAAGCTCGTTTACAATTGTTTGTGTAGGTGTGGTTTCTGCATGTATGAGTTGAATTCCACAGATTTCAGATATCTTTCTGAGTAATATCTCGGGATCTTTACCAAACTCACCAGAATCAAGTCCTTCCTTAACAAAATTACGAAACTCTCGTTGCTCATTTGTTAAATCCAATTCTGTTAATTGTTTCAATCGAGATGAATATTGTTCATCCGTTTCTGAAGGTCTACGGTCGATTATCTTTCCTATGGATATTGCATCTTCTCTAGCTGATTGTATATATGTTGAGGCTAATTCTGCTAACTTGGGAAATGCTATCAAGAATTCTTGTATTTCCAAATGTGCCGATTTGTATTGTTCTTCTCTAGATTCGGAATTTAATTGGCTCCATGAAGGTAAGAGTGGACGTAATGTATTTTCATTATTATCAGTCTCATTTGTTTTCATAAACTTTGAATCACGAATAGCTCGACCTAGACCCGAAAATGGATCTAGAATTAATGTATGTAATGAACTGGTTGAAAGAGATTTTATATAACGAAATTTTTGAATTTCATCTACAAGCCATTTGTTTCTTCCTTCATTTCTGCCTTGGGAGAGGAGCTTTGCTGTTTGTTTTTCAATTTCTTCAACTAATAAAGGGAAATTCTTTATGCTTTCTAACCTCTTTTCTAATAAGGAGGTTATGTTTTCTACAGATTCAGAAATGTTTGGTGTGTAATGTGATAGTTGTACAAAGAATGGAATGATTTGTTCCCTTTGCTTAGTATCTAAATCTTTGAAAAGTTGTTGATTATTGTATGAACTCTGACCTATTAATTTATTTGCAGTAATAATATGCAATGCGGAAAAATAGTCGTGTAACAAAATCTCTGGTGTGATACTACCTTCTGCTAAGGCGGTAAAACTAAGTTTGTTTTTTACAAGTAATTCATTTTCTATGGAAAGAGTTAGACCAAGGGCATCAGGTGTTAGGATTTCGTCGAAGTCTGCAGGATATCTAGTAACATTTTCTGCGGTTTTTGCAATTGCTAAACGCGCAGAGGTAGTGTCAGATGAATGAGTTTCTTGGTGCTCCTGAAGTATTTCATCTAATCGCCAAGTTGCAATTTCTAAATCTTCTGCTGCAGGATTTGTCTTAAGATATTCTTGAACCGAGGTTTTTGGGGTAGTTACTAATATCGGGTCTTTACCAATTACAAATTCCTTTGACTCTGTAGATACCATTTCGCGAATCAAATCTGCCATATGGATATAATATCACAATCAGCTATGTTTTTAACAGAGCTATATCTCTTTCCCCATATACAACCTCCCCATTTCAAAACCTCTCTTCTTGTAATATTCCCTAGTCCCAATAGCAGAAATAACCGAAATTCTCTGTATCCTCTCCCTCTTAGTAATCACCTCAGCCTCTTGTATTAACCTCTTACCCAATCCCAAATGTTGAGATTCCCCAGAACTATCAATATCCAAACTCATAACCCGACCATATACATGAACCTCCCGTATAATGGAAGAATCCCTTAATTCCTCAACAAAGTCATTCTTCCTCTCCTTAGCATTAGGAATAGACAACCTCAAAAATCCACAAATCTTGTCCGTATCCTTAGTCTTGTAAGAAAGAAAAAACTCCTTCCCAGTAGAAGTATCATACCTAATAACCTCCAATACTAAATCATCCCAACTAACCATCTCATTCTTTATCTCTCTACTACGTATATCATTCATCCTCTTACCCTTCTTCTCAATCAACTCCTCAGCAATCTGTCTTAAATTAGTCTTCTTGTTACCAGCCACAATCTCCTCCGAAGGGATATCCCTAATGATTCGGGATAACCTACAATATCTAGGAGTAGTAGGCATAGTCTCAGACAAAACCATTAACAACTCATCCTCAGTATATGGTTTGAATATACCATCTTCATACAATTTAAAAAGCAAAGTATTAGGAACAATAGAAGTAGGATATATCTTTAATTCATCAGGACAGAAATCCTTCTTCCAAAGCTTTTTGTAATCATTAATATCCTTCTTAACATTAGACATGTAAAGATTAGGCATCCAATGCCCATGAATCTTGAAACCACCAAGTCTGAGTAATCGGATAGCATTCTTAACATCCTTAGTAGGACGACCAATATGGTTCGCATCTATGATCTTGTCATCAAGCGATTGAATACCAATCTGAATCTTAGTAGCTCCGAGTTTTCTAAGATTAACAACCTCTTCCTCCGTTATGAGGTCTGGTCTAGTCTCAAATACCAAACCTACATTTCTACAATATGCATTCTCATTAATATGTTGTGCTTCAAACAATTCATTTACAGTAGCTAAAGGTAGTTCTGTTCTAGGTTGAATATATCCTTGAGTATCTTTCTGAATGTCATTCATAGCATCAAAACATGCTTTAACGAAAGAAACCTTGTATTCCTCTTGATATGCAGACCAAGAACCACCTAATACCAGTAATTCTACCTTCTCAATATTATGTCCAATATTCTTCAAAGCAATCAATCTGTTATATACCTGAGCATATGGATCAAAGCAGTTGCTTAGAGCTCTCTGTGCCCCTGGCTCGGAGGAGATATAGCTCTTGGGCATACTTGGATCATTAGGGCAGAATATACATCTACCAGGGCAAGGGTAGGGTTTAGAGAGTACTGTAACCGTAGCTACACCAGAGTTAGTTCTTGTGGGTTTCAACCTTATTCTTTCTTCTACAGTTTTGTCCTTTAATCCAAGATATTCATATCCATTTACTAGCTCATCATGTCTAAAGAGCTTGTTCCCATCTTTAGGATATTTCTTTAATATGGCTTGTAATGTATCTGTTCTCCAATTGTTCGAAGTTTGGATGAGAGCAAATATATTATCTAATTCAGTTGTGTAATTCTCAGGATTGAAATTGTTCATTATTTACATATTAAGGATATCATCAATATCTTTCTTTGTACTTTTTGAAAAAACATTAGATTTAGATTCAGGTATTTCATTTTTGTTTAATTCTCCACCATTATCTAGGTAATCTTTTAGCTTTTTAAAATCTTCCTTCAGTACATCTCTAAGATTCGGGTTATACAAAGCTACTGCTGGATGATACATTGCAAATACTGGGATCCCACTTGGATGCTCAAAAGGTTGTCCATGAGAAGCAGATATCTTAGCTCCTGGGACAAATCTCTCAAATGCATGTCTTCCTAGGGGTATTAATATCTTTGGTTTGATAAAGAGTAGCTCAGCGTTTAACCATACTCTACAGCTATTCTTTTCTTCGTCTGTTGGTTCTCTGTTTTCAGGAGGTCTGTATTTTACTGTATTGGAGACGTAGACTTCTTCTCTAGAAAAGCCAATACTTTGGAGTAATTCATTTAAAAATTTGCCTGCTGCTCCAACAAATGGTTTGCCTTGTAGATCTTCATTTTTACCAGGGGCTTCTCCTATGAATACAATACCTGAGGTAGGGGGAGCTATTTCATATACTGGTTGAGTAGCGATCTTTCTTAATCCACATCTGTTATTTACTGCATAGTATTCGTGTAGTTCTTTGAGTGTTTGGAAATCGGTTTTCATATATATTGATTATATATGATTGCTTAAGATCTTAGTAGCTACCACCCAGGTTGACCAGACAGTAGATTCTTAAAACTATCCATACTTCCAAATGCATGTACTCTTGAAAGCGTAAGTGCATGTCCAGGGTAGTTATCTATAGTTGCCCCACAACTAACCGCGATGGTATATCCTGCACTTGCAACATATGACAAAGTTGTTGAGTTATATCCGCAACCAGGATAGCAGAAGGAAGTAACAGGCTTTCCTGTAGCATTCTGCAGGGCATATCGACTAGACACTATTTCAGCTGAGAGCTCACTAGGATCGGTGACCTTAGTTAAATCCGGATGATGTGCCGAATGGGAACCAATATCCATACCACCATCTGACATCTCCTTAGTTTGAGCTTGGTTAATACCAGAACGTTGGGAAATAATGTAGAAGACTCCTGTTAAACCATATTTCTTAAGTATTGGATATCCAGTGGTATATTGATTAAGTACACCATCATCAAATGTAAGCATAGTTGTTTTTTGAGTAGGGTTTTTACCAGTTTTCAAAATGGTTGAATATTCTTGAGCAGAGATAGTTTTGTAATTCTTCTTAACTAAATATGCCATCTGTTTTTCAAAATCTAATGGATCAACATACAATCCTGATCTAAATTGGTTTTGTCCAGCAGGAACAGGGGCTATTTGATGATACATGAATATTGGAAGTCTAACAGTTCCTTTCTTTTGTACAGAAGGAGTCACATCATATGGCTCGTCAAAGTTATTATCATTTATTTCAAATGTTAATGATAATATTGGTGTTTTATCTTTATTTTCAAATGTATATATTGGAGCTACAAAGGTTTTGATGTCATTATTAAGAGTGAAAGATTTTATTAAAAAGGATATTTGAGTCCCAAACTGGGTATATTGATTCTCAGTTGTTGTAAGATTTATTAACTGATTATTTACTAGATCTTTAATTGCAGTTGGTACCGTATCTCCATATTTGTATGCAATCAGTAATCCAACCAATGTATCTAAATCACTGATTTTCTTTACAGTTGTATCACTAAAGTAATCTAATTTGGTATTAACAGTTTTTAGATAGTTGGTAATTAATTGAATTCTACGTATTTGCTCTTGATCTAGATCAAGATATATATCATTGGAATACGAGTTTGAATTTTCCGATGAAGCGACTGCGGTATTTACCTTGTTTAGTTGGTACATATATAGCTGATTATTTATATATGTATCATATTCATTCTTGGATTCAAGTGGGCTAAACCTCAAGGATGTGGCTAAGAAATTCAAAGTAGGAAGGAGAGTTTCATCATGTACCTTTGATAATGTATCTGTACATGTTTCGCCTTTTAAGAATGTTTCAATATTTTGTGATATACAGGTAGAGAGGTCCCTTTGAATAGAGGATTCTTGACCAATTTCAAGATATGGAAGTATTACCTCGGAAGAATTACTCTCCTTGGCCATCTGCTTTGATATGTTTTGAATTTCAGTTAAGAAATATTGATTGATGTATGATTGAGGAATGAGGATATTTAATTGGCTATCCTCTAGGTATTTATATCCATTTGTGAGATTGGTTGTGTCTTTAGTTTTTAGTACTTCTGAATATCGTAAGTATGTTGTTAACTCATGTGAAGTGAATGTCCCGAAACTTTTCGTCAAAGTATCGTAATATGGTGGAAGGATCTCTAAATTTGCTAATTGAACTGCTTCTCCTGCATTATTGCTTGATTGAGTTTTAATATCTTCCGCAGTAATGGAGAATTTCTTTGAATGCACTTGTCCAGGGGTAATGAAGATTATGTCATAGAGACCAAGAAGTATCATCACAAGAATCTCTATTCCAGAGAGTACACATAGGACAATCATCGTCTTTTTAAAAAGAATTGTTCTTGGTGATTTGTTCTCTTTCATATCTTACTAGAATACAAAAAATTTATTACTTTTACGATATCCCTGCTAAGTAGCCAGTACTCCAACATAACTGAAGGTTGTAGCCTCCTGTTGGTCCATATACATCGATGATTTCTCCTGCAAAATACAGGTTGTTAATAGTTTTGGATTTCATTGTATTGGGATCAATCTCTTTTATATCCACGCCTCCATCTGTAACAATTGCATTATTCCAATCTCCAATGTCAGTAATATTCAATGTTAATTCCTTGAGTGTATGGAGGAGTATATTCTTTGAATCCTTGGAAAGCTGTGAGACTTTTTGATCTGGATTAATTTTTGCAAGTTTGATTACAACAGGAATGAGAGAAGAGGGGAGTAATTTGCTCAGTGAATTTTTAATCGCCTTATTACCCGCTTCAGTGATATCCTTGTTAATTCTCTCTTTGAGTGTAGGGTAGGTGAGTGCAGGTTTTAAATCAATTATTACTTTAACAGGAGATTTTTCTAAAAGATTCCCTATCTCTCTTGCGCAGTCTATGACTATTGGTCCACTGATTCCAGTGTGGGTAAAAAGTAATTCTCCAAACTTTGAGAATATTTTCTTTCCATTTTGATATATGTCCATTCTAATATTTTTTAATCCTAATCCTGCCAAATCTTTAACCCATGGTTCTTTGGTTGTTATTGGAACTAGTGCAGGTTTTGGTTCAACAATTTTATGCCCCAGTGACTTTGCTAATTCATATCCATCTCCATTTGATCCTGTTAAAGGGTAAGATTTGCCTCCTGTGGCTATTACGTATTTATCTGCTGTAAATATTCCTTTGTTGGTTTTGATCCCAGTGATACTGTCACCCTTTTTCTCTTTTAAAATTTCTTGTACATCACAATTGAAAAGAATGTCATCTTTTACTAGGGAATACATTTTTTCAATGATTTCGTAGGCATCATCACTTTCGGGAAATACTCTATTGCCTCGTTCTATTTTTGTTTTTATTCCGAGTTCTTTGTTAAAGAAGTTTAAAGTATCTTCTACACAAAATTCGGAAAAAGCATGATACAGAAATTTCCCATTCTTTTTGTAACTCGAAACGAGAGTTTTTAAATCATCTGTAGCATTGGTGATATTACATCGTCCTTTCCCAGTAATTGCGAGTTTTTCCCCAATGCTATTATTTTTCTCGATCAGTAAGATTTTTTGTCCTTTTTGTTTTGCAAATATGGCTGTAAACAATCCTGCTGGGCCTGCACCGATTATGATTTTGTGATATTGGTTAGACATTCTTCTTTTGGTGCTTCTTTCTTTTTTTTATGAATATCGCTACTCCTATTCCAGCAATGATTTCTACACCAGCTATAATGGCAAACCAAAGGTAAGGGGTTTTCTTTAACTCAATGTTTTTCTCAACAATATTTGATTCTACTGTGAACCATTCTGTTTCTGTTGGGATATAGCCTTGGGCTTCTATGACTAATTTGTATTCTCCTGGAGTTACAAAAAATTGATATTCTCCTTGTTGATTGGTGTATTGGGGATTGGTGGTTCCATCTTTTGATTGCCAAGGTACCTCTTGAGTATCTTCTTTTGTGTAAAGAGTTACCTTTGCATTCAATATTCTTAATTCGTTTGCTCCATTTTTTGTGTACACATATCCATATGGATCTACTAGAAGTGCCATAGTTATTGAAAGATTACTGGTATCGTTATTTGATATGGCCTGTATCGTTGTGACATATATTCCTTTTACGCTTGGGCTATCTAGTGTGGCTTTGTAAGTATCCTTTGCAGAGTTATATTCCATATTGTAAGTCTGATTATTGACAGTAATGATCACATTCTTTAGATCTGTGGTATTGTCAGTTATTGTATTTGCAGGAATTTCGATGCTCAATGTCTGATTAGCATAGGTGTGGATATTCCCGTTGTCTGTATAGTTAAGTTGTTTTTCTTCTTCCGTGGTTACAATTATTTTTTGATCTTCTTTAAGATCTTGAAGCTTAATTGTTTTACTTTGTGGTTGAACAACTGGTACTACTGGTTCAGGTGTTGGCTCTGTAGGTGTTGTGGGTTGAGTTGGTACTACCACTGTAGCTGGAGTTGTAGCTTGTGCTAATGTTCCAGAAGATTGGTTTGCAATATTATCTAATGCAAATATTGTGTAGTAGTATCGTGTGCTGACACTTAAATTGGTATCTGAATATGCCGAAAGAGTTCCTTCATATATTTTTGTACCATCAGTTGTTGAAAGAGGAACGTGAGTATTGCTTCTCATTAGTATGACTTTGGAGAAATCAGTATTAGCTGGATTTTGCCAAGCAAGTGTAACTGTTCTTTGTGTTGGTGTAGCGGTAAAGTTGCTAACATTGGTTGGAGCGATGGAATCATATTTTATGACAAAGGATCTCGTTTCACTATATGTTCCTGCCCCATTTTGAGCTCGGACTTTGATTGTAGTTTCTCCTTCTTTTTGAGCAGGAAGATCATATGATGGGGAAGTTGTGGAGTATGTATAGTTAGAGGTATTAGGAATCGATCCATCGTTTGTGATGTAGAATATATCTCCTGATATTGAGTTTGGATCTGTCCATGAAATTATTGGTCCACTGTTTACGTTTTGCAAAATATTATTATATTCTCCTGTTATGTCCACAATATCTAATACATTAGTATCAATTTTTAATGTATATCTTGCATAGGTTGTTTTTCCTGTATTATCTTGTGCAACTAGATGTAGATACCAAATTCCATCAGTTAAATCGGGTGTTATGAAAGTATCTATTGCTGATTCTTGTATTCCGTCTGCTAGTACTTGATTTACAGTTCTTGTTTCATTTTGATCTAGCAATTTCCAAACGCCCAAAACATTACTTCCTGTATCATATGCTTCCCAAAGAATCGTTGCTGCGTTATTTGAATACCATGTAGTTTGACTTGAGTGGGATGTGCTAGAGAGTGATTCAATTATTGGATTTTGTGTATCAATATTTACAGTATATGTTGAAAATGCTGTATTACCACAGTTATCTTTGGTGGCTAAATGGAGATATGATGAACCGTCTGAGACATTTTCGATGCTCATAGAACTTCCACTTATCAACGAACCATCTGCTAATGTAGTTACAAGATCTGTAGACGCATTTTTATCCCATATATACCATGTGTTTTCTATGCCGCTTTCTCCATCTGAAATAGTCCAATCAAAGTTTACTGTTGTGGCTGTATACCAAGTTGATTGATTTGGATGGGTATCACTTGTAAATGATGATATGGTTGGGTTTGTTTTGTCTGTTTTAAGATTAAATGTTAATCCTGAAGCATCTGTTCCACCGGTTGGGATATTTACTATGGAGAGAGTGTGGGTGTCGTTTATATTGGTAATATTGGCTGTTGTTATATCTATAGATATATTTTCTCCTGTTGATGCTAAATCAGACCACTCAGTGGATTCTTCGTTGATAATCTTTACATCAAATTCAGTATCTAATGGATATATGGTTGTTGTTCCGAAGTACACAACTTTTACTCCAGAGAAAGTAAGCACTTGATTAAATACAACCCAATCTCCGGAAGCTATTTGATTACTTCCCGAATCTGTTACTGTTAGAGCCCCTGTAAAGTCTAATCTGTTCTCATACTTGTATGTAGCGGTGGTGTAGCTGTATGTACTCTCTGCTGTATTTTTGTCTAATGCTTTTACTCCATATTGTATGCTTGTTCCTCTTGCCCAGTTCCAGTTTGGAGTGACGTGCCACGTAACTGTTATGTCGTTTGTAGTAGGTGATCCAAAGGCTGTGTCATATGTAATTGCTGAGATATATTCTGATCCGGATACTGGAGTAGGGAATTGTCCTGTTTGGTTTGAACCTGTGGAGGTTATGTAGTACTCAATGTTTGTTCCAGCTGGATTTTTAATTTGTAGAGATAATCTATCTAAATCAGCGGCTCCGTTAGGATCTGAATACTTTGCTTGAATGGTTAGGGCTTTTCCGGCGTAGATATCTTCAGCTCCTGTTGTATCTGTATTTAGTGAAGTTGGAGCATAGTTCATTGTGAATTGAGAGGTTGTAGACCAGTTACTTTCATTTTGGTATGTATTGCTATCCCAGAATTTCATTCTCCAGTAGTATGTAGTACCTGGTTGTAGGGCAGTTCCAGCATATGAGATATCTTGTGATCTACTTCCATTTGCAACCGCAGGTACGAGGGATGTCTGTGTAGAATCCCACATAGTTGTGCCTGTAAATGAAGAGTTAGTATTTACTTGAATTTGGTAGTAGTTTCCAGTATTGTCTCCATCTATATCAGTAAATATTGCGGAAAATTCTGGGGTATTGTCAGAGACTTGTGATGGATCGATATTTCCTTCCGTCTGTAGAGTTGAGGGTGCATTTGGAGCTGAATTTTGTACATTTTCAGCACCAACAGTGGTCGTTTTCGATACTTTTCGTTGAGCATATATTACTGTTGTATATGCAGGTAGGTTTGAAACTGCGTCTGATGTTACAGTTACTGAGTGTGTATGTGTAGAATTTGCAAAATTAGCACCAGTTCCGTAGCTTGTGAGTGTTGCTGATGGTGCGCCTGTGGTTATGGTTGTCGAGTGTGTATGTGTTGCGGCTCCTCCTGTCCCGCCGTATGTAGCAGCACCTCTTGCGAATTTACTATCCAGCGTTGTGAATCTGTTCCATCCTAATGGAGGAAGTTCTGAAGTTATTATTACGTTATTTTCAGTTACATATTGATCAGTGTTTGCTTTAGCAAATATCATATCTAAGTATGGAGGGAGGTCTGAATCTGTAGATACAGTAGCACTGGCTGAAGTATGTGTATGGGTACTAGAAGCTATGGTACCGCTTACAGCAGTAGGGGTAAGATATCGAACAATAGCAACGCCTGAACCTCCAGAAGTACCCCAAGCATCAATACACCCACCACCACCTCCTCCAAGGCTTGCGGTACCATTTGAGTTTGAGTTCCCACCACCACCGATTCCACCTGCTGCGATATTTGCGCCACCAGGGGAATCTCCATGGGTTCCACCAGCACCACCGCCTGCATAATATGTACCAGTTCCTGTAATTGCAGAATAATATCCTATACCGCCAGCGCCAGGAGTCCATCGATCGACTGCATCATTACCAGCACCACCAGCGCCACCACCACCACCAGCTGCATATGGTGATCCATATACGCTGCCTTTTGTACCTCCATTACCACCTTGCCATCCAGTACCACCCGCAGACCAAGCACCAGCACCACCCCCAGCACCTCCGCCACTACCACCCGCAGTGCCAGCTACATTAGGATATCCACCACCACCACCACCGTATGCAGTAATAGTGTCAAAAATTGTGTTGCCACCATTTGCATATCCACTACCTCCACCGCCAATAGAAACTGTTTTACCGCCAGCAGTTATTGAATATGAAGTAGCAACAACACCACCACCTCCACCACCACCGCCACCTTTGTATCCGTCTGTTGTGGTACTTGGAGCACCACCACCACCTCCTCCGACTACCAATACTTCAATATTTCCGGTTTGATTAGGAGTAAACGTTCCACTAGAGGTAAAGGTATGTATAGTATATCCTCCTGATGTAGTGATTGTTCCTCCTGTAGCACTAAATGGTGCCACTATAGTTGCCTGTGTTCCTGTAGCTGCCCCTGTTACTACATTAGCTGTAGTTGTGTGTGTATGTGTAGCTGATCCTCCAGGAGCTCCATATGTTGTATTTGCTTTAGGAAATACCCCATCTAAAGCACTAAACCTTGTCCATCCAGTAGGGGTAGTAGTATTAAACATTGAAACTAATCCCTGAGTTAACAGAAACTTGTTACTGTAACAAAGAATAGCATCCTTGTATGGAGGTTGTACTGAAGCATTGTTGTTTACGGAAGCTTTTAGGTTTGTATGTGTATGTGTTGTAGTAGTCCCGCTAGTTCCGGCAGTTGTAGAACCTGCAATATTTGTAGTAGAAATTGATGACGAAGTAGCAGTTGCGTCTGTATGTGAATGTGAATTAGATCCTCCCGTGGTTCCATATGTAGCACTACCGTAGAGGAATTTCCCGTCTAATGTAGTAGCTCTGGTCCAACCTGTAGGACAAGCTGCATCCGCAAACATAATCACATTTCCACTCCAAGTTTGTGCTGTACTAGCTGCTGTAGGATTACCGTAGTACATGTATATGGTTTTTCCACCAGCTGTTAATGAAGGAATTCGAGCCCAGATCTTTGTAGAGGTAGTATTACATCCACTCTCAATCCAATATGACAAAGTGGTATTCTCATCACTATCTGTAAACCTCAGGTCATTACAAGTACTTTGTAATTTACCTTCATTAACAAGCGCTAATGTATCTACGGTAACGAGGACATCTTCATTAGTTAGAGTGGATCCCGTATTTTCTACTGTAATCGGTTTTCTGTATTGCCAACCTAGATCCATCCATCCAAGAGTTGAGGGCACAGGGATCTTTGCAAATGTCCCCACAATGAGGGTGGAGATAATGAGTGATCTTATTACTAAAAGCGTAAGCTTTAATGCTTTCTTCATGAGGCGTTTCAGTAAGGGCATAATAATCTAATGATATGCGTTTTACCTTTTCGCGTCAATGAATTCAATTGGTTTATTAAGCCTCTAGTTCGAAAGTTTTTGGATCTATTCCTATATCTTTTAACTGTTGCTTAAATACGTCTAATGCTTGCTCTCTACCTAATGTATTGGCAGACCAATCTCCCCCGACACATATCTTGTGATAGTTTTTGCCATAGAAACTTTGCATTAATTTATCATCTGATTTTGAAATATTCCATTTAGGATAGAATGAATCATATTCATTAATAGGGCTTGCATCTAAAAGTTCATGCATACAGAACATAATTACCTCTAATCCTAAGTCGCGACACGCCTTTGCTAACCTTTCACATCCAGTATATGTAGCATATACGGATACGGTTACAACCTTTTCTAAATTGGGACACTTCTTTTTTAAGTCAGTTATTCCTGCTATTAGATTTCTTCCAGCAGCGATTGAGTCGTACATAATAGCCAATTTAATATCGCCTAAGATATCGGTCTCTTTTCCTTGGGGTAAATCTATTTTGTAATTACATACTTTTCCTGCAATACCTTTAACTCCATTCTCTTCGTCTTTGATATGATGTACATCCATGATTAGGTAGAGTCTAGATTCAAAACCACTTCCCATATATGTATTAACAAATGGAGATTGAGTAATTGGTTCTCTAATGAGCATTGCACTGAGGGCTTCTTTACTCGGATTGTATTTATGATTTATAGCTTTCTTGAATTCATCTGTCGAAGCTATTGTATATGTTGCGGCACATAGATCTACTGATCTAGGCATGCCAAGATGCAATCGAGCGGGTTTGCCATTGTATTCAATGAGGAGTGATTTAGTTTCAGGGGATTGAAGTACGTTAATTGGTACGGAATCACGAAGTATTTTAGTTTGGTAAAGTTTGTACTTGGAAATGGTATTTTTGTAAGGGGTTTGTACTGATCCGGAGGTTAGAGTAGTCCAAGTAATATTCATATATTTTGGGTAAAAATTAGGTATATATACTTGGAATTACATTGTAGAGATATATTGGATATCAGTCAAATATCATAAGATTATGTCCTATATACAAGAGCTTTTAGGCTTTCCCTGGACTTCACTTAATCTGGCATATCATGATCATGTACTTTTAATGATGAGAGAAGATCTCTAAAAGAAATGTAAGCCTTTGAATGTAAGCAGCTCAAACAATATTTTAAATATTACTGCTCAATTACAAGCTATTTCTATCGGTATAGGTACAAGCTAAGTTCTAAAGACAAGCTATTATGACAAACAAAATATTGGGGTATCTAACATGGATCGTTGAAGTTGTTAACAGTCCAGGTTGATAACTGATGAGCAGATTGGTGAGTTCTCGGGGAGGGCCAATGGCCTTCCCCTTTTTTGTATATATAAGTTATATAATCTATCGAGATGAAATTACTATTAGTTGAAGATGAAGAAAGTTTAAGAAGACCGGTGAAATATTTTTTGGAAAGAAATAACTTCACGGTAGATGAAGCTGCTGATGGGCAAGAGGCATTGGATATGGTTGGCACCAATGAATACGACTGTATTCTTTTGGATTTAAATATCCCGGAGGTGGATGGAATTGAAGTGGCTAGAAAAATTAGAGAAGATGGAAATCTTGTTCCAATTATTATGGTTACTGCTAGATCTCAGGTATATGACAAACTAAAAGGCTTTACCCAAGGTGCGGACGACTATGTTACTAAGCCTTTTGATTTAAAAGAGTTGGTTGCAAGAATTAATGCAGTCATTAAACGAAGTAGTACAAATAAAGAAGAAAATCTTACTTTTGGAGATTACACAGTATTTCCAGAAAGAAATCTTGTAGTAGATAGAAATGGAAAAGAAATTTCACTTAGTAACAAGGAAATGGGAGTTTTACAGTATCTCCTTCGAAGCAAGGGTGAAATTATATCTTCAGAAGCACTTCTCGAGCATGTATGGGATAGAGAAATCGATATGTTCTCTGAGACAGTTAAGACCCATATTAAGACTTTAAGAAAGAAGGTTGATCCTACAAAGAAATATATTAAAACTGTTAGAGGAAAAGGATATTTCATCAATAGTTAACTACTTCACATTCGTTTCACTGCTTTTTGCGTAAATTGCTTGCTATATAAATTATAGTTTCTATCTCATAACATGGGTAATATTTTAGAGGTTAAGAAATTAACCAAAAAATACAAGGATGGGGATATTGAAGTTACGGCATTAGACAATGTCAGCTTCTCTCTTCCCGAAGGTTTTGATTTGGCAATTCTTGGGCCATCTGGTTCTGGTAAGACAACATTACTTCAACTGGCTGGGGGATTAGATACCATGACATCAGGGGATGTCATCATATCTGGTCAAAGCATTAAGAATATGTCTGATACAGAAATATCAGATTTTAGAAATCAAACAATGGGTTTCATTTTTCAAATGATTAATCTACATGATTTCTTTACAGCCAAGGAAAATGTCATGTTACCTATGTTAGTTGCAGGAGTAAATAGAGGAGAAGCTGAGGAAAAAGCATTGAAACTTTTAGAAAAGGTAGGACTTACTAAAAGAGCAAATCATTTACCAAAACAGCTATCGGGTGGAGAGCAACAGCGAGTAGCAGTAGCAAGAGCGTTGGCCAATGATCCAAAGATTATTTTTGCAGATGAACCAACAGGTAAGTTAGACAAAGCAAACTCAAAGTTAGTGATAGATATTTTGGAAAATCTTTCTCATGAGAATGGAATGAGTGTAATCATGATTACACATGATGAGAATATTGCGAAAAGATTCTCTCGAGTTATAAAGCTTGAGAATGGTTCAGTCAAAAATAATTAATATATTACTAACTTTTTAAAATGAAACTTAAAGATATACTCTTAATAAATATTAAGAAACTCAAGACAAAGACGAAAAAAGCTTTGTTTTTAATAATCCCAATATTTGTTCTCATAACCCTAAGTGTTATTCTCTCTAGTCAAATTACAAATATCCAAAAGGCTGCTGCAAATAGTGTATTTGGAACTATTTCTCAAAAATTTACATTGATAGAGGTTCAAACTGAACAGACAGCCTTTGATCCATCGAAGGCATTTAATACAACTAGTAGTGTAGAAGACAACAGATTTTCAGCATTAGATGAAACAACAATCAAAACCATAGCTGGAGTAAAGAATGTAAGTTTACAAACAACATTACCCGTAAAGAATGCTAAAACAACTGATCTTTTTACAGACAAAACCGTAAGTTTTAGTTCGCTTTCAACATTAGATACGACTGCGGCATCGATATATACCACTTCTGATTTTACATATACTGAAGGTGAAGCTATCCCGATTATTCTCAATGCTAGTGCTCTGACGACATCCACTGAAGATTGGGGAGACAAAACTGAGATAACCATGGATACTTCAAGTATAACCAGAGGACAAGGTGGAATAGCACAGAGACTTTCATTTCTAAAGACAGAAGCTATTACATATGACAAGGACAGTTTAATGGGTACTACATTCACTATGCAGATTGGTGGATTGGATACAATCCAGGATTACACAATAGATAGGAGTAGTGGAACTATGGTTATTAGAAAGCTAACAGATGAAGAGATGGCTACAAAGGTTGAGGAAAGAAAAACAGCAATTTCTACATATTGGAACTATGATCAGATTTCAACTCCAATAACTTACACATTTGTAGTTGTAGGAATTGTGGATGATAATACGTCCAATACTACATATGTGCCTCAGAATTTCGCAGATACTTTAGTCAAAGACTATATTGCTCATGAAGTAAATTCTAGAAATGGGACTGCAATCCCAACTACAGTATTAAATAGTACATTTACAGGTGTTACATATGATGGTGTCGAAGTTAAAACAAGTAGCAGTGGAATGATTGGACAGATGGTAAGAAGATTTGAGAGTAGCTCTTCTACTGGTGGGAGTACAAATATTCCTCATGAGAGACCAACAGAAGGTGGGCTAGGTTTTGGTGGAGAATTTGGAAGTACAGGATACTATATCCCCGGGTTAGTAATTCAGGTAGATAGCAGCAATAATGTAACTGGAGCAGTATCGGATACTAATATATATACAACCTCCACAAAGTATGGAGATTACTTAGATGTGGTTATAGATAACGTTGTAAATAGAACCGCAATTATTGAAGCTATTAATAATGCCGGCTATGCATACCAAGATACAGATGATGTCGCAGTATTTGATAAATTGCAAAGCACATTAAACACAGTTTCAAAGGTATTCATGATTAGTTTCATTGTATTAGTAAGTGCATTAGTTGCCTTTACGATGAGCAAGTTCATATCCGAAAGCATTAGAGAAATTGGAATATTTAGAGCTATTGGTATGCGAAAGAATTCTGTATTAGCAATGTTCATATCTCAATCGCTTCTATACGTATTGATTGGATATGTAGCGGGTATAGGATTAGGAATAGCTTTGAACTTTGTATCAGGATATTTTGTGTCAGGTTGGTTTAATACATTCTTAACAGAAACGGTAGCTAAAACATTTAATGTAGTAAATACTGTGGACAAAAACATATTCTCTGGAATCAATTTCACTTCCATCGGGATATATACTGCATTGTTAATTGGGATATCAAGTATAATATCTATAATAACTTCTCTATCCGCTTCTAAGGTAAGTCCTGTGGAAGCCATAAAAAATGAATAATGATATGAAAAAGTTTTTTAAATCCTTAAAATTTAAAATGTCCTTACTTTATTCAGGAATCCTACTGGTTCTTTGTGTAGGATTCTTCTTGGTGATGAATATCTTTGTGGTTGACTATATGCAGAAAGATGTTGGAGCTCCAAGATTAGTAGGATTTAATAATGCAGGGTTCTTTGCAAATCTTAATGATGAAAAGATTGAACTACTGAAGGAGTCTAGGCAAAACGATCTCGCAAATATTCGCTTAATATCAATGTACACGATGATTCCATTCATAATCTTAAGCTTCGGTGGTGGATATTTAATAGCAGATAACAGCCTGAAGCCATTAGAAAAGTTGAAAGAGGAGATGAAGAAGAAATCAACAAAGAATTTAGGTGAGAAGATAGAGTTTGAGGATAAAGGAGATGAGATTTCCGAGGTTATACAGAGTTTCAATGATATGTCTGAGCAATTGGGTAGATCTTTTGAAGCCCAAAAGGAATTTGTTGAGAATGCTTCTCATGAGCTGAAGACTCCATTAGCGGTGATACAGGCCAATGTAGATAGCATCCTTGCGGATTCGAAGATTCCTCAAAAGGATTTGTTCAATATGTTAGATGACTCTAAGAAGTCCATTATATTCATGAACAAGCTTACTGAGGATTTGCTTCTGCTTTCATTGGTTGATGTTGATTTTGAAAAGAAAGAGTTAAATCTGAGAAATCTTTTAGATGATGCAGTAACTGATGCTAAAAAATTAGTTGATGGAAAAGAGTTTGGTATCTCTTTTAATGATGGTCATGATATCAAGGTTTTAGGAAATGATGTTTTATTGAAGAGGGCTTTTCAGAATTTGATAGAGAATAGTATTAAGTATTCTCAAGGGAAGAATTTAAATATTGATCTAAAAAGAAACAAAAGAGAGATATTGATTACATTTAAGGACGATGGAGTGGGTGTGCCTAAGGAGAAGCAGGGGAGGATATTTGATAGGTTTTATAGGGTAGATAAGTCTAGATCTAGAAAAACGGGTGGGAGTGGATTAGGGTTAGCTATAACTAAGGAAATCATAGAAAAACATAATGGATCTATACATTATGTAGATGGTAATGGAGCTACATTTGAGGTTCGGTTGTCTCTGTAGAGGTCTCTGAATCCGATTTTAGATTAGATTCTGTCGGCGTAGTATTTGTCTCTTTCTGTGTATCCTCATTTTCTTTTTCTAATCTTTCAACTTCCAGTAAGGCTTGTGTTCGGAGATTATCTACAGAATAACCAATACTTTTTGCATTTACCTTCAAACAATATTCTAGATCTTCGGGTGGTAATATACCCTCTTTTACTCTTTGCATTGTTCTTGCAGTGGAGGCTATTGTATTCAATGCTCGAAACTCTCCGTCTGCTTTTATAGTAAATCCTTGTCCAATATGACCCTCTGCATCTGATGGTTCACCGTAATTACCGTTGTGTATCATTGTGTTAATGGAGTAATAACTTATTTGAATTGAGTTATAAACCTCATTTTAACATATTTTAACTTTAAATTATTCCCAATCACGTTCGCCGAACTCATAGCCATATTTCTATGCCTTACTATATTAGTCTGAGCATATGAAATCTGGAGAATGTAAACACAAATCATTGTTACCATTCTTAAATACTAGATTGGATGAGGTCGAGGAGAAGATAAAGGCGTTGCAAAAGATTAAGAAGCATTTGAAGTTTTTAATAGAGGATTTTGAACATAGGGATTGTAGTAAGAAGCCGAGTGAGCTGAAATTGTAAGCAATTTGTATATCTGTTGACACAACTAGTACTCAGATGTATACTCATCCTCGTGGAAAATGAAATAGGTAAAAAATTAAAAGAATTAAGAACAGCCAAAGGAGTAACCCAAAAAGCTCTTGCAAAGAAGCTCGGATGTACTGAAATCATGATTAGTAGATATGAATTGGGCGTAAGCCAGATATCTATTCCTCAGTTAGAAAAAATATCAAAAATACTAGAAACAACCACAAAAGACTTTTTCAACGGTGATGAACATAGTAATCAAAGTACTAGTAAATCTTCGACATTTAAAAGTGCTTTTGTATTCGATTTGGACGATACCCTTGTAGATGGAAGACAATTCTGTGGAGAAACCATAGCCAGAGTATTAACAGAAATAGATCCTTCTGTTGATTTTGAGTTGGTATGTAGGTTACATGATTCTATAAAAGGGATGGCAATAGAAGATTTGTATAGCTCAATAATGAAGAAAGTGGGTATGAAGTACGAAGATATGGAAAGGCTATTAAAGAGAGATTTTGAGATTCAACAGGAGAGTGTAAGTAGGATGCAATTATTTGATGGAGTAGTAGAGATACTAGAATTTCTAAAATCAAGTGGAAAAAAAGTATATATCTGTACAAACAGAAGGAAGAAACTCCTAATGAATGTCTTAAAAACAAACAATATTGCAGGATATTTTGATGAGGTTATTTCTTGCGTAGATATGGGTTACAAAAAGCCTAATCCATATTGTTTAGTAGATTTAATACAGAGATCTGGTAAGAGTATTGATGAATTTATATATTTTGGTGACTCAGAGGTTGATTCCCAATTTGCACAGAATGCTAATATTGATCATATTATCTTTGATCAATATATGAACAACAAGAATTTGTTTAAGAAGTTAGTAAATATGTTTCTTGAGAGACAGATTAATGGTGAACATTAAATCTTTTCTAAGATATTTGTAATAACAGGTATTAGATAGGGAACAAATATTATTATCCCCAATACCACAGAGGCTATAGCACTAACTAATACACATCCAGCACTTACATCTTTAGCATATTTAATATTTACTCTGTATTCCTGTGATATGGTATCACTTAAAGCTTCAATGACACTATTAAAAGCTTCTGATATTAATACCAAAGCTATTAAGAATCCTACAGCTATCCATGCAGTATGGGATATCTCAAGAAGTATACCTAGTATAACTACTAAAACAGCTACAACTAATTGTATTCTAAAATTCCTTTCGTTCTTAATGATGGAGATTAGACCATGTATGGCATGTTTTTGACTTTGAAAATATGTCTTAGAGGTTGTAAAAGAGTCTTTCATTGATATATGGGTATATATTATTATCCATTATACATTATTAAAGAGATGGTATAATTATGGATTAAAGTAAATATATTCTGCTATGCAAACAGCAATCATAACTGGTGCTAGTGAAGGTCTGGGATTAGAATTCGCTAAGAAATTTCTTAATGAGGGTTGGAATGTTGTTGGTATATCTAGACATAGACCAGAAGGAATAGAAATGGAATATATTGAGGGTGATCTTTCAAAGGAGGAAGATATTGTAAGGATAACGGATGAGATAAAAGAGAAATATTCAGATTTCAAGGTATTGATAAACTGTGCGGGTCTACTTAATGTTGAAAAACTTGAAAACATTGATTATGCAAAGACAGAATCACTATTCAAGGTTAATGTATTAGCACCGATGATGTTGGTTTCCAAATTGAAGGAGAATCTACTTATTAACAATGGTACTGTTGTTAATATCGGTTCTACAATTAGTTTTAAAGGAATTGAGGAACAAGCTGCGTATGGTGCTTCTAAATGGGCTTTAAGGGGTCTAAGTGAGAATCTTAAGGTTGAATTAAAAGGTACAGGGGTTAGGGTTATTAGTTTTAATCAAGGGGGTACTAGAACAAAGATTTTTGAAAAAGCAGGTATGGATTTAGATACTTCTAAATACCTGGATCCAGTAGAATTAGCAAATCTTCTTTTTTACGTTGTTAGTATGCCTAACAATATTGAAGTATCTGAGATTGTAGTGAATAGAAAATAGGGGTTACCTATTTTCCTATCTCCGCATATTCTCTATCTATATACTTAGCTACCTCTATATCTCTAGGGGTAACTTGTCCTACACTAAATCGCTGTAATTCAAATACAGCTTTTGTGTAATATATATGTATATCTGGATGGTGATCTATCTTTTGGAAATGGGGTGTTAGTTTCTGTACAAAAGAAACTATATTTTGGAAATCTGAGAAGACAAATTCTTTTGATATTTTGTCATCCGCATATTTCCATCCGGGGATTTGGCCAAGAGATTTGTTTATCTCTTCTGGGGTAAGTATCTTTAAGTCTTCCATATGTATATATGTACTGAACTTAGCTACTACATATATATTATACTACTTTTTGAAAGGGATATTGAAAAGCTGATATTCAAGTAGGCACAGACACGAGATGTGCCTACTTGATGTTAACATCAGTGGAAATTTAACCAGATGAAAAGATCATCCTAATACGTTCTCTATTCCCTTCTGCAGAGATCATGTCTCCATAGCTTTCGACTTCAAGAATATCCTTTGTTTTTTCTTGAATGAAAGTTTGTAGATCTTTGGCAGATTCCCCAGCAAATTTCCAAATGAGTGTATCGAATTTGGTTTTGCTTGATTGAAGTACAACAGGGATATGAGAATGACCCAAAAGAAAAGCGCATGTTCTCTTCTTTGAATCCTTTGGAATGTTGTGAATAATTGTAGCGCTTTCGTGAAATATAGCGTAAGTGGGTAATATATGAGTGATTCCCGCTGTTGGGCATGGGCCGTTGTTCAAGCACCAGTATCCAAGCAAGGAAGTCAGATAGTCCAGCAAAGGATTTGTCCATGCTCTGACTACAAATCCAGCATTTTCGATGTAGATGCCATGCTTGGATTCTTTCCCTTGAAGAAGATTTATCTGTTCCTCGTAAAGAGAACGGATGAATGTAGGTTCCTCCTCGATATGAATTACTGGATGAAAATTTGCCATGGTTTGCCCACGTTCGTCTAGCTTTATGAAAGCACTCACGTATTTTCCCCACCAGTTGCTTTCTAGCAAGGTTGCTACCCATTCTGTTGCTAATAACAAATCACTGTTGTCTATCACGGTTTTCTCCTTTTTGGTATTTCTCAATTTGGATTGAATAGATTACATAATTAACAAGAGAAACTTAGTCTCTTGAATATTTTCCACTGATTGTTAATGATCGTATAGATTATACTATGAGATATGTTGGATATCCATCCTTAGTTTTAATCTTCTAAAGGGTATATAATGAAATATATGGAAAACAAAAAGAAAATATATGCATTCATAGATAGTCAGAATATCAATATGGGTGTATTTGCTAAGCGATGGAATATGGATTGGGGTAAGTTTAGGGAATATTTAAGGAATACATTTGGTGTAGAGAAGGCATACCTATTCATTGGATATATTGATACTAATGAAGAACTATATACTAGGTTAACTAAGGAAGGGTTCATAGTGGTATACAAGAAGGTATTGGCTGTTACGAAGGATGAGGTTACTACTTACAAGGGTAATGTTGATGCTGAATTGGTATTACATACCATGATTGAATATCCTAATTATGATTCTGCCATTATATGTACAGGGGATGGGGATTTCCTATGTTTAATAGAATATTTAGAGAAGAATAACAAATTAGAAAAGATTATTGCTGCTAACAAGAGGTTTAGTACATTATTAAAGGGATATACTAAGTATATATTAGATCTATATTCTTTAAAGAAGGTATTGGGGTATGTGAGTAAGAAGAAGAAAAAGGAACAGAAGGGGATAGGTAAACAAGATAACAAATTAGTAATATAATCATTCCACTATGGATATCCTCATTGGTACTAAAAACCCATACAAATCATCAGAGATGGAATATCTTCTAACAGGTATTCCTAATATAAATATACATTTTCTTAAAGATACAGATATCAATCTAAATATAGAAGAAGAGGGAAAAACTCTTACTGAAAACGCAGAAAAGAAAGCCATAGAAATATCCAAACACACAGATATGTATGTACTAGCATCAGATGGAGGTACAGATATACCAGGATTAGGAGACAAATGGGATATGTTAAGAAATCAAAGAACAGTAGGAGAAAATAATACAGATTTAGAAAAGGTTAAGAAATTACTATCCTTAATGGATGGATTAAAAGGAGAAGAAAGGAGAGTAATATGCTATCTCTCTGTAGCTCTAGCATACAAAGGAAACCTCATATGGAGTACTGAAGAAATGAATGACAACGGATATATTATTGATAACCTAACTAGCGAAGATATTCCTCTTGGTCGTTGGATGGGTCATGTATGGTACTATTCTCAATTTAAAGAAGTTAATACAAAGATAACCGAAGAACAGAGATTGGAGATTAGGAATCAAGAAGAGGGTATAAGGATGAATCTTAGAAAAGTGATTGAAGGATTGATATAGACTTACACCAAAGAGACACACTTGCTTTGACACATATGTGTCCCCTTGGGTTAAGTCAGTGAAATATTTTTTAATATATTTTAAGTTGGGATCCAGTCCTTTCTCGCAGAAATGTTGATTCTGTAATCACCCCCACACAGGAACCCTGTTTGGTATAAATCATTCCCATTGAAGTACATCCATTGCTGTCCTGCATAATCTGCAAGGAATATGATGAACTTTTCAGGATTGGGTGTTACAAAATCCAAATCGAGCCCATCGGAAGGAAATTCAGTATGACGGAAATGTTTCTCCTCATACTCCCCAGACGGGGCAAATGGAGTTTTCACCTCAACAACACCTCTTTGGTAAAAACCTTGAGAGATATCTCTCCCGTTACCATTTACATGCTGGGAAGAAAGGAATCTTCCTTCTCTCTCTTTTGCTTCGGCATAATGGTATTCAATCTCTCTGAACCGGACTTCTTCTGTTCTTGCATAGTGGAGAATCAGAGTTAGGAACAACGTCATAATTTCGTTATCCCATCCACACAATGCGGTTATGGAACTTTTGGTTCTAATTACCGTTTGACGACTGAAACCGTTCTCAAGCGACGGCCTGAATGGTGGGGTCGTTCCAATTCTGGAACCTTGCTCCAACATCTTGTTATCCAAATTGATACATTTCGTTTTCAAGTACTCACGACCATTTTTCCCGAGCCAATTGGAACTTCGTTTTCCAACGAAATTACCCTTTGGTCCTTCACTTTCTGTGAGAGAGAGGAATAGGGGTTCCCCTGTTGCTTGGGATATTAAACTACCCAAGTTAAGCACGTTCAGGTGCATTCGATCTAACTTCGTAACCATATCGGTCCTCCTAATTTTTTTTGTGAACAACTTACAAACAAGATACCTAAGGATATCCTCTTTGTAAGTTGCTACACATATTTCACTGACTTGTTAACGAACATAAGATTATACTATGGGTGAGGATGGGAATACTAGATGAGTGATATAATGAGAAATAATCTAACCATTACAAAAATGGATCGCAATTCTCAACAGGATGCTATAGAGGGAATCCTTAATAATGTAGATGAAGAGATGAAAGAAAATAAGAATGTAATGGAACGTACAGTATATATGATGACACTGTATAAGATGCTTGCAATCCTCAAGGGTGATATTGGTGTAATTGTAGAGCAATATTACAAACTATCTCCGTCACAGAATAAATTAGCACTAGATTTTACAAGTGGGAATTTGGGAGCTAGCCTTTTTGTCCTCTGTAATGCTGTATTCGATGTATTAAAGTCCAGTCCAGAATATTATGGATCCGAATACAGAACCATAAATGGTGTTCGATTAGAAGAAATCAATGGTATTGATACATCTAGGATAGGTATACCTACAACGGTTCCAGCAGATTTAGATTCAAAAGTACCTAGTGTTTCTGTCGGACTCGAAGACTTGGATGCATTAAGAATTTCAGAATTGAATAATATCTCTGCAATGACAGGGGGTGATCCAGGCAAAACAAGAACTGTTAGGAGTTTGATAGGAGAGATGGGTGGGTTAACACTTGATCCGCTATTTCCTAAACAAGAACAATAATGAAAATATATTCTTGGAATGTGAATAGTCTAAGATCATGTGAGAA
>Ga0079306_1000691_pt1 | contig 28083 bp, 17 predicted proteins | sample Methanotroph_Enr_FD_79181 | JGI IMG/M metagenome (GOLD analysis project Ga0079306, IMG submission 79181) | Enriched soil microbial communities from Old Woman Creek wetland in Ohio, USA - Methanotroph_Enrichment_5 | ecosystem: Environmental > Terrestrial > Soil > Wetlands | place: USA: Ohio...
AACAAACCCATGACTTGGCGCGATGATCTTAAAATCCAGAGCCTTGATCTTTTCCAGATTCTTGCGTATCGGCAGCCGGAAGGGCATCATGATCTCCGCGAAATACCTTTTCGCAGATTCATAAGCAGCCCCGTACTCATCCACAAATATCGAAGCCGTCGCCATATGCGATCCCAAAAAATCGCATGTAAACAGTACCTTGTCCTCTTTCAAATACGTCACCATCGTCTCAGGCCAGTGCACCCATGGCGTCAGCACGAATTTGAGCGTCTTGTCGCCCAGCGATAGTTCCTCGCCGTCTTTAATTACAAGGAAATCTTCATCCTTGAGGCAAAGCAGCTCGATCAACAGCCCTTTACACTTTTCATTCGTAACCACTTTCGCCATCGGAAATTTTTTCAGCACTTCCGGGATCGTCCCGGAATGATCCTGCTCGGCGTGGTGCGAAATAATGTAATCTATCCTGTCCACCCCAAGACTCTCAAGGTGATCGAAAAGCATTCCTGCTTTTGTTGGGTCAACCGTATCAAGCAGGGCGGTTTTGCCTTTTCCCCTGATGAGATATGAATTATAGCTCGTGCCGTCAGGCAGCGGAACAAGCTCGTCAAACATCCGCCTGTCCCAGTCCACGGCACCTACGAAAAATACATTTGGTGCTATCTGCTGCATTGCGATCCCTCTGAACTCTTCAATTACTTATAATAATCCCGATACCATCGAGATTCCAAAATCAAAACTCAAAATTTATTTCAAAGCATTAACAGCCGCCGCAACCGCCCCGTAATCCGGCTCGCTGGAGATCTCTTTAACCGGCTGAATATATCGTATCACGCCATTCTTATCGATAACGAAAACCGTTCTCGCAAGAAGCCGCAGCTCTTTTATAAGCACCCCATAAGCCTCGCCCATCGCCGCGGTCTTGTGGTCGGACGCGGTCACGACCTTATCAATACCTTCGGCCCCGCACCACCGAGCTTGTGCAAACGGCAGATCCATACTCACCGTCAATATCACAACATCATTGCCCATTTTCGCAGCCGCCTCGTTGAACCTCCGCGTCTCGGTCGCGCAAACCGGCGTATCCAGCGAAGGCACAGCCGAGAGCACCACGATCTTGCCCCTGAAATCCGAAATTTTTACTTTCGAAAGATCGTTACCTGTAAGCTCCGCATCGGGTGCCTTATCCCCGACCTTTGGCATATCGCCAAGCAATGTCAATGGATTACCTTTAAACGTTGCTGCCCCTTTGTGTTCTATCATTTTGCCACCCCTTTATTAATTTACGACAATTCTACCGCAAAAAGGGTTTCTTGCCAGCCTTAAATCCGGCGGACAGGTCCGACCTGCCCGCCACTACTCACTTCTCACTACTCACTTCTCACTACTCACTTGTCACCTAGATCAGTAATTCGTGGCCTCAACTTCATAATATGCCTGCGGATGTGCACACGCCGGGCAAGCCTTGGGTGCCTCTGCCCCTTCATGTATATACCCGCAGTTCCTGCACGACCAGCGTACAGGCGCTGCCTTTTTGAACATGCCGCCGGTTTCAATATTGCGGGCAAGCGCTTCGTAGCGTTCCTTATGTCTTAGTTCAGCCCTGCCGATATGTTTGAATACAGCCGCTATTTCAGCAAAGCCTTCCCTTTGGGCTGTCTCCATAAATTCGGGGTACATCGTAGTAGTTTCATATAGTTCGCCCGCCGCCGCTTCCTTGAGGTTTTCCAGCGTAGTTCCTACTGTATCAGCTGGAAAGGTAGCTGTGATCTCAACCGTACCGCCCTGCAAAAACGCGAATTCACGCTTTGCGTGCTCTTTTTCCTGGTTCGCCGTCTCTTCAAATATGGCCGCGATCTGCTCATATCCTTCTTTTCGGGCCGCAGAAGCATAATAAGTATATCGGTTCCTCGCTTGTGATTCCCCCGCGAAAGCTGCCATCAAATTCTTTTCCGTCTGTGTCCCCTTAAGTGACTTCATCCTATACCTTTCCTATTTATTGTTTGATAACTTTCTATTAAAATCCACCACCGGATAGATCACATCTTCCTCTTCTCACTTCTCACTTCTCACTTCTCACTTAGAACTTCCTCCGCATTCCTTACACATCCCCTCAAAATAAACTGTTTTGCGAAGTACCGTGAACCGCCCCTTAATTTCGTCAGGTAGCTCGATATTATCAAATGGCTCGTAGTGAAAATCAATGATCCTTCTGCATTTGACGCATTTAAAATGTTGGTGCGGGCTAAGTCCCCCGTCAAAGCGTTTGACATCTCCCGACCCTTCCACGATGAACGCCGCCCCAACCTGCGACAGCGTAAGCAGCGTCCGGTTGACCGTATCCAGAGATATATTGGGAAAAATCCCCCGTACCCGCTGAAACAGCACCTCGGCACTGGGATGGTCCTTTGCCTCTGTGAGCATCTGGTATATCTGCCGCCTCTGCGGCGTAACCTTCAGCCCAGCGCTATGACATATCGTTTCAAATTGAGACATTATTTAGTCCTCTTACTTCTTACGGTTATCAACTATATAGTAGTAACTCCTATCTGTCAACAGAAATTTCTCTTTTCTTTCCCAGCCCCGGCAGGGCAATGTAGCACAAGCATCTCGCTTGTGTCTTCTCCTGTGGCACAGTCTAGCGCAGCTAGGCTGTGTTTCACTGCTGTTGGATCAAAATTTCTATTTCTTCTTTCAACAAAGTGGAACTATAATCCCCTTTGTAAATTTCAAAGGAGACCCGATGATAAAAAGCGTCATTATTATCCTTGCCGGCACAGCTTTTTGCACCTGTGCAAATGCGGCTCATGTTATTGTTGCAGGCCCAGGCGAATTTGCGTTTGATTACAAAATTTCCGGCCAGAATAAGAAAATGCCGGTTTATTATTTTGCCCCGAAAAGCTTGACCCAACTGTCTAGGATCGTGTTTGTTCTGCATGGCGACAGTCGCAGCGGCAAATTATATCGTGACGAATGGCAGAGTTATGCCAACCAATATAAGTTTCTTGTCCTGTGCCCGGAATTTTCCGACAGCGATTTCGGCGGCTGGTGGAAATATAATTACGGCAATATGTATGATCCTGATAAACATCAGAATATTCCACGTCAGGACTGGGCATTCAATATCATTGAAGAGTTGTTTGATTTCGTTCGCAGCGATCGAGAGATGAAAGCCCAGGCGTATTGTATTTACGGACATTCAGCCGGCGCACAATTCGTGCACAGAATGGTATTGGCCATGCCCCAGGCCAGGTTTTCGCTCGCTATAGCTAATGGCGCCGGCAATTACACCGACCCAACGTTTGACAAAAATTTTCCCAATGGCCTTGGACATAGTGATATAGCCAATGATTCTCTTGCCAAATCATTCTCCAAAAATATGATAATTCTGATGGGAGAAAGGGATCTGGTTTCAAAAACAATGCCCCAAACAGAAAGCAGCTTTGATAAATACGACAGGGTCTGGAAGGCTAAACGTTTTTTCAGCATAGCAAAAGATCAGGCCCAAAAGCTCCAGGTGAATTTGAACTGGCGTTTCGTTTTTGTTCCTAACGCCGATCACATCAATCCCGCACATGCGCAGTACGGCAGTAGGCTCGCCGCCAATTCACGAATATTCTTAACCAAACCTGCTGACATCGCAACTGAGCCAAACGAAACAGTGCCGCCAGGAGGAACTGAAGAAATTAGCGATCACAATGAGCCTCTAGCCTCCAAATAACAACCGTAAAAGAGTGATAAATAAGGAAATCACTGTGCACATAAAAAACGCGTAATTGCTGGTCCTGTGGCACAGTCTAGCCCAGCTAGGCTGTGTTTCACTGCTGTTAGAATTCTAAAACATACAAAAAAACTTTTCCTAAATGCTATCCATATCCGTTAATATATAATTATGCACATACAAACGCATCTAATGGCAGGGTGGTGCTGGGGCAATTGCTTCAACCTGAATCCGCGCCAGCGCCTTATAACAATGCTCGCAGCCACCGCTGCCGATTTGGACGGCCTTGGCATGCTTGTAAGCACCGAGCTTTATTGGGACTGGCACCACAAACTGATGCACAACATTTTTGCCGGCATTGCTCTTGCTGTGATTGGCTCCGCGTTTGCGGGCAAAAAACTTAAAATGTTCGTTGTGCTCTTTGCGATTTTTCATCTCCATCTTATTATGGACCTCTTCGGCTCTGGCGAGGGCTGGGGATTTTATTACTTCTGGCCCATCTCGGATTACCTTGTAATTACCGATTACGCCTGGCCATTCTATTCATGGCAGAATATCACAACCGCAGGCCTGCTATTTAGCTGGATTGTCTGGCTTGTTATTAAATCCAAAAGAACCCCGCTTGAGGCAATAATGCCATCTCTTGACAGACAGCTAGTGAAACTGGCCGACAACGCAGTCGCAACCATCCGAAATGGATTGCAGACCAAAACCAAAAAACAAGAATCCAGCCTACCCCAGCCGTTGCGCGATACTGTTTAGTATTTTGCTTTGTAGAAAAAGTGTTTCTTAGCCCCAAAGGGGCGCAATATGATAGTCTAGGTTGACACGGCCTAGATCAGTTGGGCGGTATCTTAGTTTTGTCTTCAGCCCCGGCAGGGGCAAAAGGGAGTAGCCATTGCAAGCTTTAGCGCAGCTGTGGTTATAGCTTAATCTACGATATTGACATTAAAAAAAATGGACTTATAATTCCTACATTATATGGTTTAATATTTACGATAGGGATTACTGTTTCATGCCTCACGAGGTTGACACATTACTAAGAATAGTCACCGCTTTTTCGGCTGCATCGAAGAATAAGGAATAAAATGCCAATTGAAATTTCTGAAATGAAAATCGAAGATTACCAGCAGGTCTATGCGCTTTGGCGAAACGTCGAAGGAATAGGGTTACATGATTATTGCGACAGTGAAAATGGTGTCGCAAAATACCTTGAGCGTAATCCGGGCTTGAGTTTTATTGCCCGTGACGGCGAAAAAATAATCGGTACCATTTTATGTGGCCATGATGGCAGGCGAGGATACTTGCATCATTTGGCAATAGCTCAAACGCATCGCAAGCAAAACATTGGTAAAATCTTGACTCAGAGGTCGCTGGAAAAACTCAAATTGCTCGGAATTGCAAAATGCCATTTGTTTGTTTTCAGTAAAAACAATGATGCACAGGAATTCTGGCAAAAAACAGGATGGACTGAGCGAACGGACTTAAAATTAATGTCAAAAGATATTATTTAATAACGAATGTTTGGTGAAATCTTCTATCTCTAGCTGTATGCCTTTTATAATTAAACTCTGTCTTTTGAATTCTGATTTATACTTCTCGGTGCTCTCCGTGGTAAAAGCTGTTTTTGATTAGAATTTCGTGCTTGGAATTTGTTTGTTATTTGGTGCTTGTTCTTTGCGATTTTTCTCCGCACTTAGCACCGAGCACTTCTTCTTTACTTTCCCACCCAAATCCCCTATCTTGCTGACGTGTTATAAGGAGTTTTCTTCCTTATTCTCGATATTTGATACTTGATACTTACAGCTATGCCCAAAATAAAAATACTCGACCAGAACATGATCAACATGATCGCCGCAGGCGAGGTCATCGAGCGTCCAGCCTCCGTCCTCAAGGAGCTTCTGGAAAATTCCATCGACGCCGGCTCAACCAAAATAACCGTGATAATCGAGCAGGGCGGCAAAACCCTCATTTCCGTCACCGACGACGGCCAGGGCATGGATAGCGAAGACCTCAAAAACGCCTTCGTCCCACACGCAACCAGCAAATTATCGAATCCCGATGACCTTGCCAACATACAAACAATGGGCTTCCGCGGCGAAGCACTTGCTTCCATCGCCGCCGTGTCGCAATTAAAAGCAACCTCCCGCACCGCCGATTCCATCCAGGCCCACTCCCTGGAGATCGACGCCGGCCAGACCGTCTCATTTTCCCCAGCCGCCGCCCCCGTCGGCACAACAATAGAAGTCCGCAACCTTTTTTACAAACTCCCCGCCCGCGCAAAATTCCTAAAAAGCCACAACACCGAATTTACCCACATAAGTGCCACCTTCACCCGCATAGCCCTGGCTAACCCGAATCTGGATTTAACCCTCATCCACAACAACAAAGAAGTCCACCGCCTCATGGCCAACCAGCCCATCCGCGCCCGCGTAGCCGAACTCATCTCCGCCCAGATCGCCGCCGAACTGATCGAACTCTCCGGCTCCGAACGCAATATGGATTACTTCGCCCTCATCGGCCATCCCCAGTCCTCTCGTTCATCCGCCGATTACCAATACACCTTTCTCAACGGCCGCTTCATCCGCGATAAATTCATCACCCACGCACTCAAAGAATCCTATCGCGGCCTGACCGAACCGAACAAGCACCCCGTTGCGTTCCTGTTCCTCACGATGCCCCCCGAATCCTTCGACGTCAACGTCCACCCGACCAAGATCGAAGTCCGATTCGACAACTCCAATATGATCCATTCCCAGGTACTGGGCATCCTCCGCGAAAAACTTCTCTCGATGAACCTCGACGCCAAGGCCCAGCTTCCATCCGCCCCGGCCCCGGCACTGGCAGACCAACCGCCCGCCGACCCCCGCGACCGCAAAGAGCAGATCACCCAGGCCATGGCCGAGTTTTTCAAAAACTCCCGCTCATCCCAGCACACGTTCGAATATAACAGAGCTGCCCCATCCGCAAACTCAGAATGCGTAATTCAAAACTCAAAACAGGTACCTGTTGGTGCACCCTCAATACGCCCTGATTACACCGTTTCCCCACTCGCAGACATACCGCGCTCCACCGTCACCCCACCCGCGCGCGAAGCTTTTTGCGGCCCATTTGTCCAGCTCCATGACTCATATATAGTAGCCCAGTCCGCCGATGGCTTTGTCATTATAGACCAGCACGCTCTTCACGAACGCCTTATATATGAAGAACTTACGCGACGCCTCGCCGCAGGCCCGCTCGAAAGCCAGCGGCTTTTGATTCCCGAACCAATAGACCTTACCGCTGCCCAGCTGAATATAATTGAGTCCGCCCGCGAATTTTTTGAAAAACTCGGAATTAAGCTAGAGCCTTTTGGCGCAAAGACTTACATCATCCAGTCTTTCCCCGTGATCCTCTCGAAACTAAGCCCCGCTCCCTTTGTCCACGATGCCCTAGACCTCCTTGCCTCCCAAGGCTCAAAACTCGACCCCCAGCGCCTCCTCCACGAAATCCTCGACATGGCCGCCTGCAAAGCCGCGATCAAGGCCGGCCAAAAGCTCACCGCGCCGGAAATCCAGTCCCTGCTTGAAGATAAGGAAACCGTCGACCGCGCCTCCCGCTGCCCGCACGGCCGCCCAACCTCCATAACCTTCTCCCTTACCGACCTCGAAAAACAATTCAAGCGCACATAAAAGCTAGCGAAAACACCTGCCGCAGTTTAAAATCGCCCCCTTATGGTCCGTTCCAAAAAATTAAATTTGGTTATCCTGCTGGCCGCAACCATAGTAGCTGTCGCGATTTACTACACCTCCACCAAGGTTGCCAAACCAGTCGCCCCCCAGTCTCCCCAGCGGATCATAGTCACCAGCCCCCAGCTAACCGAAATCGCCTATGCCATGGGCCTCGAACCCCGCATCGCCGCTGTCACCAGCGACTCCGACTACCCACCCCAGGCAGCCAAAACCAAGCCCACCGTCGGCAAATTCTGGCAATTGAACATGGAAGCCATCATCGCCGCCCGGCCGGACCTGATAATAATGGAAAAATTCGACCAGCAGACCAGTATCGGCAGGCGATTAGAAGCATTGGGCTACCCTGTACTTACCGTTCACCTTACCGACATCCGCCAGCTTTTTGAGGCCATCGATACCGTAGGCCAAGCCGCGGGCGTGCCGGATAAAGCCAAAACCCTCATTGATTCAATAAAATCAAAGCTCATAACGCTTTCGGGCCGATTTCAGACCGAGCCCAAACGCACTGTTTTGTGGGTCATGCAAACCGAACCCATCCGCGTTGCCGGCCTAGAGACCTTCCCCAATGAACTCATCGAACTCGCGGGCGGGTACAATGCAATAGGCAAGACCATCCAGAAATATCCACCAATCGGTGCCGAGCAAATCGTCTCCTCCGCCCCGGATGTAATAATCCAGCCTGCAATGTCCCAGACTTCCGTTGAAGCTGAGCGGGCGGGGGCTCTGCGGTTCTGGTCCCAGTTTCCAAATATCCCGGCAGTGAAGAAAAACCGTGTTTACGTTATCCCAGCCGACACCGTCCACCGCCTCGGTCCCCGCCTGCCGCAAGGCCTTGAACTCGTCGGCCGATGCATTCATCCTGAGCTTTACGATGCAAATATGCCCGATCCCAATTCCACAGGAAACCTAAATGCTGACCCAAACGACGCTAATAACTAGAATTATGATCGCACTGGCGATCCTGCTGGTCGTCTGTGGCTTTTGCCTGATGACCGGCACCGAAAAGATATCGCCGGGCAACATACTCAAAGGCCCCGGCTTAGTGCCCGGGTCAAATATTGAATACGAGATATTCATCGGCGTTCGCCTGCCGCGAGTGCTCCTTGCGGCTCTTGTCGGGGCAGCCCTGGCGGGTTCCGGCGTTATCCTCCAGGCAATTCTCCGCAACCCGCTTGCTGATCCCTTTATCCTGGGTATTTCCTCCGGCGCCGGACTCGGTGCCGTTATCGCGATAATCTCCGGCTTTACCTTCACTTTCCTGGGCGGCTCGCCTATTACCGTATGTGCCTTTGCCGGTGCCCTGACCACCGTTTGGATCGTCTGGGCTATCGGCCGATTTACCACCAAATCTGAACTGACATCACTTTTGCTGGCTGGGGTGGTTGTAAACGCTTTTTTTTCCGCCCTGATCATGTTTTTGACTTCGATAGCCAAGAGCGAGCAGATGCAGGCGACAGTTTTTTGGCTTATGGGCAACATCTCCGAAACTTCGCTGCCTGTCATAATAGTCAATTTCGTGATAGTGCTGGCTGGGCTTGCGGTGCTGTGGTCTATCTGCCTTGAGCTTAATCTACTGAGTTTTGGCGAATCGCAGGCGCAAAACCTCGGTGTAGACCCTACACGCATTAAGCTGATAGCTTTTGGGGCATCGGCCATAATCACAGCGGTAGCGGTGAGTCTTTCGGGGCTGGTGGGTTTTGTGGGGCTTATCGTACCCCATGCTATCCGGCTGGTGCTTGGGCCTGATCATCGTCAGCTTTTGCCGATAAGTGCCATCATCGGGGCGGCGTTTCTTGTACTTGCGGATACTATCGCCCGTACGATAGTCGCACCGGCCCAGCTTCCGGTGGGCGTTATCACCGCGATGACGGGCGGGCCTTTCTTTTTGATACTTCTGGCACGCTATACACGCAAGATAAGCTGGTTTTCCAAATAGGTAAGTTATGGCAATAATCGAAGTTACCAATGTCAATTTCAGTTACGACCAGGCGCACATCCTGGAAAACCTGTGGCTTAGTGTCACGCCCGGTTCATTCCTGGCAGTAGCTGGGCCTAATGGTGCGGGTAAAAGCACGCTGCTTTATATTCTGGCAGGCTTGCTCAAACCTGCTTCAGGATCTGTGACTATTGAATCGAAACCCATCAGTTCCTATTCTTTCATGGATTTAGCGAAGAAAATCGCGTTTGTGCGGCAGGAGTTCGTACCGGCGTTTGGTTTTACGGTTGAGGAAACGGTGGCCATGGCGCGGGCGCCGTATTTACAAGGCTTTGGTTTTGAAAGCCGGGATGACCTTGCGATCGTAAATGAGGCACTTGAGGCGACCGAAACCGCCCAGTTCGCTAAGCGGCATCTATACCAGCTCTCCGGCGGCGAGCGACAGCGGGTTTTTGTTGCCCGGGCGCTTGCACAGCAAACGCCGATCCTGCTTTTGGATGAGCCTACGAGCTTTCTTGATCTTAAGCACCAGGTGGATATTTACGACCTGCTCAAGAAAATGCAAACTCGGCTTGGCAAGACGATCCTGCTTATCTCGCATGATATAAATGTGGCGGCCCAGTACTGCGATAATATCCTGCTGTTGTCGGCAGACCGGAAGTATCATTTCGGCACGGCGGAGGAGATATTCCGGCCGGAGCTTATAAAAGAGGTTTTCGGAGTTTCGGGCTATGCAGGCTCGGTCGGCAAGGAGCGGTTTTTTATTCCGCTGGGTAAATTCGCCAAGGATGCGGAATTGAAGGGTTAATTTTTTTTGGCGCGCAAGTACTCTTGCCCACCCTACGCTTCTGGGGCGCAGGGGCGCTTAAACAAAAACAAGCATTAAACTCTCGAAGCACGAAATCTCAAATAAATTCAAAATTCAAAATCAAAGAACTGGATCCCCGCCTTCGCGAGGATGACAAGTCACTTTTGAGCACAACGATAAATAAGCACATGGGTATTATATTAGGGGCGGAGGTAAGGAGGAAATCGCTGCGCGATCGCTATTTAGAAAGGTCCTTCGCGGAGCTCAGGATGACAACCGCGAGGCGCGGTTTATGTGAAAAGAAACACGGCCTAGCTAAACGCTAGACCGTGCCACGATAAACCTATAGGACAATAAGGAAAGTGCGAAAGTACGAAGAATGGATAATCGGTGGGCAAAACAGTAATTTTGCCCACCCTACGGCTAGACCGTGCCACAAGATAGACGAATTTTGAATTCGGACAATTCGGACGGTTTCGGATGCATTCAAAAAAGAGTTCGAGGTAGGCCGCGGGGCGGCTAGTTTTCTGTGGATCCCTCGCGTCGCATCAGCACAGCTGATGACTTTGGCTTCGGGATGACGAGGTCGGTGTGTGTGTGTTGGCAGTTGATAGTGATTTGTAATTAGTGATTGCGAAGAAAGTGCTAATTCCGAAGCACGAACCAAATTGTGCTCTGTAAAACACAAATTATCTCGCCGTTTCAGAGCTTTTTGAATAAACGGCATATCGAATTTAGCCCCTTCAGGGCTTATGAGAAAAGCACAAAAAGGTGTCACCCCCTACGGGGGTTCTCGGTAGTTTTTTAATCTCGTTCCAGGGGTTGCCACCACTGGCTACAGAGCTTTCGCCCCTTACAGGGGCTCAAAAACCCCTTTTTCTACGGAGCAGAAATTCGGACAATTCTGACGGTTCGGACAATGCGGACGGGGCAATTGGAGTCGCTGCGCGAAATTATTTTATTTCTGGATCCGGAGCCTTCGCGGGGATGACAATTGATTGGCTGCGTGATAGTTAAATTCTGGATACCCGCCTGCGCGAGGATGACAAGTAACTGCTGGGCACTAGGTTCTACACGTCCTTGCGCTAGACCTTGCCACGAAAATGATCAGGAACACGGGCAAGATGCCCGTGCCACGAAAAAAAAAGACCAGAGACCACGGCGTAGCTGCGATAGGCTGTGCGCCAAGTAAAACAATACCCATAAATAAAAAAGGCTCGTCTTGCGACGAGCCTTTAACGATTCAAGATTTCTCAATTACTTCTTTTTGGAAACCTTCTTGGCTGCGGGCTTTTTGCCAGAGGCAGCTTTGGCTTCTTTGACCACAACCTGTGCGGCTGCGAGTCTTGCGATTGGTACTCTGAACGGTGAGCATGAAACGTAGTCCATGCCTACCTTGTGGCAGAATTCCACGCTGGCAGGATCGCCGCCGTGTTCGCCGCAGATACCGATTTCCAGCTTGGGATTTGTAGCCCTGCCGCGTTCGATCGATATCTTGATCAACTCGCCGACACCGGTCTGGTCGATGCTCTGGAAAGGATCGCCAGGGAGGATGTGCTTACCAATGTAATCGGGCACGAAGCCGCCGATATCATCACGGCTAAAGCCGAATGACATCTGGGTGAGGTCGTTCGTGCCGAATGAGAAGAACTCGGCTATTTCGGCTATCTGGCCGGAAACCAGGCAGGCCCTGGGTATCTCGATCATGGTGCCGAGCATGTGCTTGAGGCTCTTGAGGTTGTACTTCTTGAGTACTTCGCCGTAAACCTGCTTGGCGATGGCATACTGATTCTTGATCTCGTTTACATCGCAAACGACCGGGATCATGATCTCCGGATAAGGCTTCTTGCCGGCTTTGACCAGCTCGGCTGCGCCTTCAAGAATAGCACGAATCTGCATAGCGCTGACTTCCGGATAAGTTACGCCGAGGCGTACGCCACGGTGTCCCATCATCGGGTTGGACTCGTGGAGGTTTTCGGCTCTCTTTTCGAGTTCAACAAGCGATATATTCAAAGCCTTTGCCAATTCTTCGAGCTTGGCTTTTTCGCGGGGTACGAATTCATGCAACGGCGGATCGAGGAGACGAATCACAACCGGCATGCCGTCCATGGCCTCAAGTGTGGCCTTGATATCCTTCTTAACAAACGGGAAGAGCTCATCAACGGCCTTCTTGCGTTCGTCTTCGGTCTTGGATGCGATCATCTTACGCAGTGAGAACAGCGGTGCATCTGCGCCCTTGCCGTAGAACATGTGTTCTGTGCGGAAGAGGCCGATGCCCTGTGCGCCGAACTGCCTTGCAATGGCTGCGTCAGCAGGAGTATCGGCATTGGTGCGAATGCCCAGCTTCTTTACGGCATCGCATGTCTTGAGGTAATCGGTAAGGGCCTTGTTCTCGCTGCTGGCATCCATCATTGTGAGCTTGCCAGCGTATACATTACCCTTTGTGCCGTTAAGAGTGATGAAGTCACCTTCCTTGAATGCCATCTCGCCGACCTTCATGGTCTTGGAAGCTAAATCGACATGCAGAGCGCCGCAGCCGACTATGCAGCATTTGCCCCAGCCGCGTGCAACCAGTGCAGCGTGGCTTGTCATACCGCCACGGGCGGTGAGGATGGCCTGTGCGGCTCTCATGCCTTCGACGTCTTCGGGGTTGGTTTCTTCGCGGACGAGGATGACCTTCTTGCCGTCCTTGGCCCAGTTCACCGCGTCCTGCGCTGTGAATACTATCTGGCCGTTGGCGCCGCCAGGACCTGCGGGGAGACCCTTGGCCAGTACCTTCTGTGCCTTTTCCAATGTCGGATCAATAATAGGATGAAGAAGTTCATCAAGCTGGGCGGGCGTAACTCGCATTACAGCCTCTTCCTTAGTGATGAGCTTCTCTTTGAGCATGTCCACTGCCATTTGAACGGCGGCGGGCCCGTTTCTCTTGCCTACTCGGCACTGAAGCATGAACAGGCGTCCCTTTTCGATCGTGAATTCGATATCCTGCATGTCATGATAGTGCTTTTCGAGCTTCTTCTGTATGGCGTCGAGTTCTTTGTAAGCCTTGGGCATCGCTTTTTCAAGGGTTACAAGGCCCTTATTGTGTTCGCTCTGCGATGCCGCGTTGATGGGTGCAGGCGTCCTGATACCGGCGACAACATCTTCGCCCTGTGCGTTGATGAGGTATTCGCCGTAGAACTTGTGCTCGCCGTTGCCGGGGTTACGCGAGAAGGCAACGCCTGTGGCGCTATCGTCGCCGAGGTTGCCGAAGCACATCGACTGCACGTTGACGGCTGTGCCCCATTCGTCGGGTATGTTCTCGATGCGGCGATAGCTGATGGCACGTTTGCCGTTCCAGCTTGCAAATACGGCGTGAATGCCGCCCCAGAGCTGCTCGTTGGCATCATCGGGGAATTCCTTCTTGAGCACTTCCTTGATCTTCTTCTTGAAAGAATCGCAAAGTGACTTGAGGTCTTCGGCTGAAAGATCGGTATCGAGCTTGACGCCCCTGGCGTGCTTCATCTCGTCCATGACCTTTTCGAGCTGCTTGCGGATACCCATATCGTCCTTGGGTTCAATGCCGGCAGCCTTTTCCATTACGACGTCCGAGTACATCATCATAAGCCTGCGGTAAGCGTCATATACGAATCTTTCGTTGCCGCTGATCGCGATGAGGCCTGGTATGGTCTTGCTTGTAAGACCGACGTTGAGCACTGTTTCCATCATGCCGGGCATTGAAGAACGTGCGCCCGAACGGACGGAAACGAGCAGCGGGTTCTTTTCGCCGCCGAACTTTTTGCCCATGGTCTTTTCGACCTTGGCCAGCGCTGCTTCAACTTCTTTCTTCAGTGTTGCCGGGTAGGTCTTTTTGTTAGCGTAGTAGTATGTGCATACTTCTGTGGTGATCGTAAAACCTGGGGGAACCGGAACTCCCAGGTTCGCCATCTCGGCCAGGTTGGCACCCTTGCCACCGAGCAGCTCCTTCATCTTGGCATTTCCCTCGGCCTTACCACCGCCGAAGAAATACACGTTCTTGTTAGCCATTTCTAAATTCTCCTTAAACATTGATAAATGCGTTATAAACGTTATTCCGCAACTTTGAACTATATTAAATTTAGACCGGCACCGCACTACGGAGCCGATAAAATTAAAAGATGTCGCATTTTAAAGGAGGAGGCGGGCGGTGTCAAATATTAAAAGGAGAAGGAGGCAGGGGAAACCCACGGTGAATTTAAACTGAAAGAACTGGATCCCCGCCTTCGCGGGGATGACAAGTCACTTCTTACGCACTATGAAAATGATGCAGAAAGCTCTGCTACTGTGGGCTGGTAAGGACAAAAGAGGGCAGGGTTTTGGAGCCTGCCCGTCTGGTTTAGGGGGTTTGTCAGGCTACGGGGCGGATGCGGGCGGGAGGAAACTTATGGACCTGGTGGTCATCGCCGAGGCAATCGACGATAGCCATGGCTTTGGACATGAGAGTTTTTTCATGGCCATGGACACAGAGGACGTCGCACTCGGTACCGAGAATATAAGGATGGCCCGTCGCCTTCATCATTGCGACGAACTCAAGCGACATGCGGCGAACCTGGTCGACTGTGATGAGTTCGTCGCTGAAGAAACGTTTCGAAGGGAGATTTCCGTAGAGGACGATATTTTTCGGAACGATAAGTGCATCCTCCCAGAGCTTTCGTGATGCGCCCAGGGAAAGCAACGCGGGGTCAAGTTTCGTGAAGGCCTGCACCATTTCATTGGTCAGTTCACCGCAGCAGTGGAAGAACAGGTCTACGCCCGCGGAATCCATTTCGGCCTTTATGCGGCGAAGGTATTTCATGACCATGCGGTCAAAAATATCCGAGCCGTCGGCCATCTGCTTTGGCGAGACATAGACGGAGTTGGCAGCGGGTTCGGCGATAAAGAAGGCTTTTGCGCCGGCAGCGGCCTGTGCGCGGAATGAGCGGAGGATTATTTCAACTGCCAGATCCATAAGGGTCTCAAGCATTTTCACATCCGCATCCTCATCTGCGGTAATGCCCATACCTGCCAGGTATACTGGTGTGATTGGTTCGGCTACGAGCTTGGTCATGAGTGAGAATGGGCCGATGCTCATGCCGACTGGAAGGAGGTCTGTATTCTGTGCTATATAGCGAACCGCGTCTACGTTGGCTTGAAGTCGCGGGTCCAGCGGGCCGTTAATGGCAGAGCGGATGGTCTGCAACTGCTCCTGTGTGGGGCACGATGAGAAATGGAAAGTGGGGATATCTTTTTCAGATATGCCGCCAAGAGCGCGAAGGAGAAGTGCCTTTTCAAGAACAAGATCCATCACGGGCATGGCCAGGGGAGTTTTGTATCTTGCCGCAGCGTCCGCTATGACTTTGCCCAGCCGCACACCGTCGCGAAGTATATCGTCATGATCCGCATGCTCTTTAAGAACAAGATCCGCTCCGATCGGGAAACGCAGTCCAGAGTTTGCAAGGTCAATATAATATTGGCGATCCATAGCTGTCTCCTTAGAGCCTATCCTAATAACCCGCTCTATTGCGGCCCGCTGCAAAGCACGATCTCCGCGTTGTCTGGCCAAAATCGTCCTCGACGTAGTTTCAACTACGCCTGCGGGTATTTTGCCCCGACGCCTTGATCTCGTGCTTTTCACTGAGCCTCATAACGACCAGGTTGTTAGGATAGGCTCTTATTTTGAACTCTTGTTACATTTACAGCATACACTTTCAATAATGGCCGGGTCTTTAAGTAAAAACCGGAAGTTTTGCAGTAAACGGCTAAAGTGCATTTGGCGGTATATCGCGGCAAAAAGCAAGACAGCGGCAATGCGCGGCAGGATAAGTAAAGCGGCTCAATAAAAAAGGACCGCGGTAGTATTTTTAAGCATAAAAATCTAAGACCATGGCAGGAAAATGACATAAAACTCAGAAGCCAGCGGCAGCGGTTAGTGGCATTGTTTTTTGCGGCCGCAAGGTTATAATGGGCGCTTTATGAAAACCGGAGTAAAAATGCGTAGTAACGCGAAGACGGCAAGGCTGGAGACACTGATATCTGTCTTGCTGCTTTGCGCGGTTGCATTGGTGCTGGCCGGGGTGTATTTCAAGCAATTCCATTACGACAAGCTGTACTTTCAAGCCGAAGCGGCAAATGCCCATTCCAGTCACGGCGAGGTGCAAGTTGGTTTAGAAAAAATAGCTCCTGCCGGGTTTACTGCCGGCGGGGCCCAGGTATTCGGTAATGAAACACTTTATGAAAAAATTGATGGCAAGGCTGATCTTTATCTCGAATCGGGATTCAAGAAGATGACCTGCCAGATGTTTACCAAAGCAGGAAAGGAAGATACCTGGTTCGAATTTTACGCCTATGATATGGGTACTGGCCTAAACGCTTTTGCTGTGTACGGAGTGCAAAGGCGGCCCGAGGGACAGGTGCTGGATGTCAGCGAACTGGCTTACCGGACAGCGGACGCGGTTTTCTTTTGCAAGGGTAAGTACTACTGCGAAGTGATGTCGTCGGGTTTGGATGAGCAGCTGGCGGGGGCAATGGTGGAAGCAGCACGCAATTTCGTCAAGGATTTCGCGGGTCAGGCGGGCGGCATACCTCAAATAGAAATGTTTCCGAAGCAGCAACTCGTTACGGGCAGCTATAAATATTACATATCGGAGGCATACGGCTTTGACCGGTTCAAAAACACGTTCTCGGCAAGGTACGATGTGGACGGGGCGGGGGTGACTGCTTTTATTGTCGATGCCGGTGACGGAATGCAGGCCCAGAAATTAGCAGGGGAATATAAACAGTTCATAATTGAAAATGCGCAGGGGCAGGAGGTCGAATCGAATAACACCCTGTTGAAAGGTGCGGTGCTGGACCTGGGCGGATTTTACGAGATAGTATTCGCAAAAGGGAAGTATGTCGCCGGCGTGCATGAGACCCAAGATAAGGCGGCGGGGGAGAAGATAGCGGAGGAGCTGCTAAAAAAAATCCAAATCGCAAATTCCAAATAACAAACAAATTCTAAATGAAGAAATAAATCAAAAAATACAAACAAAGACGAAGAAACAAAGATGGAAATTTCGAGACGGGAATTTTTAATACGGATGGCTAAGGCGGGGACGGCGGCGGCAGTGGTCGGCGGCGGGGCGTATGCTATCATGGACAAAAGCGGGCCAACCGGCCAGGCGCAAGGCAGCGTGATAAAGCTTGGGGATTATTCGGTAAAGCCTGTCGAGGGCAAGGTGCTCAGTGTAGTAAAGGGTGACGACCGCTCGGCGATGGCTGCTAAGGCAATCGAGCTGCTTGGCGGGATAGGCAGGTTCGTGCAGAAGGGCGACCGGGTGTTGGTAAAACCAAACGCGGCTTTTGCCAGGGCGCCATTTTTGTGCGCCACAACCAATCCGGGCCTGGTTGGGGAAGTTGTGCGGCTTTGCTATAGTGCTGGAGCGAGGGAAGTTATAGTTACCGACAACCCCATCAACGACGCAACCAGCTGTTTCGCGATAAGCGGCATAGGTAAAGCCGCCACCGAAGCGGGGGCAAAAGTTATGATCCCCAGGGACAGCTATTTTTCACCGTATACGCTCGAAGGCGGCAAGCTGATCGTGGACTGGCCGATCTTATGGGAGCCGCTGCGGAATGTTAACAAGATAATATCGGTAGTGCCAATAAAAGACCATCATCGCAGTGTCGCATCGATGTCGATGAAGGGGTGGTACGGACTTCTGGGCGGAAGAAGAAACATTTTTCACCAGGATATCAATACCATTATCGCCGAACTTGCCGCGATGGTGCGGCCGACGCTGGTGATACTTGATGGTGTGGAAGTGATGGCGACAAACGGGCCTACGGGCGGCTCGACCAGTGACTTGCGGAAGACGCGGACGCTGATAGCAAGCTGTGATCAGGTTGCCGGCGACGCTTACGGAGCTACATTGTTGGGGCTTAGGCCAGATCAATTGCTTTATCTGCAAAAGGCCCAGGAACTGGGAGCCGGTATTGCGGATTGGCAGAAATTAAAACCTATTATTGCGGGCTAGTTGTATATGAGACTTAAGTTAATTGTCTGTAAAGTGCTCCAGCGAGAAGCTTATTTTTGCGCAGCACGATCGAAAAATGTTGTCGATATAGTTTTAATGCCGCAGGGCTTGCACAATGAGCCTGATAAACTGCGTGAGCAGGTGCAAAAGGAAATGGAGATAATTGAAGATCCCCATGGCAAGCCTTATGACGCGCTGCTTCTTGGGTATGGGCTTTGCAGCAATGGTATCGACAGGATAGTTGCCCGCACAACCACCATAGTGCCGCGCGCGCATGATTGCATAACGATCCTGCTTGGGTCTAAAGATCGCTATAAGGAATATTTCGATTCTCATCGTGGTACCTACTGGTACAGCGACGGCTGGATAGAGCAGAGCCTGCAGCCATCAAAGGAACGGGTTGATAAACTGCTCAAAGATTATAGCGAAAAATACGGCCAGGAAAATGCACAGTATCTTATGGAAATGGAGCAGGGCTGGCTCAAGGAATACGGGTGGGCGACGTATGTGGACTGGGGACTGGCCGGCAACGAGGAGCATAAAAAATTTACACAAGAATGTGCCAGGTTTCTAAATTGGAAGTATGACGAACTAGAAGGTGACTCGACTCTTATGCAGAGAATGCTTGACGGCGACTGGCGCGATGTTGAGTTTCTTAAAGTTCTTGCAGGCCAGCAGATATGCGCAGACGTTACAAGCGAAGGAATTGTAACAGCATCCGACGTTCCCAAATAAATAATACCGTTTTAACACGCGCGACCGATCTCACATCCTGTTGCAAATCAGCAATTTGATTGATTTTAGTTCCGATAAAATATATGATGCTAATCGTAATGCGGGTGTTGTTTGCCCTCGCTTGCTGAAATCAACATAGTAAAACACCAATTGCTGTTCCAGGAGGCCAAACTGATGGTCGTAAAAAGCGTCAGTCGGAAAGTCTGTGCATTTTTTGTATTAGTCGTGCTTGGGGTTGGCTTACTTCAGGGAGTAAAAGGCTCGGAGTGCACCGGCCCGGTAGGTTTCAAACATAACATGACTTGTCCGCTGGGTCTTGAACACAAGACGCGGCTGAGATGGCTCAATGTGCCGGGTGTAAGTTCTGATATTACACTAACTGTTGGATGTTACGATGACGACGGCGACACTGGGCAGGCTATGGTCTTTTTCACTTACAGTGATGCCGAATCCGCTGTTTGCAGTAAAAGGGGATGCCCCGGTCAGGATCCGGTATGTGAGGAAACCGAATGCGGCATGGGTGTTGGCTTTATCACGACTGTACAGATCAACGGCTCGCAGGAGGATTTTGACGCGTTCTTTCCCAGTGGTATAAGTGCGCCTGGTGCGTGCACAATTACCAAGGTCGGGCAAAAATATCCCGTCACTGTCAATATGTACAATCCGCCTTCGCTTATCGCCACACCATCGAACGGGCAATTGAAACCGCTGGGATATACCGCGAAATTCAATGTGCATGTTGAGACTATTTATCTTTTCTCTGCGGGATGTATAGTAGATAAACATGTTGAGGACGGAACGATTCGCATAAAAGTAGTGCAGTACGTTCCCGAAGACGCATGGATGACTGATTATCGAAAGCGCAGGCCCGACCCGCCGCAACTGCGCAATTTTACCCGCGTCTTCGCGCCGGTAGAGCAGGCTGATATCGACTGGATAGAATTTATGTGGAGTCCCAGCGACTGGCCCTGCGGGGGCAACTGCATTCCAGAGCGGTCGATGATCACGCCTATATCATACCAGTATGCCGCGGCGAGTTATCACGCAGTCAGAATACCAAGTATGGACAGCACCGCGCCAAATACGATTGCTGCCGCGATGGCCAGGTGGGGCTGGCAGACAAACCATGAACCTGCATATTTTGTGCGGAATATGGGCTCGGCGGGAAAAATTTACTATAACTGCAATATAACTTCAAGCGAGACAGGCAAAAATCTCGCCGGCAACATCGAGTATTGTACAACATCCCAGTCGCGAGGGCAGGGGAGTATTTTATGGCGTTTCGATTATGACTCAAATGATCGGATGACCGCCATGTACGACGGCACCTCGGCAGGGTCCAGCGATCACAAATATTTCTTTAACTGGTCACACAATCAGACTACCGGAGCGGATACCGTCGTTATCAGCTATGTTGCGCATGGTCAGACCCTGCGGCAATGGCAGAAGCAGTACAGCCAAGAAAATTTCCTCACTGCCTGGGTCGACGACAGCGGCACCGGAGCAACCGAATATTACGGTGTTGCCGATCATAACGACAACAGGCTTGAAGGAATTGAAAAGAAGGTATATAACGCCGCGGGCGATATAGTGCGTTTTGATGTTTATGATGTCAATAAGCTCACCGACGAACTTTATGAACAAATGGATCAGCCGGTGCTGATGTCCAGCTATGCTGTCAAAAATCCTGGCGTTGCCGCGCAAACGAGCAAACTCAGGGATTTTGTATATGACCCGAATAATGCCATAAAGACCGAATACACTTGGCTAAGCAACAATTCCGCCAGGTGCGTTAAATACTATTACACTGACGCGTCACTTAAAAATCTGATCAAAAAGGTGGAATACTCCGAGCTTGCGACGGGTCTTTGGGAACCTTCGGGACAGACGTTTACCACCATTTACAATTATGACGATGTTAACAACATCAAAGAAGTTCTTTATCCATCCGGCAAGCGGGCAGACGTGACGATCTATGATACAAATAAACGAATAACCAGCAGTTATGTACATGATATCGAGAATAATTCTAATGCTGGTAATGTATCTACATTTTATTCCGGCAATAATGTTTCAAGCCGGATCGATCAGTACGGCGGCCAAACGGAATATGAATACACAACCATCAACGGCTCGAAATTCTTGAGCATCGAACGCGGACCTCTTTGCGATGGAACCCGCCAGGTTAAGCAATATCTTTATGATGGTGCCGGCCGGGTTATAGAGGAGATCGCCAAAGACCCAAATGGCGTAAATGTATCCACGAAATTTATTTACAACCCCATAACCGGCAGGCTTTATTCAAAAATAGCAGCCTATGGCAGGGGCGAGCAGGCTACGACAATTTACAAATATGACGATCTGGGCAAAGTTACACGGATCAGATCGGCAGCAGGGGTGGTAACCGGCAAGAGTTACAACTTGCTTGGACAATTAGCAGACGAGTTTGTACTTGCCGACGCGGCGGATATAAACGAGCCTGATTCCTCGCTGGAACTGATCTCACAAACAAAATACATTTATGATTCAAACGGCCATGTAGTTACACAAAAGCGGGCAAAAGCCGTCGCTGCATTTACCTTTGATGAACCCGCCGATTGGGTAACTACAAATTACGGCTACGATTTCCTTGGGCGAAAAACAAGCGAAACTGCCGACGTCAACGGCCTGGATCTTACGACGACTTATGAATACGACAACCAGGGTGAACTTGTCAAAACTACTTACCCCGATGGCAAGTGGGAAAAGATCATTCGCGATGGTCGCGGTCTCGTGACAGAGAGGATTACCGGCTTTGGCAGCACAAATGTTTTGGTAACCACCTGTCAATATGATCTAAACGGCAATTTAACCCAGCAGCAAAATGCTGACGGAACCGTCGACGTCTTTGCCTACGATAATTTTGACAGGCTCATCAGGAAGTACAAGCAATCGACCGCCGGAGCCTATACGCAATTTGATCTCAACGGCGCGGGCCAGGCCGTGCGCGAGGCTGCTTGTGATGCGAATGGAATTGTGCTCAAAGAGATCAGGAAACAGTATGATCCGCTTGGCAGGGTTATAACGGAACGTGTCCTTGAGGTGCCTGGGACGCTTAATGACGCCAATGACAGCATCACTATTTTCAAGTACGACGTAGCGGGCAACCTGGTTAAAACGATTAGCAAAGGCCCGGGGTCGGTCAATCCTGCGGTTATAAACGAGCCTAATGATATAACAGTCGAAACCGGCTTCGATGCCATGAACAGGCGTGTGCTGCTCATCGACGGTGAAGGCCTTGAGACTGCTATGATATATGACCGCGACGGACGCGTTAGTGCCACGGTCGATCCCAACGGCTTTGTGGTTGGCAAAATTTATGACTCAGCTGGCAGGCTGGTAAAGACCATCGACGAGATGGGCAATTATAAAATCAATGTGATCGACAGTCTCGACAGGGTTATAAAGACAACCACTTACGATTGCAATGGCACAGCAACCTTAAATGACGATGTCGCGTTGGAGCAGGTGCGATTTGAATATGACAACCTCGGCAACATGATTCGCAGTGCTACGATGCGCGATGCCACCTCAAATTCACAAATAGATACAACTATCGACAAGGTAGAAGATTTTATTTATGATGAAAATACCGGGCTTCTGCACCAGGAGAAGACATACTATGACTCTAACCAGACCGCTATAACGACGCACTATTATGACGGCATCGGCCGACAGGTACGCGTTATAGACGCAGAGGGTAATGAAAAGAAGACGTATTTCGATACGGTCTATCCCGGTCGAATCGCCAGGGCAGAAGAAATAAATTACAACCAGGCAGGTTCTGTTACGGTCAGCACAGTTTTCGATTACGACAGCCAGGGCAGAGTTGCTTCCACAACGCTCGAAAAAACTGGAACAGATATTATAACAGCCTACTCTTATGACGCGATGGACAGGTGCACGAGCATAACAAGGCCCAATTGCGCAATCGATGTCAATACTTACGATGCGATGGGTAATATTATCAGCGTGGTTCGCGACAGGGACGATGTGGGCCAGCGCATTGATTTCAAATTCGACAGGCTTGGCCGAAAGATCGTGCAGATCGCCTATGATCCAGCACAGCAGAAGACGCAATATATTTACACCAAAAACGGCAAACTTTCTGATATCATTTACGCTGATGCAAGCACAAAAAGTTATTTTTACGATCTTTGCGGAAAAATTGACGAGATAGTTAACCGCGACGGCAAAAGCGTACTGCAAAGCCGCGACAGGGCCGGCAGGCTCCTGGAAGAAACCGATAGCTTAACTTCTCCCACATTCAATACGGAATTTGCTTATGACGGCGCCGGACGGATGCTATGGGCAAAAAAGACGGCTGGCGGCATAACAGTATCCGAGTCAAATTTTACATATAATGGTTTTGGGCTAAAGCAAAGCGAGACTGTAACCTATGATGGAGACAGCAACACTACTGTCACCATGAATTATCAATGGGATCAGGCGGGCAATGTCGTAATGGCTTGGGATGGTCTTACCGGCAATCAATTTACATACACCCATGACGGGCTTGGCAGGGTAAAGACGGTTTCACTTGGCCAGACGCAACTAGTCCAATACCAGTATATCGGCGCCAATGCTAAAGCGATCGAATATACAAATGCCGGCATAACCACAAGCCTGGCCTACGATGAACTTATGCGGCCCCAGCAAATCACAAGCTCGATGTCTAGTGAAACGTTGATTGATCTGGCATATACACACGACGACATGTCGAACGTGACATCAGTGCAGTATAATCATTTCTCGCCGGCAGTTTATGACCTTTATACTTACGATGGGCTGGACAGGCTTACAGCTGCGGAATACGCTAGCGAAACAGGTCTGAGCAAAGTATTTGAAGTCGGCAAGATCGAATTGGCCGCCGCGATAGGGGCAAGCTGGTTTGCCGGCAATGATATTGCCGCTGTGGTTGCGCTTTCAGCCGGTGGCGCGAATGAGTTAAGCAAAAATACAATTGAGAACGTCTACGATGCCCAGGGTAAACTCACTGCAAAAATTATTACAGATGCCCAGGGCAGAATTATTTCCTTTACAATGTACCTGGATGATGGCGGTCGGGTCACTATAACTTCAACTTTCGATGGAGCTTCTCAAACGGATTTGGTTGAAGAATATAATGCTGCGGGGCAACTGGTCTCATCAGAAATTATCCAGCAACAGCCCACAGCCCCTGAAACGTTGACCGTAGCAAGTTCTTCCGAAGAACCGACGACGAATTTTATGAACTTTGAAGATGACTTCCTCATGCAGAGCATGTCCATGAGTCAGCCCACATCAGGTTCCGAAGAATTCGGCTGCGATTCGCTTGGCAACAGGCTTGCCACATACAACCAAAGCGGCACAGTAGCTACTTACCAGCACAATTCACTTAACCAGTACACCAATATCGAAACAGATTACGGATGGGGTATAATTGATGATGTGAATCTCGGTTACGATCAAAATGGTAATTTGCAGCTTGATGCCTACCAATATGGGTATGAGTACGACTACGCCGGCAGGCTTGCCAAAATAAAGAGCGGCACCACAGTGCTGGTCAGTTATGAATATGACGCGCTTGGTCGCAAGATCAAAACCGTAAAAGACGGTTTGACTCAATACTTCTATTATGATACGCAAGGACGTCAAGTCGCCCAGGCCTTTATAGATAGCAACGGCATAGAACCCACCAGGAGCTATGCCTACGGTCAGGGGACCTCTCCGATCACGATGCTTTTAAAGGAACCTTATGTAGACGCGAACGAAGTGGCATGGTTTGTCGGTTTCTGCGGGTCATGGCTTTGTGATTCGAATAACCCCTCCTACGACAGTCAGTATGACGAGGATAATTCAAACTCGATTGATTTTAAAGATTTCGCCTCGCATTTAAATTCAGCCGGCTGGCATTCTAATTTATGTAATACCACTGAAACTCGGTATTATTACTTATATGACCAAGACGCCTCGGTTATGGCTCTTATCGGCGGCAAATACGGCAGAGCCGAGGACAGGGAGTACTATGTCTACGATGCCTTCGGAACGCCCGCCATACAGTCGCAGCTCGGTAACGTATTTTTCTTTAACTCAATGCGATTGGAGCTAACTGATAATATCGCCATATTCGAAAAAGATGGCAGGCATTACAGCCCGGCACTGGGCCGCTGGATGCAGCCTGGCGAAGAAGGTCCAAACGCCTACGAATTTGCCGGATCAAATCCAATCACCGCGAAATGATTTTCCATTGTGAAAAATCGGTCTTTACGCGATAATTCGCCTTTACGTTTTTGAAAGGCGATATGGATAACGTTGTATTGCATCGTGAACGCAGCATAAGATTTCTTTGCTTCGCGGCGGCAGCTGTAGGCTTTGCGCTGATCCTTCAGATAGGCCTAAACGCGAATTTCGCGGTCGAGCAGATGCGCCTCACCGGCCTTGAGCAGGGGGTGCTGGAGGCGTTTCGTGAAACATGCGGAATAACCTCCCTTGGTATCCTGATCCTTATAGCCGGTTTTGCAGAGCCGTTGATAGCCGCTATGGCACTGGTCTTGTTCGGCCTGGGCCTTTCCTGTGTGGCCTTTGTGCACCACTATTATTGGCTTGTGATCATAAATGTTGTATGGAGCCAGGGTCTCCACGTCTGGTTTCCGCTGCCAAATTCAATGGGCCTTGCTCTTGCCGAGCCTGGCCAGCAGGGCAAACGCCTTGGACAGATACAGGCCTGGGGCGCCCTGGGTAGCGCAGCCGGACTCTTTGCGGCATATATATTAACCCAGGTTGGCGTTGCGATCAGGCCTTTATATATCCTTGCCGGCGCAGCGGCCGTCATAGCTGCGACTTGCTGCATGTTCATTCCTAAACAGCTACGCAGCGCCAAACCCAGGCTGGTTATAAGAAAAGAGTACGGCCTCTACTATTTGCTCAATTTTTTCGAGGGTTGGCGAAAACAGATTTTCCTCGCATTTGCCGGATACCTGCTGGTTTTCAAATACGGCACAAGCTTAAAAACTATGCTCGCGTTATGGATGATCGTGCAACTTGTAGGCTGGTTTTCATCCAAAGCGGTAGGGCGGCTTATAGACCGCGTCGGCGAACGCAAGGTGCTGGTATTTTACTATGGATTTATGACGGTGTGCTTCATCGGTTATGCTTTGATATCGAACAAGTACCTGCTCTACGGCGTTTACCTCCTCGACAGCTGCTTCTTCGTTTTCGCGATGGCGATCACGACGTACATAGGCAAACTCGCCCCCGCGAATGAAAAAACTTTAACGCTCAGCACCGGCATCGCCGCTAATCATATTGCTGCCGTATCGATGCCGCTCGTCGGCGGCTTGATCTGGAAATATCTCGGCTACCAGTGGACTTTCGCAATAGGTTCCGCCGCAGCGGCAGCGAGCATCCTGGCCGCAATGAGAATTCCAGAAAAACTAACGCCCGCAGTTCATATCGAACCCCAACCGGCTAACGTTATGGCGGAAATATAGGATCAAGCGTGGGCATGATGTGTAACTCTCGACAAATTTTCATTTGAAGGGCCATTAAGCACCTGCCCATACGGATCGAACCTGGACCCATGACACGGGCAATCCCAGCTATTTTCCAATGAATTCCACCTCAGAACACATTTCATGTGCGGGCATACCGCGGAAAATTCGTGAAACTCTCCTTGCGTATCACGATACACCGCGTGCTTTGACATTCCTGAACTAATTACCGCTCCGCAACCCGGGAGAATATCTTCCCTGTTTTTAATTTCCGAAGAGATCATGTAATCGCCGTATTGTCGCAGTACATTTGCCTGCTCGGTGGCGAAATCACCAAGCGAGTGCAATCGCACGCGCGAGGGATTATAAATTTCACTCCACGCATTTGGGACCCCCATTATAATATCCGTCAGTAACATGCCGGCAATAGTTCCGTGTGTCATCCCCTGTCCTGAATCGCCGGTGGCGATGAGCACATTTTTCGCGTCACCCGGATTTTCTCCTATAAATCCCAGCCCGTCTATTGTTTCCATGACCTGGCCGGACCATTTGAATTCGATCGTATCCATTTGCGGAAAACGAGGCCTGGCCCATGTTTCGAGCCTGTAAAATCGCTCCCCGGCATCGTCGGCCTGCCCGGTTTTATGGTCTTCGCCGCCGATGATAAGCAAATCGTATTCGCCTTTGGCAAGTGATTCGCCTGCCTTTATATGCTGGAGACGGACGTAATGGTATGGATCAGCAGTATCCCAGTAAAGCGCATCAGGTATCTCGCCCGAAGGAACACATCCGGCGATAACGTATGTCCGATAGGGTGCCTGTTTTGTATGTATAGCCACCCGGTCGTTTACCGGCGTGTTGGTCGCCACCACAATATATTCGCACCGTATTGTATATCCCCCAGTTGTTCGCACCATTGCCTTGTGCCCGCCGGAAATTTCCTGGGCATGGGTATTACCAAACACGCTTCCCCCGCGATTCTGAATACAATTTATCAAGCCAGCAAGGTATTTAAGCGGATGGAATTTACCCTGGGCGGGGTACCTTATGCATGGCCCCGCTTCCAGGGCACTCTGCGGCGAGCGTTTCAAAAACTCAATATCAGCAAAACCCGCCCGTGATGCCGCCTGGAATTCCTTTTCAAGTTCTTCCGTATCGCCACTGGCTGAGAACAGGTAACCATCGAGACGCTTGAAATCGCAATCAATTCGCTCCAGTCGCACTATTTCTTCTATTCGGTTTATGGCCGAATAATGACTTTGCATCGCCAACTGGGCACCATAAAGGCCGTGAATGCGCTCGATCTCTACAAAACCGTCATCGATACCGGAAGCAAGATGAGCTGTTGTACGGCTTGTTTCACCACTGATAAGCGGCCCGTCATCGATAACTACGACGTTGCGGCCCCTTCGCATCAAATGATAAGCGGTCGAAAGCCCCGCAATCCCTGAGCCGATAATGCATACATCAGTTTGCATATCATTTTTCAAAGGCGCCGATGAGTTCAGTGGATTAGTAGCCATCCATGCCGATTCGGTTTTACCAGAGCCGTATAACATGACAATGCCCCCCTTAAGAACTGTTTGAATATTATTATAATCTGCCCAAAAGTACAAGCAAGTGACGAGAAAG
>Ga0079306_1000692_pt1 | contig 28077 bp, 26 predicted proteins | sample Methanotroph_Enr_FD_79181 | JGI IMG/M metagenome (GOLD analysis project Ga0079306, IMG submission 79181) | Enriched soil microbial communities from Old Woman Creek wetland in Ohio, USA - Methanotroph_Enrichment_5 | ecosystem: Environmental > Terrestrial > Soil > Wetlands | place: USA: Ohio...
GCCAGAGTTTGTTTGTTTCGGAAAAATTGATACTTTTGCACCCCTAATCATGGCGAGGTAGCTCAGTTGGTTAGAGCGTCGGATTCATAACCCGAAGGTCACGAGTTCAAATCTCGTCCTCGCTACATTAAAAAATGAGATTGTCAAAACGGCAATCTCATTTTTATTTTATGAAGCTCAGTCTACTTATGGAGTACCTCCATGGTCTCAGTGTAAACCACTCCCCTTTCCTTAAGGCCTTCCAGTAAAAAGTTTACAATAGCAACATCTTTCCCGAGATATTCAGGTGCAGAAACGCCTTTGCGATTATATAATCCTTTGGATAAAAGCCGGGCAACCATGGTGGCTGTGTATCCGGTTGTCCGGGCCATGGAATGAACACCGGTGACTTTATCAAACCTGTCGTAAAGATCCCATGTATAACGCCGGCGGACACCATTTTTGAGCCCCTCGGTTATAACCTGCATTATGGTTATGTCTTCCTCCCCTTCCTGGAGTTTCCATTTCGGGAATAATAATCGGGAAGTAAATTCAAGAGGACTTATCATTGCGCCATTGATCAATATTGGCTCTTTGTCAAAAAAACCGGTTTCGCGTAAAACAGCCATTTTTTCTATATGCCCTTTATATCTGAGTGTTTTTTCGATCATGTAGTCGCCTTTAACTGTTGTAGCCAAAGTACGCAACCCGTCGCTGTTGAATGCCTCAAGCGTGCCGATATGGGGGAAATTCAGGATTTCAGGATCGGAGAGTGCTTCTCTGACTACCAGCCTGCCTCCATCAATATAACGTGCCGGCCGGGTATATTCTTCAATAACATCAACAGGAGAAAAAACAGCCTTATATTCAAAAGGCCAGGTTCTTACAACAGGCAAACCGCCTACATAGGTAATTCCTTTTTCGAGGGTATCGAGCATTGAAGCGCCATAACCAATCAGCACATTGCTCATGCCCGGTGCCACGCCGATATCACAAACAGCCGTGACTTTCATTTCTTTGGCTTTCGCATCAAGGGTAAACATATCTTCAGGGAAAAATGCAATATCCACCACATTTTTTCCACATTCAATTACTCTCTCCAACGTACGGTAACCCATAAATCCGGGGACTGCACTGATAACCAGGTCGTGTTGGTCAACCAAAAATTTGAGTTCTTCAGCATTATCGAGCTCAGCCTGTTGCGTTGAAATTCCTTCAACTCCTTTTAATCGTTCCAGAGTTTCAGTACTTCTATCGGCTGAAGTTACCGTAAATTCTCCATTCCTGGCCAGGTCGCGGGCCATTGGTCCTCCGACTAATCCGGCACCTAAAACAAGTATTTTCATCATTATGTTGTTAAACTTATTATTCTTACTGAATATAAAGTCTTGTGATAATTGCCTTTTGCATTACAATTACTCTCCCGGCAATTTAATTCCATTGATCATTATTTTTTTCTGTTTATTCCGAAGCATCATCTGGCCTATTCTTCGCGATTGCGAAACCAGTACTCCAAACAATACCAAAACAATACCGGTTACTTTAACTGCAGTAAAACTCTCATGAAGAATAAAAAAGGAGAAAATACCGGTAAAAACGGGTATAAGGTTTGTAAAAACATTGGCTTTGATCACGCCAATCCCTTTAATGGCAATAATATAAAAAACATAAGCCAGAGTAGATGCAAAAAAAGCAAGCTGAAGCATAGCTAATATAAGCTCACGGGTGGGTATGACCGTTATAAAGTGTTTAAAATCAAAGATCAGGAACAGCGGCAGGAAATAAACAGCCCCTACCAGGTTCTGGTAGGTTATGATGGTAACAGGATTATATTCAGGCGAAACTTTGCGAATAATTACCGAATAACCCACTGCCGCAAACACTGCAACAAATAACAGCAGAATTCCCTGGGGTGCAGCATCAAGTGAAAGATCTGGATTAAAAAGCATCAGCAGAATACCCGTAAACGAAAACACGATTCCCACAACTACTGGGAGCGTAACTTTTTCGCGAACCATGTAATAAGCGGCAAAAGGGCTGAATAAAGGTATGGTAGCAATGATAACGGAGGCAATAGTGGAAGAAACAAATGTTAGCCCGAAACTTTCGCCCAGGAAATAACAAAAAGGCTGTAAAAAAGAAAGTATCAGAAAGTATTTCAGATCCTTGCGTTTAACGTTTTGCCAGGTACGGGATAGCAGCATGAAAAGCATCATCAGCACACCCGACATCATAAGTCTCAGGAAGATAATTGTTACAGGCCCGTACCAGTTGACAGCTATTTTAAACCAAACAAACGATAAACCCCAAAATAGCATGGATAAAACTGCAGCGAGGTAAACTTTAACTGTCTGGAAAGGCATATTGGAAACTTGATTTTTTTGCGGTTGCGAAGATAGCTTTTTAGTTGAAGTTTTTTCAATACCCGGAAACAAAATATTATCAATTTCGGTCACCCTGGTTTATAACAACCCGTTATATTTTGAGTAAAAAAAACAGAGGTTCAAGTCTTAATAACTTAAATCTCTGTTTCCCGTAAAATTTATATTACTTTAATTCCCTTGCGAAAGCTTACGGAATAAAGCATCATTCTTAATTACTTCAACTGCCCTGATAATGTCGTCGTCGGTAGAACTTAATTCCTGGAAAGAAGCGTTAATATTATAGAGATTCCTGGCGAGATATGCTTTCAAAATTATTTTGATCTGAGTTCCTGAAACCAACAGATCCCTATCGTTACGAGGGACTTCTTTGGTTGCGGCAAAAGCTACAAATTCGTCAAGCAATTTCTGATCATCTTTAAATCCGGTAATAAAGGCTTTACTATCAGGATAAGCTTTCAGAAGGTCCTTGCGCCGTGCTTCAATATACTGAAGTGTAAAATCATTGAGTAATCCTTTGCGGAACACATCGGTATAATAATGCGAGGCAAATGTAGTATCAAGAGGAACAAAATAGTCGGGCATAATTCCTCCGCCTCCATAAACGATACGTTTATTCTGGGTAAAATACCTCAGCGAATCAGGGAATTTTATACTATCCGCATGGTATAACTCTCCGTGTTTGAAACGTTTATACAGATCATCCCTGTAATCATCCTCGCCTTCAGCATAGGACTTCTGAATGCAACGTCCCGAAGGTGTATAATACCTTGCTGTAGTTATGCGTACCATGGAACTGTCGGGCAACATATAAGGACGCTGAACCAAACCTTTGCCAAATGAACGTCTTCCTAGTATCAGGCCACGATCCCAATCCTGAACGGCACCGGCAACAATTTCGGAAGCTGAGGCTGAACCTTCGTCAATAAGCACAACTAATTTACCATTTTCGAAAGTGCCCCTGGATGTTGCAATAAAATCCTGCTTGGGACTGTGCAGGCCTTTTGTATACACAACCAGTTTGCCGCCAGGCAGGAATTGATCGGCAAGATCAAATGCTATGTTAAGATATCCCCCTGAATTACCACGAAGGTCAAAAACCAGGTCTTTCATTCCCTGCTTTTTCAATTGGTTGGCGGCATCGATAAATTCGTCAGCGGATGTTGCAGCAAATCGTGACAGTTTTATATAGCCAATATTATCGGTTAGCATGAACGAAGCATCGATGCTGTTGAGGGGAATCTTATCGCGTGTAATAGTATAGTCTATGAGCTCTTTCCGGCCCTTTCGGTAAATTGAAACATCCACTTTGCTTCCTTTAGGACCACGCAGATGGTCGAGCACATACTGGTTGTTTACCTTTTTGCCAAAAGCATCTGCATTATTAATTTTAATGATCTTATCTCCCGCCAATATGCCTAATTTCTCGGAAGGCCCCCCGGGGACAGGCGATATAACCAGGATAGTGTCTTTATACATCTGGAACTGAATTCCAACTCCGTCAAAATTCCCTACCAGAGGTTCATTGGTTTTTTCAACTTCATCTTTTGAAATGTAAACCGAATGAGGGTCGAGTTCCTGTAATACAGCAACAATGGCTTCCTCGGTCAATTTAGGCTGATCAATATCTTCAACATAATAATAGTTTAATAACTGCATCAGGGTATTGAACTTCAAGGAAGTACTCTTTGGATCAGCATTCTTTTGCTTTGATTGAGCTGATGTATTCAGACTTATGAAAAGCAGAATAAATGCAATCAGGGAATATGGAGCTAATTTCATATGGAGCAAATGATTTAGAATTGAAATTCAAAATTACATGAAATAATGTACAAATGAAGATAAACCTTGAAACGGGATGTTCATTTAACATTTTTTTTAATTTCAAAGGAGTTAAGATTAATTATAAATCGCTTAATAGTGATTTTTGTCACACAAAAACAATAAAAAGGAACTAATTTTGTATTATAAATCATCGGCTTTTACTATTGAGTAAGATGTCATCAGTATCTGTGAATTTTTGCAGGTATAAAAACACATAGCAATCTATAAATGAATACATTAAAAGCATTATCCTTTTCGCTGGTCTTATTAAGTGCGATGCTGATTTCCTGTAAACATGATCCCCACCTTGCACCCGGTACACCTGAAGTATGTTTCGACAACCAGGTTTTACCGATTATACAATCGAGCTGTGCCAAATCCGGATGCCATGATGGGAATGGCGAAAAACAGGCTCTGAACACGTATGATGATATTATGAGAATGGTAACACCCGGCAAACCCATACAAAGCAAGTTATATAAAGCAATAACGGCAAATCCTCACTTAGGAAACATTATGCCTCCAAAACCCGATCAGCCACTCAATAGTGCCCAGCTTGATAATATCGAAATCTGGATTCTGCAAGGTGCAAATCATACCAGTTGCAATGTAGTCTGCGACACAATCACTGTAACATTTTCAGGAAGCATTAAGCCTATAAATGATACCTATTGTAAAGGATGCCACAGCGGGTCACAGCCTTCGGGAGGAATTTCTCTTACTGATTATACATCCATTAAATCAGCTATTGATGGCGGAAGATACATCGGTGCCATTCAGCAGCTAACGGGTTATAAAGCTATGCCAAAGGGAGGATCAAAACTTCCCGATTGCAATATCGTTCAGATTACAAAATGGGTTAACCAAGGAATGCCAGACAATTAAGTCCTCATGAAATAGCCTTGATTGTCCGAACTTCAATCAAAAATGATAGTATTGTTTATCATGGCGTTCCCGAAAGCAGTCGGTACCATTTAATCCGTAAAACATAAAAACTCATACATGAAAAAGACTTTAATAATTTTGTTTTCTGCTGCTATTTTACTCGCGTTTTCGTTGAACAGCTGCTATAATGATAGTGAAGAAGAACTTTACCCGGGAAGCACCACATGCAATACAGCCAATGTAACTTATTCAAATTCAATTGCTCCAATATTTGCTCTCAACTGCAATTCCTGTCATAGCAGTTCAAATCCTTCCGGCAATATTGTTGTTGATAACTATGCAAGCGCCAAAGCAAATATGTCGCGAATCAGAGGTGCGGTTAATCACCAATCGGGCTATTCGCCCATGCCTAAGAATGCCGGCCAACTTTCGGCCTGCGAATTGACAAAGATAGATATCTGGATTGCCCAAAGTATGCCAAATAATTAACCATCTAATCCGCAAATATAGTTAGCCATGAAAAAACTGCTTAGAATAGGGATCATACTTGCCGTAATCGGAGTTGTTGCGGCAGCACTTGTATGGAAATTTTATATTAATAAGCCACATGAAGATATCGAGAATGCAACACCGGCTTATTCTATGACAACAGATGAAATATGGAAACAGTTTTCAACCGACGAGAAAAAGGCAGGCTCAATGTACAATGATAAAGTTATAGAACTTTCGGGAACAGTAAGCCGGGTTGTAAATAATGATACATTGGTAACAGTGGCATTCATAATGGAAGCTGACTCAATGTTCGGCGATAAATCAATAAGCTGCGAAATGCTGAAGAAATACAATGATGAAGCAAAAGCTTTATCTAAAGGGACAGAAGTTAAAATTAAAGGCTATTGCGTCGGGTTCATTGGTGATATCAAATTCAATCAATGCTCCATTGTTAAATAGTTTCCGTATACTTTACTTATATGATAAAAAAAACATCATGATGCGAAATAAAATACTCCCACTTCTTTTCCTGTTTACGGTTTTAAGCGGACAATTGGTTGCCCAGGACCTGATGGATATGCTTAAAGATGAAACGCCACAGACTAATTATACCTATGCCACGTTTAAAACCACGCGAATTGTGTTGGGACAATCTATTGAAAGCCCAGCCAGCGGTACGCTTCAATTCCTTGTTGAACATGACTTTGGTCCTGTTAACCTGGGAGCCTATAATCTGTGGGGTCTTGATCAATCGACCATACGGCTTGGGTTTGAATATGGCATTAATAACTGGCTGAGTGTTGGCATAGGCCGCAGTTCATACGAAAAAACCTTCGATGGCTCAATCAAAGCCAAGATACTCAGGCAATGTTCCGGAGCGAGAAACATGCCCATTTCCATGTCGTTTTTTGGCGGCGCCATGCTTAATTCGCTTCATTGGGCCGATACTTCACGTACAAACTATTTTTCATCCCGGATGTCGTATGTGGCCCAGTTGCTTATAGCACGCAAGTTTTCGAATGCTTTTTCATTGCAGCTTACGCCGACTTATATTCATAAAAACCTCGTTCCGCTAAGGGCTGACCAGAACGATATTTTCTCGGTCGGCATAGGCGGAAGGTATAAAATAGCAGAACGCACATCAATAAACGCAGAATATTTTTACCTTCTGCCAGGAGCTACAGCCGATAAATATGTGAATTGCCTGTCAGTTGGAGTCGATTTAGAAACCGGCGGCCATGTTTTTCAGTTCAGGCTGACCAATGCACAGCCGATGTTCGAAAGGTCATTTATTACAGAAACAACCAATAAATGGGGAGATGGAGGCATTTTCCTGGGCTTTACCATTAACCGGGTGTTCACGATCGTAACACCCATAGTGCCTAAAAAATAGGTTAATTGGGAAATGAAAGTCCGGGATCCGAATCCATAACGTCTAATGCATTTTCTTTAAATATCTAATCAGATTGCCTTACAAAAAGCAGTACTTTAGTGAGGCAATTTTTATTATATGGATGAGGAAGAGAAAAAGAGATTTTATGGAAGCCTGGCATTCCCGGGGATTTTGGTTCTCATAATGTGGATAATTAAAATTATCGAATCCGGATTTCAGGTATCTTTTGCGGATTACGGGCTTCAACCTCAAACGGTAATTGGCCTCCGTGGAATCTTATTTTCTCCGTTTCTGCATGCCAGTTGGGCACACCTTTCGGCTAATACTGTCCCGTTTTTCGTACTCACCGCAGGACTGTTCTATTATTATGGCAATAAGGCCCGCACTATTTTTATCCTCTGCTTGCTGGTGACAGGGCTGTGGGTCTGGATTTTCGCCAGAGATACAGGCATACACATAGGAGCATCGGGCGTGGTGTATGCGCTTGCCACCTTTCATTTTACCGGGGGTGTTTTACGCCGTGAGCCTCGAATGATGGCATTTTCGATGCTGGTAGTGTTTCTTTATGGAGGCTTGGTTTGGGGAATTATTCCCGATTTCTTTCCCGAGAAAAATATCTCCTGGCAATCGCACCTGCTGGGTGGACTAGCCGGGGTAATTATTGCTTTTGCATACCGTGACGAGGGTCCTCAGCGTAAAGTCTACCAATGGGACGAAGATGACGAAACCGATAACGACGAGGACGAATATTCTGAAACAGGTGAAATCCAGGGGGAATCAACTGATAACCCTACGGATGAGACTCCACATAATGGAGAAAATCCGACCAACCAGGTCAATGTCAATTATATTTATAAGGATGGAAAAAGCTGAAAGGACTTATACTTCAAATGCAAGATTTATGAGGTGCTCAGTGATTATCAAACGTTTTTAAAAAAATGACCCCATTTCAACATCTTCCAGCAGGCTTTTAACCATTTCTGCTTGCCATGCTGTGCCGGCAAAAATTTTGACAGGGTGGATTTCCTTTTTTGCTTTCATTATAGCAGATATTTGATGTAACTGCATTTTCAATTTATAGGAGAACAATATATGAACTGATAGTCAACTACTATAAAATCACTTCTTCTTGATTAAAAATATCAGCTTCATATACCAGATTCACCCGGATTAAAGTTCGATAAAGTAATTGTTCATGGCAGATTTCTTAGGTCCGGGAGCGATTCCAGATTGGTCAGGCACGTACATCAGTTATAAACGACAGTAAAGTCATCCGACGAAAAATACGAAAAAAAAAAGACGCATGCCAACCAGGAATAAAAATGGAATCCGTTAGCATAATTCAGCGCTTAAAAAGGTGATTCGTCTATGCACTGGGAAATGGTATATTATATTTTAAAAATTCCTAAACTTTTTTTTATTAAGTATGTTGATAGGATTTAAGAATTTGTCACAAAGCAAAATCTTTATCTTCAAATTAATTTTCCAAGAAAATGTAAATGATATGAAGAACTTATTGATTGCAATGATCTTAATCCAGGGAATCGTTCATGCGCAGACAACACCCTGCCCCCCTTGGGGTGATGCTAAAAAAGGCACATTAGTTTACACTCTGAACCTGAAAAAAAACCGGGTAGATATTCCGATAAATTACAATCAGATAGAGATAGCTGATTTTTTAAAATTTCCGGATGACAGTACAAGTGACGGTATAGCCTATGAAATGACCGGGGGATATGTTATTGACGTTAAGCAACAAGGTCCCGAAAGTTGCAATTGCAAAAGTGCTGTTGACCACGACTTTCACATTGTTGTTGTGCCTTCACCAGCCGATGAGGGAGATAAAAGCAAGTATGTAATAGTTGAGATTACCCCCAGAATCAAGAAACTATTGAACTGGACAGACCAGGAAATATTAAGTCTAAAAGACAATCATGTGAATTTTTCCGGTTATAAATTTGCCGATCTTGAACACAAAAATATGAGTGTTAAATCAAACCCGACCCGAAAATCCTGCTGGAGAGGTACGATTAATGAGATTCACCCGGTGACAAAATTTTCCGTTGTGAATAATACCCAATAACATAGTCAGAGTTCATTCCATTTTTTCTTTATTGAATGATGCTACTGCAATACGTTGTGAACCCAACCTGATAAAAGGTTTGAATGTAACCTAACAGAATTGCTATGACCTTTTTTTGCCATCCGGGATAATGCTTCAGGCAGAGAATTTCATCCCATTTTTCGATTGCTTTTCAGCCTCATATTTTGTAACTTTACGGCACTTTCACCAAACTGACAGGAGGTAATTATGAAAACCCGACTTGATGTTTTAATGTCGAAACTGCCGAAAAAAGTTTTCCTTGTAATGGCAGTATTAGTAACACTTTGCATTGCCATCGACAGTGCATTTCATGCTTCTCATATAATGGTTTTTTTCTCCCTTATTATTCTTTCCGCACTCTTTTTTTCTCTGTATGTCGAATCGGAGCACCATAAACTGGCAGTAAGCATTACCTGTCTTGTACTGGGAAGCATATATCTTGCTTTTCACCCGGTAGATTTTACCTGGTGGCGGATATCCTTCTATTCGGTACCATTGTATTTGTCAGGGCTACTGTTCCTGGCAAGCTGGCTGGCAACCAGGTACATACATCACAACCACAATGAAATACGCCAGCCATAAGCAGGGATGACTTACCTTTCATATGTATACCGTTACCAATATGACTCTTTTTAATTGTATTTGAATTTATAATTTGATGGACCCCGGCAAGCTATCCGCTTGTTTTGTATCAGGGATTATCATTTAAACTAATCCCATTATAGAATTAAGAAAAAAATCGATGTTAAGAAAAGTACAATATATTTGCACCTTTATACTTTAACCATCTGGCTATAGAATCCCACAGTACTTCATATAGTTGGCTACAAACCAGCGTTAAATTCATACATCCTGAGCAATCATTAATATTCTCCCGATATAGGATTCCAACCTAATCCAAAAAATAGAATCGTTGTCCTGCTACAGACAATAAACCATGCGAAAAACCTTCCCTCTTATACTGACATTCATTTTCTTATTCAATATCGGGGGGTATTTCCTGTGGTTCAGTATAGTGCAGATGAGCATCAAAGAAAGAATCGAACAAAAAATAAAAAGTGGATTAAAAGAAGAAGACCTTTCCCTTATCATTGTGCCAATAAATAATAAATCAGGCATTCAATGGATTATAGGCGGAAAAGAATTCAGGTATCAAGGCGAAATGTATGATGTTGTACATTCAAAAATAAAGGGCCGGCAGAAATATTATTACTGCATCAACGACCATAAAGAAAAACAACTTATAGCCAACTATACTAGAACCCACAACACAAAAAGGGAAGCTGACAAAAAGCTTAAGAACGCTTTCAGCGACAGGTATTTCCCTGATCAGTGTTTCCGTTTCAATGCGGTTTATCCTTCTGGCATTCACTATACATTATCAGATATTTCATTTACATCAACCATTCCTAAAATCCCTTCACCGCCACCTGAAACGGCGTAATTCCGGCATCTAATCTTTGCAGCCAGTAAACTTCAATAATGGATCAGAAATCTATACGTAAGATTTTACGAATAATTCATTATTTGATGCAGATTGATCATCCGGTCTGTGCCAGGCAAAAGAAGGAACATCAAACCCGGATTCAGCTTTTCCGATAGACTATGCTTAGCTAAACCGCGGAAACAACCCATCCATAAATTAATCACGAGAAAAATGAAAAAAGAAATATATCTTGCTGCACTCCTGATGTACTCCAGTAACATTTTATTTGCACAAAATAAAACCCAGGATACACTAAAAAAGATTGAATTAAAAGAAGTGATAATTATTTCGAACCGACAGCCGGTCATGTTGAAAAACAACCCTGGTTCCATTTCGCTGGTCACTTCCGAAATGATGAAGCTCATCCCGAAGGGCATCGGAGCTGAGGAAGCGTTACGCCTGGTCCCGGGAGTTCGCATTGATAACCAGCACGACGGCGAACGTGTTCACCTTTCTATTCGTGGCCAGGGAATTTTAACTGAGCGCGGATTGCGCGGAATCGGCGTTATCATCGATGGTATCCCGGTGAATGATCCTTCGGGTTTTGCGCCCGATCTTTACGATGTGGATTGGGCTACAGTGAAAAAAATTGAAGTCCTCAGGGGTCCTGCTGCCGGCTTGTATGGCGGTGGTGGTGCAGCCGGTGTGATCAATATCACAACAAACGACGGAGGCAAAAATCCTTTTGGGGGCGCATTCAGCCAATCCTTTGGTTCGAATGGGTTTATAAAATCATTAATTCAAATCGATGGAACAAAAGATGCCGTTGATTACCGGGTAAGTTATTCGCGCTCGGGGGGCGACGGGTATCGAGATCACCAGGCATATTGGAGCAATAAACTGTATGAAAAAATTAATTTTCATCCTTCAGCTAAACTTTCAATTACACAAATAATTTCACACACCGATTATTTTCAGCAAAACCCTGAAGGTCTGAGCCTGGAGCAACTCGGCAATCCCAGGCAAGCCAACCCTGATGCAAATCCATTTAATGAGTACCAGAAAACAAAGCGCACCACTATTGGTTTTCATGGCACATATAAAATAAGCAGAATGCAGGATGTGGAAGCATCAGCCTATCTTCGCTCGTGGAATTACAAGGAAACCAGTAACAGGGCAGCTGAATACCGCACAATTACCAACCCCGGGGCAAGCGCACAGTACAATCTTCACACAGGAACAGGGGAGATAAAGCATAACTTCAGCATTGGAACCGATTTTAAATGGCAGAATATCAACATGTACAAGCTGGAAAGTGCATCCAACCCCGGCCGGGTTGAAAGCACTGACGAAACCAACATCGAAACCGGTAACCTGCTGGCCAACCAGGTCATTTTTCAAAGCAGTGCAGGTGTATATGCTTTATACAAACTTGATATCGATAAATTCAACCTGTTAGGCAATATCCGGTACGATGGCATGAAAAATAAACTCACAGATAAAATGCTGGCACCTGATAGTGCCGAAACCTCGAAAGATTTTTCGAAAACATCTGTACGAATTGGAGCAAGCTATAATTTTACCGATGCCTTCTCAGTTTTTGCAAACTGGAGCCAGGGTTTTATGCCGCCTTCTACTGAAGAATTAGCCAACAACCCTGTCGGGTATAGCGGGTTTAACACACACCTTGTACCGGCAACTTCCAATTGTTTTGAAGTCGGAACCCGCGGATTTATCAGTGACAAAGTCAATTATGAACTAACCGGTTTCATGATGAACACCGAAAATGATTTTTTCCGCTTTAAACAAAGCGGCCGCGGTAACCAGGAAGTGTTTTACGGTAATGCGGGAAACAGCAAACGCAATGGGATTGAAGCTTATATTTCGTACAAATTACTTAAAGATCTAAGCGTACAGGCTGCTTATACTTTTGCTGATTACAGATACACCTCAGCTCATGTTGATCCTGTTTATACAGATCCTGCTTATGTACTTACCACTCCACCGGCATCCGGACAATGGCTGCCTAATTCGCCAAAGAACCAGTTGTATGCCGAAGTTGTTTACATTTTAAATAAAAACATTACAATCAGCCTTGCCACTGAATACCAGTCGAAATGGGCTATTTATACCGATGCCAAAGCCTATAACGGCGAACTGAACCCTGTCATTTACCGGAACTGGCAGGATGGGTTTAACCTGTATCATGCCCGCATAGCGTATCAATGGAAAATAAAAGGATTAAATGGTGAAATCAGCCTTGCAGCCCGTAATTTCACCTGTGCAAAATATATGGCATTTACCGAACCCGATCCCGACGGCAATTCCTATCAACCCGGTCCAGGAAGAGAATTCTTTGGAAATATTAAAATACAGTTTTAAGAAGTGATATAAATCAAGGTTGATTTGCGCCCGGCTGGATTAGAAATTCAGGCCGGGCGTTTGCATATCATTTCGGAAGGGGATTACTTCTCTATGATGCGAATCGAAGAACCCACATAAAAATCACGACAATCATTGTAAAAGGTTTAATGCTTGTACAACTCTTTTTTAAATACCCGGTCATCCGGAGAGTTGACCGAAACCCATTCCAAAAAGACATTTTTAATTGTCTCAATTAGTTATTTATAAGGAAATACACATACTTCTAAAAGTGTTCAAACAATCATTTCAAACTAATAAATTTTAAACCAAAAAATTTCAGCTTTAAAATTAAACTGTGAAAGTATACATGTCAATATTTTCAATATATCCATATATTTGCAGACTGAAACAAATGTATTTAAATTCAGTTCTTTTTTAATCGGGCAGATTCTCTATTATCCTTGGTAATTTTCTAATAGCGGAATATGAAACACCTTGCCGGTTTTCTGATTGCTTTTTTATGCACTGCCAGCGTTTTTTCGCAGGAAAAGAAAAGTGTTGAAGCAATTCGTATTTCCACTCCTTTAACCATAGATGGAATACTCGATGAAGCGGTGTACAAAGAAGCAAAACCGGCTACCGATTTTATTCAGATTCAGCCTTATAATGGCAAGCCGGCAATGCAGCCTACTGATGCCTATTTTTTTTATGACCAAACGGCTATATATGTCGGGGTCATGCTTTATGACAAACCGGATAGTATTTTCAATTATTTAACCCAAAGAGACAATATCGGCTTATCCGATTATTTTGGCGTATATATCGATCCGTACAACCAGGGACAACTTGCCTATGGATTTTTCATTACTCCGGCTGGTGTTCAGGTGGATGTGAAAGCCATCAAAGGGGATTCGGATAACGAAGATGCTAATTGGAATGCCGTTTGGGAAAGTAAAACCCGCATTACGGATAAAGGATGGACAGTGGAAATGCGTATTCCGTTTTCAGAGCTGCGGTTTTCGGAAAAGACGGGTAGCACATGGGGAATGAACATGTTCCGGAATATCCGGCGCTATAATTCTAATAATTCCTGGAATTTCCTGGACCGCAACGTGTCGGGGTTTATACATCAGGAAGGACAATTAACCGGCATTAAAGAGGTTAAACCTCCTGTCCGGCTTTCATTCAGTCCATATTTGGCCACTTATTTTCAACCCAAAAACGCCGGTTCATCTTCCAGCTTTTTGTACAAAGGCGGTCTGGATCTGAAATATGGAATTAATGAAAGCTTTACGCTCGACATGATGGTTATACCCGATTTCGGGCAAATTCAATCGGACGATAAGAAACTAAACCTTACGCCTTATGAACTGTACTACAGCGAAAAGAGACAGTTCTTTAACGAAGGAACCGAACTTTTCCAGCGTGGCAACATCTTTTATTCGCGGCGGATTGGTGCAGCTCCCCTGTTTTCGGCCGACAACACACTCTCCGCTAACGAAGTGGTTGATTTTTATCCGAATGAAACACAATTGGTGAATGCCACCAAAATATCGGGCAGAACAACCGATGGCTGGGGAATAGGAGTTTTAAATGCCATGTCGCTGCCATCGTATGCCAAAGTAAAGGATACACTTTCGGGAAATACGCGTAATGTAGTGGTTCAACCGTTTACAAACTACAATGTGATGGTGGTAGACAAATCGCTGAAAAACAACTCTTATATAAGCCTCATCAACACAAACATTTCCATGTTTGATAATCCATTCCGGGCCAATGTTACAGCCACAGAATTCCAGCTCAGGGATAAATCGAAAACATTCGCACTCAAAGGAAAAGGCGGAATAAGTTATCGGGGTGACAGTACCCGTGAAACCGGTTATTATGGGTTCCTGGCATTGCAAAAAAACAAAGGTAAATTACAATACGGCGTCTCCCAAAATATGTATTCCAATAAATACAATCCGAATGATTTGGGTTACCTTCAGCGCAACAATCAATATTTAACAGAAACCTATATCTATACTCAAAAAGTTGAACCTTTCTGGATTATCCTTGAATATAACGGCAATATCTGGTGGGATTATATACGGATGTACAACCTCAATACGCTTTATGGCAACCAGTTAGGGTACAATGCCAACGTTACATTTAAAAACAATTATAATGCAAATATTAACGGAGGGTACGACACAAAACTCTTCGATTATTTCGAACCGCGTGTTACAGGTCGTTTTTATACTAAACCACATAATTATAACTGCAATTTTAATTTAAATACCGATTTCCGGAAACCGCTATCTTTTTACTTTCATTACGGGTACTCCAGTCAACCATCTATCAGCCAGTATGCAAATTTCGGGGATTTCCAGGCTACTCTCCGGGCAGGACAACGATTTGAGTTCAATTATATGTTTAGTTTTAATAATTCAATAAATGACAAAGGTTTTGTTGATAAAAACGATGCCAATGATTCCATTATTTTTGCCCGTCGGAATTTGAATTCGCTTGAAAACATACTCTCTGCTTCTTATATTTTGAGCAACAAAGCGAGTTTGAGCCTGCGAGTACGGCATTATTGGTCCGGTGCCTCGAATAAAAACTATTATTTACTCGCTCAGGATGGATCGCTGAAAGAGTATCCGGCTTATACTCAAAACAAAGACCAGAATTACAATGCATTTACCATAGATATGATTTTCACATGGAATTTTGCACCAGGTTCGGAGTTGGCATGTGCATGGAAAAATTCAGCTCTTTCCGGCCAGGATATCTATATCAGTAATTATTGGACCAACCTGCACGACACCTTGCTGGATCAAACAAACAGCCTATCAGTTAAGGTTCTGTATTATATTGATTTCAATCGCTTTAAAAAGAAGAAATCTGCGTAAGAAAACTGGCAGGCATATAAAATTGCAGTATAAGAGATACAGCTCTTAATTTTTATTGTGATTTCGGCCGAAACCAAAAACTGACATCATGACAATCAGGATAAACAGTAAAAAGGCAATTATCCAATCACTTGGTGCAGATGCTGAAGAAAGGGATGTGCTATCTTTCTCTGAATTTTCTTTCCTGATGCCGGCGATTGAATCAGGGTTGAAAAGAGAAGCGTATGTTTCAGCAAACAAATCCTGAAGACTATCCGCATTTTTGAAGTTGTGCAGAATGGCATTGGCCTGGGAAAGATTCCGGTAGTTTTCGAGAATCTCATACTTTGCATTAATTTTTACTGTTATTTCGAGACTTTTCATTAAATAACCCAGGGCTTTATCCATTTCGTTGAGTTCCATCAGATTTCTACCGATGGCAGTCATTATTATAGCTGCCTGTCTTTGATTCTCAATTTCAACGTTTCTGTTTAATATTTTTTGAAGAATCTCATTTGCTTTAACATATTTTCCCTGCGAAGTATTAATCTCAGCAATGGTCTTAAGGGTATTATCAATATTATAGGCATCGTCATTCTCATCACTCATTTCAAGGGCCGTGGTAAGATATTGCATGGCTGATTCCGGTTTCTTCCAATGCCAGTATGTGACTCCCAGATTACTGGTTGCCATGATTTCCTGGTATTTGTCTTTTAGTTCGCGGGCCAATTTCAATGTTTCTGTAAAATCACGAACTGCCTTATCGTATTGCTTAAGATAGTCAAACACGGAAGCACGGGTACTGTAACTCACCAATAATCCTGATCTATCAGAATGGGCAGCATATATTTCAAGACATTTGTCGATTACAGGAAGGGCTTTTTTAGCGTTGCCCGAATACATATATATGTCTGCTATATTAACCAAAGTGGTAGCTACTCCGATTTCATCTCCAAGTTTACGATCCATATCAACGGAACGCTGGTAGAATTTCAATGCATCATCATATTTTCCGGTTTCCTGGGCGATCAGGCCAAGATTATTATAGCAGGCTGACATTCCCATTTCATCGCCAACTTGGGAAAATACGCCAAGTGCCTCTTTATAGCAGATCATCGCTGAATCATTGTTTCCGATAAAAAACCAGCAGATGCCTTCATTCTTTTTTGCAAGGGCTTTGCCTGGCAGGTAGCTGTTTTCAACCGAAAGTTTAAATGCCTGCCTGGCATAATCCATCGATTTATGCCTGTCAGTTTTCCTGAAAACAATTGATATCTCATTCATTAAATCTATTTTCGCATTCCCTTTCGCTTGCTCCATCCGTTGTATTAAAATGGTTGCCTCATCCTGCGCAGCAAGGATGGATGGCATAGCTAATAAGATAAAGGCAAATAGAATTTTGCAGCAAAACAACTTATTTCTTTCAGGATTTGTAGTCAGCATTTCTATTCGATTGTCAGGTAGTTCTTTATTTTATTGAACAATTCATCGTGAATTAATGGTATTTCCTTTATTTGCTGGATTGAGGTATATTTCTTCAGGATAACCCGTTGGTCAACAATGGCTTTAGCTGTATAATAATCAAAGTAAGGATGTTTTTTTAATTCCTCAGTTTTGATTGTATTGATGTTTATTTTTTTTATTCCATCAGGACTCACCGCGCAATAATCAACAATTTTATCCAGCCGGTCCTGATCTAATCCATATACTTCGAGGAGTTGCATTTTACTGTAAAACCCGCCAAGCAGATTCCGGTATTTTATGATCCGTTTGGCAAAGGAGGGGCCAATTCCATACAATGTAAGCAGAGTCACCGAATCTGCGGTATTCAGATCGACCAGGACCCTTTTCTTAACTTCCTTTATTTCTGGCTTGCGATCTGCATATTCATTTTTCTGTTCAGGGATAGAGATATAGGGTTCGAGTATTTCATATTCGGAAGGCGATATGCAAAACATACGTTTGAAGTCTTCTTTTTTATAAAACTTGCCGCCTTTTGCCTCATAATTCTTTATTACCTTGATCTGCCAGTCTTTTAATCCCATTTTGCTCCATTGCGCGGAAGGCAGCAAATTCGGGTTAAAAGCGAAAGGTGTCAGTTTATTTTCGGCTACGGATCTGTCCATTTGCTGAAAATCAAGCCTTCGTGCCTCGTTTAAAGAATCATTTACATCTTTAAGGCTTTTTTCAAATTTTTCAATATCCTTCGTAAAACGCAAAAACTCTTCATTATTATCTTTCAATGTCACTTTGATCAAATTGGGCAATGCCAGCACGAATATTATAATAGCTATAACCACCAGGATACCGATGCGCTCGCCCCTGTTGAAATCAAAATAATTCTTTAAATTGTCTGACATCAAATTAAATATTAAAAATCATTATAGTTAATCCTGTTCAAATAGCTGCAACCGGGTTTCCGGCTCCAGCTATAGCTCCGGTGATTTATGTCCCCATTTCTGCCAGATAAAGTATACAGGAACCCCGATAAGTACAATTACTAAGCCAGGCCAGGTATAATCAGGTTTGTAAATCAGCAATACAAACATAACCAGGGATGCAGCTGCCATATAAATCAGGGGAACCAATGGGTAACCAAAGGTTTTATAGGGTCTTTCAGCATCGGGCTGTTTCCGGCGAAGTACGAAAATACCGGCAATGGTGAGCACATAAAAAATCAATACCGCGAACACAACATAGTCGAGAAGGTTAGAGTAAGTTCCCGATAAACAAAGAAGCGAAGCCCATAAAGCCTGAACCTTCAATCCGGCACCTGGTACGGAATACTTGTTCAGTGTCCCGGCACTTTTAAAGAAAAGATTATCTTTTGCCATCGCATAATAAACCCTGGCTCCTGAAAGAATCAGCCCGTTGTTGCAACCAAATGTGGATATCACTACAAAGCCTGCCATTAAAAGAGCCGCCGTTGCTCCAAACAAGCCATACATGGAGGCTGATCCCAACCGGTCGTTAACGGCATACTGTATACCCTTACCGAAAACACCGGCGCCATCCGGAATGCCCCGAAGAGGCAGTGCATTGAGGTAGACAAAATTTGCCAGGATGTAAAGAATTGTAACAAGTGTAACTCCTGTAACAAGGCTGAGAGGGATATTCCGCTTTGGATTTTTTACTTCACCGGCAGCAAAAGTGATGTTATTCCAGGCATCGGACGAAAACAATGACCCCACCATCGCTACACCAATAGCAGCAATTAAAGCCCATCCGCTCAATAATTTACCATCCATTGCGACCGGTTCCCAGAAATAACTTCTATTGACGGTGAGTGCTTCCGGGTTTTTGGCAAAAAACAAACCCAGCACAATAAACCCAATCAATAATCCAACTTTCAGGAAAGTAAAAATATTCTGAACCCATTTGCCATTCCGAATCCCCAGCAGGTTATTGAAAGTCAATGCAAGTATCATCACTATGGCTAAAAGATGAACCGTACTTATCTTAATAAATCCAATGCTGAACAGAATGTTGCTTTCCGAAAACCAAGGAATCAGCACTCCGGCAAATTTGGCAAAAGCCATAGCCACTGCGGCTATGGTTCCTGTCTGGATAACGGTAAAAAAGGTCCATCCATAAAGAAATCCTGCCAAAGGATTAAATGCTTCACGTAAATAAACGTATTGACCACCTGCCTGCGGCATCATTGAAGCAAGTTCGCCATAGCTTAGCGCGGCAAATATGGTCATGATGCCGGTAATAACCCAAACGATGAGCATCCAGCCTGGAGCGCCTACATTACGGGCAATATCGGCACTTACGATGAAGATGCCGGATCCGATCATAGAACCCGCTACCAGGGCAGTGGAATCAATAAATCCAAGGCTTTTTTTGAAACCGGTTTCTGCTGAATCCATGTGCTGTTTTTTAAAGTTATAATACCTGTAAATTCATATTTGTTATGGTGAATCCGGATTAAAACCAGGAAGCATTATTTCAATTTACTCTTGCGTAAGACACTATGTGAAATACCATAGGTGAAATAAATAACAAATCCTATAGCCATCCAGATGATAAGACGAAGCCAGGTATCAAGAGGTAGTGAAAACATCTGTATCAGGCAGATAGCTGCACCTAAAGCAGGAATATACGGAACCCAGGGTGTCCTGAATGGACGATGAAGTTCCGGTTTCCGGTAGCGGAGAAATATGATCCCGATACATACGATCACAAATGCAAGAAGAGTCCCGATAGAAACAAGTTCACCAAGAATATTGATTGGCAGAATACCTGAAAGTATTACCGCTGCAATTCCGGTAACAATGGTACTTACATGAGGTGTTTTAAACCGCTTATGAACTCTTGAAAAAGCCGGCGGCAACAGACCGTCCTTCGACATGGAATAAAAGATTCGGGGCTGGCCTAAAAGCATCACAAGAATTACAGAACTAAGACCCGCGATAGCAGCTATTTTAATGATCGGGCGCAACCAGAACATACTAGGCCCCATGGCATCAACACCAACTGCCACAGGATCGGCAACATTTAATTGGGTATAACTTACAATTCCGGTCAATACAATGGCCATAAGTATATACAGTACGGTTGATATACTCAGCGATCCTAAAATTCCCCATGGCATATCCCGTTGCGGGTTTTTAGCTTCCTGGGCCGCCGTTGATACTGCATCAAAACCAATGTACGCAAAGAAGATGACTGCTGCTCCCCGGAATATTCCGCTGATGCCGAAATGTCCCCATTCGCCTGTGTTTTTTGGAATAAAAGGATGCCAGTTGCCCGTTTTGATAAAGGCAAACCCAATTCCAACAAACACGATAATTACTGATACTTTAATAATTACCATCAGGTTATTAAAATTGGCGGATTCTGAAATACCAATAACCAGTAAGGTAACCAATAACATGATTACGAACATTGCTGGTAAATTCATGATTGCAGTTACATGCTGCAATGAATCAATATTTAATGTTGCTAAAGTATCTTTCGATAGGGCGGAAAGTGGTTTCCATCCCATATTGGGGATATCGTATAATACTGTACCGGTAGCTGCCGTAAATTTTGTAGGCAGAAAAATACCGAAATCCTTCAAAAAACTTACTACATATCCCGACCAGCCAACCGCCACAGTTGATGCTGCGAATAAATATTCAAGTATAAGATCCCAGCCGATGATCCAGGCAATAAATTCACCCAGGGTTGCATAACCATAGGTATAAGCACTGCCTGCAATAGGGATCATCGAAGCAAACTCAGCGTAGCAGAGGCCGGCCAATGCACAGGCAAATCCTGAAACCATAAATGAAAGAACAATCGCCGGACCGGCGTATGTAGCAGCAGCCTGCCCAGTAAGAACAAAAATTCCGGCTCCTATGATGGCACCAACTCCAAGAGTGGTAAGATTTAACCTGGTTAACGAACGCTTCAAGCCAGTGCCGCTATCCTGCGACTCTTCAAGTAATTTGTTCAACGGTTTTGTAGCAAACAACGATTTCATCATAAGTTCCTGGGGTTACGTGGTTTTCAGTTAGGCTTGATTTGCGGAATCCGGAAATGGCAGCTTTAAAAGCGCGTTTCCGAGACTGCAAGATAAACATTTTTTATTATTGCAATATTGTGTTTTCAATTCAATCAGTGATTGTGAAGTAGCTGCATTTCCGGCTGAGATGCCGATTTCGGCCCATTTCCGTGAAATGGTATTATTCTCAGGTTTGAGTTGCATCAATAAATCAACTGCTTTTTCGATCATTGCGATATCGTTTTTCCAGCGCCCATATGCAACAAGCATTGGGGCCACCAGGTTAATGATCAGCAGGTCAATGGATGACATACCAAGTGTCTTTCGCTTCGGCTCCGAAACCTTGCCGAAGGTATAATGTATATTCCAGTATTCTGATGCTTCAGCGCCAAAAAGCTTCCGGTATGTACCAATGTCATTCGAAATGAACAATTCACCGATAATTGATGAAGAATGATGTATGATAGAGGAAAACTGTGCCAATCTTAAGGTCGGGAAATTACCGGGATGCAGCCGCATGAATCTCCAAAGATGTGCATCACCCGGCGTAAGGTTAAACTTCTTTTTCAGGAACTCATATTCCTTTTTTAATCGGATTGGATACTCATCCGTAAAAGAGTTTTCGAGTAACCCGGCCTGCCCGAATACCATAGCCTCAATTTGGAACAAATCATCTGCATGTTTTGCTAAAAAATGAAAAGGAAGGGATTGAGCAAGCATTTCGAATGCCTGGTTATTTAGTTTAAATCCCATATTCCTGGCAAGTAAGCGGTAGAATGTCTGGGCCCAGTCATTTTGGGTTATCGAAAGGATAAGTTCAACCTGAAGTGCTTTACGTTCGAGGCGTTCAACAAGAATCCTTTCGAGCCAGGCATCCTTTACAAAAGGATCGACCCGTGAAATCATGGTATCACAAGGTATCCACCGCTGGGAAGCCATAAAACGAAGATAGTTCTTCCATGAATTTTCGTAGTATAGCCCATCCAGTTCAAGGGTAGGTATTGTTGTGCCATCGCTCCGAAAAACCGGCGAATCATCGCGCCACACTGCATGCAGGATTACATTATCATAACTCATATCCTGCTGGTGGTTATGACGTATCCAGTCGGACGACAGGATATGGATTTCAATATTCCCTGCCCAGATAGTCTCCCCTATCCGGATTCGTGCATTAAAGAAATCAGGGCCTGAATCACTGTTATGCATACCGGGATGGATTACCTCAAGCGGTTCACCAGTCTGCAGAACCAAATTGGGATTATAAAGGCGGTATTGCCAGATATAATGCAGGAATTCCTCTGTCATGACACAAATATAAGTGAAAAATAAAATGCATTCCTCATTTTTTATTTGCGGGAATTGTCAATTTCAAAAGATGCAAGGTAATTTAATTAATTACACCTTAAAATACAAACACTTAAGACAATTTAATCATTTGAAAATCAATTCAGAATCACAGTATGATTTCTTGGATTGAAAAAATGATTTCATTTCCGTAGGACAGTTTTGTTTTGAAAAGCGCCAGGAATGTTATTAAATCCCGACCTTACCCGCCTAGAGGTTTTTAATTCGCAAATTCAGCTGTCATGGGTATAAAGAAAATGTAGCTGAATTGTTTTTTTGTACGCAGAAGAGCAATTTGATTCTTAATAACCCGGTCCATTCAGGTTAACAAACTGATATCTATTATTATACACAATTTTTAACAGAATTAAACAATATGATATTGTTATTATCTCATTTAGTAGTTATCTTTGCACCTATTACTTTACTTGTCAAGTGCGATTAATTAGATGAAAGACTTAAGCGACCTGGTTAAAGGAGTGGACATAAAAAGCAGGCAACTTGCGCTCAGGTATAAAAAACTTAAGGATGAATTTAATAAACTGCAGAATAAGAACCTTGAGAATGAGAATAACATAGCACAACACAAGCAATCAATAGTTGAACTGGAAAAACAAATACAAATACTAACAATAGCAAAATCAATCCCAACCGGCAAGGAATCATCCACAGCCAAAAAAAAGATAAACGAATTATTGCGGGAACTTGATACATGCATTGATCTTTTGAACAATAAAACAATATAATAGCCTATGGCAGACGAATTACCAATCACCATTACCATAGCAGGAAGGCCTTACAGGCTTACTATCGGGCGTGATGAGGAGGAAACTATTCGGAAAGCTGCGAAACATATTGAAGGACAAATAAGTCATTATGCAGGAAACTACAGGTACAGCGACAAACAGGATTTACTGGCAATGGTAGCATTACATTTCGCTACGTTGGCTATTAATAACCAGAACGAGGTCGCATTTGTGACCAACAGTTTATCGCCTGCGCTAACTGAAATTGACAAAATATTGACCGATACTTTGGAAGATTAATGTCTTACGTTCTTTGAAAATTTTAAGATAAAACCCGCGTTAGTTCAATCCGTTTGGAAACTCAACATATTTGCAATCGGGCGAAGCTATTGAAATAACAGGACAGGCCTTACCTTATGCCTCAGGGTATAAGGATTCTCTTCGGGGAACATTGGAAGTCCGACGATTTCAGGCAGCCTAATCTTGTCGTTTTGGGGTTTCCCAAAATGCATGAACTAATCGCGGGTTTTTCTTTTATCTTTTTATGGTCCTTTCCCGGTTATTTGTTAAACCCTTATAACCAATATGAAATGGGCAATACTTTACTAGCTGTTATCACAGCAATTGTCGGGCTACTGGCCGGGCTTGCTCTGGCAACTACATTACTCCGTAAGTCGATCGAAAAAAAGAGCATCCACTTACTGCAAGACGCCGAAGAAAAGGCTGAAATGCTAAAAAAAGAAAAGATGCTCCAGGCAAAGGAAAAATTCCTGCAGCTCAAAACAGATCACGAAAACATGATTCAGGAAAAAAATAACCTGATCGCTAAAAATGAAAACCGTCAGAAACAGCGCGAACAGCAACTTAATCAGCGTCATGACGAAATTCAGAAGAAAAACGAAGAAGTTCAGAAACACCTCAAAGAATTAACCGAAACAAAAACGAACCTCGACCAGCAGAAAGAAGTTATCAGCCGCAAGCAACTGGAAATTGATAAAGCTCATAAACAATATATTGAGCAATTGGAAATCATTTCAGGGCTGACTGCCGATGAGGCCAAGAATCAACTGGTTGAAAATCTGAAGGATGAAGCCCGCACACAGGCTATGGCTTCAATCAACGAAATTGTTGACGAAGCCAGACTGAAAGCCAACAACGAAGCCAAAAAGATCATTGTTGAAACCATTCAGCGTACAGCCGCCGAACAGACTATTGAGAATACCGTTTCCGTTTTTAATATTGAAAGTGAAGAAATAAAAGGCCGTATCATTGGCCGCGAAGGACGCAATATACGCGCCCTGGAAGCCCTCACAGGTATTGAAATCATCATCGACGACTCACCTGATGCAATTATTCTTTCCGGATTTGACCCGGTACGACGTGAAATTGCCCGCCTGTCATTACACAAACTGGTTACTGATGGCCGTATTCACCCGGCACGCATCGAAGAAGTTGTAGCTAAAACCAAGAAACAAGTCGAACAGGAAATTATCGAAGCCGGTAAACGGACTACCATTGATTTAGGTATTCACGGACTGCATCCTGAGTTGGTCAGGCTGATCGGCCGTATGAAATACCGTTCATCGTACGGACAGAATCTGCTTCAGCATTCACGCGAAGTGGCAAACCTCTGTGCTACCATGGCTGCCGAACTCGGACTCAATGTAAAGAAAGCCAAACGTGCCGGACTGCTCCACGATATAGGGAAAGTAGCCGAGAACGAAGCTGAATTGCCACATGCAATCCTCGGTATGAAGATTGCCAAGGAATACAAAGAACAGCCGGATATCTGCAATGCTATCGGAGCTCACCACGATGAAATTGAAATGGAAACGCTTATCGCCCCTATTGTTCAGGTGTGTGATGCTATTTCAGGTGCCCGTCCCGGTGCCCGCCGCGAAGTGGTAGAAGCCTATATCCAGCGCCTTAACAAACTTGAGGAACTTGCCCTCTCCTACCCCGGTGTTGTTAAAACCTATGCTATTCAGGCCGGTCGCGAATTACGCGTAATTGTAGGAGCCGATAAAGTTTCGGATGAAGAGTCGAACCAGATTGCATTTGATCTTTCACGCAAAATACAGGAAGAGATGACTTATCCAGGTCAAATAAAAATCACGGTTATCCGTGAAACCAGGGCTATCAGCTTTGCAAAGTAATTGATATCAATTTCAGGAAAGGAGTTCTTTTTTGTAAGGGCTCCTTTTTTGTTTTAGGATAATGAGTGGTATTTAATGTATTTATAAAAGGATTTATGAACAAGAATTAACGATCATTGATTTATGATTTTTCATCGAGACCTACTTCTGAAATCTTAAATTGTTAATTCTTGCTCTCAGATCAATGATTATTAAAGTACTTCTCATTTTGATTTATTCAAGAAAATACCATCATATCCATGGATAGCAACCAACTGAATCTCTTCAAAAAACTCCTTCCCGGCTTATTGCCCATATTTGTATTTATTCTTGTTGATGAATTCTGGTCGACGGAAGCAGGACTTGTTGTGGCCGTAGTTTTTGGAGTGGGGCAGCTGGGTTGGGTGTTTATACGCGAAAGCCGGTTCGACAGGTTTGTGTTTTTTGATACCGCATTACTGGTGGCACTTGGTGGCATTTCGATTGCATTAAATGATGAAATATTTTTTAAGCTCAAACCGGCCCTGATTAACCTGATATTCTGCGCGATTCTTGGATTTTCGGCATTCAGCAGTAAGAATCTGCTGATGATCTACAGTCAACGCTACATGGGTGATATGAAGATGCCGGCCGGTGCTGAAAAAGCAATGCAGCAAACCATGAAAATCCTTTTCTGGATGATGCTGGCTTATACACTATTAATTGTGTACTCTGCATTTTATATGAGCAAGGAAGCATGGGCCTTTATCAGCGGGGGTTTATTGTATATTCTTTTCGGATTATTTTTTGCCTGGCAATATATTTCGGCTAAGATCAAAGTAAAACCAGCGGGTAAAAATGAAGAATGGGTTCCCCTGGTGGATGAAGAAGGTAACCTAATCGGAAAGGCTACCCGCAAAGAGGTTCACAGCGGGCCCGGTAAACTGCACCCGGTGGTACATTTACATCTTATCAACAGCAAAGGTGAAATTTTCCTGCAGAAAAGGCCGATACACAAAGATACTCAACCGGGCAAATGGGATACTTCAGTTGCCGGGCATGTGGACCTTGGAGAAACTATCGAACAGGCTTTAATCCGTGAAACAGCCGAAGAATTGAATATAGCCGGTATTCACCCGGTTCCATTTGCTCAGTACAGATGGGATACAGATAAAGAATCGGAACTGGTTTTCAGTTTCACGGCTTTGTATAATGCAGCACCGGTAATCAATAAGAAAGAACTTGATGATGGAAAGTTCTGGACTATTCAGGAAATCAGAAAAAACCTGGGTAATGGATTTTTTACGCCCAATTTTGAAAGAGAATTTCCAATGTTGCTGAAGATAATAGGTCGTAACTAAAATAAAACAGGACAGGTTTTCAGATGCTTATTCAATTTCCGACTCAGGTCCTGAAAATATTATAAAACAATAACCCCTTCAATAGCTGATGCTTTTTGGTATCGTTCAATTACTTCATCCGCACTCAGCATTAATTCCTTCACAGTAATGCTCACATATTTGCCTCCAGCCGAATGCCTGTTGGTGAAATCAGCCTGGTGTGGGAACAAGTCGTGTAACAACGCAAAAATCCGGTTCTCGGCCGGAGCTATAAACTTAAACATATAAACTGAGGGCCAGGAAATATCTCTTGTGAGATGCTGACGCAGATTGTCAAAATTTTGTGGATCCAAGGCTGAAAATCTTTTTTATTAATCTGTAAAAAAACTGTAAAGCTCTTTATGTAACTTAGCAGTCCTCTATTAACGTTAACATTCCGTATATGTTTGAAATGATAAAAGAAGTTGCTGCTTTTTTACAGAGCAAAGGCATAACATCTCCTGATACCGGGATAGTCCTGGGTACTGGTTTAGGCAAACTGGTTTCGGAAATTGATATCGAAGTAGCCATTGATTATGCCGATATTCCCAATTTCCCGGTTTCTACGGTTGAATCGCATCACGGCAGGCTGATTTACGGCAACTTCGAAGGGCATAAAGTGCTGGCCATGCAAGGCAGGTTTCATATCTATGAAGGGTATTCACTGCAGCAGGTTACCCTGCCGATCCGGGTTATGAAATTACTGGGTGTAAAATGGCTTTTACTCTCAAACGCCGCCGGTGCTATTAATAAAACCTATCAAAAAGGCGACCTGATGCTGCTTGATGATCATATAAATCTTCTGCCTGCAAATCCGCTCACAGGTGCAAATATCGATGAACTCGGCCCACGTTTCCCGGATATGAGTTGCCCATACTCGCCGTTGATCAATCAGAAAATGGAATTGGCTGCAAAAAAGTTTAACATCACATTGCATAAAGGCGTATATGCCGTTGTTGCCGGCCCTAACCTCGAAACCCGTGCCGAATATCGTTATCTGGGGATGATTGGTGCTGACGTAGTTGGAATGTCGACAGCACCCGAAGTAATTGTTGCAAATCATATGGGTTTGCCCTGTGCCGCGGTATCCGTTGTTACCGATTTATGTGATCCGGATAACCTTGTGCCGGCTAACCTCGCTGATATACTTGAAACAGCCGGGAAAGCTGAAATTCAACTTATCCGGCTGTTTAGTGAAGTGATCAGGAACCTGTAACAGGCCAATAATTTCAATCGGGATAATTGGGGATTTTCTACTACAAAATCCAAGTCTCAAATTCCA
>Ga0079306_1000694_pt1 | contig 27881 bp, 30 predicted proteins | sample Methanotroph_Enr_FD_79181 | JGI IMG/M metagenome (GOLD analysis project Ga0079306, IMG submission 79181) | Enriched soil microbial communities from Old Woman Creek wetland in Ohio, USA - Methanotroph_Enrichment_5 | ecosystem: Environmental > Terrestrial > Soil > Wetlands | place: USA: Ohio...
AATACAAGTAAAAGCGGTGTTTCACAATTTTTATCACTTTTATCTAAGAATTTCTTAAAAAAGTATCCATAATCAAATAATAGTCTTGATATAAGAGAAACCGTAACACTTAGAACGTCGAATGGTATACCACCAAGATCAATAATAGTGATATTTGATGTATTTTCTTGGTAGCCTATAAATTGCTTTAGCGTATCTTCAAAAGATATTTTTTTAGATTGTTCACCTAATAAAAAATCGAATCTACTATCATTTATTTTGTTTTCTAGTCTACTTACAAAATTTGTAAGCCTGCCAAATAATGAACCCTGTACAGTTTTAGGCTGTCCTTTTTTTGCTCCAGTTGCATAAACCTCGCCCGTGTCTATTTCTTCGCTATTTTTTTCTTGTGCGTACTTTAATACTTCATAAATATCAAAATATAATGGTGAATCATAATGTATTTTTTTCTTATCATCCTCACTTCCTGTGAATTTTTCTTTTTTGTTATTTATGATTGATTCTTTAAATATATTTCTTTGATTATGGTCGTTAGCTTCTGTATCTAAAAACAACTCTTCTAATTCTTCACTGTTTAACAGCCAATAAGGCAATATCAAGTTACTTATATCAATACAATTTGCACCTGGAAATGCAGATTTATATTCATTATGAATATCAAACAACACAATATGAGAATTGTTCAGACCTTGATATCCATTATCTTTTGATTTTATGGCTTCTTGTAGAATTTTTGCAACTGTGTGGGATTTCCCTGATCCAGTTGCACCAACTATAGCAAAGTGTTTATTAAAGAATTTATTACCATTAACTGGTACATTTATTTTTTCATCTTGAGCCAACTTTGAAAAACAAAATTTTTCAACATCGCCAATGCTCGCCTTATATATTTTTTCTATATCTTCATGACTTGCTGGTCTTGCCCCAGTTGGTGGAATTGTTAAGGAATCGCCGCCCCTTGTAAACTTCTCACCAACTATAGTACCGAGTGGATTTGCTTCAATAATAAATTTCTTATCACCATTATTATTAACCTCTATTTTGTAGCTTTCAATAATAACAATAAGTTTGCAATTATTATTGTCTGATATTTCAAGGTATGACCCCACTTTCAAGTCTTTTACCGTATCGTCTATGGTGTTAAATTTTGATAGATTGTCTACCGATATTACTACCTTGTTCGGATAAACCGCTATTACTTCTGCAAAGTTTTCTTTTTCTTGTGTTGCCATAGTTTTTGTATTAAATAATATGAGTAATGTCAGATAAACAATTTATCTTTATTTTTGTGTGTCTTATATCGTCTCCTATATCAATTTCATCATTAATAAAAAATTGATATATTTCTTTTGTCTTTCCTAGATCTTCTGAAACAATTTGTTGCAAATTCTCCGCTGTATTCAAAAACTTTATACATATACCGTTCATTTGTGTTGAAGGTTCTTTTATTGTTTTTAATGAAAAATCTGCTCTGTAAAAATCATGACCGTCTTTTAATAAATGACCCTCTGACAAAAGCTGTTTCTTTAATTGTATAAACAAATTATCTTCAATGTTTATAAAGTGAATGTACGGTGCTCCTGATTGAATACTTCCTCTATTCGGTTTTTTATAAAACGCCTTTTTCAAATGCAAAACAACATCTTTTATATCTGGTATAGATTCAGTTCCTAGCAAATCTAAGATTATAAATCTTTCAAAATCATCTATATTTAAAGATGTAAAATTCTTCTTTTTAACTAATTTAAAATACTCTTGTTCGCCTTTATAATCCCTAAATGATGAATCAAATACCAGTTTTTTACCATCCTTAATGTAGTTGGTTATTACTTGCTTTGAACAAAATCTTTGTGTTGGATCTACTGTATTTATAACTAATTTTCTAAGGAAGTTAGTTATATTAGAGTAATAAAAAATTATTTCATCATCTGAGCTTCCAATAAATATGTCTTCCTTTAATTTTTTTACTACCTGGCTAAACTGCTCTTGGTAATCCTTTGAATAACTGATACAGAATTTTTCTAAAAATTCATTTTTTAATTCATTGCTAAAAGCGCTTATTCTTTGATTTATTTTTTTAGCCTTATCTGATTTCCCTTTGGAGGGAGATAGAATTGAATTAAGCCTATCTATATCAATATTTTCAACCACATCGTCTTTGTCTTTAAAATAACAAAATATCTTATAGTCTTTTGATTTATCTTTCTCGAATTCTTCTATAAGCTGGATAACAGGCTCTCTAATCTTATTATCGCTATAGTCTTGTGTTTCTTTGTATTTCACCTGTATTACAAAGCTATCAGTATTTATGTCTTGAATGTTTTCGAGAGACACTTTGTCTTCGGTATCTAAAATTTCCAAAATTGTCTTGTCTATTTGGAACTCGAACCCCTTTATTGCATAATATCCGCCATCCATAATTTTTTCCCTTAAAAACTAAAACTTCCCTGCCATATTTTGTGATCCCCGCTTCTTCATGACAACTTCGAACATCATTCCCAACACGTCTTTCTTAAATTCGTCGTTATCGGAAAAATCCTTGTACAGGCCTGTAAAATCGAAAACCAGATCTTGAAACCTTTCCTCCATCATCTTGTTGAAGGTAATTCTGGTGTTCTGGAAATCGGATCGTCTCGTCGCCCTGATATAGTTTTCGTCCTTTGCCATTTCTTCAGGTAAATCTTCGAACAGCATTTTTTTCACCTTATCGTTTTTGCTCCACTCGGTATTTCCCCATCGTTCATTGAACGATTTGATGATCTGGTCTAAAAACTCTTTTTCTTTCTCTTGGCTGGAGCCACGCATTTGCGGGGTAATAGGGTCTATTTCCGCGTCACCGTCATCAAGCTTGATATTTTCGTTCAGGACTTGTCTGTGTTGGCTGTAGCTATCCATATCGACGCTATCGAGCAAGCCCTGAATGTTTACGTCCTCTTTCTGGATCGTTAGTTTCGGGATCAAGAATTTCAGGAACCAATACAGCTCCTCGAAATATTTCTTGCTGAACGGCAGAATCAGCGACAGAAAAGCGTAGGTTTTAACGAACGAAATCGCCTTGACCTTGAAATCGATTTTTTGCTCGTCGTCCAGGTCAGCGTCAAAAATTTTCACATTGTCGTTATCGAGCCAGCTTTCAAGAACGTCCCTTGTCTCGCCTTCAAAATATGCCTTGGTGAATCTCTCCACCTCTTCTTCCGTGTAAACCTGATAATCCGACAAGGCCTTTTCCAAGTCGTTCAGCTTATTCGCGTCAGTGTCTTTGCTTAACAAAGTCGTTTCATAATAGGGCTGAAAAGCCTGTCTAATATCCTCAGTGGCATTAACGAAATCCAAAACGAAAGTATCGGTTTTGTACGGCTTATAAGCCCGGTTCAGCCTCGACAGCGTTTGTACCGCCTGAACCCCGCTCAATGCTTTATCGACATACATGGTATGAAGCAAGGGCTCATCAAAACCGGTTTGGTATTTCTCGGCAACGATCAGAAACCGGTACTCCTTTTCTTTGAATTTTTTGGGAATGTCGTTGCTTGGGAAGCCGTTCATCCCTACTTCGGTATAGTCTTCCCCCTGATGTTTTTTCGTCCCGGAAAACGCCACTATCGCTTTGTACGGGGTGTTTTTCAGTTTCTCGTCGAAAGCATGCTTGTACTTGATGGCACTGACAATACTCGAAGTCACCACCATAGCCCGAGCCTGCCCTTTGATTTTGTGTGCTTGCCCGTTGAAATGTTCAATCATCACATCGGCTTTTTTGGCGATGGTAAATTCATGCCCTTCAACATAGGCTTTCAGCTTCTTTTTCGCTAATTTGGTGTCGTATAGCGGGTTTTCTTCGGCGGTTTGCAGGAGCTTATAGTAGCTTTGGTAGGTGGTGTAATTCTTCAAAACGTCCAAGATGAATTCCTCTTGGATAGCCTGTTTCATGGAATACAGGTGAAACGGTTCCCGTTTCCCGTCTGCCCTCTTGGTTCCGAACAGCTCCAAGGTTTTGTTTTTCGGGGTTGCGGTAAAAGCAAAATAACTGATATTTTGCGGGAGCTTCCGTCCTTCCATTGCCTTGATGATTTTATCTTCGGTATCCAGCTCATCCTCGCCCGACAATGCTTTATTCATATCACCCGCGGTCTTCCCGCTCTGGCTGGAGTGGGCTTCATCGATGATGATGGCATAGCGGTTACCAGGTATTTTCCCTATTTCATCTACCACAAAAGGGAATTTTTGGATCGTGGTGATAATCAGCTTCTTGCCGTTTTCTAAAGCCGATTTCAGTTGCGAAGAACCGTCGGTAATGGCTTCCACGACATTTTTGACCTGGGAAAACTGCTTGATGTTGTCTCGGATCTGCTTATCCAACACTCTCCGGTCGGTGACAACCACAACGGTATTGAAAACCGGCTCGGTATCATCCTTCGAGTGCAGTTCAACAAGTTGGTGAGCGAGCCAGGTCAAAGAATTGCTTTTACCTGAACCGGCTGAATGCTGGATCAGGTATTTTTGCCCGGTGTTATGTTCCTTGGCATGGGCCAAAAGCTCCCTGACAACATCTAACTGATGGTATCTAGGGAAAATCAGCGACTTCTTGATTTTCTTCGTGTCCGGGTCTTTGGTGACAACCAGTTGTGCGTATTTTTCAATAATGTTGCTAAGAGATTCTCTAGTTAATATTTCTTTCCAAAGATAATCTGTCTTTATGCCGTTTGGGTTGGGCGGATTCCCTTTCCCCTTATTATATCCCTTGTTGAACGGCAAAAAAGCCGTGTTGTTGCCGTTTAAAAAAGTCGTCATGAAGACTTCGTCGGTATCGACCGCCAGATGCACCAGACACCTACCTAATATGAATAACGGTTCTTTCGGATCTCTGTCTTCCCGGTATTGCTTTTTGGCGTGCTCGACCGTCTGGTTCGTCCATTGGTTCTTCAGCTCAAAGGTGATGACCGGCAGACCGTTGATGAAAACAGCCATATCAAGAGAATTGCTGTTCAATTCACTGTAATACAGCTGTCTGGTCACCGAAAAGATGTTTTTTCGGTAATTGGCGATGGTCTGCGGGTTTTTGTTCGAAGTGGGCAATCCGTATAGCAGGTTTATTTTTACGTCACCGTCAACAATCCCCTTCCTTAAAATTTCGATAATGCCGTTTTGCTGGATTTGGTTGAAAATCCTTTTGCAAAAAAGGCTTTGGTACTGTTCACCGTGCCTTTTTTTGATTTTTTCCAGTTCAACGGGCTGCGTGTCCTCAATAAATGAAAAAAGCAGCTTTTCGTCGATACAACTGGCTTTGTTGTAGTCTTGCGAAAAACCCTTAATGTAGCCTTGGCTCAAAAAACTGGCTTCTATTAACCCTTCAAAGCTTTTTTCATCGGTTTGAGTTGTCATTATAAAAAATTAAGTTTAAATATTGTTATTGTAAGTTTTATTTTTTAAAAACAAATTTTAATGCTCTAAAACACTCATTTTTCCCGTAACCACATCGTAAATAAGCCTTTCTTTGTATTCCTTGATCAGATCTATTTCTTGCTGGTATTTGGCTTTCAAATCGTCTATTTTTTTCGTTTCTTCGTCCAGATATGCGACTATGGCTTGTTGCTCTTCAAATGAAGGATAAGGCAAAAATATTTTGCCGAACTCAGTAAAATAAAGCCGTAACCTCATTTCCATAATGCCTTTTGAGTATTTTTTTATTTCTTCAAAAAGAACACCGCATCTGAACAGATAATTATAGAAATATTCATCCAGATTTCTGTTTTTCCTCAAGATGTCATAAGCGGGGCTTGTTACCCCGTCATATTCTGAAAGTCCGATTGCCCCCATCCAAGCAAGCAGTTTGTTTACTATAAAGTCCCTTTTTTTTACTAACCAATAGCCATCTGTTGAAGAAGCCTTGTTGCCTTTTTCTTCTAATTCTTGTCTAGGCTTAACTCCAATAGCGGTATAAATGGAGAGTAATTCGAGATCGTGCTTTCTACCGGAAGGCTTGGCGATTAAGCTAAACAAATATTTTGTTCTGTAAGTTTCCCAATGTTCTGGTATTTCTCCCAACCAATCAGCACCGGAACTTTTTAGCCTAACATTTGAGTCAAGCCCTTTTGTCACCGCTTTGGTAATGGTTGCCTTTTTTTCTTCTTCCAGCAGGCTTATGAGATTTTCCTTGTTTTTTATGAACCGGTCTATTTCTTCCGATTTTTTATCAAGGTAGGAAGCTATTTTTTGTTGTTCTTGAAGTGGAATAACAGGGATTTCATAGCTAGATATGAATGCCAACGGAACTCTTTGTTGACCAGCTGAACCGGTCATATGTATGACACCCTGTTTTCTGAAGTATCCTGTAGAACTAATATAATAAAATAATTTTCTATTGAGTTCTTTACTACATCTAACAACATGAAATTCCGTCGTTCCAAATCCTATTTCAGTTGGCATGCCATCCAATAAAGCTCCTTTTCCATTTTCAAAGCAAGGCGTAATTTTTGCTATAACAATGTCACCTTTAGCAAAAAAGGTAAATCCATCCCAAACATCCTTTATGTTTTTTTGTAATGAATAATCTACAACACCGTTTACCGATATATTTTCCATAGGAAGGAAAGAGACCCATTCTTTACTGAACTTAGTAAATTTAGAACTGCCTTTTGTTGGGTTCGTTTTTGCCAAATACTTCAGCTTCCTAATTTCCCAATGTTCCGGAATCTCTCCTATCCACTCAACACCGGAGCTTTTATATTTTTCGTATTTTTTAGCCATAAACTTTCCTTAGTTTTTAATGATAGCTTGTAGAATTCCGTCCGTTTCCTGCTCCAAAGCAAGAATGCTGTTTTTGATCTGCTCCAAGGTTCTCAATTCTTTCGGCTTGTAGAAATACCGGTTAAAGTTGATTTCGTAGCCTTTCACGGTTTTTCCGTGGTCTATCCAGGCATCCGGCACGAACGGCAACACTTCCCTTTCGAAATAGGCTTGTATGTCGTCCTTGAGCGGCACGTTTTCCGTATCCCTCAATTCCGAATCCGGCTCGAACTCGATAGAGCCGTCCTTGTTTTCTTTTTTGATCACTTCTTTGGCTTTCTCGTCCCGCCAACTTACCGCGCTCAGAAAGGCTTTTTTGTCAGCGGTGTCCAGGCTAAGCTTTAGCTTTTTTAATGCCTTATCGACTTGGACTTTAAACATATTGAAGTCGTTATATTCCGCTTCGCCTATTTCCGCTTTCAGTTGCTTGGCAACATCCATGACTTCCAACTGATGATTCCAGGTTACTGTATCGAATAGCTTCTTTTTGTTTGCCGCACTTACGGTGATTTCTTCGTTCTTGATGTGAAGCTCTATCGGCTTTTTCAGGCTGGAGAGATCTTCATAGACTTTTTGCCCGTATTTCTCGTAAGCGAACCCCATCAGGTCTTTTATGGCTTCAACGAATCTCAGGCTTTCTATGGCTTCATCGGTGATTTTTGAAGACAGCCTCAATGGCCGATCTACGGTTATTTTGTTGTACCCGAAGTCCTCGTTATCGAAGATTTTTGCGTCGTTACCGGCGGTGAAGTCAAGAAAGATGTCGGTGATTTCATCAATGTGAGCTTTATTGAACTGGCAAGTTTTACTCCCCAAATTTTTTCTCAATTTTTCAAATTTCTCGCTTGCATCGATAAGTTGAACTTTACCTTTTCTGTGTTCCGCTTTCCGATTGGAAAGCACCCAAATATAGGTTGTGATGCCGGTGTTGTAGAAGATATTCTTCGGTAATTGCACTATAGCTTCCAGCCAGTCGTTCTCAATCATCCATTGCCGAATATTACTCTCCCCTCCCCCGGCGTCGCCGGTAAACAAAGCCGAACCGTTATGAACGCTAGCAACGCGGCTCCCCTGCTTGGTATCGTGCTTCATTTTTGAAAGCATGTTGACTAGGAACAGAAGCTGACCGTCACTGGATCTCGGAACTCCCATTTTAAAACGGCTATCAATGATGTCCTTGCCATCAACGATATATTCTTGATCAGATTTCCAAGATTTTCCATACGGCGGATTCGAAAGCATGAAGTCAAACCTCATCATCCCGAATTTGTCTTGCGACAAAGTTGAGCCGAACTGGATGTTATCCGGTTCCGGCTTATCTTCCTTCAATATCATGTCAGACTTACAGATCGCATAAGTTTCTGCTTGGCTTTCTTGCCCATACAGGCTGATCCGAGCAATAGAATGTATTTTCCCTTCTGGATCGTGTATGAAGTTTTCGGCTTCGGTGAGCATACCTCCAGAACCGCAAGCAGGATCGTACACAAGGTGTGTTCCTTCCTCCAAGTATTCTTTTGCGGGCAGAAAAACAAAATGGGTCATCAACTGGATCACTTCCCTGGGCGTGAAATGCTCCCCGGCTTCTTCGTTATTCTCTTCGTTGAATCTTCTGATGAGTTCTTCAAAAACATATCCCATCCCAAGGTTAGTCAATCCGCCGTGAACCACATCCCCTTCTTTGTTCTCCACCGGTTTCGGACTGAGGTTTATATCCTTCGAGCAAAACTTTTCGACGACACCGAACAGAATATTGGCGTCTTCCATCGTATCAAGCTGGTTTCTCAGCTTGAATTTATTGATTATCTCCTGAACATTGTCGCTGAATCCGTTGAGGTAATCGGTAAAGTTTTCCCGGATTTTGCTCGGTTCGTCGAGCAGACTTTTGAAGGTGAACTTTGACGTGTTGTAAAAGATGTATCCGGAAGCCTTACTTAACGCCAGGGATTGGTTGGCTATTTTTTGCGTATCCAGAAAGGTTTTTGATTCCAAAACCTTGTCTTTCGTGGGTTCCAGCAAGCAATCCAGCCTTCTCAACACCGTGAAAGGCAAAATAACGTCGCGATATTTTCCCCTTACGTAAACATCCCTGAGCAAATCGTCGGCAACCGACCAAATGAAGCCGACTATCTTGTTGTGTGTTGAATTATCCATATTTTTTATCAGTTAATAATTATATTTATTGTATATAAAAACCATATAGTATTTATACGTTATTCAGTTAAAAACCGGCTTCCTTCAGCCTTCCGGCTATAAATTCTTCCCGACGTTTCTCGTAATCCGGAATCCGCTTAGTAATCCCCAGACCGGCAGCAGAACTGTTCAAACCTTTCTTTTTCAGAAGATTTACCGCATAGATATCCGTCTTAATTTCATCAAGGATACTGTTGGTTAGCTCTTGTTTTTCCTGTTCACTCAGCGAGTTCAAAAACCTCTCCTTTTCTTCTTTACTGAACTCCAGCGAAAGCTTCGACCTCAGCACTTCCCTTTTTTTGTCCAGCTCTTCGCTGTTCCTTTTTTCCGTTTGCTTTTCCGTTTTCTTTTTCGCGACTTGCTTTTCGCTCTTGTAATCTCCCTTGATGGATGAAACCAGGAAGCCTGAAGATTTTTTGACCTTGCCCGCCTTTTCGCTCTCCTTGGTAAAGTCTAACTTCTCCCTTATGTAACCGTATCCATATTCCTGAATCCATGAAACGGCTTGCACTTCATTTATGCCGTAGGAGATAAGCTCTTCGTACTCCTTACTGGACTTCGCTTCTTCTAAAATTTCAGGGATAGCCAGTTGCCGTTGTCCTTTTTGTACGACGGTGAAGCCGATATGGGTAATTTTTCTACCTGCTTTTTTGAAAAATGGCTGTATTTCGATAGTCGATACTTCGTTTATCTCTTTTACCGAAGGGTTGATGACGAACTTATTGAAGTCTTTGTACTGATCGTAGGTCTTTGCTGTGGCTCCCAGCAGCTCCCTCCACTCTTGCAACTCAATCAGACCCGTCGAGCCGACACCGACATATCTGATGCAGTTTTCCCACAGTGCCAGGGAACTTGCGCTCTTGAAAAGCTTTTGTTGAGCGATGCTGATTCTTTGGTAGATCTCTGGGTTGTATAAAAGCTTTGACAGCCTTTTCGAGAACTCATAAACGACAACGCCGTCTTCGATGATGGCTGAAGCTATCATGGTGCTCATACCCATATTTTTGATCCAGGTTCCGTTTTCCCTACAACCGCCCCCAATGTCCCATTTAACATTGGTGGTCATAAGGTTCCCCAAAACATCCGCTATATTTTTATAGTTTCTTGTATTACATCCAGTGATTTCACAGAGATCAGCGACTTTTATTTTGTGGAAATCCTGATTAAGCAAGTCATCGTAAGCGTTGAGCAAAAGGACATTCCATGTTTTTCTAGCAAGAAGCCCTACCGCATCCCCTACCCTCACGGCGGCAACGTGCTTTTTAACTTCTTTTTCCATCAAGAGATCTCACATACGAAACGCTTAAAGAATATGTGGGATAAGTATATAAAAAAAAGTGGTAGTGTCAAACCTGTTTTACCACTTTTAAATTTTTGTATCCGTCTGCTCCCACCTTAGAGCACATAAACTCCCACCTTTAAAATTCATCGGTCGAAAGTTGCATCCTTAAAACAACAGCCAGGCAAGAACAGCACATAGACTCCCACCTTTGAATGTTGCCGAAGAGTTTCCGACGCCTTCAGCACACAAACTACCTCCTTTAAGAAAGGCGATAGCGTGATCCTGCATAAACAGCCCGCATTTCAATTCTTTGGTTTCAAACCTTTATGCAAAGCTTGTTTCAGCTGAACTATCCCCTGCCCGCTGTCGGCCATACGACTTGTGTATACTGCAAAGCCGTCAGCACATAAACTACCACCATAGAAAATTTTAAGGCGTGATGGGATCTCTGGACAGCCGACCGAAAGCGGGAAATCCTGTTCATAGCTGAAGAAAAAACTGGGTTTCTCTATTACACAACATGATCAATATTCAACTTTTTGGGTTTCAGCACATAAACTCCCACCTTTAAAAGTTCTTTTATCACTGATTTAAAAGGAATTATTGAAAAACTTGTTTTTACGGAATTTTGTCGCTCAGCACATAGACTACCACCATCCATCACATAAAGTACCACTTTAAAAAAACCGGTATATCATTGTTATATAAACAATTATTACAACTTTTGACAAAAAGTAGCATCACATAAACTACCACCAAAGAGCACATAAACTACCACCATACAGCACACAGATTACCACCATAGAGCACATAAACTACCACCATACCCCCCGTATCTTGTTGATTCTAAGGGAAGACTTTTCGCTAAACATGTTTTAAATTTGTTTTAAATGTTAACAACAACAAAGAGGAAAATCTGCTGTTGTTTTTTTGAGGAAATTTTTCAAGAGGAACCCTATCGGGTTCAAATCCAGTTACGGATAATCCATAAAAAACGATTTAATGGCCATGAACGGCGTTTAAAGAAATTTTCGCTATTTGCCCACCGATTTTTAATTATCGTTCTTATACGGCGAAAATTTACTGGTTTTTGAGGCATTTTTGATTTGGCTCAAGCGATAAAAACAGGTTATCTAAAAAATAGGCGTATTGAGTATATGTAAATTATATGGTTTTCATATTTTTTTCGTATTGTTTCAGTATGCCGTTTTGAAAAAACATCAAAGGGCCATAGTTGCCACTTTCCGCAGTCTCCCACCTTAGAGCACATAAACTACCACCTTTATAATCTGCTCCATAAAGACCATTTTTAAAAAAAATCATAAAAAAACGACAGTTACCCACTCCCCTATCAGCACATAAACTCCCACCTTTGCATATTTGGAATTACAGGGTCTTCACCAACAATCCGGCAAACCCAGCTGTTGCGAGCAGAAAGAGGACGATGAAGACGATCAGATAGGTCTTCATGGAATAGAACTTCCTCACCCACTCCCCTCTTTCCACATTCAGATCGTCAAATTTTTTTATCCACTCTTCTTTTTCCCTTTTTTCCTCGACCTTAGCTATGGCGTACTTTTGAGCTTGATCTTCCTTGATGCTGATTATCTTGTCTTTTTGCTCGATCTCCAGTTTCAAACTGTTTTCTTTTTCCTCAAACTGTTTCTTTACCGTTTTTATCTCGTCCAGAAGCGATTTTCTGAAAGCTTCGCTGTCGGCGTTTTCAAACTGTTTTGGATTTTCCGGAAACTGTTTCAAAACAGTTTCGGTTACTGTTTTTTCCTCAACGGTTCCGTATTTTAATAGGGTTTTTTCGAGTCAATTGGCTTTGTAGAATCGAAACAGTTCCAAGTCCGTTTCATTGAAAACCCGCTTGTTCTTTATAAAGTCCTTCGAGAAAGGTAAACTGTTTTTCAACGCTTCATAAACGAGATTTTTGCTTATCCCCTGCGCGTCCAGGTCTTTTATCGAGTACTGCATGTACGAAAATATTTAGAAAATAAAAAACAGTTTCAAAACCGTTTGAGAACTGTTTTTTTATATCCATTTTTTACGCTAAAGCAAGTGTATTTATATTTTCTCTTCCCGGTCGAGCTTCTCTTTGATGGCTTGGCAGATATAGTTTGAACGGCTGAGCCCGATACTGGAGGCTTCCAGATGATCGTCCAGTTCCTTCAGCAGGGTAGGGGAGATGACCAACGGAACCTGGCTCTTCTTGGTTTTGCCTTTTTTGACTTCGCCTTCCAGCAAATTGCTTCCTGCCTGCTCAATGAAGGCATCCGTTTTCTTCTTCGTTATTGTGGGTTTTTTGGTTACGGTAGACATAAATAATAATTATATGGTTATTAGTTAGTTTACAAACTGTTTGTATACAGTTTTCATACTGTTATAAAACGGTTTTGAAACAGTTGTTATATGTTCTTTAAAATGGCTATTTAGTCTTGAAAAGACTGTTTGAAAACTGTTTTGTACAGTTCCTTCAGCTCATCGATAGCTTTCGGGTCTTTCGGTTTGTATTCCACTACCCCTAAGCCTTGACCGGAGGCGTTCCGGAAAACCTTGCGGTTTTTAACTGGGCAGTTGATAAACTCTATTTCGGGATAGTCGTCGATCAAGATTTCCGACGTATCGTCATTCTGGTTTCCGGTCACATCCGCACGACTCAGAAAACAATATGCTTTGAGTTTCGGGTTGATAAGGCTCACTTCGCTTATCAGTGTGTTGATGGATTCAATGACCCAGGTATCGAACGAAGAAGGGAAGACCGGAACCAAGAGCAGATCGGCGACCGTCAAAGCCGCTCGCTGCGAAACGGAATCATGACCGCCGACATCGATAATGATGTCGGAAAATTTCGTGGCAAGAACGGGCAATTCTTTGGCGATGGCTTTACCGTTCAGCTTTATGGCGGTGTAGTGTTTGTTTTCCAAAGCCTCATCCCGGATAGCGGAAAAATCCGAAGCATTGCCGTTGTCTATGCTATCCGCGTCTACGAGCAACACCTCGGAACCAGCAAGGCCCCGCATGATTGCCAAATTGATGGCCGTGGTCGTCTTACCACCACCCCCTTTAATGCCGCCACAAATAATTATCATAAATACCCTGTATATACATAAACCATTCAAAAACCATATAACTTTTATTTATAGATCATACGGTATTCAATCGCCTATCGAATATAAATCATGCGACCGGTAGAGTCAACGAAAACATGGGTTTGGGACGAGCTGCGGGTGAGATAGGCACCGGCGGACACGGGAGCCGAAGGAGGGGAGGGGAGTGCAAGGGCTGAAACCGTAGCCGGTACCGGCCAGTTCCAGCCCTGTGCGAATGATGGGTGCGTGAAACGGTTAAACGGAAAATTCTTCCAATTTCTTGCCGGCATCGAGCAGATCGGTCAGCCATTTCGGCTTTCTGCCTTTTCCCGTCCAGCCTTCGTTTTTGTTGTTCGGATTTCTGTACCTGATTACGGCAGGAGTCTTTTTGGCCGGTTTATGGGTCATAAGCTCGCTCAAAGAAAATCCGGACTCTGAAGCCAGGGCGTTTATTTTCTGATAGATCTCTTGTTTCTCCTCTTCTCTTCGAAGCTCAATCGCTTTGTTCAATTTAGCTTGGAACGCTACCAGCTCTTTGAGCGGAATCTTGGTCAGGTCTTCCGTATTTATTTTGCTCAGGTTTAGGTCGGTCATTTATTCCATCTCCATAGTCATTTCGTTGAAATCGTTATAGCCTTCATACAGTCCCGATTTATCGATAACAGGCGCATTTTTAATGTTGTCGATAAAAAATTGCTTGGCGGTTTCGCCTGCTTCGTCATGATCCAGAAAAAGGTATATTTTTGAAAAATCATAACCGGCGATAACCTCTAATGCCCGGTCTTTTAAATTCACACTATTAAGGATTATGACAGAATTCTGAAAGTCCGTAATACCCCGGTAGGATAAAAAAGCGAGAAAGTTCATAAAGCCTTCGAATATGGAAAGGCTTTTCCCATTTCCGAGATTCAGGCTGCTTATTTCTTTATGCACACCGAGAGAGCCTTTAAAGTTTTTACTCCTGACTTCAAAACTTTCCCCGCTCGGAAATCCCAGCGCATAATACGACTTTTCCTTGCCAATCGGCCTATAACGGATTTCTTTCAGATACGACTTTGCAATATTCACGTCTATTTTTCTGGATCGCAAATAGTCCAACAAACGATGGTCTCGGACTTCCGAAACGCTCAGTATCTCAAAAGAGACTTTTTCTATTTCACCCGCAGCTTTGCTTTTTTCATCCAGCAATGAGGTTTGCGCGGCGGGTTTCCGGGGCAGGGGAGTGGTGGTGTATTCGGTGTAGTTTACGTGTCCATGGGCTCCGGAACGGTCGAGAATCGCCAGGGCTTCTTTCACTGTCGAGTGGGTGAGTTCGCACACCAGGTCGATGATATTTCCGCCCCTGGAAAGCCCGAAATCGAACCAGAGATTCTTGACGGTATCCACTTTGAAAGACGGGTCTGTGTCTCCGTCCCGTATCGGGCTTGAGTACCAGAGTTCCCTCCCGGATTTAGCGAATTTCATCGGCTTTATTCCCGAGTTTTCAAGAAATTCGCTGATAGGAATGTCTCTCGCTTCTTTTGCTCTCATCGTTGAACAAATAAGGAATAATTGAATAGGCTGCTTCGGGAAGTGGGGGAAATAATACCGTAGCAATTATACATTTCGGACTAAAAAATCAAGGTAGTATTGCTCGCTTTACTCACAATCTCCACCTTGATTTTTCCGCTTACCGAAATGTGCCATTACACTACTCATTCATTTGGGTTTTTTACTTTTTTATTTTTACGTTTATGTGAAAATTGATAGATACAGTCGAAAGACTTATGAAGGATTATCCGTATGGTTCACAATCGGATAGGGCAGGGGAGGATATAGTCGTTACCGTCAAATTGTTCGATCTCGGATGAACGATCAATTGGTGGTTAACCGAATACGATCCTGAAACGAAAGTCGCTTTCTGATACGTTACCGGATTTTATGAGGATGAATGGGGAACCGTTTCACTAGAAGAATTGGAAGAACTGGAGCTGGTTATTGATATAAAAAACTTGGGATCAATTGGAAAAATACCAAGGATTGAAATCGATAAACACTTTACACCAACGAAGTTCCCAGATCTTCCATTTCATCAAGAACACTCCAATTAGGGGTGTTCTTTCATTGTAATTATTCTATCTAAAAAGCAAGTTTCATCTTGCTTTTTTATCCTTTAAAAAATCGAAATATGAAAAATTTGAAAAAGGCGTTGGCAACCATCGCACACAAAGAGAAATGAACTATCAGGGCTTGTGTTGCCGAAGAGGCTTTAAGATCCGGGCCCGATTATATGGAATGATTCTTTAGGGATTTATCCAGGGGAGGGTGCATATCCTGAATGGTCGGTTCTCTCATCTATTACACCGATACGCATAGGTTTTTCGACAATCATTATTACGAGATCATGGACATTATGAAAGGGCTCGAAGATGAATGATTCCAGCTAGAACTTAAAGGTGACGATCTGAAAAACAAACTTGCGTGGCTCTCGTTTGAACAGGTTGCAATGGAGATGGCGTGCAACGACCTGGAGTTGGATCTGTAGTCCTTTTTCTGTCCCATATCACTCAAAAACCCGCCGGTTAACGCCGGTGGGTTTTCGTGCGAACGGCATATGGCATTTTTTTACCGTATTGCTATACTCGAAACTTGTGGTTTGAGAGGTGGTTTGAGAGCAAGATTGCAATTTACTATGTAAAATACCGTTTACATAGTAAATTGCATCTTGCCAAGGGTCATCCCTTGGAACCCGCTTAGGGGAGAATTTCCCCTAAGAACCCCTTTTTTATACTTTTATGTTTTTAACTTTCCTTTTCAATTATTTCTTTATAATGAAAAGTTCCTCTATCGTTTTTTTATAAAAAATTATGGCTGTAGATAAAAATTACCATAAAAAATACAGGGAGGACTACAAGAAAAAGATGAAGTACGTCAATGTTGCCGTACCGGTATCGATGTATGAGGAATTGGAAAAACTGTCTGAATTGGAGGATAAAAAGGTGAGCACCTTGCTCAGAAACATGGCTCTTGCCTATATGCACCAAAAGACATTCGTTCCGAAAGATATAGAATCGGAACTGAAAGAATTCATTTTTCTCGTTCGAAACGTGGCAAACAACATTAACCAAATCGCCCACCATTCTAATGTCGTTAAGCACATGGTTGATGAAAACGGCTTACTCATGGAGATAAAAAAGCTCGAAGATATGGTCAGGGATTACACGCTACAGCAATTGAAGAAATAGCATTTCGTATTTGTATTCGTAGAACATGATTATCAAATCAATGTCCAGGAAACAGGCTACGTATAGCCAGTTGGTTGATTATTTCGAAGATGGAAGGCAGGACGAGAAATACAATATTTACCACAACGTCTATTCAACCGATGCCGAAAAGATAAAGGAGGAGTTTCATGAAAACGCCGCATTTTTAAGCAAACGAAAAAACGGCGTTTATATGTATCACGAAATCCTCTCCATCACGAAAACAAAAAATTTGACCGAAGAACGGCAAAAAGAAATACTCAGGGACATAGGGCTGGATTATGTCCGGAACCGGGCGAAGAATAACCTTGTTTTCGGGGTGTTGCACGTCGATAAAGAGGATAACCTGCATTACCATTTCATGATCAGCTCAAACGAGCTCCAGAGTGAAAAAAAGCATCGACTCAGCAAAAACGAATTCAGCGAGTTCAAAAAAGACCTGGAACAAAAGGTATTGATCAAGTACCCGGAATTGGAACAGAAAAAGCTCATAAATAAAGAACCGAGACCGGGAAAAGAATTCGGCGAAAAACTCTCCAATAAAGGCGCAGAGCTCAAGCGTAGAACAGGGAAGACCGACCAGAGAGACAATGTGAAGGAAAGGCTGAAAACGATCTTTTCCGGAGTGAAAACAAAAGCCGATTTCTTTAACGCTTTGGAAGCGGAACGGTTAAGCATTTACGTTCATGGTAATACCATCGGCATACTCGATAAGGCAACGGAACGGAAACACCGATTGAAAACGCTGGGAATGCTCGACGAATTCAATGCCGTATCGCAAATAATAGAAAAAGCGGAACTGGAAAAAGAAGACGGGAAAGCTAATACAAACGAATTCAGCAAAGAAAGAGTGAATACCGGTCGCTATCGCCAGCAGGAACAACAGGTCGAAGCGAAACCAACAGGCGAGACAAAAACCGAAAAAGAAACCGGACAAAAAACGGATCATGGTTTCGGAAATCCGCCGACCGATGAAAAATACCGAGATCCGGAACCGCAAGATGAAAGAGAGCGGGAAATCAGGAAACGGAAAGAAGCGATGAAGAAATCACGGGATAATGAAGCCGATTACGGGAACGATTACTCCAAAGGCAAATGAAGGATCGTAAGTCTAAAAATACGATGAAAAGTATGTGAAATTCTGGAAGAATTCGACGACGAAAAGCACCGGGAAATAAGCAGAAGGAAATTTAAAATGAAAAAAGCCAGGGAACAGGAAAAAATCAACTCAGTCGAGTATATAGATAATCTATAACTACAATAACAATGTGAAAACTGCTTATGGCTATGAAAGGGGCTTTTGATTTGCTCTTCAAGGCGGGTGAATACCTAGTAAAAGGCTACGTCCTGAAAAAAGAGGAAGGAGCTCGGTTTGCCAGCGCCAAAGAGGAAAAAGAGATATTCAGCCCGCGCAACGACGGCATCCTGATCGACGGCAAAAGCAAAAGGCTGTCCGAGAAGGATTCATTCGAGCATATCGCGATTATCGCCAAGCCGGGGAGCGGGAAAACGACCGGATACATCATCCCGAACATCCTGGATAAGGCCGGACACAAAAATTCCATGGTCATCACCGACCCCAGCGGGGAGATCTTTGAAAAGACTTCCGGTTATTTGAGCAGTCGGGGTTTCAGGATTCTGGTCATCAACCCCGACGATTTGAGCAAAAGCTGCCGTTTCAATCCGTTTGACGGACTCGGGGCATCCGACATCATAGAGATTGAGCAGATTTGCACTTCCATCGTGCTTTCTAAATATGGGAGCGACAAAGAGGGGGTGTGGAATGACGGGGCTATTTCCATGCTGGAAATATTTGCGAAATGCCTGGCTTTTTCCGACCCGAAAAACCTGAACTTGCCGAACATAAACTATCTGGTGCAGATGTTCGGCGAAAACGGTTCCGCCCTGGACGATTGGGTTGTCGAGCATTCCATCAATCCGGAAGACCTGAGCGACAAGTCCATAGTCAACGCCTGGATAGGCCTGACCAAGAACAACCGCAATATGCTCACCAGTTACGCCACCATTGCCAAGACGGCGCTGAAACAGATCAACAACAGGCAGATCCAAAAGCTTTTGTCCCGGAACGATTTGGATTTCAACAGTTTCCGGAAGCAGAAAACGGCACTTTACCTGATTGTACCGGCAAACCAGCAGAGCTATTACCAATTCTTGATCGACGTGCTGTACACCAGATTCTTCAGCCAAATGATGCAGAAATTGCCCCGGCATGGCGATCTGAGTGTGTATTGCTTCCTGGATGAATTCGGCAGCTCCTACATCAACGACTTCCAGTCTCTCATAAACAATATCCGGAAGTACCGGGTTTCTTTATCCATCGTCATGCAAAGCATTTCCCAACTGGACAGCAAGTATGGGAAGAATGCCGATGCCATCAAAGGCGGGATAGGGAGTTACCTGATTCTTGCCGGTGCCGACTACAGCACCGCCAAAGAAATCAGCGACATCATAGGGAAAAGGCTGTTGATCGAACGGAACCATCTGAGCGACATAGAAAAGCATTACCATGAATTGACATTGCTTACACCCGATCAGATACGGACACTCGGGAGCCAGCAAGCGGTTTTCCTTTCAAAAAACCGCCATCCCATACTTGTAAACATAACGCCTTTTTACGAGCATTCCACGCACAAGAACGCCGTCAACAAAAGTCCTTATGCCATCCCGGAAAACAAAACCAGGGACGACGTTACGCTTATAGAAATATGAGAGTGCGAGCCCGTCTATTCGAAGGCACCAGAGAAAAACTATGAATTTAAGCATTAATTACCCGCTCGTTGTTACCTGCGTTTTCTATTTCATCTTTTCGGCGGTTTTAGCCTATTTGTTTCGGCGGTCTCATTTCTTTTTCAAAGTACTCCTGATTCCTGTTTTTCTCGGCGTTTTTGGTAAGGTTCCCGACGCGTACATAACCGAAGCGCTTGTCTCCAGTTTGTCGGGGATTGTTTTTATCTTCATCGAGCCGATTCTTTATTTTTTTTCCGCAGTATGGCTCTGGATGGGAAACGTCTTTTCTGGAATCTCTTATCGGGTCGGGCTTATCGCTTCGGTCATCGGCAAAATTCTTTATGCGATTCGGTGGGTTCTTCGGCTGGTGTTCATACCCACCGCCAATGTGTTCACCTGGCTCTACAACTTCCTCAGCCGGACGTTTCATTGGAACCGGGTATTTATCCCTTTGACGGAACAGTTCAGGAGAAAGTACCGCCAAGCGGAATCACGCCGACCGCAAAACGAATCCCGACAGTCCAGCGCTGACCATGCCCGTTCAGCACAGGATCGAAAAAAACAAGAAGAGCAAAGGGAGCAGGAAGAGTACATCAAAAAGGCGAAGGAAAAGGTCAGACAAACCCGAGAAGAGGCGGAAAGGAAAAAGAGGGAAGAGGCGCAAGGGGGTGGAACCGGGGCCGATCAGCGGACTCCACGGCAGATTTTAGGGTTGGGCGAAACGTTTACCCTGGAGGAGCTGAAAAAAGCCTAGCAGGCCGCTTTCCGCTATCACCCCGACAAGTACGCCCACATGTCGGAAACTTTCCAAAAAGAAGCGCAAGCCGAATTCGTGAAAGCGAAAAACGCTTACGATGTTCTGATGAAAGGTTTCCGATAAGCTCTGTGAATCATCTGGTAGCAATGCACTTAATATATAAAAGCCATATAGTTACTATATGGCTTTTATATCTATGCTGTTGTCGGCGATGCAACTTTGAGGCGTAAAAAATTACCTCATCGCATTATACAAATTTGCAATCTCCGCATCCGATAACGCTCGATTGTACACACGTACTTCGTCGAACGTGTTGTCTGACTTTAGTGGTATGTTAGAAGTACCACCACCACTATAAGTAATGAGGGCAGCCCGGTTCAGCGCGAGCGTGGGATTTACGGGAAACGGATAGGACGATACTATGGTTCCCTGTAATACCCCGTTGTCATAGCACCGGAAATTCGTTCCGTCGTAGACGATGGTGGTGGTGTGCCACTCGTTTGGGTTGATGACCGACGATCATGTAAGAGTGGTGGTGGCTCCACTTCACCACCGGAATTGGATATTGTTGTTTCCGTAGATTTTCACATCGAATAAGTTAGTTAGTGCTTGAGCGGATCCGAGGTAACCAAATCCAAGGATGCTATTAGCGGGAGTCACGAGGGGACTTCCGATCGATCCGTAGGCATTAATCTTATATGTTGCACTGACCGTAAAACTGCTTCCTGTTTGCATGAGAAGAGGCGTGGTCATTGCAGTGGTAGCGCCGCTACTCGTCCTTGTTGCCATCGAACGTATTCCCTGTTCTCCCCCAATTGTCAAAAGTCCTGCTCCTGTTCCATTATTCCCGTTCCCGCTCAAGTCTGCCACCCACCCGTTCGGAGTAGTTGTCTCCATATCCCAGTATCCTATCAAAGAAGGATCCCGAGTCAGTGCCGAGGAAGAAGAAACCGGTTTGAAACTGGCTTTCAATGCCACAAGCGCATTCCCCGAACCTGATAGTGTATCGGTCTTTGAGAATACTGCCGTATATCCTGTGTTCGTATTCACTACGTCCACTCCCGTAAAAGCATTCACATCGTACTTCTCCTGCACCGGCTGATTCTTGGTAGCACCGGTACCGCTATCCAGCAGTATCCCGAGCGTATCACCTTTTGTCACAGGAGTTCTCGTACTGTAATCCGAAGTGGAACTCGCAGAAGCAACGGGAACCAATGGTACAAAACTTGTTACAGTGCTTCCATTCTCCAAAAAGCTCATCACCTGCATTTTCGTTTGGTTATAGCTCACCGCATAGGTGGTATACATGCTCGCATCGCTTGGATCCTTCGTTCCTCCCGCAGAGAGATTTGCCAACCCCGCCACCTGGTCTTTTGCAAATCCCTGATATCCGATGATGCTTCCTGAAGCGAGGATACTCAATGGTCCCTCCGGCAGCGGATACGTTCCTGCTTTGGCTTGATAGACGGACAGTCCCTTCTGAAGATTTGCAAGATTTTCTATTCGAGTACTATCTCGTGCAGAACTGGAATACCCTCCGAGATTCATAAATGCTATGGTTCCGAGGATAACAAGAATGGTGATGACGACGATGAGCTCGACGAGGGTGAAGCCGAACACCGATGTTGGTCTGTTGGATATTCCAGAGAGACGTTTTTCGGAAACATTACTTCAGGAAGTGCCGGTTTTTGCACTGGTATTTTCTGCTCTCATAAGAGGGAAAGATAAGGAAGTAAGAGATAGAGGATCTGGTAAAACTCGGAAAAGTCTATTCAAAAATAAGGAAAATGCAAAAGATTCGAGAGTAATATGATTATAAACGACCTTTTGCGAAGGTAGAGAAATAAACCATTTAATAAATATATAAAAACCATATAATAACAAAATAACTATTGTATTGTCGTTATATAGTGCTTATTATGTAGTTACATTGAATGTACACAGCATAACGACACGCAGGAGCTGAAAATGCCGACCACTTACTACGATGCGATTTTGCGTACCGTTACAGAAGACCGATTGATAGTAGAGCATCAGGGTGATACCCTGGAGCTTCCCACGTTTCCGAACAGCAAAGATTGGCTAAGTGCTCGGATCGGGAAAATCGGCATCGTGAAGTTTGTACCTGAAAGCGATTGCTGGCGATTCGAGGCCTATCAGGATCAAAGCTTACGCAGAGTTTACGAGCTAGACCATAGCGACCGGATTGGCTGGAAAAATGACAGCAAAGGGGATAAATGGACTACTCCGGCTTGCATTGTGCCGGGCGAAAACGGCGCATTCATAGAGGATGATACCGAAGAGGTCACTATTGCAGTTCCGCCTGAATTTTTCGATCTCTGCGACCGATTCAACACAACGCCGGAACGAGTTTTAAGAGCGTTTGTTGCTGATGCGTCCGAAATCATGAATTACGCTAAGAATCCAAGAGCGGACGGCTATAGCAGTAACGGGAGCGATGAGCGTCGGTTAGCCGATGATTACCTGAATCGCGTGTTTTAGGAGCGTAAAAAGAAACGGCTTTCGTTCAGGAAGCACAGAAGAACGACCGTCAAATTTAAAACTACAAAGACGAATCAGGAGAAAGCGCTATGAACAAAGATCTATTTGAGCGAAAACCGTTTCTTGTAGAGGAAATCATGGAATCATTGATTTTCGGCTTTGAACACGCCCACCCGGAAACAGCGAACACGCAAACAAAGAATCCCGGTAAAGGGGAAAGTATTTTCCTGGATCAGTCTTCCGTTATTGGGGAAACCGTGGAAGAACTCGTTTTTGGCTTCGAGCGTGCCCACCCAGAAAGGGCGAAGGCCATCGAAGAGCGAAAACAGCAGTTGAAAGCGATGCGATCCAGCGGTGGAATTGACCGAGACAAAGAGCGTGGACGATGAATTATGAGGCAGTGTACGTACATAATTTTAATATTTGTTTAACACAGGGGCTTGGATTTGTCCTCGATAACAGACTTAAGATGTCAGTAAATTACTGGCATTTACTGAACGCAAAGAGCGAAAAAAGTGCGATGATTATGCATATGGCGTAATAAGGAATAGAGCGAGGGGGGTTAAGCCCCCTCTCCCACTATTAAGCCCAGACACCATAGATGTCCAGAGACGCATGAACTGCGCTAACCATATCTCCTCTCTTTACAGAAAAGGCCAAAACGATAAGAAATCCTAAGGTCAATACCACTTTTACGGTTACTTTATTCATCACTTTAACCTCCTTCGGCTGCTGTGATATGGAAGCAAGGCGTAACGATGGCTCGTATTCGACTTACTGATATCCATAAATAACCAAACAACCGGGTTCGGATCTCAAAGATGAACAGTGGTGAAACATAATAACGAAAATAAATAAGTTGTACGACTTATTTAAGTGCGCGTAGATGGATAGCAAGATTCGATTGCTAACCTATCGGTCTGCCGACGGCTGCCCATTTTCCAGCCATGCAGAAGCCTATATATAACGCCTGTTTCTTCAATACCGATAATATGAATTATCAGTATTGAATTCGAGGGAAAATAACGGCGTTTTCACATACGGGAAATGCGGTTGCTTTTTCCGTTAAGTGGCTATAATGCTCCATGTAAAATTATCACTCATCAAATACCATGTTGCGAAAAACTTACTCAAAAGCCAAGAAATTTCTCATTAAGCGGATACCATCCGCTGACGCAGCTAGTATTCTGGAGGGTTATTTGGAATTGCCCGACAAAAGCAATGATCCCGTAGAGCTTAGCGAGCTTTACAGACGACTGCTTGGTTCGGCTCAAAATGCTAATATGAAAGTTAGTGTAATTGGCGGCTCAATTGGCGGATTTGACAATCTTGGAAAAGCCCTATTTTCTTTCAATCCCCAAAAGGTAGAAAAGAACTATGCGAATGATCCGGATAAACTGCTTAATCATATTGAGAAAACACTTAAACCTCGCGGGAAAATTCGGAAATCGCCCCGCAGCATATGGCCTAAGTATTGCCGAACAATATTGTCATCGGCCGCCTTCTTAAGACAATTCGAAAGTGGCGAAGATTTCTATGAATGGGCTAATCATCTGTATGGTGATCAGAGATCAATGGCGGCATTACCAATGATTCTAGCGGCCGAAATAGAGGGGATAGGCTACCCATTGGCTTGTGACTTTTTGAAAGAACTCGGGTTTGTCGATTATGGTAAACCAGACGTTCACATTATTGAAATTTTTGAGGGCATTGGATTATGTAAACAAGGTGCAAGTCCTTATCATGTTCAAAAAGTCATTTCCCAAATCGCGACAGCAGCAAAAGTTTCATCTTACAACGTAGATAAACTCTTTTGGCTTATTGGAAGCGGTAGGTTTTATAATCACCCAGAACTCGGAAATGGCGGTCTCATAGGTCAAAATAAAGGGCAATTCATCTCAGAGTTTAATGCCAATTAAGGAATCACCCTAAAACAGATCCGAATGGGTACCGGTTAATTCAAGATACAGAGCACCGTTCGGATATTCTGCCGTATTCCGTTTGCTGTAGATCAGAAGCCAGTCAGGCTCTATATGAAGGTCGCGGAAAGCAGAGAAATTCCCCGTCAACGCGTGGTCTTTGCATGAAGGCGGGAGCGGTGAATCGTTCGCAAGCAAGACGATGATGTTTTTCAGCTTCTCAATGTCCTTTCATCGAAGCTTCATGAGCTTGTACTGTTTTTTGAAAGCGTTTTTATAAATGACCTCCCGCATTAGCTATCAAGGTCAGCAAATAAACCCTCGATATTGTCGAATCCTTTCGAGTATTCTTTATTTTTCAAAAGAATCTTTGCGGTTTCTTCGTTCGGCGTATATTCGATAGGAAACGGTATTCTGTGAGTTCTTCGAACTTGGGCGAAAAACATTTTTACCGCTTGCGCCGGAGTGATGCCGAGTTCATTGAAAACGGCAAAGGTTTCAGCCTTTTCTTTTTCGTTTATGCGGATCTGGTAGGTTCCAGAGCGAGATATGGTAAGCATATCCTGTAAAATTAAAATATATCATGTAGTTACATAGTAATGACAAACGTAAATAAATCAAATTTTTTTCAAAAGTCCCCACAAAGAATAGACAGAATGCGGAAATCATCCACCGATTTACAGAGACTATCTAAAAATCATCTGATTATCAATTGTAATAAATACGAAAACCATATAATTATTGGTCTCTAACTATATACTTATAATCTAACTATCGCATGCAAACCGGATTAGTCCCCAAAAATGAAGTCGCCGGTATCGACGATCTTCTGATACTCGATGTCATCGAGAGCTTCACTCAGCTGAAGAATTCAAGGCACACCCAAAGAAGCTACAGAAGCGATATAACCGGCTTTTTTAAGAGCCTGGACGTGGTTTTTCTGCTGGATTTCGGCGTACTCCCCTACCCTCAAGTCGTTGACCAGGTCAAAGCTTATCTCAGCGAGAACACCAAAAAAGACAGCCAGTCTTCGAGGGTTTTGAACCCCAAAACGATCAACCGAAAAGCCTATTCCCTCTCCGCCTTTTTCAACTATCTGATCCATGTTTACGGCTACCCCAAAAACCCCATAAAGCACTTCACCGCGCATAAAACCGAGCGAAGAAGCACCACCACGAGCTTGACCAGGGCGGAGGTCATCGACTTCCTTGCATTCGCCAAAGCCGAGCACCGGCTTAGCGAGACAAAGTTCAGAAATTACCTGATTTTGGTTTTCATGTTCGCTTTGGCACTCAGGCGGGACGAGGTGTCTAACCTGAAATGGGACGATGTAGATTTCCAACAACAGACGGTCAACGTCTACCAAAAAGGCGGGAGCTTCAAGCTCCTCCCCTTGCCTATCGGCGTGATATTGTTACTGGACGAATTCAAACGGCAATACGGGGATCTTTGCCCGTACGTCTTCCACCCGGTGCGGAACAACCGCACGGGCGAACTAAACAAACCCATCCGGACGGAATACATTTTTGAAATGGTGAAAAAAATCGCCCTTCAGGTCGTTCCAGACAAGAGAATCACACCCCACTCGTTCCGAAAAACGTTCATAGAGCTCGCTTTGAACAACAAAGAGGACTTTATAAGCATCATCAATGCGACCGGTCACTCAACCGTTGAAATGGTCAAGTACTACGATACCAGGGATTCGCTTAAGAATAACGCCATCCACTCTATCGCTACCATTATTTAAATACTCAATCAGATTTGACAGATCGCCGTTTCCGGATAATATGGATATACATTGTTTATCCTTAAGAGAGCAAAAAATGACCGTAACAGTTTCCAAATGGGGCAATAGCCTCGCGGTGCGCATTCCCGCATCCGAAGCCCAAAAAGCGGCTATCAAAGAAGGGGACGAGGTTGATTTGACCGCCACGGAAAAAGGGCGTTTGATTGTAAAAAAAGTCCGCAACGATATAAATTTCGATAGCTTATACGCCCAGATCACGCCGGAAAATTTCCACCCGGAAACGGACTGGGGGCAATCCTTAGGTCACGAAAACGTCGAATGGTAAGCCCGGTCGGATATATCCCCGAGCGGGGGGATGTAGTCTGGATAGACTTTGACCCGCGAACAGGTAGCGAGCAATCCGGGCAACGTCCCGCCCTGGTTCTTTCTCGTGCCGCTTATAACCGTTTCGGCCTGTGCTTGCTTTGCCCAGTAACATCGAAAATAAAGGGCTACCCCTTTGAAGTCGTCTTGCCGGAAGGCTTGGCCGTGCGTGGTGCCGTCTTATGCGACCACGTCCGCTCAGTAGATTGGCGGGTTCGCCTTATCAAAAAAGCCGGGAAGATAACACCCGAAGCGTTAGAGCGCGTCACATTCTTGGCTTCCGGACTCATACAGGGAAAATAAAGCCTCGGCAAACAGTCTCAAATTCCCCACCATAGAAAAACTTGATTTTTCAATAATATGGTTATCATATATTATATATATGATAACCATATAGCACGCCCTCACCTACTCTCGAAAGACACATCATAACCAAACCATTTTCACCTTTTTTCCCTGCTTCTCATGGTGGGAGGCAGAGATGAAAAAGGAGAGTACGTTATGAAGGCATTATTTTCTCTCGGTCAGGTAGTCGCTACCCCCGGAGCAATGGAAACCCTCGAAGAACTCGGTATTACGCCTCTATCCTTGCTGGATCGGCACCTATCCGGTGACTGGTCAGATATGGACGAGGAAGACCAGGAGGCGAACCGGCAAGCCATCAAAGAAGGCTCGCGCGTGTTCTCGTCCTATCGGCTTCCACCTGATGACACCAAAATATGGGTCATTACCGAGGCAGACAGGTCGTCAACGACGATTCTGTTGCCCGAAGAGTATTGATCTAATATTCTCCCTCCTTGCTGGTCAAGGGGGTTTATAAAACGATTGCCCTCATACCAAGCAATAAAAATTGAGAAATAATAAAAAACCGTTCATAGAACGGTTTTTTATTTTGACCATTCATCTATTATTTTATTAAAGTCCACTGCCTTCCACTCTTCTTTCCATACTTCAATGTATTTAATATCACTTGAAGAAGGTTTGTCATCACACTCATCAATTTTTACAAGTGATGGCATGATTATCGATTCTCCTATAAGTAAAGCTTCGCCTGATTGTAATGTAGGCAAGGTATCTGTTAAATTACCAAGGGTGTCAGGCAACAGCCTTTTAACATAATATTGATCTTCTGGATTAGTTAGTCTCATAACAACGAAACTGTTGCATTGAGAAAATATTGTTTCTGATATTTCTGATGGTCTTTGGCTTAAAATACCTAATGTAACACCGTATTTTCTGCCCTCTTTAGCTATCCT
>Ga0079306_1000695_pt1 | contig 27862 bp, 19 predicted proteins | sample Methanotroph_Enr_FD_79181 | JGI IMG/M metagenome (GOLD analysis project Ga0079306, IMG submission 79181) | Enriched soil microbial communities from Old Woman Creek wetland in Ohio, USA - Methanotroph_Enrichment_5 | ecosystem: Environmental > Terrestrial > Soil > Wetlands | place: USA: Ohio...
AAAGGGGGTCAAGTTCTACCTCCCCGTCGACTGCGTGGTGGCGGACCAGTTCAACCCGGCAGCCGAGACCAAGGTATGCACCATCCAGGAAATCCCCGAGGGGTGGATGGCGCTCGACGTCGGCCCCGCCACCGTCACCCTCTTCTCCGAGGCGCTGCAGAACGCGAAGACCATCGTCTGGAACGGCCCGATGGGCGTTTTCGAGATGGACGCCTTCTCGCGCGGCACCTTCGCCATGGTAAGTGCCGTGGCCAACTCCTACGCGCTCACCATCGTGGGCGGCGGCGACACCGACGTCGCGGTGCACCGCGCGGGCGAGTACGCCAAGATCAGCTACATCTCCACCGGCGGCGGCGCCTTCCTCGAACTCTTGGAAGGGAAGAAACTGCCGGGCATCAAGGTCCTTGAAGACCACGGGCACAAATAGAGTGTAAAGCTGTAGCCTTAAGGCCAGAGGACGCGCGATGATTGCGGCGTGACAGCCTCGACTTCACGCGTCTCCTTCGGGTTACCATCCCTTATAGGTAAGGCTTGTAATAAAGTATAAAAGATCACGCTTTGCCAGCACCGTTTTCTCTTTCGCCTTATATTACAATCTAATATCGGAGGATACATGCGCAAGCCGGTCATCGCAGGCAACTGGAAGCTTTACAAGACGAAACAAGAGGCGCTCTCACTCATCGAGGAGTTGGCTCCGCTCATCAAGGGGGTAACCGCGGTAGAGGTAGTGGTCGCTCCGGTCTTTACCGTACTTCCGACCTTGGTCGGGGCAGTTGCGGGAACGCCCATCGCCCTTGCCGCCCAGGACGTCTTCTGGGAAGAAGAAGGGGCCTTCACCGGTGAGGTGTCGCCGCGGATGCTTTTGGACGCAGGTGCCAGCCACGCGATCATCGGCCACTCCGAGCGCCGCGAATACTTCGGCGAAACCGACACCACCGTCAACAAGAAGATCAGGGCGGCCCTGAAAGGCGCATTGGTCCCCATCTTCTGCATCGGCGAGACCCTGGCCGCACGCGAGGCCGGTGAAACCTTTGCCGTCCTGGAGCGCCAGTTGAGAGGCGGCCTCGAAGGGATCAGCGCGGCACAGTTCGCGCCCGTCATCATCGCCTACGAGCCGGTCTGGGCTATCGGCACCGGCAAAACAGCTACCGACGCGCAGGCCCAGGAGGCACATGCCTTTATCCGCGGCGTCGTTGCCAGCATCTACGGCAAAGACAGCGCCGACAAGGTTAGGATACTGTACGGCGGCAGCGTGAAGCCGGAGAATATCAAGGGACTTATGTCCTGCGCTGACATAGACGGAGCACTGGTGGGCGGAGCCAGCCTGAAGGGTGCATCCTTCGCCGACATCGTCCGCTACGGAGAATAAACACTTTGTTTTTTTCCGAGAATTATGTTAAATAAGCATGTTGAAATTTCTCGGAGGTAACAGATTTAATGACTATTTTACTGGTAACACTGCACGTTATCGTATGTTTTGCCCTGATCCTCGTTGTTCTGCTCCAGTCCGGCAAAGGTGCCGAAATGGGTGCCTCGTTCGGCGCCAGTGGCAGCCAGTCGGTATTCGGCGCAGGCGGCGGTAGCACTTTCATGAGCAAACTCACCACGAGTGCGGCTGTGATTTTCATGCTTACCTCCCTGTCCCTCGCCTTCGTTTCCGGCAAAGGCGGCGGTTCCTCCATCATGTCCAAGGCCCCCAAGGCCAAACCGGCACCGATGGGCGGCATGCCGCTGCAGAAACCGGCAGCACCTGGTGCACCGGCAGCAGCACCCGCAACTCCTGCTGCACCCGCAGCCCCGGCGGCTCCGGCTCAGCCTGCACCGGCTCAGCAGAAATAATTTTTTCGAGATTTTTGTTGACTTCTCGAACAGCAAATGATAAAAACGGGTTTCTTCTTGCCGAAGTGGTGGAATTGGTAGACACACCATCTTGAGGGGGTGGCGAGCGTAAGCTTGTACGAGTTCGAGTCTCGTCTTCGGCACCAACGAAAAACAAAGCGCTCTTCCTTTCGGGGAATGAGCGCTTTTTCTTTTTCCGCTTACTTCAGCACTCCCCTTCCCTCTTCCTTCCTCTCTCCCGATCAAAGCCAATATACTATCGCGTTGATAGCACTTGTAAGCTCTGGCGCCAAACCAGATACAATGACTCTCCAGTTCCGGATGCAGTGATTAAAGTTCAACGCCCAAGTTGACAAACAAAAGTTCCACTCTATATTGTATACATCGTTTTGCATGCTATCGAACAAAGGGAGGAGCAATGAGCGACGTGCAGGAAGCTATCAAGCAGGCCATTCAGACTGAGAAGAATGCGATGAACTTCTACGAGCTGGGCGCCAAGCAGATGAAAGACAAGGACGCCAAACGGATGTTCGAACAGCTCGCCAAGGAAGAAAGGGAGCACGCAGCGCATTTCTACAAGGCGTACACCGGCACCGACATCGGCTCCTTCGATCAGTTCATGTCAGCTCCGCCCCAGAACGAGTCGTCTTGGATCAGCTCGATCCAGAAGGTGATCAGCGCCGACTTCACCGAGCAAAAGGCCCTCGAGGTCGCCATGGAAAAGGAAACCAATCTCGAGAAGGCGCTGCGCGAAACCGCCGCCCGCATGACCGACCCCTCAGTGAAGGAGGTCTTCGAGCTGAACGCCAAGGAAACCCACAACCACTTTCTGACCATCGAGTCCGAGTACGCCCGCATTATGGCCATGGTTGATGAGTCGGACATGGACACCTACGTAAGGGAGTAGCGCCCCCCCTCACAGAAGAGCTGGGAAGGGGGCCTACAAAGCCCCCTTTTTTCGTGTCCCACCCTACCCCGCACAGCTTTTACCGACAAACTGACAGAGTGGGAGGCGTACTGCCGTCATAGCAGCAGGGCCGCTGGCAGGACTCGTAAAGCAGCAAGAGCAGCCATAAAAAAGTAAGGCAGTAACGCTTCACTCGAGGTGAACCCGCTCTATTCCGCAGGAGAGCGACTGAGTAGCCGAAGTTCCCAACCTCAATTATCCGAAAGATCGAGGGATTCGCCGCAGGCCCCCTCATAACAAATAGCAAGTACGCTGCAACCGAGGATGGATGCGCAGTACGCGGGACTTCCCGATGCTTAACAAAAAATATCATGATGCATTTTTTGCTTGCCAGTTGAAAAGTTCGATGATATACATAGGTTCTCGATTGCCGGAGTGGCGGAATTGGTAGACGCGCTAGATTCAGGTTCTAGTACTCGAAAGGGTGTGCTGGTTCGATTCCAGTCTTCGGCACCATAACAAAAGACAAAGCGTCCCTACCTCATTGAGGTTCGGACGCTTTTCTTTTATATAAAACACCCCTCCCCACACCTTTACCAAACCCAAGAAACGATTACTTTAGGATTAGGATTCCCTTCGATCTCCTCCCGTGTCCCAAGGGAAGGATTTTTTAAGAGGTCACACCGAACCAAGAGCCTGAGAAATGGAGGATTAACGCCGGAAGGAATCGCCCGACGTCCATACTCAGGGCTGAATATGCCTCCTCCTCCGGCAAGGACTACTTGCCAGCACGGGGCATCCTTGAAGCTTACACTTAGCCACCAAGCAAGTATGTAAGCAGGTATCCAGATAGGTATAAAGAGGGAGCAGAGGAAGGACGATTAAGGCTTCCCTGGTTTCTTATCAGCAGAATCTTCATTTGCAACTTGGGCAACACGCGCCCGATGGTCAAAGACATCTTGAGGTTTCGCCTGTGGGATCAGTTCCCCGCGCCCACATAACGGACACTTAAGGACAGCTCCAGACTCGACTATGGCAACTTTCATTTCCCCGCCGCATTTGCACAGCATACGGTATTCCCTTTGTAAGATAGGTGATCGACTTTTTATCGGAAAAACTGAGCCTTACAATATCTTGGTTTTATCTAATTTGTCAAGCCTTATGCATTGTGACCTGTCGTGGGTGCCGGGGTTGTCCAGTTCCAGGCTTGGCCGCAAACTTTGCCACATCCTTCGGCACCAAGAGGACAGTTAAAGAAGCTTGTAAATAAAGATAGTGGCGGAACTTCAGTCCTCTTGCGGTAATTTCCAGGAGATTAAGAATCTTTTTAACGAGGGTTTCCAGTCTTCGGCACCAGGGACAAAACAGGGGATTACGGGAACCCGTAGCTCCCTTTTTTGTTCACTCTCTGCAACTCATTACCTTTGCATCCTTGACCGCCCCCCCCACTTGGTGACACAGCTGCGCTGAGAAGGACAAAGCTTGAGGCTAAGTCATCTTTTACTACACTTCTCGATAGCCGCGAATAGCTCTTCGAATTTAAGCGGCTTCAACAGATAGACGCAGAAGCCGATTTCCTGAAATTTCTCTAAAAGATCTATATCACTGTATGCCGTCATCACGATAAACCTTGCGTTGACATCTATCGATCTGATTTCGCGGGCCATTTCAATACCACCCATCCCCGGCATGTTGATATCAGTGATGACGAGATCAGGAGTGAGTTCCTTGTAGAGTTCTAGCCCCATAATGCCATTTTCGGCCGAGTGTATTGTGCAGTGGGGGAATTCGTTTGCCACCATGCGCACAATTATACTTAAGGCCATTTTGTCATCTTCAACGATTAGTAGCGAAAGCAGGGGGCGTGACTTATCGGATGTCATCCTAGACCTCGATTCTGAATTCGGCACCGCCCTCGACGTTACGCGCAGAGAGGCGGCCTCCGAGGTTATTCTCGATTATGTTTTTTGAGATAAACAGGCCCACGCCGGTCCCTTTTCCCAGCTCCTTGGTGGTAAAGTAGGCGTCGAAAATCTTGTCCAGTATTTCTTTTTTGATGCCGCCTGCGTTGTCGGTGATGGTTACCACCGCCCTGTCGTTTTCAGCCCATGAGCGCACCGTTATGCATGCATCGTTCACTCTCTGCTCAAGCATGGCATCCTTTGCGTTCCTCAGCAGGTTCAAAAGTACCTGGCCGAACTCGTTTGGGTGGCCGATGATCTGCGGATCGCCAGTTGAGCCGATGTCGATGTGGATGCCCTGACTGGTGTAATTTTCCTCGACAAGGCTGACCGCTTTCGCGATGATCTGGTCCACCTTGAACGGCTTTTTTTCCTCGCTGGATATCAGGAAGTCCCGGAAGGTATCTATGGTCTGCGACAAGTGCTGAATGATTCCCATTGCCCTGGCTATGTTGTCATCAAGGAGTCCCTTGCTGAAATTGCCGTGTTTATAAGACAACCCAAGTTCCTGAACCTGCAGGCCCAGAACGTTCAGGGGCTGGCGCCATTGATGCGCAATGTTTCCGAGCATTTCGCCCATCGCAGTCATGCGGCTTTGATGAATAAGGAGATCCCTCTGCCCGAGTTCTTCCAAAGTCCGGATGCGCTCCGCGGTTTCCACCTCCAGTTCGTGTTTGGTCTCTTGCAGTTCCGCATTCACTGCCTTGAGCTCTTCGTTGATATTCTCGATTTTTTGTGCGCGCCCTTCGAGCTTGCTGTTTTTCCTGAACAGCTCTGCAAACACGGCAACCTTTGCCTTGAGGATTTCCGGCACCAGAGGCTGCAGAATGTAATCCACCGCGCCAATCGAATATCCTTTGAAAATCTGGATATCGCTTTTCTCCACACCGGTGATAAAAATGATCGGGATATGCCGGAATCGGTCGTGTCCTCTGATCACTTCCGCGGTCTCAAAACCGCCCATGACCGGCATATTGACGTCAAGGAGGATCACGGCGAAATCTTCCTCCAGCAGGCAGCGCAGGGCTTCCGGTCCCGATCCTGCCCGTACCACATGGTAGCCCGGGTCGCTTAGAACGGCTTCCAGTGCCAGCAGGTTTTTCGGCAGGTCGTCGACTATCAGGATATTGATTTTTCCCTTGGCGGGTGGTGTTGTTTTATTGTGCTCTTTTCCGGACATAGCACGCCTCGCAATATTACCGATTTAACCAGACCCGCAAGAGCGAAAGAAGCTGCTCCATATCTACCGGCTTCGCGATGTAGTCGGAAGCTCCCGCCTCGATACACTTTTCCCGGTCCCCCGCCATTGCCTTGGCGGTCAGGGCGATAATCGGCAGTTTCCTGAATCTGGCCATCTTTCTGATGGCCTTGGTTGTTTCATAGCCGTCCATCCCCGGAAGCATGATATCCATCAGCACCAGATCGACTCCAGGGTTTTTCTTGAGCGCTTCAATTGCGTCGCGACCATTTTCCGCATGAAGCATGTTCACCTTATGTCGCTCAAGGACGCTGGACAGGGCAAAGATATTGCGCACGTCATCGTCAACCACGAGGATGGTTTTTCCGGGAAACATCATGCCTCCCTCGTGATGCTTCGATAATGCGGCCGCTGTTTTTTGACGTTTGACAGGAGCCGTCGGGATGGTCTTTTTTTGCGGGGCATGCCCAAGGGACGATTGCGGCAATGGCGCAGCCTCATCGGGGCCAGCCGTCATGTCGACCGGTTTATCGATCGGTGCTGCATTACTTTGCGGCAGGAACAGGGTAAATATGCTTCCCTGTCCGGGCTCGCTCTGGAGAGCTATTTCACCGCCGAGCAGTTTGGCGATCTCGCGGCTGATGGAAAGCCCTAGTCCAGTTCCGCCATAGACGCGGGAAGTGGAGCCGTCGGCCTGCTGGAAGGCTTCGAATATGACCCGATGTTTGTCCGCAGCGATGCCGATGCCGGTATCTGCGACGGCAAAGGAAATTACCCGGTCGGCGCCGGCAAGATTGACGTTGTCCGGGTCCCAGCCGCCGGCGGCGACCGACATTTTCAGCGTCACGCTTCCCTCGGGGGTGAACTTGAACGCGTTGGAGAGCAAATTTCTCAATATCTGCTGGAGGCGGTCGGCATCGGTTTTGACGCTACGCGGCAGGTCCGGGGCCAGCTCTATGCCGAACTTCAGCCCTTTGGCATCGGCCACCTGTCGGAAGTTCTTGTCCAGATGCTCGCGAATCTCGGTGAAAGGCACATCATTTACTTCAACCACAATCTTGCCAGCTTCGATCTTGGAGAGATCGAGGATGTCGTTGATCAGGTTCAGGAGGTCGAGGCCTGATTCGTGAATGGTGCTGGCGAATTCAACCTCTTTGTCGGTAAGATGCCGGTCCGGGTTTTCAGAAAGTTGCTGGGAGAGTATCAATAGACTGTTTAGCGGAGTGCGCAGCTCGTGCGACATGTTGGCCAGAAATTCCGACTTGTATTTGGAGGTGAGGGAGAGTTGCTCGGCCTTCTCCTCCAACGCCCGCCTCGACTGCTCAACTTCCAGGTTCTTGTGCTCCACTTGGGCCTTCTGCTCGGTCAACAAGTGCGCTTTATCCTGCAATTGTTCATTGGTCTGCTGCAGCTCTTCCTGCCGGTTTTGCAGCTCTTGCGCCAGTGACTTGTACTGCTTCAGCAAAGCCTCAGTCCGGGTGTTAGCTTCAATAGTGTTGAGTACGGGGCCGATGCTCTCCATCAACTGATCGAGGAACGCCTGGTTGATGGCGCTGAATTGGTGGAAGGAGGCAAGTTCGATGACGGCTTTCACCTCCCCTTCAAAAATAATGGGGAGGTCGATGATGTTAAGCGGCGTCGCCTCGCCCAGGCCGGAGCTGATCTGCACATAATCGGGCGGCACATCGGTTAGCAGGATTCGCTGTTTCTCGTAGGCGCACTGGCCGACTATCCCCTCACCCATCCTGATGACGCTGGAGAGATTTTTCCTCTCGGTATAGGCGTAGCTGGAAAGCAGTCTGAAAAGCGGTTCCGCTGTCTCGTTTTCCGGTGTTTCGGCGATGAAGAAAACCCCGTGGTGAGCTTTGACCAGAGGCGTCAGTTCCGAGAGGAGCGTCCGCGAAACGGCAATCAGATCCCGCTGGCCCTGAAGCATGCGGGTGAATTTTGCCAGGTTGGTCTTAAGCCAGTCCTGTTCGTTGTTGGTTTGGGTGGTTTCCTTCAGATTACGGATCATTTCGTTGATGTTGTTCTTCAGATCCTCCACCTCGCCGCGTGCCTCCACCTTGATGGTCCGGCTCAGGTCGCCCTTGGTGACGAAGGTGGCGACATCGGTGATGGCGCGCACCTGGGTGGTCAGGTTGGCGGCCAGTTGGTTCACGTTGTCGGTCAGACCTTTCCAGGTGCCAGCCGCACCCGGCACATTGGCCTGGCCTCCCAGCCGCCCTTCTACGCCGACCTCGCGGGCTACGCCGCTGACCTGGTCGGCAAAGGTCGCCAGGGTGTCGGTCATGTTGTTGAAGGTGTCGGACAGAGCCGCGATCTCTCCCTTGGCCTGCACCATCAGCTTCTGCTTCAGGTCGCCATTGGCGACGGCAATGACAACCTTGGCGATGCCCCGCACCTGGTCGGTCAGGTTGCTTGCCATAAGATTTACGTTGTCGGTCAGGTCCTTCCAGGTTCCGGTAGCCCCCCGCACTACCGCCTGCCCCCCCAGTTGGCCGTCGGTGCCGACCTCGCGAGCCACGCGGGTTACCTCGGATGCAAAGCCGTTCAACTGGTCCACCATGGTATTGATGGTGTCTTTCAGCTCCAGAATCTCGCCCCTGGCATCGACGGTGATCTTCCTGGTAAGGTCCCCGTTGGCGACCGATGTGGCGACGAGGGCGATGTTACGCACCTGGGTGGTCAGGTTATTGGCCATGAAGTTGACGTTGTCGGTCAGGTCTTTCCAGGTGCCTCCGACATCCTTGACGATGGCCTGGCCGCCGAGCTTGCCGTCGGAACCGACTTCACGGGCCACACGGGTTACCTCTGAGGCAAAGGAGTTCAACTGGTCCACCATGATATTGACGGTGTTCTTCAACTCGAGAATCTCGCCCCTGGCGTCGACCGTGATCTTCTTGGTCAGGTCGCCGTTAGCGACGGCCGTGGTAACGAGGGCAATGTTGCGCACCTGGGTGGTGAGGTTTTCCGCCATGCCGTTGACATTCTCCGTAAGGTACTTCCAGGTGCCGGAGACCCCCGCCACTTCGGCCTGGCCACCCAGTTTGCCCTCGGTGCCGACCTCGCGGGCCACCCGGCTCACCTCGGAGGCGAAGGCGTTCAACTGATCCACCATGATGTTGATGGTGTCCTTCAACTCCTGGATCTCGCCGCTGGCGTGGACGGTGATCTTTTTGGCAAGATCGCCGTTGGCGACGGCCGTTGTGACGAGAGCGATATTACGGACCTGACTGGTCAGATTGCCGGCCAGCATGTTGACGCTGTCGGTCAGATCCTTCCAGGTGCCGGAAACCCACTTGACCTCGGCCTGGCCGCCCAGCTTCCCTTCAGCACCGACCTCGCGGGCCACGCGGGTAACTTCGGAGGCAAAGGCATTCAACTGATCCACCATGATGTTGATGGTGCTTTTCAGTTCCAGAATTTCACCGCGGGCGTCGACGGTGATCTTGCTGGTCAGGTCGCCGTTTGCGACGGCCGTGGTTACCGTGGCGATGTTGCGCACCTGGAAGGTCAGGTTGCTGGCCATCAGGTTGACGTTGTCGGTCAGGTCTTTCCAGGTGCCGGAAACGCCCTGGACTTTAGCCTGACCGCCAAGTTTACCGTCGGTGCCGACCTCGCGGGCCACGCGGGTTACCTCGGAGGCAAAGCCGTTCAACTGGTCCACCATGGTATTGATGGTGTCTTTCAACTCCAAAAGTTCACCATGGGCGTCGACCGTGATCTTGCTGGTCAGGTCGCCGTTGGCGACGGCCGTCGTAACATTGGCGATGCTTCGTACCTGATCGGTCAGGTTGCCGGCCAGCATGTTGACGCTATCGGTCAGATCTTTCCAGGTGCCGGAAACCCCCTTGACGTCCGCCTGGCCGCCCAGCTTCCCTTCAGCGCCGACCTCGCGGGCCACCCGAGTAACCTCTGAAGCAAAGGCGTTCAACTGGTCCACCATGATGTTGATGGTGTTTTTCAGCTCCAGTATCTCCCCCTTGGCATCGACGGTGATCTTGCTGGTCAGGTCACCGTTGGCGACCGCGGTGGTGACGAGGGCGATGTTGCGCACCTGGCCGGTCAGGTTGTTGGCCATGCCGTTGACATTTTCGGTCAGGTCCTTCCAGGTGCCGGAAACACCCTTGACCTCAGCCTGTCCCCCGAGCTTGCCGTCGGTGCCAACCTCGCGTGCGACGCGGGTGACCTCGGAAGCGAAGGCGTTCAACTGATCCACCATGACGTTGATGGTGTTTTTAAGCTCCAGGAACTCACCGGAGGCGGCGACGGTGATCTTTCGGGTCAGGTCGCCATTGGCGACAGCCGTGGTCACTTCGGCGATATTGCGCACCTGGCCGGTCAGGTTGCCGGCCATGAAATTGACGCTGTCGGTCAGGTCTTTCCAGGTCCCGGCAACGCCCTTGACGTCGGCCTGGCCGCCCAGCTTGCCGTCGGTGCCGACCTCGCGGGCGACGCGAGTGACCTCCGAGGCGAAACCGTTTAACTGATCCACCATCGTGTTGATGGTCACCTTCAGTTCCAGAATTGCACCCATGGCTTCGACGGTTATCTTCTGGGTCAGGTCGCCTTTGGCAACGGCGGCGGTGACGTGGGCGATGTTGCGCACCTGATTGGTCAGATTGGTTCCCATCAGGTTTACGTTGTCGGTGAGATCCTTCCATACGCCGGCGACCCCCGGCACGATCGCCTGGCCTCCCAGTTTCCCTTCGGTGCCGACCTCACGGGCGACGCGGGTGACCTCGGAAGCAAAGGAGCGCAACTGGTCCACCATGGTGTTGATGGTGTCCTTCAACTGGAGGAATTCACCACGAACGTCCACCGTGATCTTGCGTGACAGATCGCCGCTGGCAACCGCAACGGTCACCTCGGCGATATTGCGGACCTGGGCAGTTAGGTTGCTGGCCATCGAGTTGACGCTGTCGGTCAGGTCTTTCCAGCTGCCGGATAGCCCCTTGGTCTTGGCCTGCCCGCCGAGTTTGCCGTCGGTGCCGACTTCGCGAGCCATGCGGGTGACCTCGGAGGTGAAGGAGTTTAGCTGGGCCACCATGGTGTTGACCGTGCGGGCCGTGCGCATGAACTCCCCTTCAAGCGGTCTGCCCTCAATCTCCAATGCCACGCTCTGGGTCAGATCCCCTTTGGCAACAGCTCCTATCACCCTCGACATTTCATTGGTCGGCAGGGTCAGGTCGCCGATCATGGCGTTGATAGCGCCAACGGTGTCCGTCCAGGAGCCGAGGCCCGGCTCAAAGGGGATCCGCCGGGTGATTTTCCCCTCTTTTCCGACCACCTTGCTGATCTGGGTGATCTCCGCGTTCATGCGCTGCTTGAGGTCGATGATTTCATTGAGGGTATCGGCAATTTTCCCGTTGACACCGGTCCAGTCGTCCGGCAGCCGGGCGCTGAAATCCCCCTTCCGCACAGCCAGCAGTACCTGCAGCAGGAGCTTAGTGTCCTGTTCGTCCATTTTGTACAGATGTTCTTCAGGCATGCGCTCCTCCTATAGCCGTGCGGTTTAAAGGGTGAAGTAGATGCACGCTCCCCTGTCCGGCTCCCCCTCCGCCCAGACCCTGCCGCCATGGCGTTGGATGATCCGCTCAACCGTCGCCAGACCGATCCCGAACCCTTTTTGTTTTTCGACACCCGCAAGGCGCTGGAACGGCGTAAATAGCTTGTCCGCGTCTGCCATGTCGAACCCCGCCCCGTTGTCCCGGACAAAGTAAGTCGGCACCCCGCCGACATCATCAACCCCGAATTCAATGACCGCCCTCTCTCTCATGACGGTGTACTTGTAGGCGTTACCGAGGAGGTTATCAAGGACAACCCTCAGCAGGCTCGCATCACCATTAGCCGCAATCCCGTCGGCAATGCTAAAGTCGACCTGGCGCTCAGGTTCGTTCAGTCTCAGTGCCTTCGCCGCCTCACGAGCCAGCATGCTGAGGTCAACCATCTCCCGGTGGGGTTCGACGCGGCCCATGCGTGAGAAATTAAGCAGCGCGTCAATCAGGCGATCCATTCGCAGGGTGACGTTGTAGGCCTCCCGGAGGTAACCCCTGCACTCTTCCTCGAGTTGTTCGCCACACAACTTCTCGATGACTTGGCAGAAACCGCTTATGATGTTCAATGGTTGGCGCAGATCATGGGCAACCGTGTAATTGAAAGCCTCCAACTCCCTGTTGACAGTTTGCAGTTCCTCAGCCGTGGCGTGGAAGCGTTCCTCGCTTCCCCGAAGAATATCCTCACCCCGCTTTCGTTCGGTTATATCCTGGATGGTCCCGAAGAAGGCTACGATATTCCCGTGGTCGTCTTTCGTGGAGCGTACGACAAGATGAAGAACAGATGCGAGATCGCCACGATGTACCCTCGCGTCGAATTCGTTGGTTTCATTGTTTTCCACCAGCTCCCGCACTTTTTCAGGCCCCGGATCAAACGAGTACAGTTCAAACAATTCTTCCACGGTGGGCTCGCCAAGGATCGGGTCGCGTCCAAAGATGTGAAACACCCCTTCAGACCAGGTTATCTTCCGACTTGGAATGTCGTACTTGAAATTACCGAACTGGCTCAGCTTTTCGGCCTCTTTCAGATTGGACTCACTCTGTTGGGCCGTATGCAGAAGTTTGCCGTTCTCAAGAGCCAGGGTAATAGAGATTTGCAACTTGCGGACGAACTCGACTTGTCTCTCATTGAATGGGACTGGGCTGGAATGATAATGAAAGGTCAGGTCGCCGATGGCCTCTCCTTTCAGTATCAACGGGAAATCTAGCAGAGAGCGGATTCCAAGCATTTCGACAAATTTCTGATCCACATCGGGGCTGTTTGCTACATCCTGTACGACTAACGATCTTTTGGTACCTGCAGTTATGGTTGTGTGCATCACCTCGGTGTTGCTGAAGTTCTGTCCGACGACCAATTGCGGAAGCTTATATTCATACAGAACCGCCCACCCCTCGACTTCTTTGGAAAAAATCACCCCGGTTTCGGCGCCGATGGCGTCGGTTGAAAGTTGCAGCATCCTATTCATTATGACGTCGTAGTCCTTCGTAGAGAAAAGGACGGTATCTATCTCGTTAAGGGCATCACTGAGCTTTTTGGATTCTTCCAGATCGGCCCTGGATCTGGCGAGCGCTTCTTCCACCCGCTTTCTTTCCGTGATGTCTTCCATGGCCAAGAGTATTATGTGGGAGCCGATATTCTCCCGGAAAATCTGCCGGGCGTTCAAGAGAATGATCTTGCGGCCGATATCGAGAAAATCGTGCTCGACTTCATAGCCATTGAATACGGTATCTTTTGGGAGGATCTCCTCGATGAGCACCCGCAGCTTGGGAATGTCCCATTGCCGGTTGCCGAGGTCGTAGATGAAATTCCCGATGGTTGCCTCGGGCGACACTTTGAAGGTGTCGTAGAAGCTGTGGTTGGCGGTGAGAACCTTCAGGTCGGCATTCAGTACGACAAGCGGTTCGCGTACGGTTCCAACGATATTCTCAGCGTATTCCCGGGCATCCTGTATTTCGGCCTCCAGCAGCTTTCGTTCGGTGATGTCTTCCATGGCCAGTAGGATTATGTGCGAGCCGATATTTTCCCGGAAGATCTGCCGGGCGTTCAAGAGAATGACCTTGCGTCCAATATCCAGAAAATCATGCTCGACTTCATAGCCATTGAACACGGTATCGTTGGGGAGAATTTCCTCGATGAGCACCCGCAGCCCGGGAATGTCCCATTGCCGGTTGCCAACGTCGTAGATGAAATTTCCGATGGTTGCCTCGGGCGTAACCCTGAAGGTATCGTAGAAGCTGTGGTTGGCTGTGAGCACCTTCAGATCGGAATTCAGCACCACAAGCGGCTCGCGCACGGTTTCCACGATGTTCTCGGCATATTCCCGGGCGTCCTGGATTTCAGCCTCCAACTGCTTGCGCTGGGTGATGTCCTCCATAGCCAGTAGGATTATGTGTGACCCGATATTCTCGCGGAAAATCTGCCGGGCGTTCAAGAGAATGACCTTGCGGCCGATATCGAGAAAATCGTGCTCGACTTCATAACCATTGAACACAGTATCTTGGGGGAGGATCTCCTCGATGAGCACCCGCAGCCCGGGAATGTCCCATTGCCGGTTGCCGAGGTCGTAGATGAAATTCCCGATTGTTGCCTCGGGCGTCACCTTGAAGGTATCGTAGAAGCTGTGGTTGGCAGTGAGAATCTTCAGGTCCGAATTCAGCACCACAAGCGGCTCGCGCACGGTTTCCACGATGTTCTCGGCATATTCCCGGGCATCCTGGATTTCGGCCTCCAACTGCTTTCGTTGGGTGATGTCTTCCATGGCCAGTAGGATAATGTTCGAGCCGACATGTTCCCGGAATATCTGCCGGGCGTTCAAGAGGATGACCTTGCGGCCTATATCGAGGAAATCGTGCTCGACTTCATAGCCATTGAACACGGTATCCTTGGGGAGGATCTCCTCAAAGAGTACCCGCAGCCCGGGAATGTCCCATTGCCGGTTACCGAGGTCATAGATGAAATTACCGATTGTTTCCTCGGGCGTCACTTTGAAGGTATCGTAGAAGCTGTGGTTGGCGGTGAGAATCTTCAGGTCTGAATCCAGCACCACAAGCGGCTCGCGCACGGTTTCAACGATGTTCTCGGCATATTCCCCGGCATACTCGATCTCCGTTTGCCACTGTTTACCGATGCTTACATCGCTGACAAAGACCAGAGCGAGAACGCCATTTGATGTTTCGAGAAAGCCCAGGCTGATTTCCAGCGGGAACTCGCTTCCGTCCTGGCGGAGCCCGACAAGATCGGGGGTCTGGACCATTGATATGATCCTTGGCTCAGCGAAGAAGTGCGCCTGATGCTCTTCACAAAGCTTGCGTAAGCGTTCTGGAACGAGAACCGCAAGGGGGGTGCCGACGAGATCTTTCTTTGAATAGCCGAACATTTGCTCGATACGGGTATTAGCAAGCAGAATGGTCCCTGAGTCGTCGACGATGACGACCCCTTCGGCGAGCGACTCCAGAATGGTTCGTACAGTGACGTCATCCTGGAAAAGTCCGGAAGCCAAAGCTATTTGCCTATTGATTCTCAGTTCCCGTTCCACGCGTGCGTCTTCCTCCTCAAGGTCGGGTATGGACATAAAGGCCCCTCCTCATCATGATGTCGTTGAGGTCCATGCAGACATGTAAGGCTGATGTGCCCTTATGACATAATCGCAACTGGTGGATTGACCATGCCCATTCATTTGCGGTACTCCTTTCTTCTCTTTGAAGTTTCCTATTACCGTAAGAACATTTTAATCCTAGCAGGTAGCGAGGACGGGGACAAGTCGGAGGCAGTTCTTATTGGCAGGTACCGCCCCCGTCATGACCTGCACCCCTGCGCAGCACAAAGGGCGAGTATGGCACATGGGGGAGGGAAAAGATCGGAGGGGAGCCTAGTCATCATTCCGTTGCCGGGCTTTCCTTGAAAGGTCTGGACGGTCGAAATGGAGCTTCCATTTGCACGGATTTCATGGCATACATCATGGCCTATACTTACTTAATAGCTAATTTGCAGACCATTGACGCTAAATCATTGGGTTTATTCCGTTTGGTCCGTGTCCGGTCTCGGCACCAACAAAAAAAGAGAGTTACGGGAAACCGTAGCTCTCTTTTTTTGTTCCCATTCCGGGCTCACCAACGTTGACATGCGATCTGACTTCGCCACGAACAGATCATCATTTTCCCACTCTGTAGATTACACACCATAAGTATGGAGCAAGAGAACGTAGAACGAGAAAACCAGGCAATAATATCCGAAGTAGTGCCAGCGTCCCTCCTCCAGCCAGCCGGAAAGCCACTTCAGGGCAAAAAGCCCCGAGAGGCAACTCATGACCATGCCGCACATTCCCGGGACGAAAAGTCCTACCAGATGCCCCCCCTCCATTGTCCCCGTGCCCGCCTGGGCCTTCAGAAGGCGCACAGCTTCGCGGGCAATGACCGGCGGGGTAAGGACGACGGCGAGGGCGAAGCTGAACGACTCGACCCTTTCTTTGGCGATCCCCAGCAGGAGCCCCGCAGATATGGTCGCCCCCGAGCGCGAAAACCCCCGCAACGGTAGACAGAGTCCCTGCACAGCCCCGATCACCGCGGCCTGCCTCACCCCGAGTGGCTTTGAGGTCGCTATTGCTTTTCCCAGCAGGCCTGCGTAGATTATCAAGACGCCCACTGCGGCGAGCGCCCCCGAGACAAGCCCCAGATTACCGAACAGCATCTCGATCTCCGCCTTGTCAGCCGTGCCGAAGGCGAGCCTCTCGATCAGGGCCTTCAGCGCCAAACCGACCACACCGGTCAGCACGGTGGCGAGCAGCAGGAGCTTCACCGTGCGCCAGAAGTCCCGGCGGGAGGGGAAAAAATTCTCCCGCCAGGACTTCCAGAAATATATAATCACCGCGAACATGGTCCCAGTATGCAGCATAACCAGCAGGAGGGTCATCTCCGGGGTGGTCGGATTCAGTCCCATCAATTTGGCGGCAACGATGACGTGCGCTGAGCTTGAGACAGGGAGAAGCTCGGCGGCCCCCTGTACAGCGGCAAGTACAAAGATCTGCAGCATGGTCATTTATGCGTCTCCTGTTACTATGTTTTCGGCTGAGCGGCGCCGGGCACCTGATGCTGAAACAGGAACGTTAAGACATTGATAGCAGTTGCGCTAGAGAAACAGAATGGCTTTCCTGCCCGTAAGATATGTCCTGAATAATTTCTACAGAGGCAGGGTGTCATTGAAACTGATTTTTATTGAAAAGTACACCTGGGGGTTCATATTCTCAAGGTTACAACGACCATCACTACCGGTCCTGAAGGACAAAGCGGCGCAGTCTGATGGCTGCGCCGCTTTGTTTGTTTTCGCCAGTCAAAGGTCGAACGCAACTACTTGGGTACGTCCGTTGCCTTTGATTTAACCGAATAATCTATCCCCTGATCGGCAGGCGCCTTCAACTGCTTGACCTTGATGAACCCATACCCCATGCCGGCGTGGCATTCGTTGCAACTCTTGATGACTGCAATGTACTCTTTTTTGAAAGACTTGAAATCCTGTGCCATGATCGCCTTGTTTACCGGCTCAAAGGTCTTGCTGTAAAAGCTGGCCCACTCGGCGTATTCTGCCGGCTTAGTCAACTTGGCCGGGTTCATTGCGCCATTCATGTATTTGGACATGTAGAAAGCGAGACCCCAATTGCCCCCTTTAGCAGCGTAGTACATGTTCTGAAACCTGTCCCCTACCTCGCGCATCGGGATGGCAAATTTCGGAATTGCGGCCTTGACTGCATCGATCTGCTTCTGCATGTCCTCTTCCGCGTGTGCGACGGTGACAGAGGTCAGCAGCAGGAGGCTAGCCAACGCAACGATCTTTTTGCCTTTGGTAAACATTTGTATTCTCCTTTTCGTTTCTCGGCTTGAACACCTGCGGCAATTCAAACCGGCCTGTGCTGCGCCATTCCATGAATAAGCACCCAAAGTCACCACCCGGAAAGTCCTGCTACTTTTTTTCCTCCTCCTTTTTTTCCTCAGGCCCGAAGGTCCACTGGTAGCCCAAGTAAGCCGAGAACCTGTTGTCTCCTGCAAAGTCGCTTCCCGCGGAGAGCAGGATATGATGATCTTCGGTCAGGTTGATGATGCCGCCGATGTTGAAGCCGGTCCGGTCACGACCGTCGACTGCATCCTTGCCGAAATAGAAAACCTCCGCCCCGAGGGTGAGGGTTTTGCTGATTTCACGCTGTCCCTCCCAGCCGAGCTGCACGAAGTTCTTGTTATCGGTTCCGGGATTAATCCAGTAGCCGCCGCCGCCATAGGTCGTCCACGGCCCCCAGCTCTTTTGCAGCCAGAGCGGCAGAAAAACGGGAACTTCTCCGCTCCCGAGGCCGCGGTCTTTGTCGCCTGTAGGTAAATGCACGAGGGGAAAGACGCCCACCTGGGGGATGTTCTCGGTTTCATGGATGAAGCGGTATTTTACCCCCACCTCAGTGTCACCAATGCCGTAGCTACTGGGCCCGCCGTTTGGACGGACGAGTGCAAAAGGGACGAGGACGTGCAGTTGGACATCGGGGATAACGCCGTAATTGACCTCAAAGAGGGGCAAGGCCGCTTCCTTCCCATCCTTGTTGTGGGCATACTGGGAGGCGATGTAGAACTCGCCATGTTTATACTCCACCGGCTCGGGGTCATCCGTTAGGAACGGGGGGCCGGCCCAGACGGCGGAAGGGGCGAGGACAGCCACGGTCAGGAAAGCAGCTGCGACGGTTTTCAGCAGCCGACGGGTGAAGCAGGTCTGTTTCTTGTGCATTTCAGTATTTTCCTAATGAGATGTTGGTGCGGCATACGCCGGTTCAAATATTTCTTACGCCGGGAAGCACGATTCTGAAGGTACTCCCCTCTCCTTCCTCACTCTCCAACTCGATCCGGCCGTTATTGATCTCCACGGCCCAACGGGCGATGGAGAGGCCGAGACCCGTCCCCCCTATTTCCCGGGAACGTCCCCGATCCACACGGTAAAACCGGTCAAAAATCAGTGCCCGCTCCTTCGGTGCTATTCCCGGCCCGTCGTCACAGATCTCGATGGCAGCTTCGCCATTTTCGGTGATCCTGACAACGACGCCAAGATGTCCCGAGCGTGGAGTAAATTTGATCGCGTTATCGAGCAGATTTATTACTGCCTGGCGCAGGATGGAGCGATCAACTGCGGCGAAGACTGGGGAAGATCGAACCAGTGTCAGGTTCTGCTCTTTTTCCTCTGCGAGGACGATGAGACAATCGGTCACCTCAGCAACAAGCTCGGTAAGGTCCGTCACTGTATGGCTAGTGACCACCGTTCCGGAATCGGCCCTGCTCAGGGTTAGCAAGCTGTCCACCAGTTTGGTGAGACGGTCGGTCTCTTCCAGCATACTGCCGATTACTTCCCTGCAAGCAGAAACGGAAATATTTTCCTGCAACCCGACCTCTCCAACGCTGCGAATCGCGGTAAGTGGGGTGCGCAACTCGTGCGAAGCATCGTCGGTAAAGCGGCGCAGACGGGCAAAAGAATCCTCAAGCCGGGTAAAGGTTTCGTTGAATACCAATGCCAACTGGCCGAATTCGTCAGCGGGGTTGTCAACCGGGAGCCGTTCGGAAAGACGTTCCGCCGTTATTTCCCGCACCTTTGAAACAATTGACCCGATGGGGGAGAGTACTCGGCCAGCGAGGAGATAGCCACCAATCACCCCGAGGGCAAGCACACAGGGGATGCCAAAGGAAAGAATAATTGCAAGGCTGTGCATGCTCTGGTGAAAGGTCAGTTCATCCTGGGCGATGGCGATAGTGACAATACGGTCGCGGACAGAGACTGAGCCGGTTTTCACACGGTACGCTTGCCCGTCCGGGGCTGTCCAGGACCATTGGTTATGGCGTCTTTCGCCCATCACCTTATCAAGCCCGGCGCTGCGCCAGCCGCGGGTTGCTGCCGTTATTTTGTTTCCTTCAGCCACCCCGAACAAGCCAACCGTCCCGTGTTTTGCCAATTCTCCCAACTCGCCCGGCTCATCACTGACGATATGAATTACCGTGGTAAAATCCCTCTCCAGTTGCTGGTCCACCTGCCGGAGCAGGCTAGACTGGACAAACAGATAAACGGCGAGGGCAAAGCCGAAAATTAAGACCGCTAAAAAGGATACGTACCAGAGCGTCAGGCGGATACGGATGCTGCGCGGTTTCAGCCCCATCAATCCCCTTCCTTTATCACAAAACCGACGCCACGCACGGTTTTCAAGATCTTCCGTTCGAAAGGACCGTCGACTTTGCGCCGCAGGCGGGCAATATGCACGTCAATGACATTGTCGAGCGGCGTTGACCTTTCTTTGACCCGCCACAAGTCACGGGCCAGCATTTCCCGAGAAACGATCCGCCCCTGGTGCCGCAGGAGATATTCAAGGAGATCGTATTCCCTGGCGGTAAGCTCCAGTGGCTGGTCAGCGCGGCAAACCTTACGCGTGACCAGGTCGATTTCCAGATCGGCCAGGTTCAGCCGTAGCGGCTGGTCGCTTCGTCCCCGGCGGAGCAGCAGCCTGATACGGGCCAGAAGCTCGGGAAAGGCAAATGGCTTGACGAGGTAATCGTCAGCACCGCTGTCAAGCCCCCTCACCCGGTCCTCGACTGAGTCTCTTGCGGTAAGCACGAGTACAAGGGTTTCTATTCCCAGTTTTCGGACAGCAGCCAGGATCTGGAGACCGTCCCTCCCGGGAAGCATCAGGTCGAGGATTACCAAATCGAAAGTCTGGGTGTTGATTTGAAAGAACCCTTCCTCACCAGTATGGGCAAGGGTAACCTCATAAGTTTCAGCTTCGAGCCCCTTTTTAAGAGCCACGGCCACCTTGATTTCGTCTTCCACCACGAGGATGCGCATTGATCACCTTGTCCGCATTATACGACCGGCTATTGCTGTGACAACTTAAGATATTCTGACAAAATATTCAGAAATGGCAATCTTACAAGGTAGACATATCAACAAAAATGCATATTGAGATCAGCTAGTAAGACAAAAAACACGAAAATTTGCAGATACGGTGCCTGACTCGCCCCATTGACGTCGGATCGCTTTCGACAAGTTACTGATACCGGCTGCGGATAGCATCGCTGCTGAGGAACAAATCGGCAGGATGATAACACACCCGAACCAGGCTGGCAGGTCGACTAATGCTTAATAAGAATAAAAAATAGCGTCAAATGCCACAACTTCAGGTAAAATCCTAAGTCTGCATGCAGATTGATGCATCACGACCGCAGCAGCCATGGCAGTAGGAACTTCCTCTGTTATGGGCGCTGGCAACAATGTTTTTTTTAGTTTTTGAAAAGATGGTGATACTTGAGTGGCAGGATTCGATCCCATTGATTCGGAGGGACTATTGAGTTACGGGGAATTCAGGCAAATGCACGAGGATCGAAGGTTATCAGCCTTCCAAGTATTCAGGGCATTTCTGAAGCTCGGTCTGACATCTTTCGGTGGTCCGGTGGCCCATCTCGGGTATTTCCGCGAGGAGTTCATCGTTCGTCGCAAATGCTTGAGCGAGCATGCTTATGCAGACCTGGTCGCTCTTTGCCAGTTCCTTCCCGGCCCAGCCAGCAGTCAAGTGGGGATGGGAATCGGGATCTCCCAGGCCGGCCTCAGCGGTGCCACTGCTGCGTGGGCCGGTTTCACACTGCCATCGGCATTGGCCCTCACCCTGTTCGCTTATGCCGTCGGCCACCTGAAAGGCTCGGTGACGCAGTTTGGATGGCTCCATGGATGAAGGTCGTGGCGGTAGCGGTGGTGGCCCAGGCAATCTGGGGGATGGCCAAGACACTCTGCCCAGACAGCCCCCGCGGAACGGTGGCTATTCTTGCGGCCGCCCTTGCATTGGCATGGCCAGGTTCCCTGGGGTTGATGCTGGCAATCCTGCTGGGAGGTTTGTCAGGTTTTTTGTTTCTCAAAACGGATACTGTCCCCGGTCATACAACCCTTCACGTCCCGGTCAGCCGCGGCTCAGCGACTTTTTGCATCGTCATGTTTCTCACCCTTCTCCTCGGCAGCCCCCTTCTTGCCGGGATGGTCCCCAATCATGCCTTAGCTCTGTTCGACAGCTTCTACAGAACCGGGTCCCTGGTGTTTGGAGGTGGCCATGTGGTCCTCCCCCTGTTGCAGGCTGCGGTCGTAACTCCAGGCTGGGTCAGCAAGGATCTGTTCTTGGCCGGTTATGGTGCCGCACAGGCGGTCCCCGGACCGCTCTTTACCTTCTCCGCCTATCTCGGTGCGGTCATGCGCTCAGAACCGAACGGCTGGATCGGCGGGCTGATCTGTCTGACGGCCATATTCCTGCCCTCTTTTCTACTCCTCGTTGGGATACTTCCTTTCTGGGAGCAGTTGCGACGGGTGAACGGCGTCCGACGCGCCCTAATGGGGATCAATGCGGCGGTTGTCGGATTGCTGCTGGCAGTGTTTTACGATCCAGTCTGGGCGAGCAGTATCCTCTCCGCAAAAGATGTCATTCTTGGACTAACATGCTTTGGGCTCCTCACTCTATGGAAAATTCCGCCCTGGGTGGTTGTGGCGGTCATCGCACTGGGAAGTGCTGCCTTAGCAGTGATATAAGTGAAAGATTGCATCGCCTTGCCCGTACGCCTTTTTTTCTTCAACCGGGCAGTCAGTGAATAACGCCAGTCGTTACATGTGCAACTGATACAGAGCAGGTTTTTGAAGCAATGCGGCGAATTCAACAGCAGGCAGGGGGCGGCTGAAGTAATAGCCTTGCCCCTCGGCACACAGATGGGATTGCAGAAAGGCCAACTGTTGTCGCGTTTCTATTCCCTCAGCCACGACGCGCTGTTTAAGGCTGGTACCCATCCCAATTACGGCACTGACGATGGCCTCGCCCGAACCTCCAGCGTCATCGTCCAGGTCCTGCACGAATGACTGGTCGATTTTCAGCGTATCTATCGGGAAGCGTAGCAGGTAGCTCAGGCTGGAATAGCCGGTGCCAAAGTCATCAATCGCTATCTGTACCCCGAGGTTCTTGAGCTCGTTCAAGAGTGCCATCGTCGGTTCCGTGTCCTGCATAAGTCCGCTTTCGGTCATCTCCAGTTCCAGGCGGCTCGGGTCCAGGCCGGTGCCGTCGAGGATGGCTATGACACCCTCGAGAAACCCCTTGGTGTGAAATTCTCGTGATGAGACGTTGACCGCGATCTGCCCTATGTCGAGGCCGGCCTGCATCCAGGCCTTGGCCTGACGACAGGCTTCGTGCAGCACCCAACTGCCTATCGGCAGAATCAGTCCGCACTCCTCGGCAACGGTAATGAAGTGCTCCGGGTAGACCAGTTGGTTATCAGGTCCCTGCATGCGGATCAGGGCCTCGCTGCCCGTGATTGCACCGGTATCAAGATTCACCTTCGGCTGGTAATGCAAAACAAAACTGTGCTCTTCCAGCGCGCTATGTAGCGCCTGTTCTACGGATTGCCGTGCGACCGCACGGGCATTCATTTCAGGGTGATACAGATGGAAATTGTTGCGCCCGGTTTTCTTGGCTTGGTACATCGCCGTGTCAGCGTTTTTCAGCATCGTTTCAACATCCCTGCCGTCATCGGGATAGATGCTGATGCCGATGCTGAAGGTAACATGGAGCTGATTGCCAGTGACGGAATGCGGTCGAGTCATGGCATTGATGACTTTTTCTGCGGTGAGCACGGCGTCCTGCACCTCATCAATTTCGGTCAGCAACACCACAAATTCGTCCCCACCCTGTCGACTGACTGTATCGGAGAGGCGGACACACCTTTGCAAGCGTTTTGCGACCGACTGCAACAACTGGTCGCCTACCGCATGTCCGAGAGAATCGTTGACGTGCTTGAAGTGGTCAAGATCCAGGTACATCAGCGCCACCTTCTTCTCATGCCGCTGGGCAAGCGCGATTGACTGCGCCAGGCGGTCGGTCAGCAATGCCCGGTTCGGCAAACCTGTCAGAACGTCGTGCTCAGCCATATAGGCCATCTGCTCGGTGGCCAGTTCCGCGGCCTCTGTCATTGTCTGGGCGTGGATCGAAGCAAAAATGAGGCGCTCGTTGGCTTCGCGAACCTGAGCATTGGTGCTCTCGTTCAGAGCGGCATTGGCAATGGCTGTCTCCTCGCGCTGATCGGCAGCCTCCTGGCGTATATCTGCCGTTACCTGGCGCAAATCTGCGGTATCCTGGCGCAGATCGGCGGTATCTTGCCGCAGGTCGGCGGTATCCTGGCGCAGATCGGCGGTATCCTCGCGCAGGTCGGCGATTTCCTCGCGCTGATCGGCAGTATCCTGGCGCAGATCGGCGATCTCTTCACGCTGATCTGCGGTCACTTCGCGCTGGTTCGCGTTGCCTTGCCGTAAACTTGCGGCCTCCTGGCGCTGGTCGGCGGTACCTTGTCGCAGATCGGCAGCCAGCTTGCGCTGGTCGGCATCCTCTGTCCGACTATTTATAGACTGTTCGCCCGCAACAACCGTCTCTTGCTCTGGAACTGCCGTATCTGCCGCCAAATCCGGAGAGACTGCATCCTTGTTTGCCCCAGACGGTTGCCTGGCCGCAACACTCTTATCTTTATATTGCTTCTTACTCATAGCGCTTCACCTTTATCAGCCGTCTTGAATCCTTTTGTCCGCGTCGGTTGCCCGCAGAGTATACCTTCAAAGTCAGACACTGGATTACCGATTACGATACCATTATCGGTAATCTCGAAAAGCCGGATTTCCTTACTGTGGGCGCTGGAACGCACTTTCACAACCGCCATGACGCGCTGCAGGCGGCTCCCCACCTCAATATACCGCTGTACGATGATGGCGTCGGTGAGAAATGCCGAGCCGTAAGGACTGAACCGCAGGTCGATATAACGGTCTTCGAGTTCCGACGTCATTACCACTGTCACGCCCAGGCCCGACAGCACGGCAACCATCCTAAACAGTGATTCGCGAAAATCCTCACGGAAGGCCGGTGCCACCGCCAACTCGAACCCTGAAAGGGAGTCGATCACCACCCGGGTCGCTTTCGTCTGATGAATGAGTTTGGTCAGGTGCTGGACAATCTCATCGATCGACAGATCCGGAGAACGGGTATTGATCAGGCCGATCTGTCCTGCGCGGATCATGTCATCAAGGGTGCGGTTCCAGGACTGGCTCGGCGTTTGTTCAAACGCAACAATCACTCCGGATTCACCCTGTAGCACTCCCGCCTTCAGGAAGGCCGTGGCGAGGATGGTCTTGCCCGATCCTGAAGGCCCCGCAATGAGCAGCGAATAGCCTGAAGGCAGGCCACCGCCCAGCATTTCGTCAAGACGCGGCACGCCCGTAGCCAACCGCGTCCTGTTGCGCAAACGGTTTGAGGTATCAAGGGCGCCCCCCGTGTCACCGCGGATAAGCGCCGCAGGAAAAATCTCGATCCCGTCGTTTGAGATGCGGAAGGTATGCAACCCCGGACGGGTCGCCTGACCACGTATTTTTACAACTTGCATCTTGCGCACCATGGAATTGCGGTGGACGCTTTGCTCCAGCGACAGCAGACCGTCGGCCACGGTCAAGACCGGATGGGAGCCGCGGTCTGTCAAAAACTCACCGATCAGGAAGGTGGTGATCTGCCAGCCGCTCAACTGGATTCCGAGTTTTTGTACGAAGGACTGCTGGCCGATTATCGCTTCGGCCTGGTGGTGCGTTTCCTGAAAGACCGTGCGGAACGAATCTACAAAAACCAGCGCTGGAGAGAATGCCTCGACCTCTTTCGTAATCCGGGTTAGGACCTGTTCCAAATTGCCCGTAGCAACTTGTTCGCTCAAATCGACGAAACGAATCGACTCGTTGAACTTGTCCTGGTCGAAAAAAGAGAACTGCTGCTGATAACGCAGCATCTTCAACGGCGGTTCCCCGAGCATGGTAAAGAACAGCGCCGGCATTTCCGGATTTGCCAGGGCAAACATGATCTGATGCGCCAGCGTCGTCTTTCCGGTTCCGGGAGACCCTGTAATTACGTTGAAGGAAAATTCCGGGAACCCGCCGCCCACTATCTCATCGAGCCCCGGCACACCGGTAGTGAGCCGCCCTATGGCCACTTTGTCGCTCATGATTCAATCTCCTGTTCTGATGAGGATAACGAAAAGGCCCAAACCGGACCTAACACGCGTTCGGTCAAGGCATCCCCAATCAAAGTTGCCAGCAGTTCGGTAAAGCACACCAGCAGCGTGCAGCCGGCCTCTGCGACATCATCAGCACACCGATGCTCCAGACGGCTCGCGAGCGAAACCGCGCTGTCCCCGGATTCTTCACCAGACGCGAGCCATGGGAACGTTTTGCTCGTCAGGTACAAAGCGCGTCTGAAGATGACGTCTACGCCCTGCGTGCCGATTACCGGTGCTAACAGACTGTTCATCTGGCGCCAGGTGCTGATAGTTGCTTCAGCTGCCGCGCGCGCATCAAGAGCACCCCCGGCACGATGCGCCAAAGCACTTTGTATCGCTTCCCTATGCCGCCTTTGGCTTGCCGATATTGCCGTCGCAGTAGTATCCATAAGTCGTTTGTCACCCGTTAAAAGACTGCTTGGCAAGGGGCAACCGGATGGCACGGCAGCAGATCTCACCAGAATCAGCACGACCCTTTCCCTATCATCTTACCACAAGACATAGCGTAACATTGGGATAAACAAGGAAACTCAGAAGAGCGGCTCTACGTGCAGCTGATGCGGTTACCTGGCGGGATGGGACTTCGACACCAAAGAAAAGACAAGACATTCCCGCGTCCGAAACGTCTGTGAACATGCGCCTGGCATAGCCGAAGGTTTTATTCTGCCGGTTATGGCATACATATTGGAATAAACTATTGCTATTTGCAGGCCAACAGACTGGTAACATAACGCAGGAACCGATTTCAGTCTTCAGCACCAAAAAGATCAAGGGTTACGGTTAACGCCGTAGCCCTTGATCTTTTGTACTGCAGTCGTTACTGCACGCGTTGTTACAACCCCACATCCTACCCTCTTTTACATGTCATCCTCAACACAGCAGCGGCAACCCATGCCGCCACCCTTGCTTCACGTTCGACCCAGCCACAAAAACACCAGCCAACCACAATCCAGCTAAATTAAGTATTGTGTCCTACGAACTCCGAGGCACTGTTTAGGGTACTGGGCTGGGGTCAGTAACAAGATTCATGGTGGCAGGCGAGACGAAAGGCTGGGGGATTCCAGCCTTTCGATAAGGCAGCGCGGCACTACGGCTCAGATGCGAATTTCTCTAGGAAATGGTCTTCGCCTATGCCATACGAATAAGAGAAATCAATGCGTCTAACCATCTCTTTCCTTCCAATGGGAATATCCATTCTGAATGGTTCTGCGCTGCTGAATCGATCGGGTATAGCAATGCTTCCACTAGCTAAATCGTTTCCCTTTTCGTCAAGTAGTTTGGCCCTAATCTCAAAAAAATCGTAAGGGAGATTGGTACGTATGTTGGTGACCATTCCTTCGATGCGGATTCCGGCATCGGTCTTCACAGATTTCCATTGTATCGACACATCGTGGCTTTTGTACTGGTGGGAGGAGAATGCGGGGTTAGTGTCGAGTTGGGTGTGTGGGACAGCAGCACAAGCCGAGAAGAAAATTGAAGCCGTAACTAACAGGATCTTCTGAAAATTCTTCAACATGGCGCACCTCCGTTTGGTTTGTATATTTTAATATATAATATCATTTTCCTAGCGCCAAGCCAGTAGTTATAAAATGTGGCTCTGCGGGCATTTGGCAAAAATTAAGCCCTATAGGCAATCCTCGCGCCTTGCGGGTCGGGCGTTGGTTGACTAGCCTATGGCCCCACATCCTGCCCTCTTTAACATGTCAGTCGAAGCGATCCTCAACACAGCACCGGCAGCCTATGCCGCCAACCTTGCCTCACGTTCAATCCTTCCATAAAAGCACTAGCCAACATGAATCTTGCTAAGTTAAGTATTGTGTCATCTGAACTCCCAAAGTATTGTGTCCCAACTCTCAAGTGTTGTTGTCCTGAACTCCCAGAAGGAAGACATCGACCGGGAAAACCATCACAGGAGGTACTTGCTGTGTTCGATAGCGTCAATTCTCCCCTTATTCATCACAATCATACTGATGAACCGGTATTTCTTCCCGGCAACATGCTTGAGTCAGCCAGAATACAGAAAAGTCTGCCTCGGCTGGTGGTGCCGGCTGGCTGCCTGCTGGACTTTGATGGCGAACTGGTGCATTTTCTTGTGGCCAGCGGCCAGGCGACGCTGGAGCCATCCTGGCCTTGCTTCCATACACGTCTCTACCGCTGGAGTGTCAACAAAAAGGAATATGGGATAATAGGCGGCACGGTTGGCGCCCCTTTCGCGGTGCTTGTGGCAGAAGAACTCTTTGCACTGGGTTGCAAAGCTCTTGTCAGTATTTCCTCTGCGGGATTGATAGCCGAC
>Ga0079306_1000696_pt1 | contig 27804 bp, 22 predicted proteins | sample Methanotroph_Enr_FD_79181 | JGI IMG/M metagenome (GOLD analysis project Ga0079306, IMG submission 79181) | Enriched soil microbial communities from Old Woman Creek wetland in Ohio, USA - Methanotroph_Enrichment_5 | ecosystem: Environmental > Terrestrial > Soil > Wetlands | place: USA: Ohio...
AGTGCGACCGCAATGAGCGTGTAGATGGCGAGAGGTAGTAACTCGACCTGCTGTGCGGTGACTGGCATGGTGAACCCTCTAATGATGAGAAATGGTCCTTCCGATACCCGTATAAATCTAGCCTAGAGCCGGTAGAAGTCAATGTTGAGGCTCGGCGTCGCAGGAATTATATTTGGCTTATTGCGCAGCTCGCGTGCACGATTCCATTGGAGTATCTGGCGCAGGTCCCTCACTCAGCGACAATGGGTTACTGTTAAAACCCTATGCCACCTGCCCAGGCGAGGTGCCAGAATCTATCTAAGCTTTAAACGGCTTTATTCTGATGGTCATTTCGCAAGGATCTTTCCTTTCAGAATCAGGATTTCAAACGCCATCGAAATCTTAGCGATCAGCTTCTGCAAGTCGGGAATGCTCTCGTCCAATCTCTTGCTGCCACCCTCGAGGTAAAAAACGGCGACCACCCGCCCCATCATGATGAGCGGAGCCAGGAACTGGTTTTGGGAGGGAGGTGCGCCCAGCGCCGCAAAGATCCTGCTGTTGCAGGGGGTGATCGGCGTCGCCCCCAGGTAGTAGGTTTTGCTTTCCACGACCGCGCGCAGGGCCGAAGGCTCTTGGAGCCACACCTCCAGGGCGTCGAATCCTTCCAGCCGCGTTGTCCCGGTCTGGGCAATCCAGCCGGTTGCCTGGCCTCCCTTAACGAGAAACAGTGCGGCTTTGGCGAAGTGGCGCGCGGCATACCCGACCACCAGGTCGGCGACCTCGTTTCGGTCCTGCGCCTCGGTCAGCCCGCGAAGCACGCTCTCAAGGCTGAATTCGGGCTCGGTCGGCCGCGGCGGCTTCTGCCAGCTGGCAAAAGCCGCCGGTAGCTGCTGCGCGCTCCCGAGTTCTTCCAGATCGGCGAAGGTGTCCGACTCGTTCAGCGGGGGGATCTCGAAAATGTCGATCTCTTCGGGCTCAGGAGGAGACGGCAGGGCAGGTGCCGTTTGAGACGCTGTAACGGGACTCTGATTGGACGCCGGATCCGAAATCGGTGCGGTCAGCTGACCCATGCGCCCCCTGTTCCTGCCGCCACCGGAAAACGGTATAAACCGCAGGTCACGCTTCACGTTGTAATACTTCTCCAACGCCGTGATGATCCTGATCTCGGGGGTGACATGCGGGACGACGATAAAACCGGTGGCAAAGGAAATCTCGTCGATGGCGGCAAAGTTGGAGGGGTCGGCCATCGCCAGGGAGAGCTTCCGGTTGTTGAGGGCAAGGGGGACGACACGGTACTTTTTGACGGTCTCTAGCGGCAGGAGTTTGATCACCTGTGGCGGGATGTTCATGAACAGCTCGGGAGGTGCGTGCGGCACGCCGCTCTTCCGGCTCAGGTACCTGGCGAGTTCGCTCTCGTCCAGTAAACCCATCTCGACGAGGTTGGTCCCAAACCGCCCGCCGAAAATAGCCTGCCCTTTCAGGGTCTCCTCGACGTCAGCCGAGCTGAGCTTCCCCTCGCGAACCAGCAATTCTCCGAGCTTCATGGTGACCAAGCGACCTCCTGCAGGTAAACTCGTTAGGGGATGTTGCCCCTCTCAAAGAAAGGGGTGAGGGAGCTGCCAGCTGGACAGCACCTCTGTGTGACACCCTAAACGGTTACTGACACATTGCACATGAAAAATAAAAATTTGTTGGGCTAATTTAAGGTTCCCTGAGACGGTTGTCAACAGCAAAGAGGGGCCCGCCTCTCAGCTGACTTCGACGATCTCAAAATCTTTCCTGGCGCGGTTTTTTCCAAGGTTCACCTCGTCTCCGACGCGCCTGCCGATCAGGTCCTGCCCAAGCGGCGACCCGGGGGTGATAACCAGGATTTCCTCACCCTCCAGCTCCAACTTAAGACCTCCCTCCTCGGGACCAATGAAGACCGTTCGGGTCTCTCCGTCGGCAGCCTCCAGTCTGACGAGGGCGGTGAGGCGTATGGGAGAGGCGTGGTCGAAACGCTGCAGCTCAAGGGTGCGGTAGGCGTGCAGCGCGCTCTTGATCTCCTGGGCGCGGTTGGCCTGCCCTTGGGCAATGTAGGAGGCTTCGAGACTCAGGGTGTCGTACTTGTTGTCGGGGGCGTTCTCTTCATGAATGGCCGCCTGGTGCGCGTTCTTGGCCGCATCGGAGAAGAGGGCCAGGTCGGCGCTGAGACGCTCGATGATGAGCTTGTGGAGTCGCTTCTTTTTGCTGGTTGCGATGAAACACCTTCCTGTATGTGGTAGTAAATGCTGCGCGGTGAGGTTTTGGGTCGTACCGCCTGGAGTGGCAAAGGAGTGACACACCGGGAGCCTGCTTTGAGCGGAGAGCGATACTATAATTTCTCGCCGCGTCTGTCACCCGCTAATTGGATCTTCCCGGCGAAAGCTGCAACTCTCTTGTTGCCGGCTGGCCGAAAATAAAACAGCACGGCCGTTTCTCCCCCCCCCTTGACGGGAGGGGGGCGGGGGGTGGGTGAAGCCGCCACGAAGAGATGGATCCAGTACCGCTATTGGCCTCATGGCATCCCGCCGGTCACCCTATCCCCTTGGTAGCGCAGGCCGATATTTACAGTGGCCGGATTACCAAAGCAACAATACCGGCTATAATCCTCATGATAGAAGCATCGCAAATCCAACGCAATGGAGCTAACGGAGGCGCCATGAAAGCGATAATTGTTGATAGGTATGGAGATCCCGAGGTGATGCGGCTTGGTGAGGTTCCTGATCCGGTTCCGGCCGAGGGGCAGGTGCTGGTGAAGGTGCATGCGGCGGGGGTGAACCCAGTGGATTGCTACCTCCGCTCCGGCATCTATTCCCAGCCTGCTCCGCCGCCGTACACACCCGGAATCGACGGCGCCGGGGTCATCGAGACGGTAGGCCCAGGTGTCAAACACCGCAAGGTGGGGGACCGGGTTTATGTGGCCTGGTGCCTCAGCGGCACCTATGCGGAAAAGGTGCTCTGCACCGAATCCCAGACCCATCCGCTCCCAGAGGCCATCACGTTCGGTCAGGGGGCGGCACTCGGTGTGCCGTACGGCGCGGCCTACCGGGCCCTGTTTCAGAAAGCCCGTGCGCTGGCAGGGGAGAGCGTTCTGGTGCACGGTGCCAGCGGCGGAGTGGGACTGGCGGCGGTCCAACTGGCGCGCGCGGCCGGCATGTGGGTCATCGCGACGGCGGGGACGGACCAGGGGCGCCGGCTCGTTCAGGAGGCAGGAGCCCATGCCGTCCTCGACCATCACGACAAGGATCACCTGGCGAAAACCGCCGACCTCACCTGCGGCGCCGGGCTCGACGTCATCCTGGAGATGCTGGCCAATGTGAACCTCGGCTCCGATCTCGGCGCACTGGCTACCGGCGGGCGGGTCGTGGTAATCGGCAGCCGCGGCAGCGTCGAGATCAACCCGCGCGACTGTATGTCCCGCGAGTCGGCCATCATGGGTATGACACTCTTCAAGGCAAGCGAGCGCGAACTGGGGAGCATGCATGCCGCCTTTGGGGCTGGCCTGCAAAACGGCACCCTGCGTCCGGTGGTGAGCCGGGAACTCCCGCTCTCGGAGGCCGCGCGTGCGCACCACGAAGTACTCGAGACCAGCACCCTGGGGAAAATCGTCTTGCTGCCGGTAGGTTAGCTCTTTTTTTTGGATAGCCAGGGGCCGGCCGGGGGCAGGGGAGATAGCGGTTGTCTTTTCCCTGCGCGAGCTTACAATTAATTATGAGGGCATGCGCGTGAGGAACCTGACCCTGCTTCATCGACAAGGAAAGGCGTCTAGTCGGGGATGAGGGGGAAAGGAGGCTCGTGAGTAATTAATGAATGGGAGGGAGGTAGGGAAGCTGGCACAGGGGGAGTCCCGCGGGAGGGACCCAAGGAGGTTTGCCATGCAGGGCTACGAACTAGTAAAGCAGATCGAGAAGGAAAAGAGTGCCCATGCCGATCGGATCTTCATCAAGTGGTGGCGTAACGAGGAGGACTTCATCGATTTCGACTTGGTGACGAGGTTTCTGGAAACCCTCAACTACTCGAGCGAAATCTCCGGGTTCGAACTCATCGATCAGGACCAGATGTGGAAGGCAGTGGAAAGCCGGACGAAGGGCAAGGTCAGCAAGGTTCAGCGGGACGGCAAGTGGATGGTGCTTTGGACACCGCCGAAGGGCGCCGAGACCGACATTACTTGCACCGAATGCCCCTATACCCCTGAAACACTGCTGAAGATCCTGGACGCGGAGACGGGCGACAACTACGTCGACTGAACACGAGAGGGGTACTTGCCTGGAGCAGAACGTACCGCTAGTTGAGGCGGGGGATAAGGAATGTAGGCAGGAGATGGTGGAACTGTTTTGCCGCGAGATATTTGCCGGCGCGGGGGGCGGCAGGAGAACTGCCGGCCCCCGCCAGGCCTTACCTGGGATACTTTAGCGCCCCCGGGCTAGCATCTTGAAGAAATCTAGCACCTTGTCCGGATGTTCGGAGGCCTTCGGGATCTTGGGCCAGTGCTTGATGATCTTTCCATCGGGGGAAATGACCACGGTCGATCGTATCGTCCCCATGGTCGTCTTGCCATACTGCACCTTTTCACCGTAGGCGCCATAGGCTTTCATGACAGAGGCATCCGGATCCGACAACAGCGTGAAAGGGATGTTGTACTCGCAGATGAATTTGTCGTGCGACTTAAGCGAGTCCTTGCTGACGCCGACCACCACCCCGCCCAACTGCTCGAAAAACGGCTGCAGTTCCCTGAACCCGACCGCTTCGGCGGTGCAACCCGGGGTGTTGTCCCTCGGGTAGAAGTAGAGGACCAGGATCTTCCCGGCGTAATCCTTCAGCGAATGCAGTTTCCCGTCGCTCCCCTGCAGGGTGAAATCTGGTGCATCGTGCCCTTCCAAAAACATACCTTCCTCCTTTTGAGTCAAATACATAACAGTCTGCTGTTGCAAAGGTTTTCCCCACTGTCGCTAACAGAGAACCGCGGTTGCTGTGGTCGTTCGAATCGCCGTGCGATTTCCCCCTCCCTTAACGGGAGGGGGCTGGGGGGTGGGTGAAGCGGCCAACGGAGTCGCGAATGGCGCCTTACCTCCCAGCTGCCCTTCTCCGACCCGGGTTGTACGTACTCGTGTTGTGACCAAACGCAGCTCTTCATGAACAGCCCCGTTGCAGCGATAACCATAGCAGAGACGTCCGAAAACGCAAGCAGTTGGTGGCGTTGCCTTGCCTCGTGGCTGGAATCGCGCTATGCTGCGCCAGCGAAGCTCGGGGGAGGTTTCATGAACGGCATGGCGATGCAGACACTGACAGGCGGGTGGGGAGAACCGTGGCACCATTTCGCGGGAGTGCTGCTGGTGATTTTGCTGGCGGTATTGCAGGCGAGGGTAGGACGTGCCGGTGCGTTTTGGATGATCTGCTGGGCGTTGCCGGGAACCGTGCTCCATGAACTTGCCCACCTTATCGTGGCGGTCGTCACCGGTGGCAGGCCCGTCGGTTTCAGCATCGTGCCCCACCGGGAGTCGGCTGGCGTGTGGCGCCTCGGCTCGGTGACCATCAGCCGTCCCGGCCCCATTTCCGCGCTTCCCTCGGCGCTGGCGCCGCTTGCCCTGAACCTGGTCGCCTACTACCTCTTCCGCAACTGGAGCCGCTGGTATCCGCTCGACCTCCCCCACACCCTCATGATGTACGCCGCCATCTACCTTTTCAGCTACAGCTCCATCCCGTCCGGCCAAGACGTGAAGGTTGCCCTCTCCAGCCGGACCGGCATGGCGCTTTACACTGTGCTGGGAACGGGATGGTGGTTCCTGCTGCGCTGACCTAATCCTGTTTTTCTTTTCCCGATTGCCAACAGTTGCCTCTTAATATATACTTCAGGTATATATTATTTCAGGGGGTGGTTATCGTGAAAACCGCAAAGATATTTCAAAATGGTCAGAGCCAGGCCGTTAGGCTTCCTAAAGAGTTCCGATTTAATGATACCGAGGTTTTTATCAAGAAAAGCGGCAATGTCGTGACCTTGATCCCACGTACGGACTCTTGGGACACCCTTTTTGGCAGCCTCAAAAAATTCTCCAGCGATTTTATGTCCGAGCGTGTCCAACCCGCGATGGACAAAAGGGAGAACTTTTGATGAAGCTGCTACTCGACACCAACATCTGCATCTACATCATCAAGCGGAAGCCGGTCACCGTGCTTGAGCGCTTTAGGGCCTACCAGATAGGCGATATTGGCATATCGTCGATCACCCTCTCCGAGCTGCGTTTTGGTGTTGCCAAGAGCGAGTATCGGGCAAAAAATGCCAAGGCTCTCGAAGAATTCACCACCCCCTTAGAAATCGTTCCCTTCGGCGAGGATGCCGCCTTTGCGTACGGCGAGATCCGGGCAGCTCTCGAAAAGGCGGGGGCGGTGATTGGCTCGATGGACATGTTGATCGCGGCTCATGCCATGGCACTAAGCGTCCCCCTGGTCACGAACAACACAAGAGAGTTCGCGCGAGTCTCCGACCTAGAGGTATTGGATTGGACGGTTTAGCCGCCGTTCCGCTCTCTCCCAACCACCACGAAGCCCTTGGATGCGTGTCTGGCGTCTCGGCTCGGTGACCAACATTTTTCCCAGCCTCATTTCCGCGCTTCCCTCAGCACTCAAAGGCCGAGCCAACCCCGCAGGCAGCCCCTTTTATGGCTCATGGCCTTGTCCCGCATCAGTCAGTGCTTTAGCTTCTCGACGCCGGACGGTAGTGAAAGATAGGATTTACTGCCCGCTTACTCCTCTCAAAAGAAAAGGGGCCCAATTGGCGGCCCCTTTTCACTGCTTTCTGATAACGCTTATATCTTAGTTGCCAGTTTCTAGCGCTGTGCTGTGAGCCGCTCGAACTCTTTCTTGGAGCGCACGATGCAGTCCTCGACCGCCAGGCCGGCGAAGTAGTTGCCGGTCACGTAGAGCTTCTGCCCGGCGATTGCCTGGTCGAGTTCAGCGGTCAGCTTGTGATGCCCGAGGACCGGCGAGGGGAGGTTGCTTACCCGCTCGACCGGCTGCTCCAGATCCTCAACCTTCACCTTGAGCACCTGGGCGATCCGCTTGAGCTTAGCTTCCAGCGGAAGCCGCCCGACCTTGAAGTGGAAGCTGAAGCCGCGCAGCTCGGGGTGCAGCACGGTGTCGCGGGCGACCGCGGAGTAGAAGTCGTCTTCCACCGCGATGATGCCTGCCAGAAGCGGCACGGAGAGCTTGCTCTTCTTGACCGCGACGCCGACCGACTCGATGGTCTCGGACTTGATCTGCCCAAGGAGGCCGGCGAGCTTAGGAGCGATGCCTGCGGCGAGACGTGCCCCTTCTGCGGGGGGGATGGCGAGCGCAAGTTGTCCGCCTTCGAAGCCGCGTCCATCGGAAAGTTCCACCGTGTAGCGCCCGGCGTTCTGGGAGATGCGGCTGATCTCTGCCTCGGTGATCAGGGTGAGCCCCGGGGCGGTGGCGAGCTTCTCGATCACGCTGGAGAGCCCGCCCTGGAAGGTAAAGCTCTTGATCACGTCCTTTCTGCGTGGGCGCTTGTTGAACAGCATGTCGGCCGGGAAGTCGTTGGCCCGCTGCGAGAGCACGGCGTTGAAGGCCGGAGCGAAGACGTTCCGGTAGTTTTTGCGCCCAACGATGCCGCCGTAGTACGATTCGACGCTCTGGCCTTCCTTCTTCGTGGTGAAGAGATGCCAGGCGGAAAAGGCCAGTTCGGGGAAGGAGAGCTGGGAGGTGATGGAGCGGATCTCGTTGCCGATCAGCATCTTGAAGGAGACCTTCTCCCGGGGCAGGATGCTCCCCATCAGACCGTACTTTTCCATGAGGCCGATCAACCCGCCGTAGGAGTTGTAGCAGGTGTGGGCGCCCAGCTCGAGCCAGAAACCGGCCGCGTCACCCTCGAAGCGGTGCGAGTGGAAGCACCCGCCGACCCGCCGGCTTTTCTCGACGACCAGCGTTTTGAGCCCGGCCCCCGCGGCGTAACTTGCGAAACTCAGACCGCTTATTCCGGCACCGATGACGATTACGTCGTATTGCTCCATGCGCAGCTCCTGATCGGCTAAGTATTGATTAACATCTGAATATATAAGCCGGTGAAGCGCGCAATGTCAAGCTTACAATGGTTGACAACGGCTCGGGCACCGTTTACATTCTGGGAAGCGAAACCTACAGTAACGAAAGGACGTTAAGCCATGGCAGAGAAGGATTATTACGAGGTGCTGGGAGTCAAGAAGGGCGCCTCGATCGAGGAACTAAAGAAGGCCTACCGCAAGCTGGCCGTCAAGTACCATCCGGACAAAAATCCGGGCGACAAGCAGGCCGAGGAGCGCTTCAAGGAGATCAACGAGGCGTACGCGGTCCTGTCGGACCCGAAGAAGAAGGAGCAGTACGACCAGTTCGGTTCCAGCAACTTCCACCAGCGCTTTTCGCAGGAGGACATCTTCCGCGGCTTCGACATCGGCGACATGTTCAAGGATCAGGGGTACGGAACGGACGACATTTTCTCGCGGCTCTTCGGCGACGCCATGCGGCGCCAGCAGCGCGGCGGCGGGGCTGCCGGACACGGCATGGGGGCCCGGGGCGCCAGGGGCGAGGACTACAACATGGAGGTCCAGGTCACCTTCCGGGACGCCTACGATGGAGCCGAGAAGCGGATCGCCTACCTGCGCGACGGCGTGCGCGAGGAACTCTCGGTGAAGATCCCGGCCGGCATCGAGGACGGCGCCAAGCTGAGGGTGGCGGGTAAGGGGGGCAACGGCCGGATGGGCGGCGCCGCGGGGGACATCTACCTCACCGTCAAGGTGGGGAGCGACCCGCACTTCCAGCGCGAGGGGGACGATATCATGCTCCCCCTCGAGGTTCGCTTCAGCGAGGCGGCACTGGGCGGCTCGGTCGATGTGCCGACCATGCAGGGGGTGAAGCGGATCAAGATCCCGGCGGGAATCCAGTCCGGCACCAAGGTGCGTTTGAAGGGGCTCGGGTTCCATCCGGTCGGGAAAAAGGAGAGGGGGGACATGTACGTCAGGATCGGCGTGCATGTGCCGGAGAAACTGACCACCCGCCAGCGGGAGGCCATCGAGCAGCTCGCCGCCGAAGGGCTCTAGGTGCTCGGAAAAATGAAAAGCAAAAGGGGCGAAGATGATGTCTTCGCCCCTTTTTTATTGGGTGCAGCTGCACGTTTCGCTCCCCGCCGGGAGAAAAAGGGCTCTACTGCCTGATCTCGATCGCCACGCTGGAGCGCAGGTCCTTGACCCACTGGGCGAAGCGCTCGTCCGCCTTCTTCTTGAAGAGGAGATCCTCGATCTCCATCTTCACCTCGCTCAGGGGCTTGGCGCTTCCCAGCGACTTCTCCTCGAGCTTGATGATGTGCAGACCGGCAGGGCTCATCACCAGGTTGCTCACTTCTCCCGGCTTCATGGAGGCCACCGTGTCGCCGATCTCCGGCAGCATGTCCGACTTCTTGAAGGTCCCCAGGTCGCCGCCGTCCTTGGCGGCCGCAGGGTCGTTGGAGTACTTCTTGGCGAGCTCAACGAAGTCCTTGCCCTCGCGGGCCTCTTTCAGGACGCTGCTGGCGATCGTTTCCACCCTAACCAGCTCGGTGGCCCCGCCCTTTTTGTCCATCTTGAAGAAGATGTGGCGGGCATGGAACTGCTCGACCGCGCCGTACTTGGACAGGTTCGCCTCGTAGTAGTCGCGGACCTCCTGCTCGCCCACCTGGATCTTGGAACGGACCTCCTGGCTCATGAGCCTGAGCCGCTGCAACTGGTCCTTCAGCTGGGTCTGGTACTGCTCGAAGGTCATCCCCTGAGCGGCAAGCGCTTTCACCAGAGCGTCCTGGGTCATGTTGTTCTGCTTCTTCACGTCGTCGATGGCGAGCTTCACCTCGTCGTCCAGCACCTTGATATCAAGCTCGCGCACCTTCTGGTCGATCAGCTTCTTGTCCACCAACCGGTTCAGGGCGGCGGTTCTGAGCCCCATCTTCTCGGAGGCGGGGAGCTTCTCCTGCTCGCGCTGTATCATCAGGTACTCTTTGTCCAGGTCGTAGGTGGTGATCACCTCGTCGTTGACGATCGCGGCGATGCCGTCGATCACCTGCGCGGGCGCCGGGGCGGGGGTCAGTGCCAAAAGGGCGAGAAGGGCGATGCCGGTGCTGATCTTTACCATGGGATTCTCTCGATCTTAACTGCTGCCGGTGAGCAAAAGCGGCCGGGCATGAAGGCCCGGCCGCAGGTGGTTTTCGCTATGCGCTGAGAATGCTTACTGCTTGGCCGCAGCAGCCGGCTCAGCCTTGGCCTCTTCCGGTCCCTTGGTCTTGAGGGCCTTCAGGGCGTCGTCCTTCACGTTGATCTTGGCGTTCTTCTTCAGGTCTTCCTTGAGCTTCTTGAAGGTCTCCTGCTGCTTCTCGGGAGCCATGGCTGCCTTGATCTGGTCCTTCATCTCTTCCAGGGTGCGGGTCCCGGCCGGACGCTTGCCGGTCACCTTGACGATGTGGTAGCCGAACTTGGTCTGCACGATGCCGGAGGTGGCCCCTTCCTTGAGCGAGAAGGCGACCTTCTCGAAGTCCGGCAGCATGGAGCCTTTGCCGAACCAACCGAGGTCCCCGCCTTTGGCGGCAGCGCCGTCGATGGAGTGCTTCTTGGCCAGGTCCTCGAAGTTGCCGCCCGCCTTCAGCTGCTTCTCGATCTCCTTCGCCTCCGGCTCGGTCTTCACCAGGATGTGGCTTGCCCTGATCTGCTCGCCGGTCTTGAACTTGTCGATGTTCTTGTCGTAGAACGCCTTCAGGTCGGCGTCGCTCACGTTGGCCGATTCCTCGACCTTCTTCTTCAGGAACGCCTCGACCACGACGCGCTTCTTGAGGTCCTCAAGCTTGGCGGCGACCGCCGGGCTCTTGTCGATCCCTTCCTTCTGCGCCTGCTGCATGATCAGCTCACGCACCACCATGGTGTCGAGCATCTCCTTGCGCCCCTCGGGGGTCTCGGTCATCGGCTTCAGGTACGGCGGGAGGTTCTCCTGCTCTTTGTAGAACTCGGTGTCGGTGATGGTGGCGCCGTTCACTTCCGCGAGGACCACGCCGCTCTTGGCACCTTTCTTGGCTTCGCCTGCCTGCTGCTTGCAGCCGGTGACGGCAACGCAGAGCGTCAGTGCGAGAATAGTAGCAGTATTTCTGAAGTACACGGTGACTCCTTTCTAATAATTTAAGTAACTTCCAATCCTGAGAACGCTAGCATATCAGACTAGGCATTTCAAGAGATTTCTGGCCTCGCGCAGTACGCCGTCGAAGGAGCTGTCGGTGATGCGCGCGTAGAGCCGGAATTCCGGAGTGAAGCGGTATTTTCCTTTTTCTTTTCGCAGCAGTGCGGTGATGGCGTCGGGCGAGACCGGGGTCCTCTCGTGGAAGGAGAGCACCAGGTCGCTGCCGGCCAGTTCGATCTCCTTCACCAGGAGCCGCTTGAGGATGACCCGCAGGCGCATCACCTCGAGGAGGTAAACGGCGGCCATGGGCAGCGCGCCGAAGCGGTCGATCAGCTCGGCCCTGATGTCGTCGATCTCGGCCTCGTCGGCGGGCTGGGTCAGCTTCTTGTAGATGAGCAGCCGCTGGTTGGGGTCCCTCACGTAGTCCTCGGGGATGAAGGCCGGGATCTTCAGCTTGATCTCCGGCTCGACCCGCTCCGGGAGCGCCTCACCCTTGAGCGTGCGCACCGCCTCGTCCAGAAGTTCGGCGTAGAGCTCGTAGCCCACCGCCGCGATGTCGCCGGACTGGCGCGCCCCCAGGAGGTCGCCGGCGCCGCGGATCTCGAGGTCGTGGGTGGCGATCCTGAAGCCGGCACCCAGTTCGGTGATGTCCTGGATGATCTTCAGGCGTTCGCGGGCGTCGCTGGAAATGGCTCCCTCGCCCGGGATGAGGAGGTAGGCGTAGGCGCGGCTCTTCGAGCGCCCCACCCGGCCGCGCAGCTGATAGAGCTGGGAGAGGCCAAAGGTGTCGGCCCGGTTCACGATGAGCGTGTTGGCGTTGGGGATGTCGAGGCCGCTTTCGATGATGGTGGTGCAAAGAAGCAGGTTCGCCTCGCCGTGCATGAAGGAGAGCATGACCTTCTCCAGCTCCTTCTCGGCCATCTGGCCGTGCCCCACCACGATGCGCGCCTCGGGTACGATGCGTCTCAGCTCGTCGGCCATGGCGCCGATCGACTGCACCCTGTTGTGCACGAAGAAGACCTGCCCGCCGCGCCTCAACTCCCGCAGGACCGCCTCCCGGATCAGTTCGTCCGAGGAGCGGGAGACGAAGGTCTTGATGGCGAGCCGGTCCACCGGCGCGGTGTCGATGATGGAGAGGTCGCGGATCCCCATGAGCGACATGTAGAGGGTACGCGGTATCGGCGTCGCGGTGAGCGTGAGGATGTCCACCACGGCCCGAAACTGCTTGAGGCGCTCCTTGTGGGTCACCCCGAAACGCTGCTCCTCGTCGACGATCAAGAGCCCCAGGTCCTTGAAGACCACATCCTTCTGGAGCAGGCGGTGGGTGCCGATGAGGATGTCGACCTCCCCACGCTGGACCGCCTCGAGGATCTTCCTCTGCTCCTGGGGGGTCCGGAACCGGGAGATCATCTCAACCCGCACCGGGTACTCCTTGACGCGGGCCGAAAAACTCTCGTAGTGCTGCTGGGCGAGCACGGTGGTCGGGACCAGGACCGCCACCTGCTTGCCGTCCAGGGCAGCCTTGAAGGCGGCGCGCATGGCCACTTCGGTCTTGCCGTAGCCGACGTCGCCGCAGACCAGCCGGTCCATGGGGCGCGTGCTCTCCATGTCGGCGATCACCTGGTCGATGGCGGCCGCCTGGTCCGGGGTCTCCTCGAAGGCGAAGGCCGCCTCGAACTCGCGGTACATCTCGTCGGCCGGCGAGAAGCGGTAGCCCTCCATCACCTCGCGGGCCGCGTGGATCTTCAGGAGCTCGGCGGCCATCTCCTGGATCTCGCTTCTGGCCTTGGCCTTGGCCTTTTCCCAGCCGGCGCCACCCAGGCGGTCCAGCCGGGGCTCGATCCCCTCGGCGCCTACGTAACGCTGCACCAGGTTGATGCGATCCACCGGGAGGTAGAGCTTGTCGCCGCCGGCGTACTCCAGAAGGAGGAAATCCCCTTCCAGGCCGGAGAGGCTCAAGTGCTCGAGACCTCGGTACAGGGCGACCCCGAAGTCGATGTGCACCATGTGGTCGCCGGGTTTCAGCTCGGCGAGCGAGGTGAGGAGCTGCTTCTTGCGTGCCTCGGAAAGGCCGCGGCGCTTGACGCGCTTGCCGAAGATCTCCTCCTCGGCGATGACCACCAGCTTGTCCGCCTCCAGCCGGAAACCGCGCGAGATCTCGCCGACCAGGATCTCGACCCGCCCCGGGGGTTGCTGCGCCGCGTGGGCGAAGTCCGCCTCGGAGATTTCGATGGGGAGCCGGTAGTGGGAGAAGAGTTCGTAGAGGCGCCGCGCCTGCCCGGCCTGGTGGCAGGGGACCAGGACCCGGTTGCCGGCGGCGATCCAGGTGACGATCCGGTCCGCCAGCGGGGCGAGCACCCGCTCGTTCTCCGAGCCGAGTTCCAGTTTGAGATCCGCGTTGTCGTGGGTGGCGAGGCTGAGCCGGGTCCCCGGCGCGCCGGTAATTTCCAGCTGCGGGAAGAGAAGGCGGCGCCCCTGGGCGAGCCTGGCCTGCCAGGCAGCAGCATCGAGGAACAGCTCGGAGGGCTCGCAGGTGACGGCGTCGCGCAGCTCGGCGCGGGTAACCGCGCTGGCGAGGTCGGCGGCGAAATGCTCGCACTCGGCCTCGAGCGCCGCCGGATCGATGAGCACCCGGAGCGCCTCGGAACCGGCGTAATCGAAGATGGTCTCCAGGTCGGGGTGGAAAAGCGGCTGCAGGAAGTCGATCCCCGGCGGGTAGATGGCGTGCTGCAGCTGCTCCAGAAGCTCCCGGCGCCGATCAGCGCCGATCCCCAGGTGGTCGCAGCGCCTCTTGAGGCGCGGTGCGAAATCCTTCAGTACCGCCTCGGAGAGGATCACCTCGCGGGAGGGGAGCAGCACCAACTCGTCGATCGGCTCCAGCGAGCGCTGGGTGACCGGGTCGAAGCTGCGCATGGTCTCCACCAGGTCGCCGAAGAACTCGATGCGCACCGGTTTGGCCAGGTCCGGCGGAAAGATGTCCAGGATGCCGCCGCGCACCGAGAAGCTGCCGCGGTCCTCGACGATGGGGACGTGGGCGTAGCCAAGCTGCACCAGTTTCTCGACCAGGGGGTCGCGCTCCAGCTCTGCGCCGGCCACCAGGTACTGGCAGACCCCGCCCAGCGCCGCGCGCGGCAGGACGCGCTGCAGGGCGCTCGCCAGCGGCAAGACCAGCGCCCCGACCCGTCCGTCCATAAGGGCCAAAAGGGCGTTCAGTCGCGCGCCGACGATGTCGTGGTGCGGCGAGGCGGCCTCGAAGGGGGTGATGTCCCAGCTCGGGAAGGGGAGGATCTCGTCGGGGCGGGCGGAGAAGTAGCGCAACTCGCGCACCAGCTCGTCGGCCGCGTCCTGGTCGGCGGTCACGATCAGCAGCGGCGCGCCGGCCGTCGGGACGAGCCGCGACAAAAGGTAGGCGGGTGCGGAGCCCTTGAGGCCCGCCACGCTGACCCGGGCGCCCGGCGAGCTGAGCGAAACGGCGATGTCGTTAAGGTAATCGGGGGTCGGCATGGTCCTGTACGTCAAAAGGGGCCCCGGTAGGGAAGGTCTGCGGTCTCTGCACTCGCTGCAGCATAGCAAAAACGGGGCCGATTATCCAGCTCATATGGGACGAAAGTTGGGGTGGCGGCAAATAATTTATATAAAGAAACGGGGGGAGCTGCCGAATAGAATTCCATACAGGGAAGCGGGCCGCAGCCGGCGCGGTAAAGGATAAAGGTGAATCGATGTACAATGACGATACCATACACTCGGATGTCCTGAACTACTTCACTTCCGAGTTCAGGACCCTCGAAGAGCGGCTCAAGGCGGGTGGTCTGGACGATTATCGGGAGCGCGTGCTGATGAGCCAGAAGATAGGCGAAGCGGTGCACCTGCTCTCGCCCTACGTGCGCAGCGATCCGCGCGCACGGCGCCTGGTGCGCAACGCCGAGGCCCTGAAGAAGCAGCTCCTTTCGGTGCGGGAGATCATCGTGAAACAGCTCTTGCATCAAAAGGAACAACAATCCCTGCTGCAGGCGATCATCGCCCGCAAGAGGCCGACCCGCCGCCCGGAAGGTACCTGCTAGCCGCACCCCGGCCCGGTGCGATACGGCACGGGGCGGGAACCGCGTTTCACTGCCGTTCAAGAAATAGCTTTACAATTCCCCCGCGCTATATTATATATCTCCTCCTTGTGGAGAGATGTCCGAGTGGTTGAAGGAGCACGCCTGGAAAGCGTGTGTACGTTAATAGCGTACCGAGGGTTCGAATCCCTCTCTCTCCGCCATACTTAAATTATTTCCTTGCGGATAGACCTGATAGCTGGGTCCCGCGCAACGGAAGGTTATGAACCCCGTCAGGTCCGGAAGGAAGCAGCGGCAGTAACCGCCCCCGTGTGCCGCGGGGTAGCCCAGCTATCAGCTCTTTCCGCAATCCCCCGTAGCCTTCCCCTCCTCTTTGCACCGATTATTTACCGGCTCATGCCACGAGGTAGTCCCCTTGTCCTATCTTGTACTTGCGAGAAAATGGCGCCCCCAGACCTTCAGCGACCTGGTCGGTCAGGAGCACGTCAGCCAGACCTTGAAAAACGCCATCGACGGCGGCAGGGTGGCGCACGCGTTCCTGTTCACCGGCGCGCGCGGGGTGGGGAAGACCAGTTCTGCTCGCATCTTGGCCAAGGCGCTCAACTGCGAAAGCGGGCTGTCGGTGGAACCCTGCAACACCTGCTCGACCTGCCTGGAAATCACCGAGGGGAACTCGGTCGACGTCTTCGAGATCGACGGCGCCTCCAACACGGGGGTCGACGACATCCGGGAACTCAGGGACAACATCAAGTACCTCCCGTCGCGCTCGCGCTACAAGATCTTCATCATCGACGAAGTGCACATGCTCACCACCAACGCCTTCAACGCGCTGTTGAAGACGCTGGAGGAGCCCCCCGCCCACGTCAAGTTCATCTTCGCCACCACCGAGCCACACAAGGTTCCCATCACCATCCTGTCCCGCTGCCAGCGCTTCGACTTCAAGCGGATAGCGCTGCCGCGCATCGTGGCCCGGCTGCGCTACATCGTGGACCAGGAAGGGGTGACGGTGAGCGACGAGGCGTTGACCATCGTGGCGCGCAAGGGGGACGGCAGCATGCGCGATTCCCTCTCGACGCTGGACCAGGTGCTCGCCTTCTGCGGCGAGAGCGTGGCCGATGCCGACGTAACGGGACTGCTCGGCGTGGTGGACCGGCGTCTGGTGCTGGATGCCGCGCGGGCGGTCTTCGAGGGCGATCTGCGCGGCGTCCTCGAGCTGGTGGCGCAGGTGGACAGCTTCGGCTACAGCATGCGCCAGTTCTGCCAGGAGCTGATCGACCTGTTCCGCTCGGTAGCCATCGTCCAGGCGGTGGGCGATGCCGCAGGTCTCCTGGACCTTTCGGAAGCCGAACTCGCCGAACTTGCCGTGCTGGCTAAAAAACAGAACCCCGGCGAACTGCAGCGCTATCTCACGCTGCTCTTGAAGGCTGAGGGTGAGATGGCGCACGCGAGCTTCCCGCGCCTCATCCTGGAAATGGCACTCATGAAGATGGCAACCCTGCGCCCGGCGATCCCGGTCCAGGATCTCCTGCAGCGCATCGCGGCCCTCGAGGGAAGCGCCGCCCCTCGCCCGGCGCAGGCCCCGACCCCGCGCCCCGCAGCAGCAGTCGCAGGACCAGCTCCCCGCCCGGCTGCCCCGACCCCACCTGCGGCACGCGAGACGGCGGCAGCTCCGGCTGCAACCGCGCCGGTTGCACACTCTGCCCTGACGCCGGCGGCCGCAGCCGAACCGGCCGGCCCGCCGGTGGACGAGGCGGACCTCTGGGGCAGCCTGGTGCGCTTCATCAAGGGGAAGAAGCCGATGCTCGGCTCGCTTTTGGAGCAGGTCTATCCGGTCCGGGTCACCCGCGAGCAGATGGAGATCGGCTGCCTGGCCGGCTCCTACGAGCTGCGCCTGATACAGGATCCGGACAAGTTGGCCGATCTGAAGGCCCTGGCCAAGGATCACTTCGGCTGCCAACCGTCCTTGAAGGTGGTGGCGCTGGACGCGGTCCCTTCCGGCGCGCCCCCGAGCCTGTCGGAAAAAAAAAGCCTTGAAGACGCCGAACGGGCCGCACACCTGAGGCGGGAAGCCGAGGTGCACCCGCTGGTTACCGCGGCCGTGGAGATCTTCGACGGCGAGATCGCCGAGGTGGTGGAAAAACCTTAAAAGGGAAACCGGCGGCCGTGGCGCATCGTTGCCGTCAAGCGTTGCATACAGTTCCTGCAGTGGTCTCCTCTGGAGGCCCTGCAGCGCTTTCGTAGATAATCAAACAGTCGGAGGATACGATGTCTAAAGGTTTGGCGCAGATCATGAAACAGGCTCAGATGATGCAGCAGAAGATGGGTAAGCTGCAGGAAGAAGCGGCGGAGCGTACCGCCGAGGCAACCAGCGGTGGCGGCGCCGTAACGGTGGTTGTTAATGGCAAGAACCAGGTCCTCTCCCTGGTGATCAAGAAGGAAGCGGTCGATCCGGAGGACGTCGAGATGCTGCAGGACCTCATCCTCAGTGCGATCAACGAGGCACTGAAGAAAGTGCACACCGCCATGAGCGAAGAGATGAGCAAGATCACCGGCGGTTTGAACATTCCCGGACTTTTCTAGGCAGTTTACGTACGATCCAGACGCGGGGGACGGCGCGGCGGACAGGTTTTTTCGGACCTGGCCGGCCAGCGGCCTTTCCCCGCGTTTCGTATAAACGGTGCCGATGTATTAATTAACAGTTTCTATGTCAAAATTTTTTTTAGCCAAAATAATCAATAAAAAAATGTTTTATCACCGGTGGGAATATGCTACATTTTTCGAACTCGTTAACCCGACTGGTCGGTGAACTGAAGAAACTGCCGGGTGTCGGTGAGAAGAGCGCGCTGCGGCTTGCCTTCCATCTGCTGAAAAACTCCGGCAATATCGAGGCCCTGGCGGAAAGTCTGGTCCTTGTCAAAGAGCGAGTCCGTTTCTGCTCGGTCTGTTTCGCCATCACCGAGGAAGATCCCTGCTGGATCTGTTCCGGCGAGCGGGATGCCACCGCACTCTGCGTGGTGGAGGACCCTCAGGACATCCTGGCCATCGAGAAGAGCCGGGCCTTCCGCGGCCGCTACCATGTGCTGCAGGGGGCGCTCTCGCCTCTTTCCGGGGTGACCCCGGCGGAACTCAGGATCGCAGAACTGATGCAGCGGCTCGAAGGGGGTGAGATCCGCGAGGTACTAATCGCCACCAATTTCAGCGTCGAGGGAGAGGCCACGGCCCTCTTCTTGACAAAGCTGATAAAACCTTTATCCATTAGAGTCACTCGACTGGCCCACGGCATACCGATCGGCAGTGACTTGGAGTACGTGGATGCAGCAACGGTGCAGCGTGCGGTGGAAGGTCGTTCCGAATTGTGAATAAGTAAAACCGGGTTGTAGGCCGCTTGGGCGACCTCCCGGATAATCGTTTCATTAATCATTAGCTCTATTCCTACAGGAGGAAATCAATGTCCCGCAGAATGGTAACGATCGATGGTAACACTGCCGCAGCACACGTGGCCCACGCCACCAACGAGGTGATCGCCATCTACCCGATCACCCCTTCCTCAGTCATGGGGGAGATCTCGGACGAGAAGAGCGCCCGGGGCGAGAAGAACATCTGGGGAACCGTTCCCTCCGTCTCCGAGCTGCAATCCGAGGGTGGCGCCTCCGGTGCCGTCCACGGCGCACTCCAGGCAGGCGCGCTTACCACGACCTTTACCGCGAGCCAAGGCCTCCTCCTGATGATCCCGAATATGTTCAAGATCGCCGGTGAGCTTACCTCGACGGTGTTCCACATCTCGGCACGCGCCATCTCGGCCGCAGCGCTCAACATCTTCGGCGACCACTCCGACGTCATGGCCGCCCGCGCCACCGGCTGGGCCATGCTCTGCTCCAACAACGTGCAGGAGGTCATGGACTTCGCCCTGATCAGCCAGGCCGCGACGCTGCGTGCCCGGGTCCCCTTCATGCACTTCTTCGACGGTTTCCGTACCTCCCATGAGGTCCAGAAGGTAGAGGAACTCACCTTCGACGACATGCGCCACATGATCTCCGACGAACTGGTGGATGCGCACCGCAACCGCGGACTCTCCCCGGACCGCCCCGTGATGCGCGGCACCGCACAAAACCCGGACGTCTACTTCCAGGGCCGCGAGACGGTGAACGTCTTCTACCCGAGGGCCATGGAGATCGTCCAGGAGGAGATGACCAAGTTCGGCAAGCTGACCGGCCGTAACTACAAGCTGGTCGAGTACGTCGGCGCCCCCGACGCCGACCGCGTCGTCATCGTGATGGGCTCCGCCGCCGACACCTTCCAGGAAACCCTGGAGAACCTGAATGCGCAGGGTGAGAAGGTCGGCCTCCTGAAGGTCCGCCTGTTCCGTCCCTTCCCGGCAGAGATCCTGGCCCAGGCGATCCCCGTCACCGCCAAGAAGATCGCCGTCCTGGACCGCACCAAGGAGCCGGGCTCCCTGGGCGAGCCGCTCTACCTCGACGTGCGCACCGCCATCGGCGAGGCCATGGCCGACGGCAAGGTCTCTTTCCAGGGTTACCCGGTCATCGTGGGCGGCCGCTACGGCCTGGGCTCGAAAGAGCTCACCCCGGGCATGGCCAAAGGGGTCTACGACAACCTGAAACTGGACAAGCCGAAAAACCACTTCGTCATCGGCATCAACGAGGACGTCACCAACTGCTCGCTTCCCTTCGACTCCAAGTTCATGAACCCCTCGGCCGGCACCTACGCCGCCATGTTCTTCGGCCTGGGATCGGACGGCACCGTCGGCGCCAACAAGAACTCCATCAAGATCATCGGGGAGCACTCGGACAACAACGTCCAGGCCTACTTCGTCTACGACTCCAAGAAGGCCGGTTCCGTCACCACCTCGCACCTGCGCTTCGGCAAGGGCGAGATCCGCTCCCCGTACCTGATCGACCAGGCCGACTTCGTGGCGTGCCACAACTTCTCCTTCCTCGAGAAGTACGACATGCTGGACCGCGCCAAAGAGGGCGGCACCTTCTTGCTTTGCTCGCCGTTCGGCAAGGACCAGGTCTGGGATTCCATGCCGATCGAGGTGCAGAAGGAGATCATCGCCAGGAAGCTTAAGTTCTACGTGATCAACGCCATCGCGCTGGGCGAGGAGCTCGGCCTGGGCGCCAGGATCAACGTGATCATGCAGACCGCGTTCTTCAAGATCTCCGGCATCATGGATCTTGACACCGCCCTCGCCGCCATCAAGGACGCCATCAAGAAGAGCTACGGCAAGTCCGGCGAGAAGGTCGTGGAGATGAACAACAAGGCCGTGGACGCCGCCCTCGCCAACATCTTTGAGGTCAAGGTCCCGGCAGCCGCCACCAGCAAGCTCAAAAAGCCGCCGGTCGTGGGCGCCCACGCACCGAAGTTCGTCCAGGAAGTCACCGCCCCGATCATCGCCGGCTACGGCGACGACGTGCCGGTCTCCAAGATGCCGGCCGACGGGACCTTCCCGACCGGGACCTCGCAGTACGAGAAGCGTAACATCGCCGTCGACATCCCGGTCTGGGACGAGGCGCTCTGCATCCAGTGCGGCATCTGCTCCTTCGTCTGCCCGCACGCCACCATCAGGATGAAGGTCTACGAGGCTGGCCAGCTCACCGGCGCTCCGGCCACCTTCAAGTCGGCCGACGCCCGCGGCAGCGAGTTCAAGGGGATGAAGTGCACCGTCCAGGTCGCTCCCGAAGACTGCACCGGCTGCGGCGCCTGCGTCTACAACTGCCCGGCGAAGTCGAAGGAAGACCCGAACCACAAGGCGATCAACATGAAGTTCCAGGCGCCGCTCAGGGTGAGCGAAGCCGCCAACTACGACTTCTTCCTCGCGATGCCCGACACCGATCCGAAACTCTACAAGCTGGAGACCCTGAAGGGGAGCCAGCTGGTCACTCCGCTCTTCGAGTACTCCGGTGCCTGCGCCGGCTGCGGCGAAACGCCGTACCTGAAGCTCCTGTCGCAGCTCTTCGGCGACCGCGCCATGATCGCCAACGCGACCGGCTGCACCTCGATCTACGGCGGAAACCTGCCGACCACGCCGTGGGCCAAGGACAAGAACGGGCGCGGTCCGGCCTGGTCCAACTCCCTCTTCGAGGACAACGCCGAGTTCGGCTTCGGCATGAGGCTCGCCATCGACAAGTTCGGCCAGGCAGCGCTCGAACTCCTGGGACAGCTTGCCAGCTGCAGCTGCAAGTCCTGCGCCTCGATCAAGGGACTCATGGAAGAGATCAAGACCGCCGACCAGAAGGATCAGGCCGGCATCGAGGCACAGCGCGCACGGGTCGTCCTGCTCAAAGAAGCCCTGGCTTCCTGCGACGAGCCGGCGGCCAAGCGCCTTCTCACCATCGCCGACTACCTGGTCAAGAAGTCGGTCTGGATCGTGGGCGGCGACGGCTGGGCCTATGACATCGGCTACGGCGGCCTGGACCACGTCATCGCCTCCGGCAAGAACGTGAACCTCCTGGTGCTCGACACCGAGGTCTACTCCAACACCGGCGGCCAGGCCTCCAAGTCTACCCCGATGGGCGCAGTTGCCCAGTTCGCGGCAGGCGGCAAGCCGCAGGCCAAGAAGGACATGGCGATGATCGCCATGGCGTACGGCAACGTGTACGTGGCCAAGGTGGCCCTCTCCAACCCGGGCCAGGTGGTGAAGGCATTCATGGAAGCCGAGGCCTACGACGGACCGTCCCTGATCATCGCCTACAGCCACTGCATCGCGCACGGCATCGACATGACGAAGGCGGTCGACGAGAACCGCAGAGCGGTGGCCTCCGGTCACTGGCCGCTTTTGCGCTACAACCCGGAACTGTCCGAGCAGGGCAAGAATCCGCTGCAGCTCGACTCCAAGGAGCCGACCATCACCCTCGAAGAGTACGCCTACGGCGAGAACCGCTACCGCGTCCTCAAGAAGAACAACCCCGAGGCCGCAGCTGCCCTGATGGCACGCTCCACCGAGCTGACCACCCGCCGCTACGACCTCTACAAGAAGATGTCCGAACTCGAATTCGGCAAATAGCTTGACAGGCTAAACGCCGAAAGCCTAGTATCTTAATTAGGGCCGGGAGATGGTCCCGGCCCGTTTTTCAAAGCAGCAGCAACAAGATAAGCAGTAGAAAACAGGAGAATGCAGGAATGGCACAAGGTGTAGTGAAGTGGTTCAACGACAGTAAAGGTTTTGGTTTCATTGAGCAGGACAACGGCGAGGATGTCTTCGTACATTTCTCCGCTATCCAGGGCGATGGGTTCAAATCCCTGGCGGAAGGCGACCAGGTTTCCTTCGACGTTCAGAAGGGACCGAAGGGCCTGCAGGCCGCAAACGTGGTGAAGATCTAACAACGACCAAGCACCCTAAACGACAAAAAGCCCCGGAGAGATTCGGGGCTTTTTTTATAGAGTCACTGGAAAAGAAAGGGAAAAGGCGATAGTACTCGGATGACGCGGATAGAAAGATCTCGGCTCTATCGGTCAGCTCGGTCAGCTCGGTCCGATTCGTGTCATTCGGCGTCAGCCCCTTTCCAGCGTGTTGGGTGTCACTCTATGCAGGTGCCCACCGAGCCGCTGCGGCAGACGGTCTTATCGGTCCAGAGGGCGCCTTCCATCTTGCTGCCGCCGAGCCGGGTGCCCCGCAGACGCGCCTGGATCAGCGAGGCGCCGCGCAGGTTGGCCCCGGTCAGGTCCGCCAACTCCAGGTCCGTTTCGGTCAGGTCGGCACGCTCCAGGTTGGCCATGTGCAGGTTGGCGCGGGCCAGCTTGGAGCCGCTCAGGTCCATGCCCGTCAGGTTGAGACCGCTCAGGTCGGTGCCGGAGAAATCGCGGGTGGTCCGCAGGATGCCGCGCACCTCCTCCTCGGTCAGACGACGGTTGACGACCTTGACGTCCCCCTGCTTGGCCTTGGCGAGCCTTCTTGCGCGTGCCTTGGCGAGGCGCTTTTTGGCTGCTGCGGTCGATTTCTTTTTCTTGGCCGACGTGGTTGCCTTCTTGGGGGAAATCTCGTTGGCCAGCGCGGCCAGTTTCGCTTCGGCGAGCTTCAGTTTCTGGGCCTGCACCTCGTTGCTCGGCTCGGGCTTCTCGGGCGCCGCCGGGGCGGGAGCGCCAGGCGCGCCAGCCGAGGCTGCCGGATCGACTGCTGCAAAGCTCCCCGGGGGAACTGTCAGGCTGAGAGCGGTGAGTATGATGACAAGACGGCGGGTCATGTGAGCCTCCGGAAATCGCGAATCTAGGTGCACCGAAAATGGCGACCTCCCAACGTGTCGGCTGCTCCGCTTGGCGGCAAGCGTGGCACGGGTGAGGTTGCACTCCCCTTATCGGCAGGGCCTGAAAAAACTGAAGCCGTTTCCGGCGGCTCGCCGGCAGAAACCGGCGCTTTGCAAGAAAAGCGGAAAATGAAACCGCAATGTGCTATATTCTAATGTTGCGCTCCGACCAAGGAGTCCGGGCTATAAATCTGGAGTGGGAGAACCATGGCCATAGATAAAATCTTCATTAAGGGTGCCTGCGAGCACAACCTGAAATGCATCGACGTCGAGATTCCGCGCGACAAACTGGTGGTCATAACGGGGATCTCGGGATCGGGCAAGTCGACCCTCGCCTTCGACACCATCTACGCGGAAGGGCAGCGACGCTACGTGGAGTCGCTCTCGGCATATGCGCGCCAGTTTCTGGAGCAGATGGAAAAACCGGATGTCGAGTCGATCGAAGGGCTTTCGCCGGCCATCTCGATCGAGCAGAAGACCACCAGCAAGAACCCGAGATCCACGGTCGGCACCGTCACCGAGATCTACGATTACCTGAGGCTCCTCTTCGCGCGCATCGGCAAGCCCCACTGCTACAGCTGCGGCAAAATCATCTCTTCGCAAACGGTGACCCAGATGGTGGACCAGATCGTGGCGCTGCCGCAGGGGACCAAGATCACGCTCCTTTCGCCGATTATCCGCGGTAGGAAGGGCGAGTACCGCAAGGAACTGACGCAGCTCAGAAAGGACGGCTTCGTCAGGGTGATCGTGGACGGGACCACCCACGACCTGGCCGAAGAGATCGAGCTCGACAAGAAGAAAAAGCACGACATCGACATCGTGGTGGACCGCCTGGTGGTGAAAGCGGGGATCGAGAAGCGGTTGGCCGACTCCCTGGAGACCTCGCTGCACCATGCCGACGGCATCGTGAAGGTGGCGATCTCGGCGGACGAGGCAAGCGGACAGAAGGCCGAAACGCTGCTCTTCTCCGAGTCCATGGCCTGCATCGAGTGCGGCATCTCCTATCCCGAGATGACCCCGCGCATGTTCTCCTTCAACAATCCCTACGGCGCCTGCCCGGACTGCACCGGTCTCGGGACCAGGATGTACCTGGACACCTCCCTGGTGGTGCCGGACCCCGACCTCTCCATCCGGGACGGGGCGATCGCCCCCTGGGAGAAGCGCTTCTCCGGGTGGTACCAGCAGACCTTGGAGGCGCTCGCCAAGGCCTACCACTTCGATACCCGCGTCCCCTATAAGGAGCTGCCGGACAAGGCCAAGGAGATCGTCATGAACGGCTCCGGTGGCCGGATGGTGGATTTCTGGTGGGAGGACGACGCGGGCAAAAGGCACAACTACCAGAAGGCGTTCGAAGGCGTGCTCAACAACCTGGAGCGGCGCCACCGCGAAACCGAATCTGAGCAGGTGCGCGAGGAGCTGGAAAAGTACATGAACGTGATGCCCTGTCCGACCTGCCAGGGCGCCCGGCTCAAGAAGGAGGCGCTCTTCGTCCGGGTGGGCGGTCAGAACATCCAGCAGGTGACCTCGCTCTCCATCAAGGACTCGCTCACCTTTTTCAACACGGTCTCGTTCTCCGAGAAGGAGGAAGACATCGCGCGCCGGATTTTGAAAGAGATCCGCGAACGGCTCAACTTCCTGGTCAACGTGGGGCTCGATTACCTCTCGCTGGACCGCTCCTCCGGCACCCTGTCGGGGGGCGAGGGGCAGCGCATCCGCCTGGCGACCCAGATCGGCTCGTCGCTGGTCGGCGTCCTCTACATCCTGGACGAGCCCTCCATCGGCCTGCACCAGCGCGACAACGGCCGGCTCCTGCAGACGCTCAGGCACCTGCGCGACATCGGCAACACGGTCCTTGTGGTGGAACACGACGAGGAGACCATCCAGGAGGCCGACTGGGTGATCGACATGGGACCCGGCGCCGGCGTGCACGGCGGGGAAGTGGTGGCTCAGGGGACGCCGGCCGAGATCATGGCCAACCCGAACTCGCTCACCGGCCGCTACCTTTCCGGTGCGCTCAGTATCCCGATCCCCAAGAAGCGCAGGAAGGCGCAGCGCTTCCTCAGGATCGAGGGGGCCACCGAGAACAACCTGAAGGACGTGAGCGTCGACCTGCCGCTGGGCGTCATGACCTGCGTCACCGGGGTCTCCGGTTCGGGAAAGTCGACCCTGGTGATCGACACCCTGTTCCAGACGCTGAACCAGCACATCTACCGGAGCCGCGAGAAGGCGGGGGCGGTGCGCGCCATCAAGGGGCTCGAGGTGCTGGACAAGGTGATCAACATCGACCAGTCGCCCATCGGCCGCACGCCGCGCTCGAACCCGGCAACCTACACCGGCCTTTTCACCGAGATCAGGGACATCTTCGCCCAGCTCCCCGAGTCCAAGATGCGCGGCTACAAGCCCGGACGCTACTCGTTCAACGTCAAGGGGGGGCGTTGCGAGGCCTGCTCCGGCGACGGCATCATCAAGATCGAGATGCACTTCCTGCCGGACGTCTTCGTCCAGTGCGAGGTCTGCAAGGGGGCGCGCTATAACCGGGAAACCCTGGAGGTGCACTACAAAGGGCGCTCCATCGCCGATATCCTCGACATGACGGTATCCCAGGCGCTCAGCTTCCTGGAGAACATCCCGAGGATCAAGAACAAGCTGAAAACGCTGGAAGAGGTGGGGCTCGGCTACATCAAGCTGGGGCAATCCGCCACCACCCTCTCGGGAGGCGAGGCGCAGCGCGTGAAGCTCGCCAAGGAGCTCTCCAAGCGGGCCACCGGGCGGACCATCTACATCCTGGACGAGCCGACCACCGGCCTCCACTTCGCCGACATCGCGAAGCTCCTGGAGGTGCTGCACAAGCTGGTCGACGCCGGCAACAGCATCGTGGTGATCGAGCACAACCTGGACGTGATCAAGACGGCGGACTGGATCGTTGACCTGGGACCCGAGGGTGGCGACCGGGGCGGCGAGATCATCGCGACCGGGACGCCGGAGCAGGTGGCGCGGGTTGAGCGTTCCTATACCGGGCAGTATCTAAAGAAGATGCTGTAGACTGGACAGGCACCCGCCAAAGGTGCGTGCCAGGGCCGGCCCAGCATCGGGAGGTGCACCCATGGAAGGAAAAAACTGCGGCTGCGGTTTGGCCGACGATAACCGGCCCGACGGCTGCGCCACCTGCCGGGCTGAAGAGATCTTCTCCTACTGGTGCGATTCCTGTCGGCGATCCGTCCCCGAGAAACGCTGTCCTTACTGTGGGTTGAAGGCCAAGAAGAAGCGGCAGGAGGGGTAAGGCGGCACGTGCCCTGCCATCTACCTTCGTGGTGCGCCCTCACCCCTGCCCCTCTCCCGAAGGGCGAGGGGGTCTTTGCACGATTCGGTATGGAGCCGCTCATTTGCTGGACTTGCCTCGGCTCCGGTCACTTTCTCCCGTACACACCCACCCCCTCCGCTATGCTTCGACTTGTCCCCCGCTCTCCCCCGTCCACCGGTGAGGACGGGGTGAGGGAGCCTCAGGCCTCGCCGACTCCCTTGCTAAACCGTTCAGCGCTTTACCCTCCGCTCGCCTCACGACCTCCGAAATCTGCGTTATAATAAACCTGCTTTAATTTAACCTCCCATGGGAAAGACCGATGCGCTTTGAGCCGATTCGTCCGATCATACTGGCCGCCCTCGTGTTGCAGATGGGGTGCAGCTCGCTTTTGCCAAGCGGCAAGGCGGTCGCCGAATCGCCCTGGCTCGAGTACAACGATGCCAAGACCGCCTTCGACAAGATCACCGTTGGGGCCACCACGGTCGAGGACCTGAAGACGCTCGGCTTCGACGTCAAGGGCGCTCCCAACCTGAAGGTGCTCAACTACCTCGACATCGCCGCCACGGTGCAGGGAATCCCGATGCAGGAACTCGACCCCGGGCTGCAGGCCTGCCTACGGGCACGTGCGGAGTGCCGGGCCTACGTCTTCGAACCGAAGCGGACCTACTCGAAGCGGGTCGGCAACTTCTGGCTCGACGTCACCAATTTCCGACGCACCACCCACGAGACCGGCTGGCAATTCAAGGCGCTCATCGTCTTTGTGAACCACCACGTGGCCTACAAACTCGCCAGCGGCGAACCGCAGATCGACCATCTGCAGGACCAAGTCAACCCGCTGGGCCCCATCCAGGTCCCCACCAACCTCATTTTCGGCGTCATCCCCTTCTAAGCTTGCGCAAATCGACTCCTTCCGCAGTGCCCGGGTTGACAGTGTCTGTGCATAACTGGTACCTTTTGCAAAAATTTGTAATGTGGTATCAGGGATACTCCTATCAGGCCGTATCTCGGATGC
>Ga0079306_1000697_pt1 | contig 27787 bp, 20 predicted proteins | sample Methanotroph_Enr_FD_79181 | JGI IMG/M metagenome (GOLD analysis project Ga0079306, IMG submission 79181) | Enriched soil microbial communities from Old Woman Creek wetland in Ohio, USA - Methanotroph_Enrichment_5 | ecosystem: Environmental > Terrestrial > Soil > Wetlands | place: USA: Ohio...
AGCGGCCTTCTCAGCAGCGGCCTTCTCAGCAGCGGCCTTCTCAGCAGCGGCCTTCTCAGCAGCGGCCTTCTCAGCAGCGGCCTTCTCAGCAGCGGCCTTCTCAGCAGCGGCCTTCTCAGCAGCAGCTTTTTCAGCAGCAGCTTTTTCAGCAGCAGCTTTTTCAACGGCGGCATTCTCGGCTGCAGCCTTGTCGGCAGCAAGCTTCTCTGCGGCAGCCCTTTCAGTCGCAGCCTTCTCTGCAGCAGCCTTCAAAGTAGCAGCTTTTTCTGCAGCAGCCTTCTCGGCGGCAACCTTGGCAGCTGCTGCGGCCCTAGCTGCAGCGACTTTCTCAGCAGCGCTACCGGCGACGGGTGCTTTAGGAGCCGCCGCAGTAGCATCCTCAATCTGCTCGCCCTTCTGGTAACGTTCGGCCAGCGAACTCAACCCTTCCTCAACCGTAGCTTTCAGAGGGCTTTCCGGATACTCCCGGAAAAATTGGGCCATGTACTTTCCCGCTTCTTTCTGATGTCCGGCCTTGTAGTTGGCCCGAGCCAGCCAGAAGATCGCCATGTCCTTGAGCGGCGTGTCAGGATACTTCTTCAGCAGGGTCGACATGCTGTCGATCGCTGTGTTGAAGTCCTTTCTCTGATAAGCGTTGAAGCCCGAGATAAAGATCTGCGAATCTTCAGAATCGAGAGAAAACGCGGGCGCTGGCAGGAGAACCGCCACAACCAGAAATACAGCAAAGATTCTCAGTACCGAGGCAGGGAAAACTTTATTAAAATGCACGTGTTGGACCTTTTGGAGCTGATTTAGATAAAAAACGGCCGAACGTGTCGGAAAGTATCATCATAGACAACTCTTGTCAACGCTGAATGGTAGTTGTTTTCGCCCCACCAAGGCCGCAATGACGGTACTTTTCAGTCTTTCGGGATTTAGCGCATGACACTTGCCCGTGGATGTCATGGGCCCGCAGGCCAGTCTGCGCTGACTGACTGTTAAAAACGGCACCGCCTGTACTATCTTTTCTGCAACCTTGCCGATGATGTTCTTTTGTACTATTATCGAGCAACTCTAACCAAGGAACTGTCCTCAGCTATGAAATTGCAAGCGTCAAAGCTTCGAAACCGGCTTTATTTCATCGCTGCCGCCATCCTGATAATCGGCATGGGCAGTTCCTGTTTAATCTATTTTTCTGCCGCCGACATTGATACAGAGCATACCTTTGGTAACCCGCTCGAGGAATCGAAGAGCTACCGGCGCAGCCTCGAACTGTATGGCGGCAAGGCAAACCTGTTGGCAACCCAGTTCATGCAGTGGTTCGACAGCCTTTGGCAGGGAAAATCCCTCGGCATCACCCTAGCCTGCATCACCGCGTTCCTGTGCCTGGCGCTCGTTCTCGTCGCCTATAACCTTCCTTCTGATTCAGAGTGACCTGTGATACGTCTCGTTATTTTTGGTGTACTTTCGGCCTTTTTCTTCAGCAGCACCTTTGTTCTCAACCGGGCGATGAGCCTGCAGGGCGGCAACTGGGTCTGGACCGCCAGCCTGCGCTATGCCTACATGCTGCTCATTCTGAGCGGCTGGCTGGTGCTCGGCGGCAAGGGGCGCGTCCTCAAGGCGGTCGTTGCTGCCTACTTCAGAAACTGGGTCTTTTGGACCATCGCCGGGAGCGTCGGTTTCGGAGCCTTTTACTCGCTGCTCAGTTTCAGCGCGTCCTTCGCCCCCGGCTGGGTGGTGGCCACCGCTTGGCAATCGACCATCCTGGCCACGCCGGTGGTGCTTCTCATGTTCGGCAAGAAGGTTCCGGCACGCGGAGTACTATTCACGGCGCTCATTTTCCTTGGCATCGTGCTGGTGACCGTAGAGCAGGCCACCTCCGCCTCCCTGAGGGACGTGCTGCTCGGCATCGTCCCGGTAATCGTGGCCGCCTTCGCCTACCCGATCGGCAACCAGCTGCTCTGGGAGGCGCGGCACGGAAAGACGTCATGGATCCCGCGCATCGACGACCCGGTCCTGGATGACAGCCTGGGGCGCGTGCTCATCATGGTGCTCGGTTCGATCCCGTTCTGGCTGGTTCTGGTATTCGCGCTGCAGCCGCCGGCACCCAGTACCGGGCAGTTGATCAACACTGCCATTGTCGCCGTATTGTCCGGCGTGATCGCAACCACGTTGTTCTTCCACGCCCGGCACGAGGCCCGGACTCCGTTCGAACTCTCCGCGGTCGATGCGACCCAGTCGACCGAGGTGATCTTCTCCCTGCTGGGCGAGATCGCGTTCCTGCATGGCGCGCCCCCCGGTCCGGCGGGGTCGATCGGCATAGCGCTGTCGGTTATTGGACTGGTGCTCTATGTCCGGTCCCAGACGGTAGAGGTGTAAAAAAAGCCCTTATCTAACAAAAGGAGGGAATCATGACCATCAAGAAAGGCTGGCGCGGCAGGTTCTTCGAGGATTTCGAAGAGGGCGATGTCTATCCGCATCCGCTGGGGCGCACCATCACGACGACCGACAACATCTGGTTCACCCTGCTCACCCAAAACACCGCCCCGGTCCACTTCGACCACCACTACGCCTCGCAGACCGAATTCGGCAAGCCGCTGGTCGATTCCACCCTCACCCTCGCCCTGGTCACCGGGCAAAGCGTCACCGACATCTCGCAGAACGTCTTTGCCAACCTGGGATGGGACGAGGTCACCCTCCCGAACCCGGTCTTCGAGGGCGACACGGTCTACTCCCAGTCCGAGGTGCTCTCGAAGCGCGCATCGAAGTCGCGCCCGAATATCGGCATCGTGACCGTGAAGACCACCGGCTTCAACCAGGACGGCACCGTCGTCATCATCTTCAAGCGGACCTTGATGGTGTACAAGCGTGGGCACGAGCCGAAGATCGCCCGACTGCAACCGAAGCTGGATGCTTAGCCGGGAAGCTGCCGACCTCGGTGGCCCCGGCAGGTTCAGGCCGCGGTTGACAGCGAACCTACAGTTAGCTACCATCGCCGGCACCGAAATCTTTGAGAGCCACCGCAACGAGCCTCATTAGACGCATTGTCGGCGAAATGATACCATCACTACAGAAACTGGAGACGAAAACATGAGTAACAAGCCGACCCGAGCAGCAACCTGGGATCTGGTCCAGGAGTACCTCCCCAGCGAGCAAATGAGAAAGCATTCTCTTGCCGTCGAAGCCGTAATGCGGCATCTGGCGCGCAAGTGCGGCGAAGACGAGGAGATGTGGGGCTTGGTGGGCCTCGCGCACGACATCGACTACGAGCGCCACCCCGAGGAACACTGCCTGCGGGCTCCGGAAATCCTGAGGACGGCGGGCTGGCCTGAGGATTACATCCGCGCCGTCGTCTCGCACGGTTGGGGGATCTGCAGCAACGTGGAGCCTGTCTCGCGGCTGGAGAAGACCCTCTACACCATCGACGAGTTGACCGGCCTGGTGGCGGCCGCCGCGCTGGTGCGCCCCTCGAAGAGCATCCTCGACATCCCGGTGAAGAGCGTCACCAAGAAATGGAAGGACAAGGCGTTCGCCGCCGGTGCGGACCGCTCGGTCATCGAAAAGGGCGCCGCCATGCTCGGCGTGGAACTAAACGAACTGATCGCCGACACCATTGACGGCATGCGCACCGAGGCCGAGGCGATAGGACTCAAGGGAAACCTTTAAAAGCCGAAGAGTAGGTAGGGTACTCTACCCTGATCCCGGCCGGCAGCGAGCCGGAATCGGGGCGGTACCGAAAGCCGCTCGCAGCCCGGCACCAGGAGCTGGAAATGTCACCATCGTTTCGCCCGCGCGGCCCAAAAAACGTGGCACCCAAGAGCGCCGAGGAACTCGACGCCATCGTCCGGAAACTGCGGGGAGAGCAGACGCGCCCCGAGAACTACCGGGAGCGCTCCCTTAAGCTGCACGGTTGGATCTGCGCCAAGTGCGGCCGCGAGTTCGAGCTTGCCAACCTGCATCTTTTAACCGTGCACCACAAGGACGGCAACCACAACTACAACCCGCCCGACGGCAGCAACTGGGAAAACCTCTGTGTCTACTGCCACGACGACGAGCACAGCCGAACCATCTTGGCCGATTACCTGGCGGGGAAAGACAAACAGCCGTGAACCCGGCGGTCAGAGAAGGTAGTCATGACTGAAACAGACCTGCTCCACCCCAATGTGATACTCGATTCTCTAAACGACGGCCTTTACGTCTGCAACACCGACCGCAAGATCGTCTACTGGAGCAAATCGGCCGAACGGCTCACCGGGTGGGCGGCGGAGGATGTCGTGGGTCGCCGCTGCATGGACAACATCCTGAACCATGTCGACATCGACGGGCACCACCTGTGCGGCGAAGAACTCTGCCCCTTACGCCGCTGCATGGTCACCGACCGCCCCAGCAGCTCACCCGCCATCGTCTTCGGCAAGACCAAGTCGGGCGAGCGACTCCCGATGGCGGTCACCGTGGCGCCTCTGCATGACGAATGCGGCACGGTGGTCGGCGGGGTGGAAACCTTCCGGGACTTTACCGAATCCTACGCCAACCTCGAGCGCGCCAAACAGATCCAGACCCTCTCTTTGGAACACGACCTCCCGGTGGATAACCGGATCGACTTCTCGTCGTTTTATCTCCCCCACGACCTGATCGGCGGTGACTACTTCGCCATCCGCAAGCTGGACGCCGACCGGTACGGGTTCATCCTGGCCGACGTCATGGGGCACGGCGTGGCAGCCGCCCTGCACACCATGGAGCTCAGCTCGCTGTGGAACCGGCACTGCCACATGCTGACCGCCCCGGCCAGGTTCGCCCAACTGTTGAACCGCGATCTCTGCAGGATCGTGCGGGACGAGTCCTTCGCCACCGCGCTCTGCGGCGTGTTCGACGCAGAGCGCAGGACGGTGCGCATCGCCTCGGCGGGCGGCCCGACGCTGGTCATCGTGCACAGCGACGGCCGGACTGAGCAGTTGACCGCGCCAGGACTTCCCTTCGGCCTGATAGCCAATGCGGACTATGACGAACGGGAGTTCAGCTGTTCTGCCGGCGATGCGCTGTTGATGTTCACCGACGGCGCCGTCGAACTGGCCGACAAGGAAGGGAACCTGCTCGGCGTCGAAGGACTGCTGAACACTCTGCAATGCCTCGACTACCCGTCCGCGGGGATCAGGATCGAGGCACTGCAGGAGGCGCTGCTGACCTACTGCAACGGCATCAGGCTGGAGGACGACCTGACCCTGCTCGAGGTACGGTTCCAGTGAGAGGCGGAGAGAACCTGATGTCGTGACAAAATTACAGATGGCTGTCTGCCATAGGGAAAAACTTGCAAACCGGCAGTCTCCCCTCGCCCACCGGGAGAGGGGCGGGGGTGAGGGTGCTGCCACAAAGTAGGCACCGCCGCGCCTCGACTCCCCCCTCCCCCCGCAACACTCCGCCAGCCACCTCTGTCCATCGCTGCACGCAAAAATTGACAACCCCGCCGTTCTCCACCTACAATGCCCCTTTGAACTATCATCAATGGCGCCGCACCCGCTCTCCAGAATTGCCCCGCCGGCGCCTCCCGGACACCAAGGAACCCCTCTCCATGCTGCACCTTAAAAAGCTCTCCAAAGATTTCGCGGGTAAACCGCTTTTCACCGACATCAACTGGCACCTGAAAAAAGGCGAGCGCGTCGGCCTGGTCGGCGAAAACGGCGCCGGCAAGTCCACGCTCATGCGGATCATCGCGGGAGAGGTGGAAAGTTCCAGCGGCGAGATCCAGATCGCCCGCGGCGGCACGGTCGGCTACCTCCCCCAGGACGGCATCGTCGCCAAAGGCCAGCCGCTCTTCGCCGAGGTGATGACGGCGCTGAACGAGTTGCAGGCGATCGAGCGCGAGATAGCGGAACTCACCTCCCGCCTGGAGCGGGAGCCGCACGACGCGCCCGGCCACGAGCAACTGCTGGACCGCTTCGGCGCCCTGCAGGAGGAGTTCCGCCTCAAGGGCGGCTACTCGATGGAGAGCGAGGTCGGCAACGTCCTCTCCGGTCTGGGCTTCGCGCCCGCGGACTGGCAGAAGGAATGCGGCGAGTTCTCGGGCGGTTGGCAGATGCGCATCGCGCTCGCCAAGCTCCTCTTGAAAAAACCGAACGTGCTCCTGCTGGACGAACCGACCAACCACCTGGACATCGAGGCGCGCAACTGGCTGGAGGGCTACCTGCAGGGCTACCCCTACTCGGTCATGCTGGTATCCCACGACCGCTTCTTCCTCGACCAGGTCTGCTCGCGCATCGCCGAGGTCTGGAACCACGCCATCTCCGACTATCACTGCAACTACAGCCGCTACCTCATCCTGCGGGAGGAACGCGTCTCGGCACTCAGGGATGCCAAGAAGCGCCAGGACGAAGAGATCGAAAAGATCGAGGATTTCATCTCGCGCTTCCGCTACAAGACGGACAAGGCGGCCCTTGTGCAGTCGCGCATCAAGCAGCTGGAAAAGATCGAGCGCATCCTCCTGCCGCCGGAGAGAAAGCGGATCCGCTTCAGCTTCCCGACGCCCCCCAAAAGCGGCAAGACCGTGCTGGAACTGACCGGCGTCCGCAAGGCCTACGGCTCCAATCTGGTCTTGAACGGCATCGACCTCACCATCGAAAGCGGCGAGCGCATCGCCCTGGTGGGCCACAACGGCGCCGGCAAGTCGACGCTGATGCGGATCCTGGCGGGCGGCGGGGTGACCGACGGCAAGGTGACACTCGGGCACAACGTGATCTTCGACTACTTCGCCCAGGACCAGGCCCAGGAGCTGGACGGCAACCGCAGCGCCTACGAGGAGCTGCTGGCCGACTCACCCTTCGAGATGGTGCCGCAACTGCGCGACATCCTTGGCGCCTTCCTCTTCTCCGGCGACGACATCAACAAGAAGGTGTCGGTGTTGTCCGGCGGCGAGCGCAACCGGCTGGCGCTGGCCAAGATCCTGCTGCGCCCCTCGAACCTGCTCCTCATGGACGAACCGACCAACCACCTGGATCTCTTCAGTAAAGAGGTGCTGCTGGAAGCGCTCAGGAATTTCCCCGGCACGGTGGTCTTCGTCTCGCACGACCGCCACTTCATTGACGGCCTCGCCACCCGCGTAGTCGAGGTCGGCGGCGGCAAGCTGGAGAACTTCCACGGCGACTATGAGTACTACCTGGAGAAGAGCGCCGAACGGGACGCGGGGACCCAGGGCGTAGCGGTCAACGCCAGCGCCGGGGCACAGCGCAACGACGCCGCCAGCCCGGCACGCACGGCAGCAGCCGAACCCGTCTCGAAGGAGGACCGCCAGCGCCTGCGCGAGGAGGAGAAGCAGCGCCAGAAAGAAGAGCGTGCCCGCGAGCGCCAGCTTGCCGACCTGGAGAGCCGGATCGCGGCCCGCGAGGAGGAACTGGCCAAGTTGGAAGCCGACATGGCGGCTCCCGAGTTTTTCAAGGACGTCGAGGCGGCCCGGATAGCCGGCGAGCGTCACGCCGCGCTCAGTGCGGAAATCGCCGGGCTCTACGAAGCGTGGGAATCGGCCTGAGGTCCGTCGCGGCTGAAGCCCGCGCCCACAGGTCGGCGACCGCGCCCGCCCCACCCCCAACATCTCCAGATCACCTCCTGCCAAAGCCATCGCCCCAAGCCTCCGGATCAGGGGAAACCACCGGTATCACTCAGCGTCCGGCTAACGGATCAGCCGCGTTCTGCCCTTCCGCGATGTTGACAGGTTGCCTGTCTAATGTACTCTTAACTGGCAATCTTGCCCCCTGCCAAGGATGAGCGCCCCATGACCGAAAACATCACGATCAACATGCCTGAAATCGTCCCTCTCTACCCTTTGCGCGAAATCATCGCATTTCCGTACATGGTCTTCACCATCTTCCTCAAACCCGAGGAGATGGCTCCCTTCGAAGAGGCGGTCCTCTTCAACAACCTGGTGGCGTTGGTCAAGTTGAAACAGGAACCGGCCGGGGAACTCTTCTCGGCGCTGCACGAGATCGGGACCCTGTGCAAGGTGATGCAGATCAACAAGCTCCCCCAGGGCGGGGTTAAGGTCACTCTCGAAGGGGTGGTCCGGGTGAGGCTTCTGGCCATCGTGCAGCAAACCCCGGTGGCGCTCTCCCGCCTTGAGCCGGTGCGCGAGTTCGCCGAGAAGTCCATGGTCTCCGAGGCCCTGGTGGGCTCCCTTAACGCGCTTTTAAAGATCGCCCTTTCCTACGGCCGGCCGCTTCCCGACGACGTCATGAAGATGATCGACTTCATCGACAACCCGGCCCGCCTCTCCGATCTGGTCGCCCTCTACCTGAACCTCCCGATCGACGAGTTGCAGAAGCTTCTGGAAACCATCGACCCGCTGGAGCGGCTCAAAAAGGTCTACATGCACCTCACCAACGAGGTGCAGCGCCTGCAGATCAAGGGCGAGGTGCAGGCCGAGGTCACCAAGAAGGTCGGCAAGAGCCAGAAGGAATTCCTCCTGCGCGAGCAGATGAAGCAGATCCAGGAGGAGCTGGGCGAGGACGACAGCAGGCAGGGCGAGACCACCGACCTGAGATCCAAGGTGGAAGGCGCCAGGATGCCCGAAGAGGTGCACAAGATAGCCCTCAAGGAGCTCAAGAGGCTGGAGCGAATCAACCCCGCGTCACCCGAGTACACGGTCTCCCGCACCTACCTTGACTACCTGACTGCCATCCCCTGGCAGGTCAGCACCCCGGACAACAAGGACATCAACCAGGCCGAGAAGTTCCTGAACGAGGACCACTACGACCTGAAGAAGGTAAAGGAGCGCATCCTCGAGTACCTGGCGGTGCGTACCCTCAAGGAAAAGATGAAGGGTCCCATCCTCTGCTTCGTGGGTCCTCCCGGCGTCGGCAAGACCAGTCTCGGCAAATCGATCGCCCGCACCCTGGGGCGCAAGTTCATCAGGGTCTCCCTGGGCGGCATGCGCGACGAGGCGGAGATCCGCGGGCACCGGCGCACCTACATCGGCGCACTCCCCGGGCGCATCATCCAGGAGATCAACCGGGCCGGATCCAACAACCCGGTCTTCATGCTGGACGAGGTGGACAAGATCGGCGCCGACTTCCGCGGCGACCCGGCCAGCGCGCTTTTGGAAGTGCTCGACCCGGAGCAGAACTTCTCCTTCACCGACCATTACCTGGACGTGCCGTTCGACCTCACCAACGTCATGTTCATCACCACCGCGAACCAGCTCGACCCTATCCCCGCTCCCTTGAAGGACCGCATGGAGGTGATCTCGCTCTCCGGCTACACCGACGAGGAGAAGCTGAACATCGCCCAGACCTACCTGGTGGGACGCGAGATCGAAGAGAACGGACTTGCCAGCATGCCGCCGGGTTTCACCGACGAGGCGATCTACCGGATCACCCACGACTACACCCGCGAGGCCGGGGTGCGCAACCTGCAGCGCGCCATCGCTTCGGTCTGCCGAAAGATAGCGAAGGAAGTCGCACAGGGGAAACCGGCGCGCCAGCTGATCACCCCGGAGGCCGTGGCGGAACTGCTCGGGCCACCCAGGTTCTTCGACGAGGTCGCCTCGGAGAAGGACCGCGTCGGGGTCGCCACCGGGCTCGCCTGGACCGAGAGCGGCGGCGACATCATCTTCGTGGAAGCCACCAAGATGAAAGGGAAGGAAGACCTCATCCTCACCGGGTCTCTGGGCGACGTGATGAAGGAGTCAGCGCGGGCAGCCCTCTCATTCGTGCAGGCCAACTGCGAGGAGTTCGGCATCGAAAAGAAGGCCTTCGAGAACACCACGATCCACATCCACGTGCCCGCCGGCAGCATCCCCAAGGACGGCCCCTCGGCCGGGATCACCATGGCCACCACTATCGTGTCGCTCTTCTCCGGGCGGGCGGCACGCCGCGACGTCGCCATGACCGGCGAGATGAGCCTGACCGGCCGCGTGCTCGCCATCGGTGGGCTGAAGGAAAAGGTGCTCGCCGCGCGCCGCGCCGGGGTGACCAAGGTGCTGGCGCCCGCCAAGAACCAGAAGGACCTCGAGGACATCCCGGAAAACGTCCGGCAGGAGCTGGAATTCCACTTCGTGGACGACGTGCGCGAAGTGCTGCAACACGCCCTGAAATAAAATCACCCACCTCAGACAAAAAAAACCGCTTCCTTAAGCTCAATGGCTTATCGAAGCGGCTTTTTCGTGCAAAGCTTCCCCACGGGTTCTCGGCACCTCTGCCTGATTCCGGCGGTTGTCGTTCAGTTGGAAAGGTAGAGATAGACGTTAGCCTCCACCGTTAGGTTCAGCCTATTGTAAAGGTAGACCCGGTAGCGGGGGAAGGCCACCCGTTGCTGCGTGCTGAGCGCTGAAATACTGCGCAACGCGATGGCAAAGCTAAAGGATGTTCACCGCCCGTGCCGCCAGGAGAGCGATCACCAACAGGGAAATCATCGACTGCAGCATCATGAGGACCTTCGCCCAACGCGACAGAACCGGAACATCCGTGGGCGAAAAGGCGGTCGAGGTATTGAAGGCGAGAAAGAGGTAATCCACGAAATTGGGCGACCATTCCTGGATGCCGGCCGCGTGCTTTTTCTCCGGGGGCAGGGTCATCTGGGGAAAAAGAAAGGCACCGCTCTCGTGGTCTCCCCGTAGCGCGCGTTTGTGCGGCCCGCCCGCATCGAGTCGCCAATACCACGAGGCGAAGACCAGGATGTTGGACAGCCACAGCAAGGCCGCCGATTTCAGGAGCTGTTCCGGTTTTTCCAGGTGGGCAGGCAGGGCCAGGATCAGCAAGGCGAGGGAGATGACCATGGCAGCCGTCACGAGGCCGTTGAGGATATAGCCGAGCACCTGGTTGGTGGTGTGGGCGCCCCGGTAATGCGTGACCATCATCGGCACCAGGAGCACACAAATGATCAGCAAAAGGAGCCAACGCTGACCGCCAAGCAGCAAAGAAGACGGCAACGCTGCGTACAATCCGCCCAAAGCCAAAAGTGCAAACAGCGCAGGCCAGCGCGACCGGACAGCTTTGGCAGGATTGCCGGATGAATCGTTGGATGTCACTGCGTCTCCTTGCCTGCACTATCAACTCGGGGCTGTACCGGCATATTTACTTCCTCAATACAAATCTAATCCAGCAAAAACATTTCGCGGGCCGATCGCCCCTGGCCCACTACGGTGTGCGGAATCACCCGAAAAACGAACGGACGAAGTTCTCTCCCTTCGAATACGCCTGGGCCAGCAACTCCGCGTTTTCCAACGGGTCCTCACCCAGTTGCGTGTGAGTAGTCAAGATCGAATCGACGACAACGAGGTTCACCTCGGGCGACCAGATATCGAAAACGGGGAGCACACATTCTGGATTCGAGCCGCTACCTCCTATTGATACGACCATCCCCTTCTTAGCCTTTTGTACTGCACTCTCATAACGTATCTCCCCGGTAGATTGTAGCACCGGCTTTGCAAGGCAGTAGGAACGATCGATCATCAGCTTCATCTGGCTCGACACGGTGTTGTAGTATACCGGAGTCCCCAGGATGAGTCCGTCCGCCTTCTCGTACACCTCGTAGATCTGCTCCATGCCGTCCACATGGACGCACCCGGAGCCATCCTGCTGCTTGCACGCCCTGCACGGGTGTATCTCCAGATCCTCAAGATAGATCTTGGAAACGGTTGCTCCAGCGTTGCCGCATCCGTCTAAAACCGTTTGGACCAGGGTGTCAGTATTCATCCGTTTGCGGGGGCTCGCTACGATACCTACTATCTGGATGGGCTGCATCGGTGTGGTCTCCGGTGTCTGCGGCATGCCTAAAAAGTTTGTGCCATAGGTTGAGTCCCCACTATTCGGTAGAGGTTCCTACCATATCTGGGGAGGTTGTTGCCACTTTTTCTCCCCCTTCATTTCCCCAGATCGAGTCTCTTTCGGGCGAGGGCGTAGGTCGAGTCGGCAAGTGTGGCAGTCTCGCCGGGCTTGGCGACCCTTCCATAGGCTTCTCTGGCGGCCTCGATTTCCCCGTATTGCTCGGCGATACGTCCGAAGACGTACCAGTACTCAGGTGCGATCTCCTTCCTGTCGTCAAGTTCCAGCGCCTGAAGTACCGTCTCACGCGCCTCCGCGGCCCTTCCTGTCTCCGCATAGAGCGCCGAAAGGGTGTGCAAAAAGCTGGGGTTTGCCTTGTTGGACTGCGCCACGGACCGCTCTGCGAACGCCAGAGATTCGGCGGGCACCGAGCTGGAAAAAAGCCCCAGCCAGGCAAGGTTGTTGTAATCTCCGGCCACCGCACCCCCCTCCTCCACTATGCGTTTGTACCATTTCGCCGCCAGAGCGAAATCTCCCACCTGTTCTGCGCTGCGGGCCACTATCCGAAGCGCCGTCGGATCCTTTGGCAACGTCCGAAGGCGCTCCTCCGTCAGGGCACGAACTTCCTCCCGGCGGCCCAACGACTCAAGCGCGGCTATACGGCTGAGAAAGAGGTCCAGGGAAAGCGGATATCTTTTCGCCAGTTTTTCACCCTGTGCCAGGAATTCGGAGTAACGTTTCTGCGCCAGGAATACCCTGGAAAGGGAGATCTCGGCGGCCAAGCGCGCCTCCGACTCCGGCAACTCCCCTCCCTTCGACAGAAGCGGCAAGGTTGTCTTGGTGTCCAGCGTGGACAGCAAGACCGCGGCGGCCAACCGCATCCGTTCCGGGTCGGCGGCCGACTCCTTGGACCAGGCCAGGGTAAAGGGATTTCCCGACCAGGGATCATCACCGCGCGCCGGCGTAGCCTCATCGCGAACCCAGTCCAACCAGGTCTTGGCTCCCTTGAAATCCCCCGCCTCGACCCTCCGCAGGACCTCCAGCCCGACGACGCCCGGCTGAGTGTCCGCGGCAACCAATCGATACTGCCCATCTTCGTTCGTCACGTAAAACCGGAACTCGCGCGCACCCGCAAGTGAAGAAGCAACGGCATCGACCCGGTAGCCCGTGGCATCACTTCCCTCAGGATGGAACTCCATAGAACTCAGGGCCAGGTCCAGCACCACCTCGACGGGCAAATCAGCCGCGGCCGCGCTGGCCTTCTTGTAGATGGACTCCAGGGGCTGTCGCAAGTCCACTTTCTCGCGCTCCATCTCCTCACGAATGTAGCTGGCAAATTGTGAGAACAGGGAATAGCGCGGGGACTCAGGCAAGAAGATGGCGAGGAGCATCCTTTTAAACGGGTTTACCGGGGTCTCCTGCGCTAAGGAGAGGGAGGCTTCTTCAAAAGGCCGGACCTCTTTCAGCAGCTTGCTTCGGGCGCTGAGCGACACGGCGTTGGTGGCACCCTTGGCAGCCTCGTCGAGCAGTTCGGCGGCATCCCGGTAACGCCGGACCACGAGGAGCCTGGCAGCCGCCTTTTCCAGATCGCTGCGACGCGTTTCCGGGTCCGATATGCGGCGTTTCGCCTCCTCTATGGCGGCAGCTGCGCCCTGCTCGCCGGCGATGGCAACCAACAGGTAGGACGTGTGGGTCCCGCCCGAAGCCTCGGACAGCACCAGTTCCTTGATCTCCTGCCAACGCCCGGTTCGTAACAGGCAAACGAGGAGGTTGTCGTCCAGGCCGGTCTGCTTCAAACCCGTCCTCAGTTCCCGGTACTCCTTGATGGCCCCTTCGAGGTCGGCTTTTATGGAGTAGCGTTTCCCGTCGCCGTCGTGCTCGAGAAGGATAGCAAGGTCGCCCCGGGCCAGGAAATCTACGGGATCGAGGAGTTTCGCCCTGCGGTACTCCTCAAGTGCACGGTCCCGGTCAAACCCCTTGCGGCGCAGTCTCCCCACCGCGTCATGCTGCAGGATGAAGCCCAGGGTCCTGTGGGCGACGGCCGAGTTCGGCTCCAGCTTGACGGCCTGTTCGGCTTCCTTGCGGGCCGCACCTGTCAACCCCAGCTTCAGCAGGGCGTTCGCCAGCTGGATATGGTGCAGCGCCTCACCTGGGTGCAGGGAACAGAGCTTTTTAAACTCCGCGAGCGCCTCCCGGCCCCTGCCGGCCGCCAATAGCGCTTGGCCCGTCAGCTCGAAATAGACGAAGAGGGGCTTTTCGTTCTGCAACTCCCGCACGCCCTTTCTGACAGTCTCGACCTCTGCCGGACTGAAACGGTTCTTGACCGTGTCGAACCGCAGGATCCCGGTCACGCTGCCGTCCTCCTCCAGGCTAAACCTTTTCGAGAGCTGCATCGGCCCAAGCCACGTGATTCCCGAATCCGGCAGCTGGCGGGCCTTAAAGCCGGGCGGCGGATGGATGCGGTAGTGCATCTCGTAGACATACGGTTCCCGGAGCTGATACTCGTTTTGTCGGTTCACCGGGTCAGGACCGGTAAGTTCCTGGGGCAGCCGTTCGGCCAGTGAGGTATAAACAATCGCGGCCACCGCGTTGCTTTCGTCGGTAAAGCCGCGTTTGGCCTCCTCTATCTGAAGTGCAAACCGAAACGGCTCCTCAGGATCGGCCAGACCCGACATTTCGACCTTGGCGAGCCGCTCCGCAAGATAGGCGGCGCGGATATATTCCTCCAACTCCTTCCGCAGTTTCTTGTCGCCTTTTTGGCTGTACTCGCTGCGGTACCCGGCGGCGATGGAACCCGATAGACGCGTCGTCTCTGTCACCCGGCATTTCCCCAGTTCCGACAGGACGAACTCCCGTTGCTCAACCTGTCGGTTGTCCTGCGAGCTTGCGGTAGGTGTCACCGTCAGTGTCGTGGTCCCGGGAGCCCCCGCGATGAGGGCACGCCTCCCCTGGTCGTAGAGGGGGAGTTCACCTGCCGGCCTGAGTTTTTCCGTCGGGTCCACCCAGAGAGCGGGCGTTCCCGGCAGATAGACGATGGCGTGGTTGAAATGTCCCAACCCCGGCAGGTCCGGTTCCACGTCCTCCCCCGCCCCGTTGCGTAACAGCGCCAGGTAGGCAGGAACCCCGGCAGTACGCAGCATGCTCACCAGCAGCGCCGCCTGGTCCTTGCAGTCGCCGTATTTGCGCTGCAACGTCTCAAGCGGGGTGTGGGGGACGATGGAAGCCTCGCCGAACTCGATGCCGGCATAACGGATCTCCTTGCGCATGCGTTCCAGGAGCCTGGCTGCGATCAGGCGACGGTCCGTCGCGTCACCGACCGTCTCCCGTACCAGGGCTGAAAGGTCCGCCCCGTTGATCCTGCCGTCGACGATTTCCCCATACCGCTTGGCAACTTCCTGCCACGAGCGTCCGGTGGAAAACGTCACGCTCGGCCAGCGGGGTACATCGCCCGGCACCCCCGGTTCCGCCGGCTTGAGCGGTTCAATGGCCCCGGACTCGAAGCTGATTCGTGTCCGGCCGTTCGCCGTGGTTTTCACTCCTGCCACGCCGGGAAGGAGCCGGACCGCGTACCTGAGCGGGAGGTGCTCCGGCGCTTCCAGGACAAGCCGTGAATTGAGGGTTCGGACACTCTGGCCGAAGTAAAACTTGTTGACGTTGCCGGCGATGAAAAAAGGCACCTTCTCTCTGAGGACGATCTCCCTTTCTACCACTGCTCCGACAGCCAGTGCCGGCAGAGGCGCCCTAAGGATCCTGCGATCGCTGAAGGTCTGGGAGGAATCGTCGGCCATCGGGCCTTCTGCTATGGTTTCTTGGGCCAGCAGGTGTTCGCCGCCGTCCGGAGTCACCACCCTGGCCCGGAAGCTCGGGCGCTCCTCATACCAGGGAGACCAACCCGCGGCCATCTGGGCCCATTGCTCCATGCCCGCCGCGGTCAGGATGCGGTACGTCGTCCGGTACCGGGAGGTGCAGCGTCCTTCGGTATCAAAGGCAAAGGTCCCCTCGTCCATCAGGACGACAACGCCGGCATCTTCAGGGGCCGGGACGGCACTCGCGGCCGAGATCAGTTCGCCTCCCTGCACTGCGAAGAAGGTGTCCACCCAGGGGGCACGCCTAATCGACTCAGCCGCTGCCGCACCGCTGGCGGAAAAAAGCGATACGAGCAATGCAGCTGTCAGGAAAAAACGCCAAGGACCGGGCTTGGTGCCTAGCGACAGGCGTCCTGGTCCTCCTTTGTGTGTATTTGAACAGAACGGACGTCCAGTGCGCTGAGGTCTCTGCGCCGAAATCATCGTTGGCTCCTTGTCATACATGATCCGAAAACCAACAGTAGCTAGAGTCCACAAGGCTTAAATTACCTTGCGCAGTTTTCCAGGTGCTCACTACGCCACTGCTATCTTCTCCCCTAATAACACTATCACCAGGATAGAATCCCGATAGCCTTTCTCAGAATCACAACAGCATCGCCAATGTCAATGGATCCATCCGGCTGCGGTTTTCCGCTCACAAGTGGTGCCACATCTCCGTGAGCGATATCATACGCGGTCGGAGTAATAAGACCAACTGCAATTTTCAAGGCTCTCAAAGCATCTGCGATAGAAATAGTATCGCTGACCATGATGCCATCAGGAATCTGGGAAAAAGTTGCTGTCACTGTACAGTTGCTGCTAATCCCACCTGTCGGATAGGAATTTCCGAGCAGGCTACCTCCGCACCCCGTTACCGATGAGAGATAATAGCCCGCCATCGGCGCCAAGGTAAAGGTAAGAACTTCATTCAGGTTCGCTGATTGTTGACTGTTCGGTGTGATAGTGCCATGCGCAGTAGCCACAGGGGTAACAAGAAAGGTATCAGTTGCAAAAATGGCTGTGACATTCTGATCAGTCGCAACATTTTCTATCGTCAACGGATTGCTACTCCGGGTGACAAATCCGCCCGTCCCCGTCCAACCAGCAAAGTGATAACCAGCTTCCGGCACCGCCGTGACAGGGGTTGTGTTCGCACCATAGCTTATGAGCTGGCTTGTTGATCCAGCCACAGTGCCGTGGGCACCGCTTATGAAGTGAACGATATATTGGGGAGCGATCCCTGTACCGGCCAATGGAAGTGACGTCACCGGCGAAGCAGCCACACCGCTGGCGACTCGAAGGGTGCCGGTTGCGGCGCCGACCACGACAGGTGTGAACGTTACCGTGACCGTACAGTTAGACCCAGGGGCTATGACAGGCGTTAAAGTCCCACAAGTGCCGGCAGTGCCGTCTCCCGGATTGATGCCGAACAAAGCGGAATCTTTGCCATAAACGGAAATCGCGTTGACGATGAGGTCGTCAGGTGCCGAAGCATCATTGCTTAGAGTTACTGTGGTCGGACCGCTGTTTGCGCCGACCGCTACGCTCCCTAAATCAAGACTGGACGGCGAGACCGACATATACGATAGACCGCGCACCGGCCACACGGAGTAGAGGTCACTCTTGTTAACGCTACTTCTGATGCCGCCACCTTCTAATGCAACAACCCAGCTTTCATTAGGGGAATTAGTGTCGGTGGTCGAACTCCAGTAGACCCCACTATTGGCGCCTTGCACTTTTACGAACGGATAACCTGCCGGGAGAGATGGGTTGGCTTTCGACAAGTCGACCAGGCTCGCCAGCTCATTTATATTGGGGAGCCGCCAGTCGCGGAACCCCAGATACGCTTCGGCATTTAATTTCTTCACGTAATCGAGTGCGTTCTGCCAGGTAACCAGACCATCCCCGGCAACGCCATCTGTATCGAAGGAAGGGTTCACAGTCGCTAAGAGGTTGGCGTCTGAACACCACAACAACCCACTGTTATTGTCCGTTATGGTTCCGTTGACGTTGTCGGTATACCTTGGGGCAGCCCAGGTAATTCCAAACTGAAGCTCACCATCCTGCCCCGTTCCCGCACACGATATCTCGCTGCCGCCCTCATCGTAACACTTCACCTGGCCTGTTTTAGCTATGAAGCCCGCTGTCGTGCCAGTGCTGCCGCGTACTGGCCAAACATTCCCAACAGGTTGCTGCACGAGCTTGTTAAACCCGAAAAAGCGACCGGCGCCGCCCGTCGTCACGGTCCAAGCGCCGGCCGGGTAACTGGTAAGTGATGTGGAAGACCAATAAAAATGACCGAGCACGTTCACAAACGGGTTCCCCGCAGGAAGGGCCGGATTGTAGCTGCCTGAATCGACAAGGCTTGCAAGCTCGAACCCGTTCGGCAGGCGCCAGTCGGAAAAGCCGAGGTACGCCTCCTGGTTAAGCTTTTTGATGTAGTTCAGGGCAATCTGCCACGATACAGTGCCATCGCCAGCGATGCCACCAATGACGTCAGTGTCAAACCCTGGATCTCTGCTTGACAAAACATTGCCATCCTTCGCCCAGATCAGACCAGTGAGCAAATCGGTGATCGTCTGGTCCCCATTGTCTGTAAAGCGGGGACTCGGCAAGGCAGTACCAGCCCGGATGTCGCCGTCCTGACCAGTGCCGATACACTCGATGACAGTTCCGATCGAATCGTAGCACAAGGTCTGGCCGGTCTGTGGCAGCTTAACGGGCGGTGAACACATTGCAGAATCTGCCAGCAATGAAATATGCATAAAAACAAGCCACGCCAATACAAAGGTTTTTCCGTTCATTCAATCTCCGCCCGAAAACTAAATACCTGCTCTACCTCTACATCAGGGTCCTTGGCAATAGGTTTCCAGCTGCTATCAATCAACTTCATTTATATGCAAGTATTACCTCAGAGGGAAATAGCATTTGCTGGTAGTATTCTCGTACTTCCACTCTGAATCCATGTTGCTGTAACCTCTCCATCAGTTTAACGCCACGGCAGCCACCCATGGTTCTAGGGGAGACGTTGTAGACAAAGTCGTAGAACCTACTTCCGAAACGTTCGCCTTCCGTCATGTTAACCAAAACGAGTTTCCCGCCTTTTTTCAGAACCCGCTTGAATTCCTTTAGAATCTTGTCCATATCTTCAAACGGAATAAGATCGAACATGTAATTGTTCACCAAGGTATCCACTGATTCTTCTTCAGCATCCAAATCAAAGGCGGTCCCTACACGTAATGAATAATTTGCCTTGGGAATTCGGTTTACCCGCTTCCTGGCCCTTGCCAGCATCCCTTGCGATAAATCTATGCCAGAATTACTTCCGTTTGGGTTCCGTTTTACTATTTCGTAAAAAGCCAGGCCAGTTCCAACTGCAACTTCCAGGATATTTTGTCCATCCCTGATTTCAGCCAGCTCTATTGCTCGGTTTCGTGCGTGGGATTCCGTCAATTTTCCCCATGCATCATAAATGGGTGCAATCCTGTCATACACCGCGCCGATGTGATCTTGTGAAACTCTTGCATCCAGTGCATTTTTGGCTTCCCCGCAACAAGTAATGCCACAGCATGAAAACGATAGTTTCATCTGATCTCTCCTATTTTTCGCTCAGCCAGCGTGGTGGAGATCACCGGACGGTTTTCAGTCAGGTGCATCGTCTCCTCGAAACTTCGGGAGCTACCTATCTAAAGCAAGAAACCTCCTTTGGTGACTTGCTATTTCACTGAAGAACAGGGCATTCGGCCAGCATCTGCGGCAGCACGTGCGTGTTGATCATTGGCCGGGAAAGCTCAAACTCCTCCACATCCCCCGGATGGTTCACCAGACAGGCCAAACAAACCCGCGACTAGCTTGCCGCCTGGTCCCCCTACTGATCATTTCACCAGCTTAAGGCCCGGCTTCTCGCCCAGAATCTGCACGTCGCCTGCGGGGATGCTGTCGGCCAACCCTTTGGGCAGGGTGACGGTCGTCGGGGCCGGACAGCTGTTGTTGGCCGCATAGTAGAGGGCAGCTTTAAGGCGCTCCTCGCGCTGGTCACCCAGAGGGTAATTCAAGTCGTCATCAACCGTGCAGGTTGGCGTGAAGCCTGCTTTGTAGTTGTCGGTCCCGTTTGCGTTGACCCCTTCGAACTGCAGCGCAAAGTACGCCTGGTTGCCGATGTCGTGCTGTATCGACCCATAGGGTTTGCCACAGGTGGTCCTGCCGATCTGAACGACTTGGACGAAAGGCGCAAGTCCGTTGATGATGGACTCGCTGGCCGAACAGGTGCTTGATCCGGTCAGAACAAACACGCGGCTGAGACCGAGCTGGGGCAGCAAACTGTTATTGGTGTCGCGCGCCGGGAAACCGTGGGTATTGGCGGCATCTCCCGTCTTCTCGGGATGCCTGGCGTTGAAAATTAGCTGTTCGAAAACCTGGCCCTGCACCGCCGCGCCGCCGATCATGGAAGCGACCTCTTCGGCAATGAACAGATAGCCCCCACCGTTGTAGCGCATGTCCAACACCAGTTCGGTAATGCCCTGCTGCTTGAAGTAGGTCATCGCCTGGCTCAAGGCCGACTCGGAGACCGGCAGGTGCTGGTTGAACAGCAAATAACCAACCCTGGCACCTCCGGCCAGCGCAAAGACACTGGGCTGGCCGACGGTGGTGCTGTCAAAGGTTCCGGTGACCATGCTTCGGGTCTGGGTCGTACTGGTGCCGGGGAGGCGGAAGGTGATGCTCACCGACTTGCCGGGCTGCCCCGGGAAAAGGGCATTGTTCAGGTCATCGGTGGACAAGAAGGCGAGATTCAATCCGTTGACCGCGGTGAGCTCAGCGCCACGTGTGATGACATTGGCTACCTGTGAGTTCGGATCGACGTATAAGGCGAAGATGCGGGACCCTGTCACGCCCCACCTGATGCCGAAACCGGTTTCCTTCCCCTCCTGCAACTGGCTCGTGGCATCGGCAATCGGCAGGCTGAAACTGAATCGGTCGCTGGATCGGACCAGCAGTGCGTCGAAGTAGTCTGGGGCGGTGGTGTAGTTTGCCGGGACGACATCGACGATCTGGTTGTACCAAAGGTACGCATCGGCAAGGTGGGCGCGAACGGCTGTTTTATTGGCATCTTCGGTCGAGTTGGAGGCTGAACCTCCGCCTCCGCATCCGGTAATAACAAGCGATACTGCCGATACTGCAAGGAACAGGAACAGAAGTCTCTTAAACAAAAATACCCCCCTTTGCATAGCAACTGTCATAGCATTTGAGATCGGAGCGCCAAGCACATAGCTTGGCTGACTCTCCGCCCGGATCGTCCGGAAGCGTGACAGGAACATAATTCATCAGGCGATTCCCTACCACACACAATGGAGTTATAAATTAGTTTCAATAAAAAATCATCACATTTTCTCTTACTTTTGACGCCAGGATCATCGCACGGCGTCCCAACCACCAACGGTGACGGTTCCTTCTAACTCAGCGTTCACACAGATGCTTCGCCTGCTTTTGACCTGGCGCACCCTGCAAAAAGACAAAAAACCGATGCCCTTAAAAAATCTAAAGGCATCGGTTCACGTTTTCCCGTTGGTGCCGCCGGCCTGCCCGTTAGCCTCAGCAGACCTGCGACCAGACGTGGTGCGACTTCTCATCCCGGCGCCGGAGCGCGGCAGGTAAGAACATGATCTCGGAGATGGTGTAGGCCACCGATTTATAACCTGCGGCTATGACTATAACCGCCAGGTTATGCCTGTTGTTCGCGCATCATTTTCAATCGTTTGTTGAGGGCCGGCTGCGAGATGCCGAGCAACCGCCCGGCAAGGGTCTGGTTGCCGCCCGCCCGCTCCAGCGCCTCCATCACCAAAAACGAGGCCGCCTCGCTGAAGGTGGGGAGTTCGGCGAACCCGGCAAACGGATTCTGCCTGCGGGGCTCCGCCGGCACCGCGGTGCCTCCCTCTAAGGAGCGCTCGACCGCCTTCACGAAGGTCTCCATGGAGAGCATCCGGTCGCGGTGCACGCTGACCGCATCGTAGACCATGGCCCGCAGCTCGCGCACGTTGCCGGGGAAGCTGTAGGTGGCGAGGAACTGCGCGAGCCCCTTCGGTGGGGTCGGCTTCTTCTTGTCCAGCGCCTGCGCCGCCTCGGCCAGGAAGTGATCCAAAAGGAGGGCGATGTCCCCTTTGCGCTCCCTCAGGGGCGGCACCTGGACCTGGTGGGTGCGCAGGCGGAAGTAGAGGTCGCGCCGGAAGCTCCCCGCCGCTTCCTTGGCGCCCAGGTTCTGGTGGGTGGCCACGATGATGCGCGCCTTGATCCGCTTGGGCTGGTCGCTCCCCAAGGGGAAGTACTCGCCTTCCTGCAGCAGGCGCAAAAGCTTCACCTGCGACGGTATGCTCAGGTCGCCGATCTCGTCCAGGAACAGGGTCCCGTCGGAGGCCTCCTCGACCATCCCCTTGCGCATCCCCTCGGCTCCGGTGAAGGCGCCGCGCAGGTGGCCGAACAGGGTGTCAGCAAATACCGAGTCGTCGAGGCCCGCCACGTTGACGGTCACCAGCTTGCCCCGGCAGCCGCTCAGGGCGTGGGCGGCGCGGGCCAAGAGTTCTTTCCCCACCCCGCTTTCGCCGGTGATGAGTAGCGGCTGGGGGCTTTTGGCCACCGCCTCCAGGTAGGAGAAGATGGCGAGCATGCCGCGGTCGCCGGTCACAATCTCCGCGAAGGCCTCGGGGTGACGCAGCTCCCCGGACACCAGGCGGCTGGACATCTCGCGGTAGTCGCGCTGCATCTCGAGCATGCGGACCGCACGCAAGACGCCGCCCACGATGCGGTCCTCCTCATCGGTCTTGATGAAATAGTCGAAAGCGCCCAGCTTCATGCAGCGGACCGCGGTCTCCAGCTGGTTCAGTCCGCTCACCACGATGGTGGTGATCTCCGGGTGGCTCTCGGCGATGCGGCCCAGAAGCTCTTCGCCGGAGAGGTGCGGCATGGTGAGGTCGAGGAGCACCAAGCCGATGCCGCCCTGTTCCAAAAGCGGCATCACCTCGCGGCTGTCCTCGCAGGTAATAAGGTTGGTGAGCCCGCCCACGCTCTTCAAGGTAAGCGAAAGGGACCTGAGCCAGGTGGGCTCGTCGTCCACCAGGAGGATTTGGAAACTGGGATAACGGCTGAGGGTCATGGTGCGGGCTCCGTGACGAAGGTGTTGGGTGGATGAGACGTCCAAAGTAAGGTTTTTCGTGATCTTGCGGCACGGGTAACCGATGCCCCTTGCACCAAAAATCCCCCTCCCTTGACGGGAGGGGGTTAGGGGGTGGGTGAGGCCGCGCTGCGCCACTGGTGCCGGCATGTCGCCCGCGGCAACGTCCTCCTCACCCCGGTCCAAACAACCGCCAGGGGGGAGGGGGAGCGGTCATCAGGTCGCGAATTCCTCAACTTCGGTGTCCGGCGGCTGGCTCTTCCCATCCTTGGCGACCGGGAGGCTCAAGGTGACCGTGGTGCCCTTCCCCGGGGTGGAGTCGAAGGTGAGCGTGCCGCCGTGCTCCTTGACGATGCCGGCCGAGACGGACAAGCCGAGACCGGTCCCCCCGCTGTCGCGCTTGGTGGTGAAAAAGGGATCGGTCAGCCGGGATAGGTGCTCGGGCGCAATCCCCTCTCCCTCGTCATGGATCTTCAATTCGAGCCGCGACAGGTCCGCCGCCAGCCGGGTTTCTATGTCGATGCCGCGCTCGCGGTCGGGCAGGGCCTGGCAGGCGTTCAGCACCAGGTTCACCACCACCTGCTCGATGCGCTGGAGGTTCCCCAGGAACTTCGGGAGCGCAATGCCGAAGTCGGTGTTGAGCCGCCCGGTCGCCTTGCGTATGGTCGGGTCGACCAGGCGCAGCGCCGTTTGCACCACCTGGTTCAGGTCGATGAGCCCCTTATCCCCCGCATCGTCGCGGCGGGCAAAGTCCTTCAGGTCGTGCACGATGCGCTTGATGCGCTGGGCACCCTCCTGCATCCCGTCGAGCAGGCGCGGGATCTCCTCGCGCATCTCGCTGTACGGTACCCCCCCCAGCCAGAAATCGCCGTGCTCCTGGAAGTACTCCTCCAAAATGGGTGCCGCATCCTGGTGCGCCCTCTTGAGCACCGGCAGGTCGAGCAGGATGAGCCCGGTCGGGTTGTTGATCTCATGGGCCACCCCTGATACCAGGATACCGAGCGCGGCCATCTTATCCGCCTGCACCAGCTGCTGCTGGTTCAAAAGGAGCTCCTCTTCGGCGTGCCGGCGCTCGGCGATCTCCCGGGTCAGGTCGGCGGTGCGCAACGCGACCTGGCGGTGCAGGGTCCGGGACCAGAGGGCGAAACCGCCCAAGAGGAGCACCAGCGGGATCACCACGATGGCCGCGTACTTCACCAGGATGCGCCAGTGGACGGGGGTGGGGTCCAGGACGCCCAGCCACTTTTCGTAGATCGCCTGCTGCTGGCCGGTCTTCTTCAGGATGGCGAGCCCCTCGTTGAAGCGGGAGAGCAACTCGTCGTTCCCCTTGTCGACCGCATAGCAGTAGCGGTGGCTCGCGACGTTGTGCACCACCGGGTACAGGTTGGTCAGTTTCAGCTCGCGGATGATGTACATCCCGGGCACGATGGCGACGATGGCGTAGTCCGTCTTGCCCGCGGCGGTCTGGCGCAGTGCGTCGGCCGGAGTATCGGTGAGCACAAGCTTGCCGGCGAACCCCTGTTTCTTCAGGAAGTCGTGCATGATGCCGGCCCGGTGCACCGCGACCACCTTCCCCGTCAGATCGGCCAGCGAGTTGACGGTGGGCGAATCCTTGCGGGCAAATACGGCGTGGTTCACGATGGTGTGGGGCAGCGAGAAGTCGACCTCGCTCAGCCGCTCCTCGGAATAGGACATCCCCTGGAGCACGTCGACCGTTCCGTTTTGCAGCGCGGTCCGCATTTCGGACCAGGCCCCGAGCCTAAACTCGACCTTCATCCCCATGACGTCGGCGATGGCCTTGGTGAGTTCCACATTGTATCCGGAGGCTTTGCCGTCGCGGTCGAGGAATTCGTAGGGAGGATAGTCCCGGTCGCCGCCGACGGTAATGGCGGCAGGGGGACGGTTGAGCGTCTCGGCCGCCTGCACGCCGGCCGGGACGAGCGCCACGGCAAGAAAGCACAGGAGCCAGATGGCGAGGAGGCATACCAAGCGCGGGGCGCTGCGCTGTGGCAGGCCTTGGTGGAGCGCGGTTTCGCGTGCGGCTTTGGACGTGGGCATCGGGAAGGCGTCTCCTGAGACAGGGGCAGGCACCGCCGAGCTGGCGGCACCGGACTGTGATAATTATTAACACGTTTCCCGTCTCAGGTCATGAGAAAGATTGGGATTAGCGGCGCGGCGGCTCCTGCGGTGCGGTTGCGCTGCAGCGATTGGGGATGACTGCGAGCTCCGTTGCCTGTTCGAGAAGGGACTTCCCCGGGGCGAGGCCAAGCTCCTTGCCGGGTTGCAGGGTGGTGATGGCGGTCATGCCGATAATCCGGCTGCTGCTGGCGGCGGCTGCCTGACGCGCGGCGTCCTTACCGTCGCGCTTGTCGCGCTGCTCCTGCTTCGCGGTCCCGCTCAGGCGGACCGACCAGGCGTCGTGGAACACCAGAGCCCGCCCTTCCGCATCACGCCCGACATACAGCATGATGTGACCCGGCTTGTAAAGCAGCGACAAGAAGGGAACTCCCGGTCGAGGATCGTTTCTTCTTTCTCGGCGGGTTTGAGACGGGCAAGGTCGATGCGGTCCGGAACGGAAGCCACCTGGTCAGCAGAGGTGCGCGGCAGCCAGATCCCGAAAGGGAGGAAGAAATCCCGCAAAAGCGCGGAGCAGTCCCTAAGGCCGTAGGCTTCCCCCCAGCCGTAGGGCTCGCCCAGCAGCTGGTCTCCCACCCGCGCGATGTTTTCCGCGTTGAAGGCGAGCGGAAACGGCGCAGCAGCAGCACGTGGAATGACCGCCGTCCGGCTCTCGGCCCTGCCCCCCTCGCCCGCCGAGGCGACCCTCACCTGCCAATCATCCCCGCCGTCACGCGATAGGGGAAGCACGGTGCCGATCTTCGCCGGAAACACCCCGACACCCCTGCCGTCCGGCACGGGCTCGTTGTCCCGCACCACAACCAGGTGCGGCGCGAGCTTCCAGCATTCGATGAATGCCTGGTCCACAAGAGCCACGTCCCGCCTCTCGAGCCAGCCGGTCGTATAGCCGGTCTGCACGAAGAGCCAGCCGCCGTCCCGGGAGGTATGCAGCACCCTGAGCGGTTCGTTCAACTTGACGTGCGGAAAGGAAAGCATGTCGAAGGGGAAATCGCCCGCGCTCTCGAAAAAGGGCTGCCGGGTCGGAAGCCCCCGCAAGTGGCCGGGAGCCACGGCAATGGCAGTGTCGTTTCGGGAGGGGAAGCCCTGGATATCACAGTTGGACATGATCTCCTGCATCTCTTCCGGCGAGATCACCCGTTTGTTGGCACCGTACCAGGTCGCCCTCCCCTGCTGAACCATGAACTGCCGCGTCTCTTCCGGATCGAAGCCGTTAGCGCCGGCCTCCCATGGTGCGAAAAAGCGCCGCTGGAACTCGTCAAGGAGCCGGTCCCGACACGGATCGCTCAGGACCAGGCGGTCGGCGGCCGCCGCGGCTAGCCAATCGAGCCGCTGCGGTATGCGTCGCAGGTCTTCGATCTCGTAGCTCTCCGACAGGCGGTGTACCCGATCCTGCCGGGCACTCTCCGCGCCAGGCGGCGAGGGCAGCAGCGATCCGCCCGCAGCCTTTCCGCCGCTCCCCAGACTGCAGGCGCTCAGCAGCAATAGCCCGCCGAGCATGGCCAGCTTCGCCAAGTAAATACATGTCTTTTCAGTAAGTTTCTTCACAGTACCCCCCAAAGGTCTCGGTTCAGCTCGACCAAGTATAATACCTTTTATTTGGCTGGCAGAACGCGCCAGACCTTTTCCGGTCGTTCAGTAGGAAACGGTTCGGGAGGGTGCAACTCAACCGGGTCTGCCAGGTGAGGTTTGTCGACAGGAGCGAGGCGTTGGAACATCGGCTCAAGCAAGCAGCAGGTGGGAGTTGCAGGCGGGGCTGCGAGAATCGGCAAAAGGAAGCGGAGCGCAGCAGTCGAGGGCGCCGGATTCGAGGTTGCCGCCGCAGGCTCCGGAAACGGCAAAGGGCCGCTTCCGGAAAAGTCGGCCCTTGTACTCGATCTGCTGCAGGCGCGTCCGCCTTGCTCGCAAGACGTGGTCAAACCTGCACCTCGTCATTTTTCCCGGTCGACGTTGGGATCGACCCGTTCACATAGGATCTTTTTGCTGCCCTTCATGTCCGAATACTTGAAGCCGCCCCCGAGAGTGGTCGGGGAGCAGACGTTTTCCGGCGAATTGGCGTTGACCAGACAGATGGCGCAGGTAACCGTGGGATTGTCGGTCAGGTGTTCCGCCTCCTCCACCAAGCCTTTACTGTGCAACGAGCAGATGTGCTCCTCGTGCCTCTTTCCGCAACTGCAAACCTTGTTTTCCTGCATTGAAGGCCTCGTTACTGACTATTGTTACATCCGGCGAATTCCTTGATGCTTCACAAAAGATGCTATCCCTTTTCCGAAAGCCTGTCATCTGAAATTCCAATGAATGACGGACGGCCTAGAGGGGTAACGCCGGACAGGGGAGCGAGCCCTAACGGCCTTTGCGTGCAGGATTCAGAAACCCGCTGTCAGCAGCTGATAGCGGGCCTGCGGCACCGCTCTTCCTGGTAGCCTTGGCAGCCCTCTTTCTCAATATCCTCATCACCTCGGCGGAACTCAAATCGTTTTGACGCTGGCTCCGCCGTTCCAGGATCATGATGGCGGACGACCGTTCTTCTTGCGTATCTTTTTCTTTCATGGCGGGTACCCCATATCCAAGACGTCCCGGTCGGCCCAGGCAAAAGCACCACCAACGGTGGCGTTTCAGCAAAGCCGACTACCGGCGCCGTCGTTACTGTTTCCATGGCATGTAACCAACAGGAAAACAACAGCACTATTTTATCGTGTAACGATCCCGGCTACAATGCGGGCGGCGGCTGGGTCTACGTAGAAGAGAAATTGCCTTTCTGAGACGAGGCGAAAAACACCAGAGGAGGTTCTAAAACGGAAGGCGGAGCAGCTGATGATGATGATGATGATGATGATGATGATGCGGAGAGGGGCTAATGGTCCGGCAGTTAGGCAGATTTCTGGTGTTCGGCGGCGGAAACGAACTGCTCTATCTTATCCCGC
>Ga0079306_1000699_pt1 | contig 27746 bp, 19 predicted proteins | sample Methanotroph_Enr_FD_79181 | JGI IMG/M metagenome (GOLD analysis project Ga0079306, IMG submission 79181) | Enriched soil microbial communities from Old Woman Creek wetland in Ohio, USA - Methanotroph_Enrichment_5 | ecosystem: Environmental > Terrestrial > Soil > Wetlands | place: USA: Ohio...
GCTCCTCTGGATATCGGTGCTGGTGGCGCTCGTTCTCGCCTTTGTCGGGGACTGGCGCTTTGCGCCCGAGATCAACATCGCCGGCTCCCTGCTCACCTTCGCCGCGAGCCTGGTGCTGGCGCTGGAGGTATTCAGACGCGGCCCCTTCACCGCGGGTGGCGACTTCTTCTTCGTGGATCCCTTCAACGTCTACCTGGTGGTGCTCACCACGCTGGTCTCGACCACCACCGCCGTTTTCAGCCGCCGCTACATGCGGGTGGAGCGCGCCCACGGCAAGGTGGGACCTTGGCGCATGCGCTTTTATCACGCCATGTTCCAGCTCTTCATCTTCGCCATGCTGATCGCGCTCTTGACCAACAACCTGGGCGTCCTCTGGATCTCCATGGAGCTCGCCACTCTGGCCACGGTGCTTCTGGTCTCGCTGTACCGCACCCCCACCGCCATCGAGGCGGCCTGGAAATACTTCATCCTGTGCGGGGTCGGCATCGCACAGGCGCTCTTCGGAACGGTGCTCCTCTACTTTGCCGCGGAAAGGGTGCTGGGGGTGGGGAGTAACGCCCTGCTCTGGACCAACCTGAGCCGGGTCGGCGCCCAACTCGACCCCACGGTGCTGAGCCTCGCCTTTGTCTTCCTCATGGTCGGCTACGGCACGAAGGCCGGGCTGGTGCCGGTTCACAACTGGCTGCCGGATGCCCACAGCGAGGGCCCGACACCGATCTCGGCGGTACTTTCGGGGCTCCTTTTGAACGTCGCCCTCTACGCCCTGGTGCGCTGCAAGACGCTGGTCGATGCCTCCACCGGAACCCGTTTCGCCGGCAACATGATGATCGGCTTCGGGCTCCTCTCCCTCTTGGTGGCCGCCTTTTCCATGCTGCGCCAAAAGGACATCAAAAGGCTCTTCGCCTACTCCTCCATCGAGCACGTCGGCATCGCCACCTTCGCCTTCGGCCTGGGCGGCCCGGTGGCCGTCTTCGGCGGGATGCTCCACATGCTGGTCCACAGCCTGACCAAGTCTTCAGTTTTCTTCAGCGTCGGTCACGCCTCCCAGATGCACGGGACCCAGGAGATGTCCCGGATCCGCGGGCTGTTCAGGGGGAACCCGACCGTTGGGTGGGGGCTCATGCTCGGGGTGATGTCCCTGTCGGGAATGCCCCCTTTCGGGCTCTTCGCCAGCGAGTTTCTGATTCTCACCGCCACCATGAAGCAGATGCCGCTGCTTGCCGTGCCGCTGCTCATCGGCCTGGCGGTGGCCTTTGCGGCCCTGTTCCGCCGGGTGCAGCCCATGGTCGCCGGTGTCGTCCCGCCCTGGCAGAAGCCGCTTAGCGCCGCCAACGTCCCGGTCTTTCTGCATCTGGCCCTGGTGGTCCTTTTCGGCCTGTACCTCCCCGATTTCCTGTCCCGCTGGTTCCAGATGGCGGCGGAGCTTTTGCGATGACCACCATACGCGAAGAGATAGCCGCCCGCTTCGGCGCGGACGCCGTTTCCGCTGCCGGGAGTTACCCGGCCCGGGTCCCCGAGCTGCGCATCCCGCGCGAGCGGTTCGACGACGCCGGTGCCATCATGTACGAGGCCGGTGCGCGGCTGGTGGCCGAGTGGGGGGTGGATGAATCCCTCATGGGACGGGCCTATGCGGTCTACGCCTGTTTCGCAAAGGATAGCGATTACCTTTTGCTGAGGTGCGAGGTCCCGCTTGAGGACCCGACCTTCCCCAGCCTCAGCAAGAAACTTATGCCCGCGTTCCGGTTCGAGCGGCAGATAGAGAGCCTTTTGGGGCTTACGCCCACTGGACATGTCCACTCGGACCATCGCCCCTGGATCAAGTTTGAGGACTGGCCCCCCGACGCCTGGCCGCTGAGAAAGAGCTTCGACGGTTCACAGCGTTTGCCGCGGGTGGCGGGGACCTACCGCTGGGCCCGGGCGCGCGGCGAGGGGGTCTACGAGATTCCGGTCGGCCCCGTGCATGCCGGGATCATCGAGCCGGGGCACTTCCGATTCCAGGCCATGGGCGAGGAGATCATAAATCTGGAAGAGCGGCTGGGCTACACCCACAAGGGGATCGAGAAGCGCTTCGAGGCGCTCTCCTTTCGGGAAGGCGCGCGCCTGGCCGGCCGCGTCTCGGGCGATTCGACCGTGGCCCATGCCCTGGGCTATTGCCGGGCCGTCGAGACGCTCAGCTCGGTTACACCGCCCCCCCGGGCTCTGTGGCTGCGGGCCTTGTTCCTGGAGCGGGAGCGCATCGCCAACCATCTGGGGGATATCGGCGCCATAGCCAACGACGCCGCCTTCTCCATTCTCCTGTACCAGTTAAGCCGTCTGAAAGAGGCCGTCCTGCGCGGCAACCGCCGTCTGTTCGGCCACCGTTTTCTGATGGACCGTGTGGTTTGCGGCGGCGTTGCCGTGGACCTCCCCGCCGATGGGACACAGATCATGCGGGAGGAGCTGGACTGGCTTTCGGACGAGTTCGAGCGGCTGGTGACCATCTACGACAACAGCTCCTCCCTGGAGGACCGCATCCGATCCACCGGGATACTGAAGCCCGAACAGTGCCGCAGGATGGGGAGCGTGGGCTTCGTGGCACGGGCCAGCGGCCAGTCGCTGGATTGCCGCGTTCAGGACCCCTTTCCCCCCTATGATCGTTTTCCGCCCGAGATGACGGTGCTCGCCTCGTGCGACGTGCATGCCCGCGCCTGGGTGCGGGTCTGCGAGGTCCGCGACTCGATCCGCCTGGTCCGGGAATTTCTGAACACCTTGCCCGAGGGGAGTCTCTGCACGGAACTGCCGCCTCCGGCACCCGACACCAGCGCTTTTACCGTCGTGGAAGGGTGGCGGGGCGAGATCGTCTATTGGCTGCAATCGGGGAATCGCGGCGAGATCAACCGCTGCATGATCCGCGACCCGTCGAGCGTCAACTGGCTTGGCCTGGAACAGGCGGTGTTGGGGGAGATCGTTCCCGACTTTCCGCTCTGCAACAAGAGCTTCAACCAGTCCTATTCGGGGCATGATCTGTAGCGGGAAAGGAAACGAGATATGTTGAGGATACTGCATCAGATCTTCAGAACGGGGGTGGTCACCGAGCCCCTTGCCACGGAAGTGGAGTCGGAGGTGTTGCGGATCGGAGCGGGGCTGGAGCAGGCGATCCGCAAGCGCTTCAGCCGCAGCCTGGTCATCCGCGAGGTCGACGCCGGTTCCTGCAACGGCTGCGAGTTGGAGATCATCGCGCTGAACAACCCCATCTACAACTGCGAGCGTTTCGGCATCACCTTCACCGCGTCACCCCGTTTTGCCGACATGCTGCTGGTGACCGGACCGGTTTCCCTTAATATGGAGATCGCCCTCAGGCGGACCTACGACGCCACGCCCGATCCCAAACTCGTGGTGGCGGTGGGCGATTGCGGCCTAAACGGAGGGATCTTCGGGGAGAGCTACGCATCGCTTGGCGGGGTCGGAGCGGTCATTCCGGTAGACGCCGTGATACCCGGCTGTCCGCCGACCCCGAACGATCTGCTGGCCGGCATCCTGGCGGTCATCAAGGGGTAAGAGTGAGCGCCGGGTGCCATGAACAAGTGGGAGCCTAAGGGGACTCTCAATCGAACCGCATGATTGTACGGCCGTCCCTCCTTCGCCCTCCCGCGAGGATTCCCGTGTTAACGCCCATGGGCGTCCTCTCCCGTCTTAAGCTCGATCTGCAGGCATTCCGTAAGCCCCGGTCGCAGGATTTCCAGCTCGTCCACCACCCGGTTCACCACCTCGAGGATGGTAGAGCCGCCCTCCAACCAAACCGACAGTATCAGCTCGGCAGCCTTTTTCTCCGCTTTTCCCTCTGCGCTCTTTCTCATGTCCGCCCCCGCACGCCTCAGATTAGTGTCACAGGCCGAGTATCTCCGCTATCCGCGCGCCGTCCAGAGTCTCCTCTTCCTGTAGGGCCGCGGCCAGGGCGTCCAGGCTGACCCGGTTCGCCACAAGCAATTGGTCGGCAACCCTCTCCCCTTCGCGGATGATAATGGTGATCTCTTGGTCGATCCTCCAGGCCATCTCCTCGGAAAAGCTCTTCTCCTCGGCAAGCTTACGCCCGAGGAAGGGATGTTCCTCACCACGGGAAAATGCGACCGGCCCGACCGTCTCGCTCATCCCCCACTGGCAGACCATCTTTTCAGCCAGGTCGGTGACCAGCTTCAGGTCGCTCTGCGCACCCGTGGACACCTCACCAAACACCAGCCGCTCGGCCGCCCTCCCCCCCAGGGCCACGCTGATGCGGTTCTCCAGGTAGCTACGGGGGTAATAGTAGCGGTCGTCTTCGGGGAGCTGCTGAGTAAGCCCCAGCGCCATGCCGTGGGGGATGATGGTCACCTTGTGGATCGGATCGGTGCCCGGCAAAAGCCTGGCGACCATGGTGTGCCCCGCCTCGTGGTAGGCGGTGATCCGCTTTTCCCGGTCGGAGATGACCATGACCCGGGCGCCCCCCATGAGGAGCTTGTCTTTCGCCTGTTCCAGGTGCGCCATGGTCACCGCCGGGGCCTTCTCGCGCGAGGCCAGGATGGCCGCCTCGTTGACCAGGTTCTCCAGGTCGGCGCCGGTCATCCCGGGGGTCCCCTTGGCGATGCTGACGAATTCCACCCCCGCGTCCAGCAGGATCTTCCGGGTATGCACCTTGAGGATTTTCTCCCGGTCGCGCCAATCGGGCCGCTCGATCACCACATGACGGTCGAAACGGCCGGGGCGCAGCAGAGCCGGGTCCAGCACGTCGGGACGGTTGGTCGCCGCTAAGACGATCACGTCCTCGTGCTGGTCGAAACCGTCCATCTCGGAGAGGAGCTGGTTCAGGGTCTGCTCCCGCTCGTCGTGCCCTCCGCCGAAACCGGTGCCGCGGCTGCGCCCCACGGCGTCGAGCTCGTCGATGAAGATGATGCTCGGGGCACCCTTCTTCGCATTGCTGAAGAGGTCCCTGACCCGGCTCGCTCCGACGCCGACGAACATCTCGATAAACTGGGACGCCGAAATGGTGAAGAAGTTGACGCCCGCCTCGCCTGCCACCGCCCGCGCCAGGAGGGTCTTCCCGGTGCCGGGGGGGCCGACGAGCAGCACCCCCTTGGGCACCTTGCCGCCTATGCGGCGAAACTGCTCCGGCTCCTTCAGGTAGTCCACGATCTCCTTTAATTCCTGCTTGCTCCCTTCCATGCCGGCGACATCGTCGAAGGTCACGTCGATCTTTTCGGCCGTACCGTACATCCGGGCGCCCGATTTGGCAAATCCGCCGAACATCCCCATCGGTCCCTGCTTGCGGCCGGCACGCGAGATGAAGAACCAGATCCCGATGATCAATACCCACGGCAGCAGCGATACGACCAGGGCGACCAGGGGGGATGCCTGGGGGGAAACGGCGCTGATCTCCACCTTGTGCGCGGACAGTTCGTCGAGCAGCGCGGCATCGGCGGGCGCCGGCAGCGTCGTGGTGAAGGCTGCCACTCCCTTTTTGACCTCCTTGCCCTGTACCGTCTCGGACAGCTCGATCTTCTTCTGGAATTCGCCCGAGGCCGTGATCCCCTTGAACCTGATCTTCTTCAGGTTGTTGGCGTCAAGTTCGCTGCGAAAACGGCTGTAGCTTATCTCGGAACTCTCTCCCCCTTCGTGCAGCATGGGCCAGATGACAACACTGAACATGATCGCGAAAAAGACAAACATAAGCATGGCGCGTAGCTGCAATTGGTTCATGGCGTACCCCGTTACAGAAACAGTGTGCCTTCTTACTCAAGCGTAACACTTAACTGCGTGATAACCATGCCGTTACGCCGACACACGTTTTTTATGGTGCATGCCTTGTCGACCATTGCCGAACGGACCGATTCATATCCAGTACTGGCAGACATCGTTAGTGTCCTTGTCCGCCCTGGCACTGTGCAGGAGAAAGAAATAACCACGTGCCGGTTCGACATAGCCAGCCATCGGTTGTTCAATCCTCAGGGGACGTTCATGCGTTCATGCGTTTTTCCCGCCATTTCCGATGCCTTTGGTTCCGTGGGGGCACCGGGCGTCGCGGCAGGGATGCCGGTTGCCCGGCACCCCCGCACAGACCCCAGCGAGCGGTTTTCCTGCTCTGGCTCCTGCCGCAGGTAGCGACGCACAGGCGCTATACCGACCTCGACCACACCTTCCGTAATGGCTGCCGACCGTCAAATTGACATAAATTTTCGATTAACCTATCCTTAAATCAGGCAGTTTCTGGTGGGAGATGATCTCATCGCTGGCAGCCGCCGCCGAATAAGCGAAAGATTGCCGAACGACAAACGGGAGGTAAACATGGTAAGCAAAATAAGTATAGCCGGACACCCAGTGCATCCGATGCTGGTGCCGTTGCCAATCGGACTCTGGGTCTTCTCTCTGGTGTGTGACATAGCTTATTTTTCCCAAGGCACCGCCATCTGGAGCACCCTTGCGCTTTACACCATGGTAGGTGGTATCATCGGTGCTTTGCTGGCCGCCCTTCCCGGTCTTTTCGACCTGTACAACCTGCAGGCCTCGCCCACCAAGAAGATCGGCTTATGGCACATGGGGATCAACCTGGGCCTGGTCACCCTGTACGTCCTCAACTTTTTATGGCGCCGTAACGTTGGGGACGATATAGGTCCCTTCGTCCTCTCCATCGTAGCCGTGCTTGGGCTCGCGGTTTCCGGGTGGTTCGGTGGAGAGATGGTCTATAACCATGGAGTCGGCGTAGCGCGGGTTGACGAGCCGAAAGCCCATGGGATTTTGGATGAGGGGGAGGATACCCGCGGGCTGCATCTTCACCATCGCCACTAGCTAAAACTGGCGGTTCTCCAGCACCACATGGGCCAACTACCTACGGGAAGACCTTCGGACGGAATCGAGCGGGCCGAAGGTCGAGTCCTCTGGTTAGCAAAGGCCTTTGGCACACGCCAAGGGCTTTTTTCGCAAAGCGCCGCCCCCTCGGGTCCCTCGGTGCCGGGTCCTCTACAGAACTCCCTACTGTGGACAAGTGTCCCCCGAAACACTCAGGACGCGGAGATGAGTCAGGAAAAGCAGTTTCAGCAACTGACGAAATAAGTCAAAGTTAATCCGTTAAATCCCACCTGCATACGTCGTATGAACACTACTGGCGCCTAGCCTACTGGCACAGGTACGGCCTCGAAGCCCGCCGCCTTGCACATGATCATGCGCTTCACACAGTTCGCCACGCCGTTGACATTGCAATGTTTAAATTAAAATAATTGACTTTATATGAGGTATGTTGTAAACATCCGATCCCAAATGTAAGCAACTTCTCACATTGAAGCCGGTCGGCACCCGGTCCGCAAATCGGCACGTCCTGCTGCGGCAGCACCGGAATAGGTTTCCATGAAAACCTCGCCAAATGTACAGAGGCTAAGCCTCACGGAACCTATCGTACAGGGTGCCTCGGTGGCGGCGTCGCTCTCCTGGCTGCCGGCCCCGGTGCTCCTCATTGCCGTTCTCTGCCTGTGGGCATTTGGCCCGGTCGCCTCCTTCGAATCCTTCGGCCTGATGGCGGTAAATACTTTCTTAGGGTATGCCGTTTTTAACGCCGTTGCTGCGGCTCTCATCGGCCGAAGCTTCATTGAGCATAGGCGGCCGAGCCTGCTCCTGATTGGGTGCGGAGCGGTGATCTGGAGCTGCTCGGGATTGGTGGCTACCTTGGACGGGTGGGGACTGCTCCGGCGGGCCGTGGATATCAACTCCCTGGTGACCATGCACAACTGCTGCACCTGGGTTGCCTCATATTGCCACCTCGCCGGGGTCGGCCTCACGCTCAACTGGCGAGTAGCGACCCAAAAGCCTCGGGTGGTGCTGGCGCTGGCATACGCATTGGCTGGGGCGCTGGCAGGCATCGTGGTTCTGGCGGCCTACGCCGGGTGGCTCCCAACCTTCTTCATTCCCGGGGAGGGCGGAACCCTCGTTCGGCACTTCGTCCTCAGCTCGGCGGCGGGCATGCTCGCCTTGACAACCGTCATGCATATCTGCCTGAACCGCAGGGCGTCCCCCTGGTTGCGCTGGTACATCAATGCCCTCATCCTGCTCGCAGTTGGCATAATTGCAATACTCGTGCAGAAGGTGACCGGCGGCTGCATCGGCTGGGTCGGGCGCGGAGCCCAGTCTCTCGGCGGCTTATACCTGGTGGTTGCCGCGTTGCTGTCCCGGGATGAACTGCTCACGGAGGGGACTTCGCTTTGGCAGGCCCTGAGCGAAATGAGGCAGAAGTGGCCGGTCTCGCTTGCCATTGCCGCGGCCCTGGTATCCCTGAGTGCCGCAGGGCGCCTGCTCTTTTTAAGCTACCTGGGAGCCCGCTTCCCCTTCGCCACCTTCTACCCGGCCGTCCTCGTGGCTGCGGCTTACGGCGGACTCTGGCCCGGGTTGGCAGCAACTGGCCTTTCTGTCGCCATCGTCTTCTGGATCCGGATCAGTGCGGACATCGCCTTAGGAGGGGATCACTTCCTGGCCCTGCGCGTCGCCTATTTCGTTCTGATCTGTATCAGCCTCTCCTGGTTCTGGAAGGGGATTCATCAGCTGCAAAAAAGGGCGATCGAGGCGGAAGCGGAGGCAGGCTACGCCTCGGAGCGAGCCGTGGCAGCCGAAAAGCTCCGAGAGACCGAGACCAGGCTGCGGCAGAGCGAGCAGTCTTTCACCACCTTCGTCAATACGGCCAACGAGGGGGTCTGGGTCCTCGAGACCGAAGGCACCACCAGTTACCTCAACAAACGGCTGGCCCAGATTATGGAGCGGCCGAAGAGCGAGGTCGTCGGGAGGCCGGCTCACGAGTTCGTTTACCCGGAAGACCGGCCGCTCTTTCTGCAACAGCTGGAAATCCTGCGGCGCGGCTCCGTTTCCCGGTACGAGCTGCGCATACCGCGCAAAGACGGCTCCGTCACCTGGCTCCATGTCTCCTCCGCTCCCCTTTTCGACGAAGAGCAGCGTGTTCGTGGTTCCTTCGCCATGTGCACCGACATCACGACCCGTAAGAAGATGGAGGAGGAACTGCTGCAACTCAACTCGCACCTGGAGCAGCGGGTCTCCGAACGGTCGGCGGAACTGTGGCGGCTCAACGTCGAGCTGGAGAGCTTTTGCTACTCGATTTCCCACGAACTGCGGGCACCGATCGCGCGGCTCGACGCTTTCAGCAGGCTTGTGCAGGAGGCGGTGGTAGAGGGGCACTCCGAGGAGCTCCCGTATCTGACCCAGCGCATCGGGGTCGCCAGCGGAAAAATGCGCGTGGTGATCGACAGCCTGCTTCTGGTCAACCGGCTCTCCCGCGCAGAGTTGCACAAGGAGCCGGTCGACCTGTCGCAACTGGCCCGCCTGATCGTGGACGAACTGCGCGACGAGGCGCCCGGACGGGAGGTGCTGACACGTATCGAGTCGGACTTGCTCGCGTCCGGGGACCGCGCGATGCTGAACATCTGTCTGCGCAACCTCTTTGAGAACGCCTTCAAGTACAGCGGGAGCAAAGAGGTGGTTTCCATCAGGTTCGGCTTCCAGGAGAGTTCGGGAGCCTACTTCATCAGTGACCGGGGCACCGGCTTCGATATGGACTTCAGCCACCGGCTCTTCGAGCCTTTTTCCAGGCTGCACCACGACGCGGCGTTCGAGGGGACCGGAATGGGGCTCACCATCGTGAAGCGGATCGTCGAACGGCATGGTGGAAGGGTCTGGGCCGAGGGAAGACCGGGGGAGGGAGCTACCTTCTTTTTCACATTGGAAGAGGGTGGTTGCGGTGACTGGTACGGTTTAACGGGAGGTGGTGATGAACAAGCTATCGCTGTTGCTGGTTGAAGACAATAGGGACGATGAATGGCTCGCCCTGAGGGCCTTGAAAAAGCTGGGCTTCGAGCAGGTCAGAGTAGTCCGCGACGGATGCGAAGCGCTCAGCGTGCTCTGTGATCCGGCCTTGCAGGGGGACACTTTTGTGCCGGACCTGATCTTGCTCGACCTGAAACTCCCCAAGATGGATGGCATCGAGGTGCTGCGCAAGCTGCGCGCCGGAGCTGCGACCTCGGCACTCAACGTGGTGATGCTCACCTCGAGCGAGGATCCGCATGCCCTCTATACCTGCCGCAACTTTGGCGTCCTCGCCTGCCTCCAAAAACCGCTGACCGCAGACGCCCTGTTGCCGGTCCTGCAGGCCCTGTCCCGAAGAACCGATTCAAGCGCTACGGTTGAATATTTAACCCCTGCAGCCGTCATAGTGTCGTCCATTTCTCTTCCCCTATGAGGTTCACCCAGGTGGAACGCCCGTGAAGTAGAGTGGTACGTTCACCCGCCGATCTTTTTACCCGCCAGAGAGGCGCGGCCCAGCCTCTCACTGCTTGCCACAGTCTGCCTTACGCCACAACTACACAATTCGGCTTGATGACATCTGCATCAACGGAACAGGTGCTGCTGCGCCGCGTCCCGCGTCTCAACGACCTCGCAGTAATTGTCATAGCCGTCGAGAGATTGACTATTTCGGTTCTCCGTCTGTCACCTGCCAACCGGTCCCCTTTGCCTTTTCTGCACATAACCGAAGGGGTTTACAGCTGAGCATTGACTTCCGTATTAGGCTGGCGTTAGAATTTAGGTATTAGGGATCTCCAACTTGGTTAATCGGAGATCGCAAAGGAGGAACTATGCTAGAAAGGAGCCCGAAGGACACCGAGAAGAACAGAGAACTGCAACCGCACGGGAGACAATTCATGTCTCCCATGACCCAGATGGACCGGATGTTCGATGAGTTTTTCAAAAGACCGTTCTTTTCCCTGTTGTCTCCGAGGATGAGTGGCGGCGAAATGTCGGACCTGTACCTTCCCGTCGACATCTACGAGGACGCTGAGGCGGTCGTGGTGAAAGCCGAAATCCCCGGCGTCAAAAAAGAGGATCTCGACATTCAGCTCACCGCAGACAGCATCACCATCTCGGGGCGCAAGAGCAGTGAAGAAAAGGTCGAGCAGAAGGACTACTTGAGAGTCGAACGCTCCTATGGCTCGTTCACCAGAAGGTTCCAGCTCCCGGTTGAAACGATCACCGACAAGGCGCGGGCGAGCTTCAAAGACGGCGTCCTGGAAGTGAAGATACCCAAGAGCACGACCGGAACGCAGCGGGCGCAGAAGATCACCGTCGAGTAACGTCGAAGTCTAACCGCCTGAATATGGGGAGTCCATGAACCTATGCGCGCCATGGTATTCACCGAAAAGGGAGTACCGCTTCGGCTGGAAGTACGGCCGGTTCCCACGCCGGGCCCTCTGCAGATCCTGCTGAAGGTTGGCGCCTGCGGCATCTGCCGCACTGATCTGCATATCGTCGACGGGGAACTGAGCGAGCCGAAACTCCCGCTCATCCCCGGTCATCAGATCGTCGGGCGCGTGGCAGCTCTGGGCTCCGGTTGCACGGGGCTTAGGGAGGGAGAGCGGGTAGGCGTTCCCTGGCTGGGCGCCTCCTGCGGAAGCTGCCCCGACTGCGCGGCGGGGAGAGAAAACCTCTGCGATGCCGCCCGTTTCACCGGCTACCACTTGGACGGCGGTTTTGCAGAGTACGCAGTAGCCGATCAGCATTTCTGCTTTCCGATTCCGGAGGGGTACTCCGACCTCCAGGCAGCTCCTTTGCTATGCGCCGGGCTGATCGGCTACCGCTCGCTGTCCATGACCGGCGATCCGCATCGACTGGGAATCTACGGGTTCGGCGCGGCGGCCCACATCGTCACCCAGGTGGCCCGCTGGCAAGGGCGGCAGGTCTTCGCCTTCACCCGTCCGGGCGATCTGGCCGGCCAATCTTTCGCGGTCAAACTGGGTGCGGTCTGGGCCGGAGACGCCGACGCAAAGCCTCCGGAACCGCTGGACGCCGCGATCATCTTCGCTCCGGCGGGCCAACTTGTCCCGGCTGCACTCCAATCTGTCCGCAAAGGCGGCACCGTCGTCTGCGCGGGCATCCACATGAGCGACATTCCAAGCTTCCCCTACCGGTTCCTCTGGGGTGAGCGCGTGCTGCGCTCGGTCGCCAACCTCACCCGCCGCGACGGCGAGGAGTTCCTGGCACTTGCCCCCCGCGTCCCGGTACGGACCGAGGTCCGGGCCTATCCCCTGGAAGAGGCGAACCAGGCGCTAGCCGATCTCAGAGGAGGCCGCATCGAGGGGGCTGGGGTGCTCGTTGTGGCTGCCGAAAACTGATTGCGCGCGGACAGATCGGACTGGGTGCGGCGAACGGCGACAGGCACTCCTGTTGACCTTTAGCCAAAAAGGCCGCACCCCCTGCGGGGGCGCGGCCTGGGTTGGCGCTTTTTTTGGTTAAGGTTCTTTTTTGTTGCCTCGAAAAATGGCTATCAGGGCTATTACGCCCCACACCACCGCGAAGATCGCCACAAAGGCACCGTAGATCATGCTTCCCTCCCTGCGGCTGTTCGAATATCAATGCATCGCATTCCCGCTGCCAGCCGACCCGCAGCGCAAGCGTTTCAAAAAGTTCTGCTACTGGTTGGCTCCCCCGCCCAAAACCTTGTAGAAGGTTAACATGTTGTTCAGCCGCGTAAGCTGCGCGCTGATCAGGGACTGCTGTGCATCGTACAGGGAGCGCTGCGAGACGAGCACGGTCAGGTAGTTGTCGACGCCCCGGTCGTAACGGGCCTGGGAAAGCCGGTAGCTCTCGCTGTTGGCATCGGCCAGGGCCTGCTGCGCCGCCACCTGCTCGTCGATAGTGCCACGCTGGGCCAGCGCATCGGCTACCTCACGGAACGCGGTCTGGATCGACTTCTCGTACTGTGCCACCGAAATGTCGCGGTCCACCTCGGACACCTTCAGGTTCGCCTTGTTGGCCCCGGCATTGAAGATGGGGAGCGTTATCTGCGGGGCGAACTGCCACGCGAAGGAGCCAGCCTTGAAGAGGCTCGCCAGGCTCTCGGACCCGAACCCGACGGACGAGGTCAACGCGATGCGCGGGAAGAACGCCGCCCGCGCGGCGCCGATGTTGGCGTTGGCCGCCCGAAGCTGCGCCTCGGCCTGCAGGATGTCGGGGCGCTGCAGGAGCACGTCGGACGGCGTCCCCGGTGCGGTATCTTTCAGGGCGCTGAGCGTGGCACCCAGTTTCTGAGGCTTCAACTCGGGCGGGACTGCCGAACCGACCACCAGGTCGAGGGCATTCTCGTCCTGCGCGATCAGTGTGGTGAACCGGGCGATGTCCACCCGCGCCGCCTCCACGCTACTCTGGGCCTGGCTCAGATCGAGCGCCGACGAGATGCCGGCGCTGTAACGGCTCTTGGTCAACTGGTACGAGTCCTGCTGGCTCGCCTGGGTGTCCAGGGCGATGCGCAGGCGTTCCCGGTCGGCAGCCAGGGTCAGGTAGGTCGCGGCCACCTGGGACACCAGGCTGATCTGCACGGAACGCCGCGCCTGCTCGGTCGCCAGGTACTGCTCCAGGGCCTGGTCCTTCAGGCTCCTGACCCTGCCGAACAGGTCGAGCTCGTACGAGGCGGCGCCGAGCCCCACCGTGTACTGCTCGGTGGTCTTGGCGTTGCCGGTGCTGGAGAAATCCGCCGCCACCCGCTGGTAGTTCGCCTGCCCCGTCGCGTTGATCTTCGGGAACAGGTCGGAGCGCTGGATCTGGTAGAGCGCCTGCGCCCGCTCGATGTTCAGGACAGCCACCCGCAGGTCGCGGTTGTTCTTAAGCGCCAGGTCGATCACCTTCCGCAGCTGCGGGTCGACGAAGAACTCCTGCCAAGGGACCTCGGCCAGGGGCTTCTGCCCCTTCTGGGCGGCCTCCGCCTTGTAGGAGGGGCCGCCGGGCCAGGCTGCCGGCACCGGCGCCTCGGGCCTAGAGTACTTCGGGGCCATGGTCGAGCAGCCGCTCAAAAGAAGGAGCGCGCCCAGGGGAATCCCCAGGCCGCGCAGCACGTGTTTCATCTGGTTCATAGCGATTCTCCGACGTTTTCAGGGACAGCGACAGGCTGCTCCTTGGGTTTCTTCTCGAACAGGCGCGAGACCTGGACGAAGAAGAACGGGATAAAGATCAGGTCGATGAAGGTCGCCGACAACAGGCCGCCGGTAACCGCGGTGCCGATGGCGTTCTGGGCCCCGGCGCCGGCGCCCTTGGTCAGGGCGAGCGGCAGGGTGCCGAAGAAGAAGGCCAGCGAGGTCATGAGGACCGGACGCAGTCGGATCTTCACCGCCTGCTTGGTCGCCTCCATGAGTCCCAGCCCGTGATGCATCTGGTCCTTGATGAACTGGATGATCAGGATGGCGTTCTTGGTGGAGAGACCCACCGTGGTCAGGAGACCGATCTGCAGGTAGACGTCGTTCGGGAGCACCCGCAGTTTCACCGCGGTGACCGCGCCGACCAGACCGAGCGGCAGCATCAACAGGTTGACGAACGGTATGGTCCAGCTCTCGTAAAGGGCCGCGACGCTCAGGAACACGACCAGAAGCGAGATGGCGTAGAGCGCGGGGGCCTGGGCGCCGGCGTTACGCTCCTCGTAGGAGAGGCCGGTCCACTCGTAGCCGATGCCGGCCGGCAACTGGGCCGCCATCTTCTCCATCTCGGCCATGGCCTCGCCGGTACTCACACCGGGTGCGGCCTGACCCATGACCTCGACGGACGGGATGCCGTTGTAACGCTCCAGGCGCGGCGAGCCGTACTGCCAGCGCGCCGTGGCGAAGGCGGAGAAGGGAACCATGTCGCCCGTCTTGTTGCGCACGTACCAGGAGCTGATGTCCTCGGGGAGCATGCGGTACTTCGCGTCACCCTGGATGTAGACCTTCTTGATGCGGCCGTTTTGGATGAAGTCGGTTACATAGGTACTGCCCCAGGCGGTGGCGAGCACGCTGTTGATGTCTTCGAGCGCAACCCCGAGGGCGCCGGCCCGCACGTCGTCCACGTCAAGCTTGAACTGAGGCGAATCGTCCTGGCCGTTGGGGCGCACCGCAACCAGCTTCGGGTTTTTCATCGCCATGCCGAGGAGCTGGCCGCGGGCCTCCATCAGCTTCGCGTGCCCCAGACCGCCGCGGTCCTGCAGCATGAAGTCGAAGCCGTTGGCCTGGCCGAGCTCGACGACGGCCGGAGGTGCGATGGCAAAGGCCAGGCCGTCCCTGATCTTGGAGAATCCCTTCATGGCCCGGCCCACGATGGCCGGTGCCCGCATGTCGGCGGTGGGACGCAGTTTCCAGTCTTTCAGCTTCACGAAGCAAAGCCCCATGTTCTGGCCCCGGCCGGCGAAGCTGACGCCCGCCACGGTGACCACGCCGTCCACCGTGTTCTTCTCGTACTTGTCGAAGTATTCCTGGACCTGCTTCATGACGGCGATGGTGCGCTCCTGGCTGGCGCCGGCCGGCAGCTGGACCTGGCAGTACAGGATGCCCTGGTCCTCGTCCGGAAGAAACGCGGTGGGGAGGTGCACGAAGAAGTAGACCATGAGCGCCACGATACAGGCGTAGACAGTCAGATAGCGCTTCGGCTGGCCGAACGACTTGCCGACGATTCTTTCGTAACGCTCGCGGCAGAAGTCGAAGGCCTGGTTGAAGTAGCGGAAGAACCCGGTGAACCATCCCCCCTCACCGGCGTAGTGCCCCTTGGTGACCGGTTTGAGGATGGTGGCGCACAGGGCCGGGGTGAGCGTCATCGCCACCAGCACCGAGAGGATCATCGCCGAAACGATGGTGATGGAGAACTGCCGGTAGATGACGCCGGTGGAGCCGCCGAAGAAGGCCATCGGCACGAAGACGGCGGTCAAGACGGTCACGATTCCCCAGAGGGCACCGGTGATCTGCCCCATGGACTTGATGGTCGCGTCGTGGGGCGAGAGCCCCTCCTCGGTCATGATGCGTTCCACGTTTTCGACGACGACGATGGCGTCGTCGACCAAAAGGCCGATCACGATGACCAGGGCGAACATGGTCAGGGTGTTGATCGAATAACCGGTCGCCGAGAGCACACCGAAGGTGCCCAAAAGCACGACCGGCACCGCGATGGTCGGGATCAGCGTGGCGCGGATGTTCTGCAGGAAGACGAACATGATCAGGAAGACCAGGATCACCGCCTCGAACAGGGTCTTCACCACTTCCTCGATGGAGATCTTGACGAACGGGGTGGTGTCGTAGGGATAGACCACCCGGACGCCGTTGGGGAAGTACTTCGAGAGTTCCGCCATCTTTGCCTTGATCCGGTCCGCGGTCTCCAGGGCGTTGGCCCCGGCGGCCAGCCTGATCGCCATGCCGCCCACCGGCTTACCCTGGTAGAAGGACTGGATTTCGTAGTTCTCGGTGCCGACCTTGCTCTCCGCCACGTCGCGCAGCTTCACGGTCGAGCCGTCGGGGTTGGTGCGCAGGATGATGTTGTCGAACTGCTCCGGGGTCTGCAACAGGGTGCGCGCCGTGATGGTGGCGTTCAGCTGCTGCCCGGCGACCGCGGGGGCGCCGCCGAACTGGCCGGCCGAGACCTGGGCGTTTTGCGCCTGCAGGGCCGCGGTCACGTCGGCGGTGGAGAGGTGGTAGTTGTTCAGCTTGGACGGGTTGAGCCAGATGCGCATGGCGTTTTGGGAGCCGAACACCTGGATCTCGCCCACGCCCTGGAGCCTGCTCACGATGTCCTGGACGCTGGATACCAGGTAGTCGGTCAGGCCGTTGCGGTCGAGCGAGCCGTCATCGGAGACCAGGCCCACGAAGATCAGGTAGTTCCTGGTGGACTTCACCACCGAGACCCCCTGCCGCTGCACGACCTGCGGCAAAAGCGGCGTGGCGAGCTGCAGCTTGTTCTGCACCTGCACCTGGGCGATGTTGGGATCGGTGCCGGCCCTGAAGGTAAGGTTGATGGAGACCGCGCCCGAGGAGTCGCTCGTGGAGGACATGTAGATCAGGTTGTCGATGCCGTTCAGCTTCTGCTCGATCACCTGGGTCACGGTGTCCTGCACCGTCTGGGCGCTGGCGCCCGGATAGTTGGCGTTTATGGTGATCTGCGGGGGTGCGATGGCCGGGTACTGCGAGACCGGGAGCGCCTTGATGGACAAAAGGCCGGCCAGCATGATCATGATCGCGATCACCCACGCGAAAATCGGTCGGTTAATGAAAAAACGGGGCATCGAGGATCTCCTTTATTTCTTCGCCGCTACGGGCTGGGCTGCCGGAACTGCCCCTGCTGCTGCGGGCTGCGCCGCCCCGGCGGCAGGTGCTGCCGCTGCGCCGGTGAACGGTACCGCCTTAACCGGGGAGCCCGGCTTGGCCTTCTGGAGCCCGTCCAGGATGACGCGGTCTCCAGCCTTGAGCCCTTCGCTCACCAGCCAGTTGTCGCCGACGGTGCGCACCACCTTGACCGGACGCGGTTCCACTTTGTCGCCGGCGCCGACGGTCATCACCATCGCCTCGCCCTTGGGGTTGCGGCTCACGCCGCGCTGCGGCACCAGGATGGCGGCATCGTTCACCCCTTCCTCGATGATGGCGCGTACGAACATCCCCGGCAACAGCGCCTGCTTGGGGTTGGGGAACACGGCGCGCAGGGTGACCGAACCGGTGGACTGGTCCACGGTCACTTCCGAGAACTTGAGCGTGCCGGTGAGCGGGTAGGCGGAGCCGTCTTCCAGGAGCAGCTTGACCCGTGCCTGGCCGGAGCCGTCTTTCTTCATGATGCCGTTGGCGAGATTCTGCCTCAGCCTGATCAGGTCGGAGGTGGTCTGGGTCACGTCGACGTACATGGAGCTGAGCGCCTGGATGGTGGCGAGCGGGGTCGCCTGGCTCGCGGTGACCAGCGCGCCGTCGGTTATCGAGGAGCGGCCGATGCGCCCGGAGATGGGGGCAACCACCTTGGTGTAGCCCAGGTTGATGCGGGCGGTCTCCACGGCGGCCCGGGCCGAGGCCACGTCAGCCTCGCTCTGCTTGAGCGACGCGTGCACGTCATCGTAATCCTGCTGGCTTACCGCCCTGATCTTCACCAGGTCGCGGTAGCGCTCCTCCTTCAGCTTGACCGTACCGAGGTTGGCTTCGGCCCGCGCCTCGGCAGCCTTGGCGCTGTCGTAGGCCGCCCGGTAGGTGGCGGGATCGATCTGGTAGAGCACCTGGCCTGCCTTGACGTCGCTCCCCTCGGTGAAGACCCGTTTCTGGATGATCCCGTTCACCTGCGGCCGGACCTCGGCCATCAGCATCGGTGCGGTGCGTCCGGCGAGTTCGCTGGTCAGCGCCACCCGCTGGGGCTGCACCTCGAGGACACCCACCTCGGGCGGCCCGCTGGGGGGCGCGGCGGCGGCTTGCTTCTTTCCGCAGCCGGTCGCGAGCAGGCTTCCGGCGATAAGTCCTACAGTGCCAATGAGCTTCAAACTGTTCGTGATTTGCATGCAACACCTCAATCTTGCGTTATTGTTGAATGGACATTCATTCGTACCTTGTCCGAAAAAAAATGACACTGCCTGGTTTATCTTCTGATCCCGTCCCAGCAGGCTTCCATGATCCGATCGATGATGATATCGTCCAGGGTGATGAAGCCGAGGATATGGTCCCGCACCACCGCCTTCAACGGGCCGAAGGCCAGCGCGAACAGGATCGGCATGGGGAGGTCCTTTATTACCTGCTGGGCCATCCCCTCCTCCAGGAGGTCGCGGTAGATGTAGCAGTCCCCGGTCTTGCGCTGGATGATGTCCCTTCGGAAGGCGACGCCGTAGGGGGAGTTGTGGAACTGCTCCATGTAGCGGAAATGTTGAGGATTCGCGATGAAGTAGCGCAAGAGCCTGGTGAAGATGTGGTGGAAACGTTCCCGGATCGGCTTCTGCTTCTGGTAGTCCTGCATGATGACGGCGCCGATCTTCTCGTCGATTTCCCTGAAAAGCGCCACGATCAGCGCGTCTTTGTTCTCGAAGTAGCGGTAGATGGTGCCGGCCGCCACCCCGGCCTGCTCGGCGATCATGGCCATGGGCGCGCCATGGAAGCCGTGCTCGGCAATCAGGTCGAGCGAGGCCTTGATGATCTCCTCACGTTTGTCACAACAATTTGCCACGTTTTGAATCCCCCTTGTACTCACCGGAGTGAATGAACCTTCAGTCACATTTATTCCTTTTTTGTTTTGATGTCAATTGAGTTTTTCTTAAAGCCTGATCGGACGGATCGGTCGGATCAGGCATGAGGCTCGTTAGATATATTGACTCCTGCATCTATTTCTGCCATACCGTAATAGTTGTGCCGGTAAAGCCGGCGGAAGTCCTGAGCAAATCTGGTTTCGGGTCTCATTTGGGTCCCGGCCTTGTGCGGCGCACAGAAATGGAGCAGCCATGTTATTGCGAAAGTACCTGTCCTCTCTGAAAAGCACCTATTTCTTCATGATCGCCTTCGGACTGCTCATGGGGTGCGTCTTCCCCTTCTATTCCTACCTTTTCTTCGGGACCAAGGCCTTCTCCCCCCTGTATGCCCTCGGCTGCCTGACCGCCGGTTTCCTCGTGGGTACCTTCTGCTTCTACATCATCAAGCAGGTGATGCGCTTTTACCTGGAGACCCAGTGGCAGACCCTGAATAAGATCATCGGCGACAGCGCGGGACACACCGAACAACTGGGCGGCGACGAGCTGCAGCGACTCCTCGACGGTTACGACCGGCTGATGAGTTCGGTCCTCACCATGGTGGACAACGTCTCCTCGCTCATCATCGACATCGCCCCGCTGTACCAGGAGCTTTCCGTCACCTCGCGCAACCTGGAAAAAGGCAATGAAACGCAGGTGAAGGAGGTGCGCCGGACCCAGGATGCAGCCCAGGGAATGCACCTTTCCTTCCAGAAGATGCTCGCCGAGACCGAGGATCTGACCAGCAGGACCCACACCAGGGCCGGCATCGCCGCACAGATGAGCGACGCCACCGACGCCATCGCCGAGAACATCAGGGAGTACTCGGCGGCGGTGAGCGACACCTCCGCCTCCATCGCACAGATGGCCATGTCGATACGCGAGATGAGCTCGAACATCGAAGGTTTTGCCCACTCGACCGAGCAGACCTCGTCCTCTATCATCGAGATCTCCACCGCAATCGGCAACGTGCGCGACAACGCGCTGCGCTCCAGTGAATGCTCCGAGCAGGTGAGGCTGAAGGCCCAGGAAGGGATGCGCTCCATGGAGCAGACCCGCAACGCGATGAGCGAGATCGAACGGGCCAATGAGGAATCCTCCGACTGCATCAACCGGCTGGCAGCCAAGACAGCGCAGGTCGGCGAGATCCTCAAGGTGATCCAGGACGTGGTGCAGCAGACGAACCTGCTGTCGCTCAACGCCTTCATCATCGCGGCACAGGCCGGCGACAGCGGCAAGGCCTTTTCCGTGGTGGCGCAGGAGGTGAAATCCCTCGCCCTGCGCACCGCCGAATCGGCCACCGAAATCGATCTGCTGGTCAACGACATCCTGAACGAGACCGTGATCGTGCGCAGCAGCGTGAGCGAGGGTACGGCCCGGGTGAAGGAGGGGGTGGAGATCTCGGAGCTCACCGCCGGCGCACTGGTCCAGATAGAGGAGAGTGCCGCGGAGGCATCGGGGATGGTGAAACGGATCGCCGTCGCCACCGAGGAGCAGGCGGCGGGATCGAGGCTGATCGCCGAGGAAGTGGAAAAGAACCTGGCGCGCGGCAGGCAGATCACCAGCGCCATAAAGGAGCAGCAGCGCGGGACCGAGCTGATCGTCCGCTCCCTGGAGCAGATGCGGGACCTTGCGGTGAGAATCACCTCGTCGTCCGAAGACCAGGCCCGGGGCAACAAGCTCTACCTGGCGAGCGTTTTGGACGACAGCGAGCAGGCGAAGAACCTGAAGGAGGACTCGCTGCACCAGCTCCGGGCAGCCGAGGAAGTGCAGGGATTCATTTCCGCGGCGGGCATGCTAATAGAAGCGAACGCCGACGAGGCCAAGCAAATGGCGGCCCGCATCGAGGCAATCTCGGAGCTGACCGAGCGCCTCAAGCAGGAGCTCGCCCCCTTCCGGAGCGCAGTCGGCTCCCGCGCAACCCCGGTGGAGGAAGATCGGGGCAAGACCGACCTGCCGGAACTGAGCTTCACCCCTTCCTGAGCACCCGTTTGTCACCGGTCCGGATGGTGAGCTTTTCCTGGTCGAAGAACTCCAGCAGCGGAATCATGAACTTCCGGGAAAGGCCGGTCAAATCCCGGAACTCTGGCGGCGTGATCTCCCCCTTTTCCTTCAGGTGCGCGATCAGCTTCTCGCGGATCTCGGCAAGTGCTCCCGGAGCGTAGAAGACGTCCCCTTTCACCTTGGCCGCCCTCCCCTCCCGGCAGAGCAGGTTCGCGTGGTCCAGCACCTGCTTTTCGGTGCAGTTCAACAGGTCGCAGAGTTCCTTGATAGTAGGGGGCTCGCCCCAGCCTTTCTTGAGCGCCTCCTCCAACTGGGCCTGCAGCCCGGCCTGGTCCACCGTTACGCCTGCCTTGCGCCCCGGCAGCCGCACGATGTCGCGGTCCGACAGCGCACTCCCCTCTTTCTCCATGCTGGCCAAGAGCGGTCCGAAGAAACGCGGGTCGCTGCGCTTGGGTATGCGCGACTTGAGTTCTTCCTTGCCGATCCCCTCCTGCATGGGGTTTTCCGCCAGATAGCCGCGCAGCTCGTCGGAAAGGCGCTGTTTTAGTGCGGCAAAGGCCTGCTTGCCGAGGAAGATGCGCGGCTCCTTGACCACCTGGAGCACCGCCCCCGAGGACAACAGCTGCCCGAGCGCGCCGTCGATCCGTTTGCTGGACATGCCGCTTCTGTTCACCAGCTCCTCCAGCGACAGGCCGGAAAAGAGTGACGACTCCACCATGAGGCGGATGCGCTCCTGGTCATTGCCGGTCTCAGCTGCCGCTAGCAGTTCCAGGGCCTCGTCGGAGCGCCTTCTGCGACGCGGCGGTCCGGGGTCGAGCACCGTGCCCCCCCCCAGGGTCGCCTGCGGCGAGTAGGTCCGCACCACGAACGGGTCCCCCGGCAAAAGGAGCACCGGGCGGGCCAGGCGCAACTGGGCATAGCAGCTGTCACCCGGCGCCAGGGTGTCGCGGTCGAACAGGATCACCTTGGCGGGGACCTCGTAGGTGGCCGAGTGCAGCCGGAGCGTGGCGCGGTGCTTCAACTCCTTGGGCGCCGAGCCAAGGTAGTCGAGCCTCACGTCCACCGCGCTGGTCGGTCGGTACAGCCCCTTGGGGACCACCACGTCGCCGCGCTCCACCTCGGTGTGATCGACCCCCTGCAGGTTGACCGCCAGCCGCTCGCCGGCGCCACCCTTTTCCACCTTCGATCCGAACGACTGCACCCCGCGCACGCGACAGGGCTTGCCCGCGGGGAGAACTTCCACCTCGTCGCCGACCGAGACGCTGCCGGAAAGGAGCGTTCCCGTGACGACGGTGCCAAAGCCGGTGACCGTGAAGACGCGGTCCACCGGGAGCCGGAAGGGGGCGTCCACCCGTTTCTGCTCGATCTCGCCGGCGAGCCGGGTCAGTTCCTGTTTCAGTCCGGGGATGCCGTCGCCAGTGCGCGAGGAGACCGCGATGATGGGGGCCTTGGCCAGGAAGCTTTCGGAGAGGTAGTCCCTCACCTCCTCGGTCACCAGGTCGAGCCAGTCCGGGTCGACCATGTCCTTCTTGGTGAGGACCACGATGCCGCGTTTCACGCCGAGCAGGGTGCAGATCTCGAGGTGTTCGCGGGTCTGAGGCATGATCCCCTCGTCCGCGGCGACCACCAGGAGGACCAGGTCCATGCCGCCCACGCCGGCGACCATGGTGCGCACGAAGCGCTCGTGGCCCGGGACGTCGACGATGCCGAAGCGCAGGTCGCCGGGGAGTTCCAGGTGGGCGAAGCCCAGCTCGATGGTGATGCCGCGGGCCTTCTCCTCCTTGAGCCGGTCGGTGTCGATGCCCGTGAGGGCCTTGACGAGCGAGGTCTTGCCGTGGTCGATATGTCCGGCGGTGCCGAGAATCAGATGCTTCATCGAAAAACTCCTAAAAGCTATTTGCCGCAAAAAGGCGCAGAAGGCGCAAAAAAACCGTATAACCCTAAAAGCTCACCACAGAGGACACGGAGGAAAGGCGTGAGGCACACAGAGGAAAGGCAAGAAACGGGTTTAACCCTCAGTAGTTGATTTTCCTCTGGGCCCTCCGCCTTTTTCCCTCTGTGTCCTCTGTGGTTACGTCTGTATGACTTTTTTGCGCCTCTTGCACCTTTTCGTGGCTAATCCTTGAATTGCAGTTGGTACAGCCGGTAGTAGACGCCTCTGGCGGCCATGAGTTCGGCGTGGGTGCCCTCCTCGGCCTTTTCTCCGCGGTGGATCACCACGATCCGGTCGGCGTCCCGGATGGTGGAGAGCCGGTGCGCCACCACCAGGGTGGTCCTCCCCTCCATGAGCCCCTCCAGCCCTTGCTCGATCAGGCGTTCGCTCGCCGGATCAACGCTTGCCGTCGCCTCGTCCAGCACCAGGATCTCTGGATCGAAGGCCACCGCACGGGCAAAGGAGATCAGCTGGCGCTCGCCAGCCGAGAAGTTCCCGCCGCGCTCGCGCACTTCTTCGTCGAAGCCCTTAGGCAGCTGCTTGATGAACCGGTCCGCCCCGACCACCGCCGCCGCCTGCTCCACCCGCTTGAGCGCCCGCGGATCGCCCAGCGAGATGTTGTAGGCGATGGTCCCGGTGAAGAGGTAGGGATCCTGCAGCACGACTCCGATGCGGGAGCGCAACGCCTGCAGGGACAACTCCCTGATATCCGTGCCGTCGATAGCGATGGAGCCGCGGTTTATCTCGTAGAGCCGGGATAAGAGCCTGGTGACGGTGGTCTTGCCGCCACCGGTCTCCCCGACCAGTGCCACCTTCTCGCCGCTTTTCACTTCGAGGGAGAACCCTTTCAGCACATAGTCTTCCTGGTTGTAGGCAAACCAGATGTCGTTAAAGGAGATGCTGGTGAGCCTGCGTGCCCGGCCCGTCGCGGGCAGATCGGTTTTTTCCACGGCGGGTTCGGCAAGCGGCGCCACGGCAGGGGCTTGCTCCCCTGAGGTAGTCGGCTCCTCTTCCTTTTTGTCCAAAAGCGCAAAGATGCGCTCAAGAGAGGCCATGGCACCTTGCATCACCGAGTACTTGGCCGAGAGATCCCGGATCGGCGAGAAGAAGCGCTCTATGTATTGGATGAAGGCGACCAGGGCGCCGAAGGAGAGCGTCCCCTTCACGATCTCGCCGCCGCCGTACCAGATGATAAGCGCGACCGCCACCGAGGAGAGCGTTTCGACCACCGCGTAGAGCGCGGCGTCCCAGGTGATGACCGGGAGGTTGGCGTCGCGGTAGGACGCGTTCAGCCGGCGGAACTCCTCCGCCTCGTCCTTTTGCCGGTTGAAGAGCTGCACCACGGCCATGCCGCCGAGGCTCTCGGACAGGAAGGCACTGAGGTTTCCCAGCCGCGCCCGCACCTGGCGGAAGGCGACCCGCATCCAGTTACGGAAGGCGAACACCACCCAGACCAAAAGCGGCAGCACCGAAAAGGTAACCAGCGAGAGCTTCACGTTCATCCAGAGCATGACGCCGACGATGCCGGCCAGCACCAGGATGTCGCCCACGATGGTGACGATGCCCGCCGCGAACATCTCCCCCAGGACCTCGATATCGCTGGTGAGGCGCGACACCAGGCTTCCTACCGGGGTCTGGTCGAAGAAGCGGGCCGAAAGCCGCTGGATGTGCGAGAAGAGCTCGATCCTGATGTCGTACATCACCTTTTGCCCGACGTACTGCAGCAGGTAGACCTCGATGAAGGTGATGAGCGACTCGACGAAGATGATCCCCAGGAACGCGGCGGCCAGCATGGGAAGGCCTTCGAGCTTTCCGGTGACGATGTGGTTGTCGATGGCGAGCTTCAGGATCCAGGGCTGGGAGAGCTTGGTCACGGCGACCAGCGGCAGCATGAGCAGCGCGACGACGATCAGGCGCCGATAGGGCGCGATGTAGCGGATGAAGCGCCGCATCAGCTTGCGGTCGTACATCTTGCCGACTATCTCATCCTCGTAAATGCCGCCGAAGTGCATAAGGTTCCTTGTTCGCTGCCTGTTGCTGCCGCGCCCGATTGCCGCGTCCGATTGCTACCTTTCAGATCCGTCCGATATCTCCGTAATCCATCCCTCTACAACTTCTCGATCTCCGCCTTCAGCTGCTCTTCGCGGTGGATGGCCGCGTAGCGGCCGCCCAGGGCCAGCAGTTCCTCGTGGCTCCCCTGCTCGGCAATTGCCCCTTCCTCCATCACCAGGATCCGGTCGCAGCCGCGCAAGGGCGAGAGCCGGTGCGAGACGATCAACACGGTCCGCTCGCCGTAGTAGGACGACAGCGCGTTGAGGATCTCCTCCTCGGTGTCGGCGTCCACGGCGGAAAGCGGATCGTCCAGTATCAGTATCCTCGGCTCCTTGACCAGCGCCCGTGCTATGGCTACCCGCTGCTTCTGGCCGCCGGAAAGTGTCACGCCGCGCTCGCCGACCAGGGTGTCGTAGCCATCCGGAAAGCGCGCGATGTCGCCGGCCAGCCCCGCGATCTGCGCCGCCCGCTCCACGTCCTCACGTGTCGCACCGTGCTTGCCGTAGGCGATGTTATCCCCGATGCTGCGCGAAAAGAGGAAGCTCTCCTGCGGCACGAAGCCGACCGCGCCACGCAGGGCAGCCAGCGGCATGCGGTTCAGATCGATGCCGTCGATGAAGAGGCTTCCATCGGACACCGGGAAGAGCCGGGGAATCAGGCGCACCAGTGTCGACTTGCCGCTTCCGACAACACCTACGATGCCGATGCGGGAACCCTTGGCAATCTTCAGGTTGATGTCGCGCAACATCGGTGTGTCGCGGTAGGAGAAGTTCAGGTTGCGGAATTCGATATCGCCGGTGATGGTTTCCAGTTGCACCGGAGACTCCGGATCGGTCACCACCGCATGGGCGTTCAGGATCTCCCCCAACCGGGCCATGGAGGCGGCGCCGCGCTGGCTCAGGTTGAGGATCCAGCCGAACATGATGGTGGGCCAGACCAGCATGGCCAGGTAGCCGTTGAAGGCGACAAACCCGCCCAGGGTCAGCTCCTTCTTTATCACCATGTCGCCGCCCACGAAGAGGACCACCAGGGTGCCGAGGGCACCGGTCGCGGCCATCACCGGGAGCATGCCGCCGCGCAAGCGGGCGACACCCATGCTGGCGTCGAGGTAGCTTGCGCAAACCTGCCTGAAGCTGGCTACTTCTCCTTCCTCCCGGCAGTAGGCCTTCACCACGGCTGCGGCCGAAACGTTTTCCTCGACGCTGCTGGTGAGCCGCGACAGGGATTCCTGCATCCTCTTCGAGCGCCGGAACATGGAGGCACTCATCCTCTTCACGATGAGGACCATGATCGGGAAGGGCGCGATCGCGCAGATGGTAAGGAAGGGGGAGATGCGGGTCATCAGGAAGACGGCCGCGCTGTAGACCACGAAGGTGTTGAAAAGGCTCAGGATACCGAAGCCGAGCAGCATTCGGACGTTGGTGAGATCGTTGGCGAGCCGCGAGAGGATGTCGCCGGTCCGCCAGGCGGAAAAGTACACCCGGTCCAGGTCCAACAGCTTGCCGTAAAGATCCTCGCGCAGCAGGTACTCGATCTTGCGCCCCGCGTTCAGCATGGTGGTGCGGGAGAAGACGCGGACCACCCCTTGGACCACGGCAGCGACGCCGATGAGAAGGCCGTACTGGGCAGGCGTGAGGCTCCCCGCGGAAGGGCGCTGCATCCCCTCGATGGCCAGCTTCATCAGCCAGGGAATTGCCAGACCGCAGCCGTTGGTTCCAATGAGCAGCAGGGCACCTAGGATGTAGGCGCCCCGGCAGGTTCTCATGTAGCTGTAGAGTCGGGTCAGGTCGCCGATAGTACGCACCTCGAACAGGATAACTGCACGTTAGTATTAGTCCATTTTGGCAGCAGTGTCAAAGCATTTGCCCTGTCCGGCAGCCGGACCAATTTGTTTTAAAATCGTGTAAACTTTTGCCCGAAACCGGCCCCCCCCTTCTCATGCCCCTCCGAGACCCCCAACAGGGCCTGGTTCACTTTTCTTTCAATTTCATGTGTTTGTGACATAAGGGGTCACTGACGAGCTTTTGTTTTAAAATGACACGCTTTTCGACCTCTTTTTGGCCTGCGCCTGGCTCTTAAGCCAGGGTTATTTTGCACCCCACCGACAAAAGTCGTTGTCTTTCAACCAGTTCACATCAAAAGTTCTGCTTGCTTTTTTGTTTTAAAATGGCGTATATTCCCAAAAAAATGATTGATTGCTTAATCTGCACCCCTCTCACAGCTGGCATCGGTGCAAAATAAAACACTGTTCGTAGCAAACAGGTAAAGCGCACAACGATGCGATTGCATTTTTGTTTTCAATGAGCGTATGATTTACCGGTTTCTCTAATTGATGCATTGCACTGGCACTGGCGCCATTCCACCGTGCGCCCGCCCTCCCCTCAAGACCATATTCAGCCGAGGTTTGCCGTGAAAAACAAGTTGATGCACCTCTCCAACGAGACGATGAACGTCGGGTTCGTGAAGAAGGTGGAGGCCCTCTCCGGGACGTCGGTGCGCCGCTGCTTCCAGTGCGGCAAGTGCTCCGCAGGCTGCCCCATGTCCAGTTTTATGGAGCACCCGCCCAACCGGGTAGTCCGTCTGCTGCAGTTGGGCCAATGGGAGCGCGTGCTCGCTGGCCGTTCCATCTGGTACTGCGCCTCCTGCGAGACCTGCACGACCCGCTGTCCCAACAAGGTGAATCTCGCCGCTATCATGGACGCGCTGAGAAAGCTCTCCTGGGACGCCGACGGCCCTTCCAAGGAA
>Ga0079306_1000701_pt1 | contig 27713 bp, 22 predicted proteins | sample Methanotroph_Enr_FD_79181 | JGI IMG/M metagenome (GOLD analysis project Ga0079306, IMG submission 79181) | Enriched soil microbial communities from Old Woman Creek wetland in Ohio, USA - Methanotroph_Enrichment_5 | ecosystem: Environmental > Terrestrial > Soil > Wetlands | place: USA: Ohio...
GCGACATCCTTAACATTGGCATACATGATCCTGTAAACCTTGCTTGTAAGCTTAGTCTGGTCGGCAGATACTTCATCCGCAAGCACCACCCGGATCATGTTATCGCTGGCCAGGTATGTGAAACCATGCACAGCCAAAATATTCTGCAACGCCTCACTAAGCGGCACATTGGTCAATGTCGCCGTCACTGGACCCGTCACCTTAGGACTTTTAACTATATCCACCCCAGCCTGCTGGCTTAATATCCGCAGCACATCGTCAATCGGGGTCTCTTTGAAATCAATGCTGACAGTTTTCCGCATCCGCTGTTCTATTGGCGTAAGGACCTGCATTTTGGCCGCTGCGCTGCCGTCAGTATTTGAATCAATTATCGTAACGGTCTGTCCGTAACCGTTTCCAGCCATTATGAGCGTAAACGCAACAACGGTTACAATCGCGCCCGGTGAGTACTTCATGAACATATCTAAATCCTTTCTTATATAGTCATCCCGACTCAGTCGGGATTCCGCAACTCAAAATTCAGAACTCAAAACTTAAAATTTACTCAGCGTTGTACTTCTTGCGTCCATGTCTTACTATCGGCCAAAAATTGAACATTCTTGCGGTTGATCTTTGTTACAGTAGCGCCATCTATGGTCTGCCCCTCGTAAACAACTTCGCCATTTATAATAGCCGAGGGCTTATCTTCACTAAAAACGATACCTTTTACCGCCAGCGAAATTGCCACTGGAATGTTCGAGTCGGGAATGATCACCGTCTCCGCACTCGAACTAAGAGCCATCGGATCGAACATATTCAGCGGATACGCATCAGGAGTCTTCCAGAGTATCGCTTCTTCCTTAACAGCCACAGGCACCACTTCGACTTTAGCCGGCACAGCCGCGACTACCGGCTTTGCTGCCGGCGAACTGATGAAAACGTAATAAATTACCGCTAAAAAGACTACAAGAAGCACAAACATCATAATCGTAGCTGTTTTTTGACGGCTGTCACTAACCCCCGCAGGCGGCGTAAACAGCTTGTGCCCCAAACTCTGCGCAACATCACCATACCTCGTCTTAAGCGAGGTCTTGTTCAAATCCTGACCAGCAGATGACAGGGAACTTCCGCTGGCAGCCGGGTTTGAAGCCGCTGTCGGGTTCGGGACCGGAGCCCCGTCAAATATTGACGATACATTCCTGCTTAGTCCAGTTCTGGGCTTCATCGAATAACTCCTGGGCCAAAGCCGCGTAATCACGCGCACCCGCACTTTCGGGCGCATACGTTGATATCGGCTCTCCCGCACTGGGGGCTTCGGCCAATCTCACATTTCTATGTATAACGGTTCTTAAAACCAGTGACTTGAAATAATCCCGCATCTGCTCTTCCACCTGCCTGCTCAAAGTGGTCCGCTCGACAAATGTAAGCAGTATGCCGGAAATATTAAGCCACGGATTGTAGCGTTCGCGTACGATCTCGATTGTGTCAAGCAGCTGACGAAGACCTTCCATCGCGTAATAATGCACCTGCACCGGTATAAGCACGCTCGATGCCGCCGCAAGGGCATTAAGCGTAAGCACACTCAGCGAAGGCGCACAATCGATCACGCATATATCGTAGCGGTTCTGCGTAGCCGCGAGTTTGCGTGTAAGCACATATTCCCTGCCTTCAAGCCCGGCAAGTTCAAGCTCACCGCCCGAAAGCAGTATATTCGCGGGGCTAACGTCCAGATGTTCTATGCGAGTCCGCAGCACCACGCTGCTTAGCGGCACATCCGGCTTCGTTAGAGCATCATAGGTACTCATCGACAGGTTATGCGGATTATGACCCGTGCCCAGCGTAGCATGGCCCTGCGCATCGAGGTCAACCAGCAATGTGCGTTTGCCGCTCTGAGCCAGTGCCGATGCGAGATTGACGGCAGTAGTAGTCTTGCCGCATCCGCCCTTCTGATTTGATACCGCTATTACTTTCATCTTTAAACCTATTTTGAAACCTCGCTCGATGCAACCTTGACACCTGGCGCTTCGCTTACAAAAGGAACTTTGCTCACAAACACCTTTATAAGCATCGTCACCTGGTGCAGGTCGCCGTCGCTGGTCCTGTTGTCTATTGAAAATCGATCCACAAAGATCGCGGGCCGATTCCGCTCAAGCCTGTTGACAAACATCGCGAATTTATTGAAACTTGATTTGTAATTTACCGTAAGCGCCATCATACCGATGCTGTTGCAGTCCGTCATTGAGCTTACCATCTCCTGGCTGTTCACCGAGCATGCGAAATCCGCCACCTGCAACTCCGCCGCGATCTGCCCCACATCAAACGCCAGCTTCGAAGCTGCGTCTATCGAAAGGGCATAATTACCCGCCGACTGACAAAGCCCGCTCAACTGGCTCGCCAGCTTAGCTCGCGATTCCTCACTGTCTGCATCGATAGCGTGTTTGAGTTCCAGATCTTTCGCCGCAAGGTCTTGTGCTTTCTGCGCGATCACCTTATCCTGCGGCACCAGTATGAACAGATACGCCATTATCAGCAGTATAAAACAAACCGCCCAGATGATCGTTACCGTCGCTATATATCGTTTGTATATCGGCTGCATATTTTAACCTATTTTCTTTGTGCCTTGAAAACACATTCTATATCGTACCGCATCCTGCTATACTTATCCGCAGTCTGCTCTTCCTGGCCCACAATACGAACATCTTCGATCCTCGCAGACAGCATCGCGTCCTTATCAAGCGACGCCACAAAACCCCTCACCGCGTCGATGCCGCTCCTCTTTGGATCGCCCAGCAGGCTTATCTTCAGCGTCCGCGCGATATACTCCACATTCCTCATCACGCTTGAATTTACTTTATCGGCCTCGGGCTTCGAGAAAGAGTTGATCTTGATCTCCACATTGCTGGCCACCATCCCCTTTGGAATATTCTCCACGATCGTCCGGATTATATCGCTCCAGCACTCATTGGTATTCATGTGAGCGGCTATATCGCTAAGACACCCCTTCATCGCCGAGCATTTGGCTTCCATTTTCTTTTTGGCATCCACCGCCGGCGCAAGCGCCGCGATCTTATCGCTTCGATCCTGTATCGAGCCTTCAAGCAGCATCACTTCGGTCGTGCCCTTGACATAGAACCCATAAAGCACTCCCGCCACCACCAGCGGCACCGCGAACGTCGCCAGCACCAGCATCAGGCCCCCTCGCCTGTTCTTGATCGGAATACCCTGCCCTTTGAGCAAATCTATTGTATACATGCCGCTCTTCTCTTACATAAATTTTTAATCTGTGTTAATCCGTGCAAATCCGTGGCTAAATTTTTCTCGTCTTCCTACCCGCTATCCCTATTCCTATTTTATCTCTTCTTAACTATACGCTAAACGCTATACGCTGAACGCTATCTATATCGTCCTCATCGCAAGCCCCGCCGCAACCGCAAACGCCGGCCCGCTCTTTTCAACCATCTCACGCACACCCGCATTTGCCGCCGCCAACTTCGCCAGCGGATTCCACACCGCCACCGGACAGTTGATCTGCGACCCCGCCATTTCACTAAACCCGTTTACCTGCGAAAATCCTCCGCAAATATACACCCTGTTTATCGCCGCCGTCCTCCGCTCGATAACATAATATCGAAGCGATTCGTTGATATCCGAAATAAGCTTGCTGCAAGCCTTGCCAAGCCCCGCGAGTATCTCTTCCTTGCGTCTGCCTTCGCCGCCTGCGAACATGCTCGCCACCTGCCCCCTGCTTGTATTGAATTCCAGGCCGATCTGGTTAAATATCATACCCCCGCCGTAAGCGATATCGCGAACGAACGGCAGACCTTCTTTTGTAAGTATTACGATATTCGTGCTTGCCCCGCCGATATTGACTACCGCCACAACCTGCCCGTCCTCGATCTCTTCCGTCTGCCCGAAGCAGTTGGCTAGTGCAAGACCTTCAACATCCATCATCGCGCAGTTAAGATATGAACCGTTTACAAGCTCGATCTTGCGACGGATAACATCTTTCGTCGCCGCGACCATCAAACCCGTGATATCCTGGCCGTTTGCACCCTTTGATTTGCCGTTTGATTTGACTACCTGGTAATCGACTACGTTGCTCCGTGCCTCGAACGGGCACACCTGCTCAGCTTCGAGCATTACCGCCTCAGCTATTTCCTCTTCCGGCAGCGACGGAAAGCTGAACGTCCGAACTGCCACCTCCGGCCCGCTCACCCCGCATACTACCTGCCTCGTCTGCATCCTGCTCATTTCAAAACACGCCCGGATCGCAGATATCATCTTGTCCCGCCTGGATTTGTCATCCTCATCCGGCAACACACCCGTTTCAATACTCTGCGCAAGCAAGGCCGTATATCCGCCGCCGTTAGCTCCAAGCCCTACCAGCTTAACAGATGCGCTGCCTATATCCAGACCAACAACCTGCTCACGCTTTAAATCTATTGCCTGTTTCCAATCTAATGCCATACTTATTTCTCCGCCGACTTTTTGCCGGTTATTCTTCTTGCCAAGTCTTAACTACAAACTTTGCGCCTATATCGAAGAGCGAAACATTTTTTAGATAAGCGTCATAATGTACTTTTGCCGAATTGTCTATAGTTATTGTATTACCCACAATTGCACCGTAGATTTCACTAGAGTTTATGGCTGTAATTTCAGCCTTTGGTGCATATACCGCCGCATACGTTTTTGCCCCATTGTCGAATCGGATCGAAGTACAGGTATCAAGCCCAAAAATCCTAAGTTTTGTCGGATCACTCCCACCTGTAAAAGTGTTTTTGAAAACGGCGTTGCCTCCGAGATAAAGGTTGACTGCATGGTTGGGATCAATTATCAGATTAGAACCGGCTCCAAAGGTTACATCCCCTAAAACATATATTTCCACCAATGCGGCATTTGTAGCACTATCGATACTTAAAACATTTCCGTTACTGTTGAGAGTAATAGAATCAATTGAGCAACTGCCATCAATTAATTGACCAGAGGTATTGATTGCTCCTATTGAAGGCAAGCCTGTCGGCGTCGGAACAGATTCAAGTATAACAGGAGCTGGCAGCGAATAAACAGATCCATCTATTGCACTGTTTCCGGCTAAATCCTCGGTGTCTGAACCATATCCTAAATAAAAATCTCCGTCAATCGTAGCCCCATTTTTCTTCCCGCTCTTAATCATTGCATCAGAAGCATTCGTCCCTATTTGCAGATATCCTGGTGCGCCATTGTTCCACAAATCTGCCACAGCAGAATTTCTCATCGTGATTTCGTTATCCCCAAAAACCCCGAATTCATAAAGACCCTTAAGCCTCAATTCCACTTTTATCGTTCGAGAAGTACGATTATTGTTTGATTTGCCAACAGAAACAATTTTATATCCATTTGGGTCAGGAAATGTTACATCATACGCAGCATCACATGCTGGAAGCGATTCTCCAGTAATACTCGCCGGTACTACCGTTTTGTTTTTATTTCTTAGAGCAACAGCTTTAGAAACCCCGGCATCAGCGGCACATCTCGCTAAATTCTCTGCACTGCGCTGCGCGGCTAAAACCCTTTGCCCAAAACCAAGCTGCATCAATGCGGCCCCTATGATCATAAAAAGGATCATCGTAGTCAGCACGATTATCAAAGCCGAGCCTTTATTTTTTAATTGCTTTTGCTGCATTCTCCACCTCATATTTAAATGCTATTATGAAGAAGCGCCGATGAAATGACTTTAACTGTCTGGTTACCGCTCGTGATTGTCATTATCATTTGTATCGAAGCATCAGCACGTTTGAAAACACATGACGTCACATTTTCACATATGATTTGAGGAGTAGTAGCTCCTATTGTTCCGCGTTCTAGCAAAAGTTCGTCCTTAGAAGAATCGTAACTGAATTTGGCGTGCTGATCCAAAACTGTCGGCGTGGCAGATTTGGCGTAAAAAACTTCTACCCAGGCAGGGTTTGTATTTGTGTCCATTCCTATAATCGAAAGAGTGGATTGTCGTACAACCTTTTCGAAGCTATTGGTAACAGTATAGCCCTGCACGACAACATCAGAATTCACCTTATTATACATCACGCCCCAGCTTTTAAAACTATCAGCCATTGCGCCGCTGGCAGCAAGAATTCCAATTGCTGCGATAGCGATCGCAACCATCAGTTCAATCAACGTCATACCAGAATTTTTTATTTTTAGCTTCATTGATATCTGTAAGTTGTTAAAGATATTGTTTTTTCACAGTCTCCAAGACTTGCCGCTGAATTGCCTCGTTGTGAATACTGAACAGTAACATTAATTATAGTCATCCCCAAACTACCCCCAGCATCTTTGGAGGACAGGGTTGAATAAAAAACAATATAATTTAAGTTATTGCCTTCGTTCAGCGTAATTTTGTAACTGCCAAGTGCATTATAAGTTACATCTGGCCGAGCTGGCCCCGCCGAAGTTGTTATATCCAAACCGATTACGGCACCGGTATTTTGTAAATGCAGAACAGGATTATAAGCAGAGTATGTATGTGTGGAGGGATTGTAGCCGTAAAAGCCATGCCAGCTTTCAAGCAGGAGTAGGCCGATTCTATTTGCAAGAATATCTACCTCGGCCCGTTTGGAATCAAGCGCTGCGTGGTAGCGATAAGCTATCGCACCAAAAATGATAATCGCCAGCATTATCATGGCGACAATCACTTCAATAATTGTAAAACCATTGCGCCTTTTCATATTCATCCTTGAAAGAACATAAGGCCGGCGTGAAATGCCGGCCCCTTATGCTCCTGGATATTAGAATCCCGATTCAGTCAGAGTCATTGAACCCGGCGTTAAATTAGGCTCAGTTATCACTATTGAATAGGTAAGGGGAGTTGTTCCATCTCCGCCAGCAGCCGAAAAACTGAATTTTGACGCATTAAAATATGTACCCTTTAAGTCATCAGCAAGCAGGCCTATGTCAGCCCAATCTGTACCTGTTGGTGCTTTGCCTAATTCTGCGGTTTTTGTCCTGATTGCCGTTGCAATCGTTCCCGCTATGGCTTTACCTTCAGACCATTTCGCAGCGTCAACTCTGCCCCTCATCAAAGGTATGGCAACCGCTGCCAAAATACCGACGATCAATACTACAACCATTAACTCGATCAGCGTAAAACCTCTTTTCATTTCAAAACCCCTTTCTAATTGGTTCATATTTTCAGCGAACAATTCGCTTTTTACTTTTTAATATTTGACATATTAAAGATCGGCAGATAGAGAGCCAGCACCGTCACGCAAACTATGGCACCAACGATAATTATCATCGTCGGTTCCATCAGGGCAGTTAACGTAGAAATCAGAGAATCTATTCTTCTTTCAAAATAATCCGCCACCCTGTCGAGCACTGAGGGTAATGATCCGCTCTGCTCACCCACCTGCGTCATCTTGACTGATAAACTTGGGAAAAATTTCACGGATGCCATGCTCGCCGATATGCTTTGGCCTTCTATTATCCGCTCCCGCGTCGAAAGCACCGCGTCGCGAATAACGGTATTATTGCTAAGTCCCGCCACGATATTAAGCGCCTCAAGCACCGGTACGCCCGCCGCCAAAAGCGTGCTCAGCGTCCTGCAGAACACCGCCACAAACGCCTGCGTCAATATCTTGCCTATAAGTGGTATCCGCAACACAAGCTTACTGAAAAAAACACGCCCCGAAGGCGTTCTGCTGTAAAATACCAGGCCGACTATCGCCGCCGTCCCGCCAACTATTACAAAGATCACATTATTTACGATAAGGTCGTAAACACCCATATAAACCTTTGTAAACGCGGGCAACTCCCCGCCGATCTGCTTAAATATCATCTTAAAACGCGGAATTATGAACGTCATAATTGCTATAACGATCAAACCAATAAAGCTCATCACAAAAACAGGATAAGCCATCGCACCCTTTATTTTGCGCTGGAGCTTATCGCGGTTATCATAATATTGCGCCAGCCTGTGCAGCGTTGCAGGCAATGAACCGCCCGCCTCACCTGCCATCAGCATCGCGCAGAATATCTGGTTGAATATCCTTGGATACTGGCTTACGCAGTCGCCCAAAGTCTCGCCCCGCCTCATTTTATCGCTTATTTCCGCAAGAACATGACGAAGCACCGGGTTTTCCATATCTTCGCTAATGGTATCCACCGCCGCCGTCACCGGCACGCCGCCCTCGATCATCGTAGTAAGCTGCCAGCAGAAATTCGACATATCCGCCGATTTCACGCCCTTGCCGAACATCGATTTGGAAGTATTCGCCGCCCCGCCTGCCCTGCTCACGCTCACTGGCGTAAGGTCCTGCGAGCGCAGCCAAGTCAGCACCTCAATATGAGACACCCCCGGATGCACGCCCTCACGCCTCCGCCCCGCCCCATCCCTGGCTATAAATTTATAATTTTCCATTTCTCAATCCGTGGCTAGCCTTCTCGCTCTTTCCGAAACTATCCCTATCCCTATTCCTAGTCCCTATCCTTCAATCCGTGGCTAACTTCCTCTCTTCTTCTTACCTACTTATCTAATCCGTGCCAACTTCTCTTTTCTTCCCTATCCGCTATTTTTATCTCTATCCCTATCTCTTGCCTGTTGCCTTCTCTCCGTGTCCTCGGTGTTCTCTGTGGCAAAATTCTTCTTACTTATCCCTATTCCTATCTTTTGCTTAGAGCCCCTGTAAGGGGCGAAAGCTCTGTAGCCGAGGGTGGAAACCCTCGGAATATTGCACTCGAATCAAATGAGCCCTCGTAGAGGGCGGCACTTTAAAACCTTTTCTCAAAGCAAAATACAGATACACACATTATCGGCACAACAGGGCTTGTCTTTAAAGTAATTCCCATATAATTACTATGCCTGCACCAAAGTCCGATAACTTTCCAGCCAAAAATAAGCTTCGCGAGCGATCCAAAACTAACTCCGCCTCTCACCTTGTTCCTTGTTCCTTATCACTTACCCCCAGTCCCCAGTCCCTAGTCTCCCGCCTCCTACTTTCCTCTTTTAAAATCCGTGCAAATCCGTGGCCAGCCTTATGGCTCTTCCCAACTATTCCTATCCCTCTCCGTGTTCTCGGTGTTCTCTGTGGTAAAATTCTTCTTTTTTCAATCCGTGCAAATCCGTGTTAATCCGTGGCTAAATTTCTTCCTGCCTCCTGCCTACCATCTCCCCACTTACCCCAAACCCAACGCCTGCCTAACCGCACTCTACCCTCTACCCACCGTCACCCCACCCTCATTTTCACTTTCTTATGCGTCCTACTATAACTTTTTCTAATACTATTTTTCCCCTCCCGCGTACCTGCTTGTTGCCTGTTGCCTCTTGCCTAATACCTTCTTCCTATTTATCTCTCCGTGTTCTCGGTGTTCTCTGTGGTAATTTTTTTTCCCAATCCGTGCAAATCCGTGTTAATCCGTGGTTAACTTCTTCCTCCTGACTCCCGCCTCCTGACTCCTGTCTTCCCACTTGTACTTTGAACTTAGAACTTTGAACTTTGAACTTAATTTAATCAATTCGCCATTGCCGCAAAATCCGGACATCTCTCCGACAACATCGCAAGATCGATCATGTCGCTCCCAGCCAGCTGTTCAAGAGCCTGATCCATCGTAGTCATGCTGTATTTCTTGCCTGATTGAATAATGCTGAATATCTCATGCGTCCTCCCCTGGCGTATCAGCGCGCGGATCGATGGGATCACGTTCATTATCTCGCATGCCACAACAAGCCCATCCACATACTTCTTTGGCAATAGCTGCTGCCACACCACCCCCGCCAAGCATGATGACAACTGATTACGAACCTGTGCTATCTGTTCCGACGGGAACATATCGACGAATCTGTTGACCGATGATATCGACCCTCGTGTATGAAGTGTCGCAAGTGTGAGATGTCCCGTTTCCGCGAGAGTAAGCGCTGCCTGAGCGGATTCCCTGTCGCGTATTTCGCCGATGACCACAACATCCGGCGACTGCCTCAGCACCCGCCTCAAAGCCTCATGGAACGTATGCGTATCCATGCCGACCTCACGTTGATCGATCGTCGAAAGAATATGGCTGTGCACATATTCGATCGGGTCTTCTATACTCACGATATGGCACTTACGGCTGCGGTTTATGTAATCCACCATGCATGCGACCGTCGTGCTTTTACCGCTGCCCACCGGCCCCGTAACAAGCACAAGCCCGCGCGGCAGCATCGCGAATTTGCGAATTATATCCGGCAGCAAAAGACTCTCAAAGCCGGGAATGGATTCAACCACCCGCCTGGCCACAAGCGCCGCCGAGCCTTTCTGAAGGTACAGATTTATTCTGAAGCGCCCAACCCCGTCGATAAATACCGACCCGTCAAATTCCCTGTCTTTTTTAAACGTCGCTATCTGCTCACTGTTGATCAGCGACATGCAGATAAGTTCCGTGTCTTCTGCCGTAAGATTGCCGTAACCCTCAACCGATACAAGTTCGCCGTATATCCTCAATTGCGGCGGCTTACCATCTGTTACCAGCAAGTCGCTCGCCCCTTCGACCTGCGCCATCTTTACCAAAAGTTCAGTTCCAGTAATATTCCCCATCTGCATTCCCTTACAAAGCGCCGATATCCTCGGCAAATGTTACCCCTATTACCTCGCTTGCGGTAGTAAGACCTTGCATCATGCGACTTACCCCGCTCTCAAGCAGGCCCCCAAAGCCCTTATTCCTCGCAACCGCCCGGATCGCCAGTTCGCTTGCGCCTTCGATTATTTTCTCTCGTATCTCGCTGTCTATTATCAAAAACTCAAAAATCGGCACTCGCCCCAGGTACCCCGTCCCACCGCAAGCCTTGCACCCCTTGCCGTGGTAAAAAGTGCTCTTCTCAACAGTTGCCTTATCAAGCTTAAGCCGGGACCATAATTCAGGAGCTATTTGCACCGGTTCCTTGCAAAATGTGCATATTTTCCGTATCAACCGCTGAGCTACTATAAGATTTAGTGATGATGCGAGCAGGTAAGGCTCAATCCCCATATGCCTCAACCTACTAATCGCACTCGGCGCATCATTAGTATGGAATGTACTCAGTACAAGATGCCCCGTCAGCGATGCTTTGATAGCTATTTCGACGGTTTCCTTGTCGCGTATTTCCCCGATGAGAATAATATCCGGATCCTGCCTAAGTATCGAACGCAGGCACATCGCGAAGTCCAGGTCAATTTCCGGCTTAACCTGCGTCTGGTTAATTCCCGCAAGACGATATTCAACCGGGTCTTCAACCGTCATTATGTTTTTACGCGGATCACGCAGATAATTCAGCGCCGAGTAAAGAGTAGTGCTCTTGCCGCTGCCCGTAGGTCCGGTAACAACTATGATCCCGTACGGCTGCGCGAGAACTGTTTTGAATTTCGTCAGCAGTTCCGGTTCAAAACCGATTGCATTTATATCATGATTGACGGCCGTCTTGTCGAGTATGCGCATCACGATCTTTTCACCGTAGATCGTAGGTATCGCACTTACACGCACATCGATATCCCTGCCCGGCGCTTTGATCTTGAATCGACCATCCTGCGGAAGCCTTCGTTCGGCGATATCCATTTCGCTTATAATCTTTATGCGAGTTACAACCGCAGCCTGCATACGCTTGGCCGGCGGAACCATTTCCCGCAAAAGCCCGTCAACACGCATGCGAACCGCCATTGAATTTTCCTGGGGCTCTATATGAATATCGCTGGCCCGGCTCTTAACCGCCTGGCTCAAAAGCAGATCGACAAATCGTATCACAGGTGGCTTACTCGCAAGCGCCTCACTGCTTATATCAGCACTGGTGGCATCCTCTATGAATGAATCCGCTTCCTGCGTCTGATTCTCATCTTCAAGCTGAACAAGGTCGCGCAAACGCTGCTCTTCGACATCCGAACCATGATATACCGCCTCAATTGCGCGTTTAATCTCTTGGCTGGAACTTATCACCAGCTTCAGTGGACGCTTTATTTTGTGTTTGATCGTATCGATGGCCACTATATTCAGTGGGTCAGCTATCGCGACAACTATTCGATCTTCGCTCTCCCCCGTAATTATCATGCAAAAACGCCTTGCCAGCGTTTCCGGCACAAGCCTGGCCAACGAAATATCCAGTTTGGAGATATTCGTTATTTCAAATCGCTCGATATTAAGGTATTGCGAAAGCGACTCGGTAATTTCATTCTCATCGGTAATTTCAAGACGCAGCAGCACCTCACCTAGACGGCCTCCGTTGAGCTGCTGCTCCTGAAGAGCCTTTTCCAGGTCACAGGCTTTGATCACGCCCTTGCTGACAAGCCATTCTCCAAAAAACTGGCTGCTATCGACTGTAGTATTCGAGATAAGATTCATAGATATCCTTATCGGCAGAATCCGCGACGCGTTTTAACTTATGATCTGAAATCCCCTTTCGAGCCATTATCTTATCGGGCTAGTTCTTTTTACGCAATCATTTTTAAATAAAAAAAGTCTTGCTGTCCCAAAATATAGTTTTAGAAATGCGCATAAAAAAGGCCCCAGCAAATGCCGGAGCCTTCATTTTAAGTACACAACTATTTACGAATTAATAACAGTAATTGTAACCGTTTCGGAATCGGTTAACAAACCGTCACTTATAGTAAATGTCACATAATATGTACCCGCCTGTGATCGTGTAGGCGTCCATGTGAACGTCCCATAAGAACCCGTTGTGAATGTTGCACCCGTAGGCAGCCCTTTGGCTGAAAACTTAACCGGCGTCAAGTCCGGATCCGTACCCTTGGCGTAAATAGTCAGCTTCGAAGCTTCATTTACGCTTTTAGGTCCTATATCGTACAACCTTGGCGGCTGATTTACATTCACTACCGTGATCGTGATCGTTGAAGACGAGGTCATTACCCCATCACTGGCGGTAAATGTAACTGTATATGTGCCCTGCTGGGTAAACGTCGGTCTCCAGTAGAACTTGTTTCCGGTAAACGTAGCGTATGTCGGCAAACCCTTTATAGAGTATGTCACAGCTTTGCCTTCCGGATCCGTCGCACTTACATAAAACTGCAGCGCATCACGTTCCTTAACAGTCTTATTGCCGATAACGGCAAACACCGGCGGCTTGTTCGTTGAAACCGCGGTAACTGTGATCGCCACTGTCTCGCTGTCGGATAATTGCCCGTCGCTGACTGTGAACGTCACGTTATAAGTGCCCGCTGTTGTGGGTGTCCAATTGAATGTCTGCCCACTCAGCGTTGCGCCGCTGGGAAGATTCGAAGCTGAATACGTCAACGTATCATTCTCTGGGTCCGTTGCTGACAGGTTGAAGCTAAGCGTACTTCCAACCTGCACAGTTTTGGAACCTATCGCCGCAAGCACCGGCGCATTGTTCACCGGCACAATAATACCGGCATCCACAATGATCGTTACCGTCCTGGATACCTGCAACTGTCCATCCGAAACCGTAAAGAGCACATCATAAGACCCCGCCTGTGTAACAGTCGGTATCCATGAAAACGTGTTGCCCGTAAACGTTGCACCGCTGGGCAGTCCGGTCGCCGAATATGTCAGAGCGTCACCATCCGGATCGCTCGCGACAACATTGAAGCTGAGCATGCTTCCCGATGTGGCATTCTGTGTAGCTATCGCGTCCATCACAGGCGCCCTGTTGGCATTGGTTACTGTGATCGTAACTGCCTGTGAAAGTGTCGCAGTTCCATTGCTTGCAGTGAAATTCACTGTATAAGAACCGCTCTGGCTATAAGTCGGCGTCCATGTAAACGTGTCACCCGACAAAGTCGCCCCTGAAGGCATATTTGCCGCGCTATACGTTACTGCCGCTCCCGCCGGATCCGTCGCACTGAGCTTGAAAGTCAGTGCATGATCCTCGACTACGCTTTGCGGCCCTGCATCTGCAAAAGTAAAATTAGAATCTGCAGGCTGCTCAGGTGACGGTTTTCCGCCGAACTCATAACATCCTGCATCGGCATAGTTGCTGCCGTCATTGCCTTTACCCGAGATATCTACGCGCGACGCCTCAAGCATATCGCTTGCTGAAGCCGTCGTAAGCGGACAAATATCTACTGCGGGACTGCTTGATGCCAGTTGATATTCATCTATCAGGTCTGCACCGGTAGTCCGGTCTACAACTTTGAACGCGTAATTATCAAAATCGCTGCCGCCGACAAAAAACTTGCCCGACGGATAGAAGTAAGATGAGTTCGTCGCGGAACTTGTCACGATCTTGTTATTGGTCAGCGCAGATATCCATGACCCGCTGCGGATCAATGAATATATGATATTGTTATTGATATTTGCGCTGGGAACACTGCTTACAACACTCACAGCGCCAACAAAGACGTTGTTGTCCATCTTAAGACCGCTGCCGTTTACACCAGTTGCAAGCAGTATCTGCAACGCGTATTCGTAATAACTGCAGCCTGTGCGGCCGCGGGGCCTTCCTACAAATGTATTATTGCGGATCACAAAGTTTGTGCCCACATCGCAGAATTCTACCGAGTACATATTGATCGTGTCGTATACCAGGTTATTCTCGATGAGCATGTTGCAATAACCAGTAGTCGGGAATATCGCACCGTAACTCCTGATACCCCTGGTATTACCATAATTATGAATCACATTGCCCCTGATAACCATATTATCGTTTCGGATACTGATACCAGTGCCGTGTGCATCGTTTACAACATCCTGATCATATATCTCGTTGCCTTCGATATAGATCGTGCCGTTACCTGCCTTCGTCGCCGGCTTTATGGCGCTGGCCGCGAAATGGTGTAATTCATTATTGCGTATCACAACATTGCTACCGATCGTACCGGTAAGCTCTATGCCGACCGATGCATCCCTGATTTCGCAATTATCGATCCACACATCGCTTATACTCTTGGAAGGAGTTGAGAAGTAGACGCAATAATTTGTCGTCCCTGCCACTCCACGCGTTGTGAAATCACCTTGGATCAGCATGTTCTTTAACTGCAGGTATGAACTGTCTGCTATCGAAACTACGCGACCGGTTCCGGATTTAGCGACCACAGATATGCCGTCAAAAACCAGGTACCACTTTGAAGCCGTAGTCGTGCTGCCCCATGAGACATTGAGGTAATCGAATACCGGCTTACTTCCCGAATCGGCCTTGTAAGTGATCGGACTTGTCCAGCTCAGGCCATTTTTGTCTGTATAACTAAAGTTTACTCCCCCATAATTACCCGACCGCAGCAAGACTGTATCTCCTGCCGCGACTGTCACTTTCGCCTTTGCGATGGTCTTCCATGGCGATGTCGACGATCCATTGCCGGAATCACTGCCGCTTGTTGCGTCGACATAATATGTCGCAGCATCGGCAAGTGTCGGCATCAGTAAAGCTGTGATAGCCAACAAGGCTATCTTAAAGCTTACACCGATTCCCTTGATCGATTTTGTTTGGTACTTCATGGTACTTCCTCACAAAAAAAACAACAATACTACTGTACACAAAAAAGCTTAGAATGAATTAAACCGAATAATATGCACATTCAGGTGATATGAATTTCGTGGATGTAAATGTTAAGTTTATTGAAACCAGATCATGCCTTAATAGCTTTTGAGATTTGTATTTTTCCAAGATGATTTCGACCACGCTGGCTTTACTCCTGAAACGAATTACAAAACTGGTTTACCAATTATCAATAGCTTCGGCAATACAAATAAAAAATATTAACCAGTTTTATCATGAAAAATCTTTCACAAAGGCGGAGCACTTACTCAACTTTTACTAGTTTAGTACTCTGAATAGTTTAGCTACGTTTACATAGTTGGTGTGTTCACTTTGGTTAAATTAAAATTAGTCTTGACCGCCATGATGTGTTGCGATAACTTTGGGAATTGCTTTAGGGGAATAAAATTTCTTCTACTCCGGTTCATCTTTTTAGCTTTAAACAAGTATAACCGGAATAGAGTATATACAAAGTAATACTGGTTCTGGGGGCTATTTGAAAACAATGTCGTCTCATTTTAAATGCGATCTGCCTGGCACTGTGACCTGCTTAAGCAACAATTCAGGCCGGCGGTTGCGATTCCGCACGATCACTGTATTACAGGACCTCGATTCCGCAAAGGCCATTTATAAATTACCTGCCTCGCCTGATGCATCAGAATTTATACTTAACATGTTCCTCAACCACTCTCTTGCTTGCGATTACCTGGGCAGCAGCTTCAATATCGCAGCGCCCGCTTTGGAACATGGCGGCATAAAATATGATTATCTCTCAGGTGTCACTCTTGAAGATGCCATCTCACGCAACCTCCTAAACGGCGATTTCGATTCCGCAAGCCGTCTTTTTATGGATTATATAAAAAGGATTACCTCATTAAAGGTGGCCCACACCGTACCGCTGGAATTCTATAACTTGCTCGCCATTAAACACGACCCAACACTCACATTAAATTGCCTCTCACTAGGAGCGATAGACCTGATACCCCGTAATATTATGATCTCAGCCGGCAACTGGGTCGTCATCGATAATGAATGGTTTTTCAATTTCCCCATCCCGCGCGAGTACCTCATTTTCCGAACCCTTCAGAAACTTGCCGCAATGATCCAGATCGCTATTCGTTCGATTGCAAGCCCCTCAGTTCCGTTAATCGGCATCTTTTCTCTGGGCGCCAAAACATTATATTTGCCAAAACAATGGCTCGATTCTGTCCAACCATACTGTTCCAATTTCAAAACCATGATCAACTGGGAGATCGCTTTTCAGAAATACGTTACCGGCTCCTATCCTCGCATCGCCCGCCTCAAATCCAAACCCGATACTCTCACCAGTTCTAAACTGAGCACATGCGAAAAGCTGCTTTTAGCTGCTGCTTCAACTTTAAAACGTCTGCCCGGCCTACAGACCTCGCTGGGCATTCTCGATCGCGCTATCGTTTATTCCAGTCAAAGGTCAATATCATAAGCAATCTTAGGAGATTAACATGCCTGCTTTTGCCGCGATCGTCTCAAACACAAAACTAACCTTTGACCATCTAACTTGTATGACCGACCTGTGCCGAACCGTAAAAGACCAGTTCCCTGCGTTAACCGAACATGTCATCCGCAATGACTGGCTCGTCGCTTCAAGATTTTCATTGCCTCACAGCGCTGTAAAACAGTTCGTTATCGATCCCCAAACCCAAAGCTGGATCTGCTGCATAGGAAATCCTCGCTCCGCGTCCGTGCCCGGCCAAGGCCAAACCCTTGCCGCAAACATTCTCCACCTATATCTAGACCAAGGCCCATCCTGTTTTACAAACATAGATGCCCCGTTTGTTGTGGTAATATACGATTCACTTAAACATTCATTTCATATTGCAACCGACCGCGTCGGACTCCAGCATATTTACACGGCGACCATCGAAGGCGCAACCATATTTGCCACCTCCGCACTGGCAATTGCGGCAATTACAAACCCGTCATTCGACAAAGCATCCCTGGCCCACTATTTTTCAATCGGCCACCTTCTCGAAGACCGAACTCTCTTTGAAGGCATAAAAAAAATACCTGATGCTACCTGGCTCACAATCGATGACACAGGTATCAAGACTTCAAAATACTGGACGCCCCCGCACGAATCGTACGAAATGTCCCCCAAACGCCTCGCTGCCAAAATCTCCCATACGTTCACTTCCTTACTTGACCAGCGCCTTGACAACGCCCCCGTTTCAATTGAACTCACAGGCGGACACGATTCTCGTCTCAATCTTGTCGCCGCCCTTCGCTGCGCGAAACCTTTCCAAGGCTGGACAATAGCCGAAAAAAATTCCGCCGAACTCGCCGTCATAAACAAGCTCAGGCAAGTGGTAGATTTTCCTCACCAGGTAGTTTCACCCGTTAAAGGCCTTGAGGATTCTTTCCTCAGCGATCTCGACCAGATCAATACCCTTACCGACGGCGAAACCAATACGCTCAATTTAATAGCATCTCTCGCCTGTAACCGCCAAACAACCCCCGAACGACTCGCCTCCATTTCCGGAATGGGCGGCGAGATCCTCCGCGGCTTCTATTATATAACCCATATGGGAATACCAAACTCATCCTCCTCGATATACTTCGACAGGATCATAGCTCTCAAAATGCTCCCGCACATAGGTTTCACTCCCGCGATCTTCTCAGACTTTTTCCCGCCAGACCACTACCAACTCCTCAGGGATTCCGTCCGCAGCTATTTCGATCACACCGCCGGCGAAAACCTTTTCTGGCGTCTCGATGATTTCTATTTCCGCGGCAGGCAGCAGCGATTCGCGGGCCGCAGCTGTTCATTCAACAGCTTTTTCTATCGCACCGAAATACCCTTCTTCGCCAACGAAATAATAGATATTTCTTACCGCGCTCCATGGAAATTAAAGAAAAATTCTCGACTTGTCCGCCAGGCTATTGAACTATGCAGCCCAGCTCTCGCCGCGGTCGATATGCTAAACGGCCGGCCGGCACGCCCCTTCCGCTGGGCCGATACACACAAAATGATCGCCTACTACTCCCGCCTAGTCCAAAAAGCTTACGCGAGAATGCGATCACATCTCTTAAAAACCAACTCCCCCGCTTATGACCCAGTCGGCATCCAGGCCCTCATCAGGAAAAAACTCTGCTCGCCCCAGCTCATCTCAGATCTTCTCAATTACAACAATATGTCCAGTGCGTTTCTTTATGACCCAAAGCAGTTTAACCAGTTTCTATCACAAAATATTCGGTTGGATTTCCCCAATCTTTACCAGCTCGGCCTGATACTCTCATTTGAACTCACATGCCGCCAACTACGTCGCTCCTCAAGCCGTTTAAACCTGGGAAAATTTGAACCCGCAGCCCCCGTATAGCGAGCAGACCGTCAGCTTTTGCAGCGAATACCAGAAAAAACAAAAAGCTGCAATTGGCTGCTTAACGAGTTAAGCGACATCCGATGCCGTTCCATTTTTCGAAACCGCTGTGCGACGATGCACAAGGATATCCAAGGTCAAACTGTAACCTACCGCAAGCAGCGTTGGCCCAAGAAATACGCCGATGAAGCCGAAGGTGAGCAGGCCCCCTAGCACGCCTACAAACATTACCACAAACGGCAGTTTGGAGCCGCGGCAAATTATGTAAGGTTTAACAATATTATCGATAAGACTTATCACGAAAAAGCCGTAAAGGAGCATGAATATCCCCGCCCCGCTGTGCCCTTCCGAGAACAGCCACACGGATGTCCCTATCCACACCACCGGCGGTCCCGCTGGCACAAAGCTCAGAAAAAATGTGAACAGCCCAAGTAATAACGGAGATGGCACACCGGCTATGGCAAAACCAATTGCCGCAGCAACCCCCTGGGCCAGCGCCGTACCGATCATTCCGTACACGACGCTCTGAACGGTTGTCTTAACCACTTCTATAAGATGCTGGGCATAATCGCCCGTTATGCGTTGAAAGCCCGCTCGAAGTTGCGTTACTACCCCTTCGCCGTCCCTATATAAAAAGAACGCTATTAAAATACTCAGCGACAATTGCAGCAGGCCTTTTGCAAAATCAAGGCTGTGCCTAAGCAGCCACGCCCCCATATCCTGTATCCAGGGATCAAGTCGTTTTATCAGCGGCGAGGCGGATGATGCTAGATCGGCCCAGTACTGGTGGATCGCTCCGCCTGCAAAAGGAATACTCTCGATCCAGCCCGGCGGGGCCGGCAAAGACATTTCTTTACGAGAATTGAGCCATTCCATCGCCATGCGAATGCTGTCAGTGAAGGTAAAACCGATTACCAAAAACGGTATCAGCAGCATCAGGGTCAGCACTACTGTCATTACCGCCGCTGCCAAAGTACGACGGCCTTTGAACCACTTTATGAATAATTCGTGCACAGGCCAGGTAGCAAAACACAATATTGCCGCCCAGAGTATTGCCGAAGTGAAAGGTCGCAATACAAAGCCGCACCCTACGACAATGGCACCCACAAGCGCCAGTCCTGCTATTTGTTCGATCCGCTGTTGATTTTTAACCATTTAACTAGTGTAGCGTACTAATTCTGATTCCGCCACGATGAATTTACTGCCCGCTTCGCCTCACAGCTGCAAAATGATCTATTTCTTGTGCATCTGTTTCTGTTCGAGTTTGAGCTGTTCGATAATACCGGCCATCTGCAGATCGGGTTTTATCCGGGTGCCTTTGCCGTCGGCATAGACTATCTTTAGTATTTTGCCTTTTTCAAATTCATGCGGCTCTATCTCAAGTGCGACATTAAATCCGAGTTCCTCTGTTTTCTTCAAAGTTGGAACCGGGTATAGCTTGGGATTTTGATCGGGGCAGATACCCGGCACAAGCATAGGAGTTACCATGCCATCATCAAGGCCTATATCGAAATTACGCTCGATCATATCGACATCTATGGTGCCTGTAAACCATTTGCCTCGCATTTTTTCAGCCGCGTCGTAAGCGACTTTATGCGATTGGATGCCCAGAAGCGACATTTCATTATTCAACGCGATTGTCATAGCTTCGTTGTACTTATGATTTTTGTCCTGAAGCGCCTCCGCCCCCAGTCTGGTGCCCAGCAGGTTTGAATATACATCTTCCCATGAGAACGCCGAAGGTGTTTCCGGCACAACTCCCATCGTTTTAAACCCGTACCAGGTCAGCACCTCATGCCACGTCGTCATAGTGAACGTGAGATACTGTGCACATTCCAGCGACACTTCCTGTGCGATTTTTTTCTTTTCCTCCAGCTTCAGCAAGTTCCAATTATCCGGATACTTCATGGTTACATAATAAACCGAGCGGTCTACATTAAGGCCGTAAGTGAAGCCTTTTTCATGAGCGGCTATGCAATGATACATCTTATAATAAAGCCACCTCGTGTTGTCGGCTCCAATACGCAGGTGTGCAATATCGATATGTCCTCCGTTACAGGTGTATGCTATCCCGTTGCCCTCTCCGAAGAGGTTGTCATAATTATGGCTGCCTAGACCTTTGTCGTCGATAAAGCGAGTGCCCGGAGTAGACGTGGCATAGCAGCCCAGCCTCACCCGCGGCTCGCCCATTAGCGAGCATCCGCCAAGCACAATAATCATCACAGCTGGCACTGCCAAAAGACAAACTCTAAACAGACCTCTATTCACCGTTAAAACCTCCGATAATACATAAACTAGATCGGTACTGCTAAGCGACCCCAAACGATCGAAATTATATCAAACAAGGTACTCTTATCAAGAGTCAATCGGCATGGTTTAACAATTCCTAAACAAAAACACGGTTTTCGTGTATAAAACCGTGTTTTTACTTCGATCAAAAATTTAGAAATGCTGTTGAATCAGCCTGCTTTTGCCATGATCTCATCCGGCATATCGAAATTAGCGTAGACGTTCTGAACATCATCATGATCTTCAAACGCCTCCATCAGGCCAAGTATTTTTCTTGCCATTTCCGAGTCTGTCACCGGAACACTGGTCTGCGGAAGCATTGAAACCTCCGCGACCTGAATAGGAATTTTCTGCGCCTCAACAGCCTTCTTTATAGTATCGAAAGAAGCGGGGTCACAGGTGATCTCGTACACATCCCCGGTATTCACCATGTCCTCTGCACCTGCAGAAAGTGCTATGTCCATTAGCTTGTTTTCATCGACATCAGCAACGTTAACGGCAATAAGTCCTTTTTTAGAGAACATATAGCTCACGCACCCGCTTGTGCCCAGTGCTCCGCCGCGCGTTTCGAAAATCTTCTTGATCTCAGGAGCGGTCCTTGCGCGATTGTCGGTGAGAGCCTCCACCATTATCGCGATTCCACCCGGCGCATAGCCTTCGTAAAGAACCTGTTCGAAATTATTGCCGCCAAGCTCGCCAGAGCCTTTTTTGACTGCCTTTTCAATTGTGTCTTTAGGCATATTGGCCGCTTTTGCCTTATCAATGGCATAGCGCAACGTGAGATTCTGGTCTGGATCTCCGCCGCCCGCTTTTGCGGCAACGATGATCATACGAGCGATCTTGCTCCAGACTTTGCCGCGTTTGGCGTCGTTAGCTGCTTTTTTATGTTTTATACCAGCCCAGTGTGAATGACCGGACATTATAATACCTCCGAAAGATCAATGAATAACTTTGTTTAACTGATAAGTAAAAATTCCGCTCGCGCCGGCACGTTTGAGTTCGGGAACGATCTGCCGTTCAACTTTATCTTCAAGGATTACCTCAACCGCTACCCACTGCGAATCGGCCAGCCCCGAAATAGTCGGGCTTTTCTCCGCCGGCAATATTTTAATTATCGCATCGAGGTTTTCGCGTTTGACGTTCATCTTCAGTCCCACCTTGCTCCGTGCGTCTATCGCTGCGTTGAGCAGGATCGAGATGTTTTCAATTTTTTCACGTTTGAATTTATCCGCCCACGCCTGCTTATTCGCGATAAATCGCGTTGTGGACGTCATCACGGTATCGATTATTTTAAGATTGTTTGCTTTAAGCGATGAGCCTGTTTCGGTAAGCTCGACTATACCGCTCACAAGCCTGGCCTTAACTTCGGTGGCTCCCCATGAGAATTCCACCTTTACATTTATTCCCTTATCTGCGAAATACCGCTTAGTGGCATTCACCAGCTCAGTTGCGATTATGCCCCCTTCGAGGTCTTCAGGTTTGGTTATATCGGATTCATTCGGAACAGCCAATACCCACTTTGCGGGTTTGGAAGTTGCTTTGCTGTAAAGCAGTTCGCATACTTCAACCACATCCGAATTATTCTCGCAAACCCAGTCATACCCCGTAAAACCCGCATCAAGCACGCCATCTTCGACATACCTGCTCATTTCCTGTGCGCGAAGAAGAATAAGACTGATCTCTTCATCATCTATGCGAGGAAAATAACTTCTATCGAAATCGGAGACTTTGAAGCCTGCCTTGCTGAATAGGTCTATAGTTGCCCCTTGCAGAGAGCCTTTGGGCAGACCTAATTTTAAAACATTGTTAGACAACTGTTACTCCTTTCACTGCTTCTTGGCGGATTTGGATGAGGTTTTTGCATTTAAAGCGGAATTGCTGGCCACAGATGTGGATTTTTTTGACATCGTGCTTTCGGCATCCTTGCGGATAAGTTCGTAAAATTCATAAGCCTGGTTTGCAGGCACCTGCCGCTCGAGAAATCCTTCTATTTCTTCAGCTGTAGATTCGGGATGAACCAGCTCATTGGCCTTTAGATATTCTAACATCTGGACATTCAGCGGTATCGCGTGGCCTTCAAACGCGGTCAAAACTACATAATTGATCACATATCGCGATTCGGGAATAAGCTTTTCCAGGATCGCCTTGGCCTGCCGCTTGCCGGCCTCCGCCACCGCTTCCAGGTTCATGACATCGTATTTATTGAATATTGCCATCAGCACCTTGGTCATGGTATCAGCCATCTCGCGGGTTTCCACGGTGTCTTTGCCTATGACATCCGTCAGTTCATCTGTACGAGCCACCCGCAGATCATTCCAGTCCACAAAATGCGCCGCTAATTTCTTAATTGCCGTCGCCGATGCTGATTCCGAAAGATACTGGCTCAAAACGGCGTAAACAAGCACTTCCGCGCTCATGCCGTATTCTGGCTTTTCGATCTTGCCGTATTTGCGTTTAAGAGAGCGAACGGTTTTGGCCAATGCTTCTGAGTATTTCTTGCTGTCCTTCATACGATTTCCAGATCACTGATCCTGTTTGGGGTTGTCGTCCAGTTCTTGCTTTTCTTTTTCTGCCTTTTCTTTTTCTTCGTGAGCTTTATTTGCCTCTTCGATGAGTTTCATCGTTTCAATAGTTTTCTTGAAATTCTCATCCAGATAAAATCGCAGTTCCGGGCAATATTTGCTGTGCCATCGATTGCTCACAACAGACTGTATCCGGTGCGATGCGTGAGTTATTGCCTTAAACGTAAGCATTACAGCCTTTTCGCTCACTCCGAATACCGATAGATACACATCGGCAAATCGAAGGTCCGGCGGAAGGTTGACCTGCGTTACGCTTATAAACCCTTCAATGCGCGGATCACTGAGGTGGTTGGCGATTGCTTCGCTCACCGCTTCCTTAATGACACGCGCCATTTTTTCCTGTCTAATTGATCGCATATTATAAGGTCCTTGCGACCTCTATAATTTCATAAATTTCGTATACGTCGTCGACCTTCACGTCATCATACCCTGCCAGCTTTATGCCGCATTCGAAGTTGGTCTTGACTTCGCGAACATCATCCTTGAAATGCTTGAGCGAGTCGATCTTGATGCCGTCCTTGAGAACGATGTTGTTGCGGATAAGACGTACCTTGCCGCCTTTCTGCACAACTCCGCTTGTGACATAGCATCCCGCCACGGTACCCACGCCCGACACCTTGAACGTGTTTCGAACATGTGCGCGACCGAGCACCTTTTCCTGCTGCTCCGGTTCAAGCAGACCCGCCATTGCTTTCTTGAGGTCTTCGGTTATGCGGTAAATGATATTGTAGAATCGAATATCTACGCCCTTGTTTTCGGCTATCATCTTCACCTGGTCGTCAGCGACCACATTAAAACCGATAATGATCGCCTTCGATGCTTCGGCAAGAATGACGTCGCCTTCAGTTACTCCGCCCACGCCCGCGTGCAATATCTTGATCTTTACTTCCTGCGTACTCAGTTCGCCCAGGTACTTGATCAGCACGTCAACCGACCCCTGCACGTCCGCGCGGATAATAAGGCTAAGTTCCTTAACCGCACCCGCCGCGATCTGCGAGAACACGTTATCCAGCGTTACCGTTGATTTCCTCGCAAGATTTTCCTCGCGTGAAAGCATCAGGTTTTCTTCCGCTGCCGCCTTTGCCTTGTTGATATCATCTACGATATAGAAGCGATCGCCCGCCGAAGGTACCGCGCTCAATCCGCTTATCTCCACCGGCATCGCGCTTATCGCTTTTTCCAGCGGCCTGCCGTAGCTGTCCTTGAGCGTGCGTATTCTTCCGTACCCGCCGCCCGCAAGAACGATGTCGCCCTTTTCCATCACGCCCTCTTTCACGAGAACGGTGGCAACCGCACCCTGGCTCGACGTCATCTTGGATTCAACAACCCATCCCGTAGCCGGAATGCTGTTGTCAGCCTTGAGTTCCAGCAGCTCGGATGTGTAGTCCAGGTATTCCAGCAATTCAGGAACGCCCAGCCCTGTAATCGCGCTTGTTTTAACGATTTCAGTCTTGCCGCCCCATTCCGTGGGCACAAGTTCATGTTCAGCAAGCTGACCGTATATCCGGTGCAGATCCACGCCGGGCAGGTCTATTTTATTAAGTGCTACAATAATAGGCACATTCGCCGCCTTTGCGTGATGGATCGCCTCGATCGTCTGCGGCATAACGCCGTCATCCGCCGCTACCACCAGCACGACAACATCGGTCATATTCGCGCCGCGTGCACGCATTGCCGTAAATGCCTCATGGCCGGGGGTATCTAAGAATGTAACCTTCTTTTCATCCCACGCCACCTGGTAAGCGCCTATATGCTGCGTAATACCGCCCGCCTCGCCAGCCGCCACGTTTGCATTGCGTATTTTGTCAAGCAGGCTCGTTTTGCCGTGGTCGACATGCCCAAGCACAGTAACTACCGTTGAGCGTTTCTGCATGTTTGTCCGCTGGCGGTCGTCAAATTCCTTGGCGATATGCTCTTCAAGCGTCTTTCGCTTGGTGATTACAAGCTCCGCGCCGAATTCAAGGGCAAGCAGCTCAGCCGTTTCGGTTTCCAGTGCCTGGTTAGCCGTAACCATTTTGCCCTGCCGCATCAATTTTGTTATGATCTCGGTGATCTTGCAACCCAGCGCCGCCGCGAGTTCGCGAACAGTAATGGGTTCATATACCGCGATCTTTTCCGGCTTTGTTTTTGCCGAAGCCTCGTGAGACTTATGCTCTATCTTCCGTACCGGCCTAAAACGAATGTTCTCACCGCCCGCTGCGTCAAGCTTTGCGCGTCTCTCAGCCATATCGCGTTCGCGTAACTTAAGCAGCTTTGTCGGCTTCTTTTCTTCTTCTGGCCCCTGGTACTTGTCTTTGACTTTTTTCTTTTTATGGTCATCAATTGGCGCCGGCACAGGTTGTGCGGGAGCCGGCTTGTCGAATCTTCCCCTCGGCGGTGCACCGATACCAGGTCTTGCTCCGCCTGGCGCAGGTCTTTGTCCACCCATTGGCGGACGTTGTTGCCCCATCGGGGGACGCTGACCAGGAGCGCCCGGTCGCGAAATCGGGCTTCTCGGCCGAATAGGTCTTTGCGGTTCCGGCGCCTCCACGCGAACCACTCGCGGCCCGCTCAGAACTGCCGGTGTCGGTTTGTTGATCGGCCCTGCAGGCATTACACGCTCGGGTGCTTTAGGCTCTTCAGGCTGGGCCGCTTGCGGCTCTTCTGGCTCTTGTTCTTCCGCAGCCGCAGGCTCTTGGGCAACAGGCTCTTCAATTACTTCCTGCTGCTCTTCGATCTCGGCTACTGGCTCCGCCTTCGATTCTTCTTCAACAGCCTCCACCGCCTCGGCACCTTCGCCGGGAGTTTCTTGCTGCGCTTCCTCTGCGGGTGCCTCAACCTCAGACTCGAGTACCTCTTCCTTTTTGGTTGGCTTTTTCTTTACGCGAACCTTCTCCAGGTTCACCTTCTCGGTGCTCTCTATAGTCGAACTATGATCGCCTTCGCTGAACCATTCACGGATTGTGGCCGCAAGTCCAGCCGATACCGGCGACATATGCGTCTTGACGCTATCGAGACCCTCAGCGGCACATTTTTCAATGATCGCCTTGCTCTTAACGCCAAGTTCATTAGCCAGGTTGTGTACTTTTAACGTAGCCAAAAAAAATCTCCATTCATTTAAGCTCCAACCGGAGCCTGATTAATGCACTAAACTAAAAACTAAAAACTCATAACTTAATGAACTATTCTTTATGCAGAATATTCTGCGCGTGCGTCTTCTTAGGTTCATTCATAAGCCGTTTAGCTTCCTCAATCGCGGCCGCAACGATCCTGGTTGCCAGCTCACTGCTGAATCCCAGCTCGTTGACCAGCGGCTCAGAGCCTACCTCTTCAAGATCCAAAACCGTTATTACGCCAAGCGCTATAAGCTTATCCAGCGTGGTATCATCAGCCCCTTCAACACTCTTAACAGTATTGCTTAGCCGCTCAACTCCCGCGTTGTACTCATCCGGCGTGAGAATATCAATATCCCAGCCCGTTAGCCTAGCCGCAAGGCGCACATTTTGCCCATGCTTGCCGATTGCCAGGCTAAGTTGATCTTCGGCCACAACCACCGTCGCCCTGCCTATTTCGAAGCAAAGCGCCAGCTCGCTGACTTTCGCCGGCATAAGAGCATTGGTAATAAGAACTTGCGACGAATCGCTCCATCTGACTATATCTATCTTTTCGCCGCCGAGTTCGTCTACTATATTTTTAATTCTGCTGCCGCGCACGCCCACGCAAGCGCCAACAGCGTCAACCTTGTCATCGTTTGATATCACAGCTAATTTCGTGCGATAACCCGCCTCTCGCGACAGCGCCTTGATCTCGATTATGTTCTCAGCCACCTCAGGCACTTCAATTTCAAACAGCTTGCGGATGAAATCAGGGTGCGTCCTGGTCAAAACTATCCTGATCTGGTTTGAAGCATCGCGAACATCCAGAATCATTGACCGGATCCGCTCGCCTGGATGATGGCTTTCGCCGGATATCTGTTCGGTTTTAGGCATAAACGCCTCAACACGGTTATTAAGGCTGATAATAAGAGTCCCGCCTTCGTAACGTACCACTACTCCGTTGATTATCTCCCCTTTTCGAGCTACGAATTCCGAAAAAACGCTCGAC